>Ga0207929_1000039_pt1 | contig 47071 bp, 53 predicted proteins | sample NGESurdeep072012_FD_184466 | JGI IMG/M metagenome (GOLD analysis project Ga0207929, IMG submission 184466) | Arctic peat soil microbial communities from Barrow, Alaska - NGEE Surface sample 53-1 deep-072012 (SPAdes) | ecosystem: Environmental > Terrestrial > Soil > Wetlands > Peat ... | reverse complement strand
CGCAGCCGGTCAGCGGACCGAACGCGAGCGAAAAGGGGTCACCCGATCTGAGATGCGTGGCGCGCGGATCGATGTCTTTGTCGGGATGGCCTTCTCGCAGGTCGTGATGTTCGCGATCCTCCTGGTAAGCGCGGCTACCTTCAATGCTCATGGAGTCACTGCTGTCGCGACAGCAGACCAGGCGGCAAAGGCGCTGGAGCCCTTAGCCGGCCCGCTGGCATTCGTTCTTTTCGGGGCCGGGTTCATCGGCACAGGCCTCTTGGCGATCCCGGTCCTGTCAGGTTCCGCGGCTTATGCGCTGGCTGAGTTCGCCGGCGTCAAGGGCAACCTCGCCGAGAAGGCCAAGTATCGTCCGACGTTCTACTCGGTGATCGTTGCAGCGACCGCGGTGGGCGTGGCGCTGAACCTGTTCCGCATCGACATGATCAGCGCGCTCTTCTATACCGCGGTTATCAATGGGGTTGTCGCGCCACCCCTGATGATCCTGATCGCCTTGCTCGGCTCGGACAAGAAGGTCATGCAGAAGCGGGTTAGCGGTCGTGTCAGCTTCACTCTGGTCTGGATCGCGACCATTGGCATGACGATCGCGGCTCTGCTCTTGATCGTGACCCTGGTCCCGCACGGCCCTCTGAGCTGACCCCTTTTAATGACTGCGTGCTAGCAGATCGACGCCGGCTAGGTAGGTGCGAGTCCTGTAGAGAACAAGGAGTTCTTTAGTCGACAGCGACTTCGGAACAGAACCGGACGCCGCGCCCAGCCACACGGCGGACGGTACCGAACGCGGGCCTTACCAGAGCGATCGGTCCGGGTAGCTGACGAACAGATCGGCCTCCTTAACGTGCGTCCTCTTTGATGTCGCGAACGGTGCGCTTGAGGTTTCCCACCGCTTGCCTGGCCTTGCCTTTCGTTTCCTCGCTGCGATCGCCGGTGACCTTGCCTTTTATCTCTTCCGCCTTGCCACGAACCTGGTCCTTCATTGAAGACCTCCTTGAGACTGATTCCATTACGACGATGTCTGAGTCGAACGACTGGACCGAGGAGCTGCCCGAGCTGGTGCCGGTGCACGGCGCCCGCGTTTGGGCGGAGATGCTCCGTTGAGCTCGTGCACGCGAGCCTCCCAGTAGCCGAGGCGCTGGCGAAACCTTTCCGCCTGGGCGACGACGACTGGCACATTGGTCAGCTCGACCTCGCGCCGCGCTTCGTCTGACTGCTTGTCCATGAGGAGGCGGATTCTCGTCAGAACCTTCTCCTCCATCTCCAGGATCTCGGTATAGATCTGTTTCCAGTGGAGCGCCTGCTTCAACGTGGCATGACTGGGAACACCCTCACCGTTCATCCCCAGGGTCCAATCTCCTCCACGCACCGCTGCAGCGATATCCGGGCGGCTGCGTTTCGACTGGACCAGCTTCATGAATGTAGTTCTACGGCCCTCTGCGTAAGAAGATCAGCAATTTTCTGAAAGGTTGCGCCCCCCAGACGTGTGGTCCGTCAGATTCACCCCGGAGTTGAGCTTTCCCTAGAATCCGGGCACATGGCGCCGAAAGCGAAGGCAACGCCGTCGCGCGCGCTCGAGGGAGAGGACCTGACAACCTCTCACTGGGAAGACGCCCGCCACTGGATGAGCATCTACGCCGATCTCCTCGAGTTCAAGCACGGGATCCTTGATCGTGTGAGGAGGGACGTGGCAAGTCTCCAGCCGCTGGCCCGGATGGCCGCGAAGGCCGACGTCCAGATTATCGAGGACCAGATGCTCAATGGATTGTGGTTGGATCCCGAGGGCCGAATGATCCGGCATCAAGGCCGGGAAGTAGCGCTGACCCGGCGAGAGTTCCAGCTTCTGCAGTTCCTACTTGACCATCCCCACCGCCACTTCACCACGAGCCAGATCATGAGCCAGGCCTGGGCCGACTCAACTCTCTTCCCGGACGAGGTACGCACTTACGTTCGGCGGGTCCGGAAGATTCTCGTGGATCTCGCGATCCCGGTGGATCTTGTCAACAAGATTGGCCGCGGCTACTCGCTAGTATTCCGACCTACCTGATGTATGACTCGTGGTGCGTGCCAGTTATCTCGGTCAGAGAGAAGGTTGTTCTTGAGGTGCACAAAGGGCTCAATGGCTAAGCGGGTAAAGGGTCCGATGGTGATCGTCGGCGCGGGTTTGACTGGAGGTACCGCAGCCAAGGAATTGCGGAAACAGGGTTATGCCGATGAATTGCTGATTCTCGCGGAGGAACCCAGCTTCCCGTTTGGACGACCACCTCTGACCAAGGGTTACCTTCGTGGAGAGGAGGACCTGTCGGGCTGGATGGTCGCGCCGCCCGACTGGTACAAAGCGCATCAGATTCAATTCGTGCCAGCCAGGGTTGCAGGCGTGGACCCTGCTTCCAAGCAGGTGCATTTGGAGTCGGGGGACGCCATCGGTTATGCGCGGCTGCTGCTCGCGACTGGCGGGAGAAACCGCCATTTTGACGCCCCAGGCTCAAGCCTCCCCGGCGTTCACCAGCTCAGGACAATTGCCGAATGCGACGGCATCAAACGAGTCGCCAAAACCGGCGCTCGCGCCGTTGTGGTTGGCTCGGGTTTCATTGGCTCGGAGGTGGCAGCGTCTTTGCGCCAGCTTGGGTTGAAAGTCACCTCAGTCATGCGCGGAAAGGCACCGCTCGACGCAGTTCTGGGTGCCGAAGTGGGAGGCGTGTTTGGCGCTATACACCGCGCCGCTGGGATCGAGTTGGTGGTCGCGGACGAAGTTGTCCGATTCGAGGGGTCACTACGTCTCGAGCGAGTCGTGACGAAAAAGGGACGGCGGATTGCGTGCGACCTCGCCATCGTGGCGGTCGGGATCGAACCGAATGTAGAAATCGTCAAAGGCTCGGGAGTCGCAACCAGGGACGGGATTCTCGTCGATGCAACGTGCCGCACGAATGTGGCCGGCATCTTCGCGGCCGGTGACGTTGCCAATCACCTTCATCCGATATTCGGGCGGGCGAGGGTCGAGCACTACAACAACGCTGAAAAGATGGGCGCGGCGGCCGCCAGGTCGATGCTGGGTTCACGGACGGCATACCGCTACATGCACAGTTTTTGGAGCGATCAGTTTGAGCACAAGCTCGAATACATCGGCCATGCGCCCAAGTGGGATCGCCTAGTAATCAGGGGCTCCCTTGCCGAGCGCAAGTTCGTTGGCTTTTATCTGCAGGCCGGTAAGCTGCGGGCAGCCGTGGGACTGAACCGCGGTGGCGACCCGGAGCTGGACAAGAACGGCGAACTGGCGAAGGCGGGTCGCCTGATCGCGAAAGGCGCACGGCCGGCACCGAGACTGCTTGCAGACGAAGATGCAGATCTCGAGTCTCTTTAGTCCGCTGTCGGCCTAGCGTTCCTCCTCGCTACCAATTCGTGGGGGGGATCAAGAGGGCCGAAGAAGGCGTCGATCCAGTCATCGTGTGGGGGGACTGGCAGCGGGTCAAGTGACAGGCGCTGCCAACCATTGGCCGTGAACCATTCAGGCTGCTCGGGGCTAATGAGTACGATCTCGCCGCCGTTCGCGGTCACGCGTTCGAGCTCGTGCAGCGCCGTCGTATCTGGCCCCAGCAATCCGCAAGCCGCGGTGAGCTGAGACCAGGCATTCTGGAAGGGCAGGGCTTCAGCCCACGCCGCCACGACATGGACGTCGGTAAACCGCCGACGAAGGAGCCGCCTAAGACCAGCGGATGGTTCGGTTGCTATCAGTGACGCGTAGCGGACCGCTAGGTGAGCGCTCAAGCGCCCGCTGCCAGCGCCGATCTCGAGCACTCGGGCCGGCGCGGTGGGTAACACAGCGAACAGTCCCGGGTGGATCGGCTCGGCCGTGGCAAGTGCATCCCACCGCTCCGGCTCGAGGTGGTATATGAGGGTCCAGAAGCACGCACGGAGGACTCTCTCTATGACGTCGCGATCGCCGGCGGCTAGCAGTTCGCGCTCGGCATCGGGGATTCGCGCCAGCTCGTGGTCGCGCACTGCGGCAGGCAGCCGATCAAGGTCGGACATCGAGAAGTGGCGCCACCCGGGCGGAGCCGTCTCGACCGCGCGCTCATACTCCATTCCTGTCTCCGATCAGACTAAGGCGCGATGCTGCTTGCCGGCCTGACCCGCACCCAGCGCCTGGCGCCCATTAAGTGAGGATCGCTGTCGTTGCATCGCCCGTCACCCCGTTGCGCCCGGCCCAGACGGGCGGCGCCCAGTCGGTGATCTGCGATCTGGCGGTCGGGATGGTCCGACGCGGCCACAATGTGCTTCTGCACTGCGCGGAGGGCTCGGAGGTGGCGGGTGTGGAACTGGTCATGGTGCCGATCCCTACGGACGCAAATAAGGCCCTGGTGATGCCAGGCGGCGCGCCAGCCATTCCAATCCCGGGCGTGATCGAGGCGATAAGGGCAATGTTTCGTGGGGTTGAAACAAGCCGGCCGGATATCGTCAGCCAGCACGCCTTCGATGCACCCGCATTCGAGATGGCCGAAATGCTTCCCTCGCTGCATACGCTGCACCTGCCTCCGATCGAGCCCGCCGTCGTCGCCGCTCTGCGTCTGATTCCGGCAGCGCGACTGGCGACAGTTTCGCAATCCTGCCGGCGGGATTGGGAAGCTGCGGGCATGCAGATCGGACTGGTGATTCCAAATGGGGTCTCCGATTCACCCGTGAACGGGGATCAAGTCGAAGACGTCGCCTTGATCGCGGGGCGGATATCCCCGGAAAAGGGTGTCGATCATGCACTACGGGCAGCACGGTTGGCCGGCGTTCGCTGTCGAATCGCTGGATCGCTCTACGATCCTGACTACGTGGTCGACCTTGTCGGAGCCGAAGTCCTGGGCTCCATCCCACGAGACGACTTGCGCCGCGTGATGGGACGCAGCGCCGTGACGGTTTGCGCGATCCGTTGGGAGGAGCCGTTCGGACTGGTGGCGGCCGAGGCGCAGATGGCGGGGTGTCCAGTTGCGGCTTATAGACGCGGAGCCATGCCCGAGGTCGTGGAGGAAGGCGTGAGTGGTTTCCTGGCAACGCCAGACGACGTTCACGATCTTGCCCGAGCGATCGCCAGGTGCCGGATGCTTGACCGGAGGACGGTCAGGGCGAGCGCACAACGGCGCCTCGGCTTGGAAGGCATGTTGAACGCCTATGAGGCGGCTTTCAGCGAGGTCGCCCGGTGAGGCCGACAGCAGTCGTCACCGGTGGTTCGGGCGGCATCGGTGGGGCAGTCGCAGCCGAATTACGAGGGCGCGGCTGGCAGGTCGTTTCGCTTAGCCGTCGCGAAGGCTGCGACATTTCAGACGAAGCACAGGTGCGGGGTGCCTTCGGCCGGATTGAACACCTTGACGCTCTGATCAATTGCGCGGCACAGCTCATCAAGGCACCGATCCTCGAGCTCACCGCCGCGGATTGGGACGCCCAGATCGATGCGGGCCTACGGGGCGCCTTCCTGTGCAGCCGCGAGGCCTTCCGTCTGATGCGGGAGGACGGCGGATCGATCGTGATGGTCTCGAGCCTTTCAGGTGTTGCGGGCGCTGAGAAGTTCCCGGGTATGGCGGCTTACGTGGCTGCGAAATCAGGGCTTGCGGGGCTCGCCGAGGCGCTGGCGGTCGAAGGGCGACCGCACGGCATCAGGGTGAACACGATCAGTCCGGGCGCGGTGGACACGCCGATGCTCAGAATCGCTGGCGTGGAAGGTCCGCGCCTGCAGCCGGCGGAGGTGGCTCGCATCATCCTCTGGTTGGCATCCCCCGAATCCGCGCCATTGTCGGGCTCCAACCTCAGGCTCGACCCAGCCGATCGTGCTACTTGATTTGGCCCGCCTTGACTCGGTAATGTCGCCGGCGAGGGGGTTGACCGCGGCCGGCGTTGTACCAGAGGAGTTGGCTCGATGAGCACCACCACTACTGTTCGGATTACCCGCCGGGCGACCTTCGCCGCCGCGCACGTCCTCTGTCGTCCTGAATGGAGCGAGGCTCGCAACCAGGAGGTTTTCGGTCCCTGCTCCAGCGATCACGGCCACAACTACGTGGTCGAGGTGACCGTTGCGGGCGTAGTCGATCCGGAGACAGGGATGGTCGCCAACCTTAAGGACGTGGATCGTGTCCTCAGGCGCGAGTTCATCGACCTGGTCGACCACAAGCATCTCAACCGAGACGTTGAATGTCTCAGCGGGATTGTGCCGACTGCAGAGAACATCGCTTTCGCAGCCTTTACCAAGCTGTCGCCTCATTTCGCGCCCGCGCGGTTGGTGCGGCTGCGCTTGACCGAGTCGGAGAACAACGCCGCTGAGGTCATATGCGAATGAGCGCCGCCCAGCCTGCCCGCTCCCATCCAATCGAGGAGCTCACGACCATCACTCGGCGGATGCTGGTTGCGCTCGGCGAGGATCCGGAGCGTGAGGGCCTCGCCGACACTCCGAGGCGCGTGGCCGAATCGCTCACTTACCTGACGAACGGTTATGGCGTAGATCCAAGGCAGGTCGTCGGCAGCGCACTGTACGAGCACGAGGGCGACGACCTGGTGACCGTCCGCAACATCCCCTTCTACGCTCTATGCGAGCACCATGTCCTTCCGTTTTTCGGTCGCTGCCACATCGGGTACCTCCCCGCGGGCAAAGTGATCGGACTCAGCAAACTACCCAGGTTGGTCGATGTGTTTGCACACCGCCTTCAACTTCAGGAGCGGCTCACCCGCCAGATCGCAGAAGCGATCGATCGTGTTCTGCGGCCACGAGGTGTCGCCGTTGTGATGGAAGCGCGGCACTTGTGTGTCGAGATGCGCGGTGTTGAAAAAGTGGACAGCGACACAGTGACTTCGTGCCTTCTCGGAGGGTTTCGCGAGAATGCCGCCCTGCGCGCCGAGTTCTTGGAGCTGGTCCGGAGGTAACACCACGTCTTGATGCGGCCACCTCGGCGCCCCGGCTCACCGAGACTTCAAAAAGACGGATCTCGTTGGAATGGAAGTTGCTGCTTTTGTTAATGCAAATGGGCCATGGTGCTCTTATCAGGCGGAATGTGGTGGCGGGGCTGCTCATCGCCATCGCCTGGTTGACCTTCGTGGTGTCGTTGCGGCGGGTCACGGATCGAGCGTTCGCGACTGGGTCGAAGCACGGCGACCGCGGCACGTCCGGCGCGCCAAGCGAGACCAGGTTGGATCCTACTTCGCTCGCTTCTTGAACACCCAGGCGCTGAAGGTGCCGCTGCCGCTCCCGCTCACGCCGCCGACCGCCGCCTCGCTTGGGAAGTACCTGTAGCCGACATTAGATCAAACTGTGGTCGAGCTACGAGGGAATACGTGAAGCACGCAGATCCTCATTCAAGTATTTGACCTGCTGAACTGGAGGCTCAATGGCAAAGAGATCCATGAGGGACATGCTCAAGGCTCGCGCGTGGAAGGGCCAGGTGAGCCTCGCGGACGTTGACCCTGGCGATCGGCTGGGAGTCAAGCGCAAGAAGATAGCGCCCGCCCGTGAGAAATATGGCCCCGAATTGCTGGACCTTCAAGAGCGCCTCTATGCCGAGAAGAAACAGGCGATCCTGATTGTTCTGCAGGGATTGGACACCAGCGGCAAGGACGGAACAGTCCGCCACGTAATGGCGGCGATGGATCCTCAAGGTGTGCACGTCCGCACCTTCATGGCACCAAGTGCGACCGAACTTAGACACCATTTCCTCTGGCGGTTCAAGAAGGAAATGCCGGGGCCAGGCCACATCACCATCTTCAATCGCTCGTACTACGAAGATGTGCTCATCGCCAGGGTCAAGAAGCTGGCCGCTCCGGAAGTGATCGAGAGTCGGTATGCGCAGATAAACCGATTCGAGGCTGGACTTGTCAGATCAAATGTCATTCCCCTGAAAATCTGTCTCCATATCTCAAACGAGGAGCAGCGTCAGCGGCTACTTGCTCGCCTCAACACACCCGAAAAACGATGGAAGTTCAGCCCCAATGACATAAAAGAAAGGGGTCACTGGGATGAATACCAGGAAGCCTTCAACGTGCTCCTGACCCGGTGCTCGACGCCGGTCGCCCCTTGGTACATCGTCCCGGCGGACGACAAGCCGTTCCGCGATTGGGCAGTGTCGCGCTTACTGCTGGAAACCCTGCGGGCCATGAACCCGAGGGTCCCGATGCCAAAACTCAATGTGTCTAGTCTGGTAAGACAGTTACCTCCGGTCGACTGACATCGGTACAGCAACGCCGCCGGCAAATGGTGATAAATGGCGGCACTCAACGGCACTGCGCGAATACGACACGGCATTTCTGAACGGGCTTCAGCGATCTGTTAACCGCAAGGTTCAGGGTTCGAATCCCTGCTCCGGAGCCAAAACTTTGAATACGGATTGCAGAACGGCACCTTGGGCCGGGTACGGGCGCATGACAACAACTTGACAGCAACCTGTCAACAAGTTCCGTTGAGCTAAGAGGTGAAGCGCCCGGGCAACACTATTCCTTCGCCTCTTCTATCGCCCGAACTAGGGCGACTTGCTCGTCTGATAAATCCCAATCACCCATCGGATGTGACAGAAACATCACCCGCCGCAGACGAGCCAGGCGCGCTCCGAAGTTTCGTCTGAAGTCCACCGAGGGCTCGTTGGCCAAGGCCGCTAGCGTATTGATTCCCTCGTCGCTCTCGGCCAAATTTCTAAGTATTCCGAGACGGCCGGGCACGGCTAAACCCCATACGTACTCATCGCGGCCTTTGGGGTCAACAGCAGCTCCAACTATCCCAAGCAGCACATTGGCGTCGGCAACACCCCCGATCAAGGCAGACGAAGATAATCCGAGCTCATCAGCCAACACATCAGTTGAAAGCATGGCCTCGACCCAGCGACCAGATACAAGCGCGTCGCCGCCAAGAGAGTCAAGATGTTGATACTCAGGATGCAGCTGCCATGGCCGTCGACCTCTATAGCTCGTCAGTCTGGGAGCGGTCAGCATTTGGAAGCTGCGCCAGTTACGAATTGCGAGCGAACAACCGAGAAGGAAATCGGCCGCCAGTCGAGCCAATAGCCGAGGCGCGTTGCCTACCCACGTGAACGACGCCGCGGCCGGATGAGCGGACTCAAACAGACGAACCAGAACGTCGGCGACCTCTGCGACTTCGAGCGCTTGATACTCACAACATGCGGCCGATGCCCCCATAAAGGTGCGCAACTCGGTTTCGGTGGCTCGCAGTATCGGGCCATACACCGGCTCCCAAGAGGCGACTTTCTTACCGTCGCTCACCTGTGATGGGACCGAGGTCTGGGACTTGTTACTCGTTACCCACTCGCTGCTCGCAGCCAGTAACCTAGCCCCATCTCGACGCAGTGCGCCGCGAACGGCTACATGTCGGTTAAGTTCAAGCAACTTCAAGGTCACCAAGTAGGCCGTAACACCGTGATCCTGGCTTCCGCTGCCATCGCGCACTTCTTGAACATTGGTGTCAGCGACTTCCTGAACTTCGACCGGACTCGGCGCTGAGCGGGCACTCGGCGGCAACGCCTCCCTCACTTGCACTGAACCAGCCTCCACCGGATTACCTGCAGAGTCGAGGGTCCTTAGCTGAGCGAAGCTGTCGGGAAGGTCGTCATGCATTAGCTGAAAGACACGCTCAGGTCGCTCAAAGTCTCGCAGCGGATGCTCGCCGAGATCCTTGAGTGTTGCACCCGAAGGCAATCGGTCATACACGATCGATTCGGTGGTTCCCGACAAAAGGACCTGCCCTCCATAGCCGATCGCCCGCAAGCGCTGACATCGATTCACAGCCGCTCCGAAGTAATCGTCATCTCGGTACTCAACCTCGCCGGTATTGACAGCCACCCTGACGCTCAGGCTCGGGATCTGACGCAGGAGCTCAATTTGAATCTCACACGCTGCCTCAACTGCGGAGCGGGCAGCAGTAAAGGCGGAAAAGGTACTGTCCCCCTCACCTCGACCCTTAACGTACCTACCCCCGAGGCGCCTAGTTATTTCCCCAATCAGACGCTGATGAGCTAGGAGCATCTCGGTAGTGCCGCGTTCGTCTCGCGCTAGCAACCTAGTGGAGCCCTCAACGTCAGTCATGAGAAACGTCACGGTCGGCGCAAAGTCCGCTGGTGTGGTCTCGGGAGTTCCCTCGGGCATACGCCTAACCCTCGACACGGCGCCGAATGTGACCACATGTCAAGGTTGCCGCCTCCATCCGCGCAGACTGATGCGTATGGCTACCTCCCTCGGAAGAATCTTCTAATCAACCACGCGCCGGCCACGGTCACAGCACTCGCTGCGGCGAACTGCACACCTGGTGGTTGGTGCTTCACAAACCTATGTACCAGCATTTGCGCCTCCACGGGCAGAACGGTTTGCGCGAGGAGCTCTTCGCAGACCGAGCAAACCCATAGCGCTGACTCCTAATGGACTTGAAATGAACGGCGTCAGAGTCAACATACAAACCCAAGGGGACAATCATGTAACTGGGTAGGCTTTGGGGATGGCGCCGCCTGGAGGCCCTCGCGCTGAGCCTGCTTGGGCAATCGCTCACTGTCCCCACTTCGAGGGCCATGACTTGGGCAAAGCTGAAGTTTGCTCTGAGGTTATCAGGGCGCAAGGAAAATGGCGGCGAACGCCGGAAGGATGGACCGGCATGCTTATCGACTCTCCAATTCTCTTTGTTACCAGCAACCCAAACACTGATGTAACCAAGCCGGGAACAGATCCTGTTTTCGAATCCCCGGATGAACTCAGCGCCTTTAATAATCTCTACTTCGACTCTCACAGTGTGAGCGGCGCACAAACATGGAAGCAAATGCACAAGTGGGCAGCGACACTACTTGGAGGACGAGAAGCTGTACCTGGCAGAGACTTTGCGCTCACCGACGCGGTGCGCTGCGCTAGCCCAATTCAAAGAGGGGTCGAGCGTGCAATGGGACGGTGCGCCGGGCTCTATTTGGGCTCGATACTCGCCCTAGCGGGTGCCAAGGTCGTCGGATTCTGTGGTGAGGCACGTATTGCGCTGCGGGACTTCATCGAGCCGGCGCGGTATCGAATTAACCTTGCGGCGGGCGAAGTAACTGGTCCATTTGATTTCTTCGGACGACAAAGGATGCTACTTGGACTCAGGCACCCCGCGGATGTCTACCACGGCAGTCTAGAACTCACGTCACTCGCACCGCGTGACCTGGCTGCCCTAGTGGCAATGCTAGCTTCAACCTAGCCCTGAGCCAACCGCTTTCGGGCAAAGACGCAATCCGTGGGAGGGTGGCCGGCGGCCGCGGTCGACCGATGATACTGATAATTACTCCCTATCGTTAGCACTCGGCGACTGAGTCGGCGACGAATTGGCCGGCTCGAACGCTCGGCTGATCACTTGGTTGCCTCATGAATACTTTCATCCCACACGGTCGGGCGCATTGAGGGTTTGGATACTATGGCGGGAATTCGCACCTCACCAAAGACACGCGTATTGGTGGCATCCGGCCGCCTTGAGTCGCCCGACGTACAAAAGGCCGTCTGGAGCCGCACGGTCGTATCGGTGGCGCGCAACTACGGTGAATTCCGAGCCATGGCTGGTGACGCCGAGGTCCTACTGTTATGGGACTTCGAGTCGCAGATGATGCTCTCGCAACTGTGGTCGTCCTTTAGACAGTTGAAGTGGATCCACCTGGGTTCTGTAGGAGCCGATCGAATCCTTTTCCCCGAACTGATTCGTAGCTCAGTGATCGTAACCAATTCTGGCGACATTCCTTTCAGAGATAACGCCATTGCCGAATATGCGATGGGCTTGGTGTTTCTCTACGCAAAAGACTTCCTCAAAACCGTGGAACTCCAAGCTGCCCGCCGCTGGGAGCCACGGTACACGACGAACGTCGCTGGGGCGTCCCTGCTAGTGGTGGGCTTCGGGCCCATCGGCCGCGCTGTCGCTCGAATGGCGCGTAGATGTTCCATGCGCGTCACAGCTCTGTCGCGGGGAGGCCGTTCCGGCAGTGCCGCAGATGGCTTTGAGGTTAAGCCCGTCACGCAGTTATTGGAGGCCATATGCGATGCCGACTTTGTTGTCCTAGCACTGCCGGAGACGCCTGAAACCACAGGACTCATCAACAAACGGGTCTTTGAACACATGAGGCGGAGTGCCGTGCTGATCAACATCGGTCGAGGGGCAAACGTGGTCGAAGCCGATCTAATGGAAGCTCTGCGCCAAGGCTTGATTGCAGGCGTCGCCGCCGATGCTTTCGGGGAGGAGCCGCTTCCGCCCACCAATCCGCTGTGGACTGCACCAAACGCTTTGGTGTCGCCACACATGTGCGGCGATTTCCATGGATGGGAAACGGTGCAATTTGACCTATTCGTTCAGAACCTAAGACGCTGGGTGTACCGACGACCACTGACGAACGTACTGGACAAGCGATTGGGCTATGTTTCGCGATTAGCAATCGCCACATGAAAACCGCCCGCTAACCGCAGATGTGTGGCCGGCGGGTTGCCCGCGCTAACTTAGATGTGCTGGATGGATCTCACCGATAGAGCGTGGTCGCCATAAGAACAGTGGCAGCGATATCAACACCACAGCGGGCATGATCCAGATAGCTTTTGTATAACCCGAGACGGCTGCGGATAAGCCAAGGAGAAGCCCTCCCAGCGATGCGCCTAGGTCGATAGCGCTATTCCAAACAGCGCTGATCGCACTCCAGTCGGCGCTGCTACCGCGCTCGGTCATGGCGAGATAGGCGCCTGTCTGCACTGCGCCATACCCCGCTCCGTAGGCAAGCGCGGACATGATGATCAGCAGAGGTCCGCCACGTAGAGCTAGCACAACGAGGGCCACGGCTGTCAGGCCGATGCCGCCGATGAGTATGAGCTGTGCCGGTTGATGATCGCCCAGCATGCCCGACAGCCAGCGGCCGACCGCGCGCGAGCTGCCTGAAACCAGTAAGAACGCTGCCGCAGATCCAAGACCATCAGGAGGCAAGGCGACAGGAGCGTATGTCACCATACCGCCGAAGCTGCAACTAACCAAGACGAAGCCTCCGAACAGGGCCAGTAGGCTCGGTATACGCACGGCGACAATAAGGTTCGTTGCAACCTCGCTCTTGGCGAGCGAGAAAGGCCGCAATCTGAGCGCGAACAGAGCCCCGCCCAAGCCGCTAAAGAACGCAATTAGACCAGCCATGTCGGCGCGACCGCTTGCCAAGAGGAGGACTCCTATAGAGGGAAACGCGATGCCCGGGGCGGTTATTGCCAAGCCATACAACCCGATAGAGCTTCCTCGCCGACTTGGCGTGGCCAGCTCAGCTACAAGCGCAACAGAAACCACAATTGCAATGCCGCCACCGAGACCTCGCCCTCCCGTGGCTGCGAGCATTTGCCACGCGCTCGCGCGAGGAAACACGAAGACTAGGCTTGACACCGCAGTCAGCAGCTGCCCGGTGATCAACAGGAGTAAAGGGTTCCACCGTGACATCAACCACGGCGTCAGCAACTCACCCCCAACCGCGCCGACAAACAGCACGGCGGTGGCTGCGCCAGCCGACCCGTGAGGTCCGCTGCGCTCCAAGAGGACGGGAGCCACCGGAAGCAGGATTTGGAAACTCACTGAGAAGGAGGCACCCACGCAGGCCAGTACGGTGAAAGGTCGACTGCCGTTCATCTGACCCTCATATCCTCACAGGCGATTCAGGTACGGAACCGGCCGACGGAGTCACTCCATCGCGAGGCCGGATCACTTTGACCACGTCTGAGCAGCGTCGCCTGACCGTCGTCAACCACGTGGAGTCGGGTGCGCTGGTCAACGCCAAAGCCGCCCGGCTGCTCGACCTCTCAGTGCGTCAACTGCAGCGGATGAAGGCTGCCGACGCCGACTTGGGCGCGGCAGCTCTGTCCAATGGCAATCGTGGTCGCCGTCCCGTCCACGCACTCGACCCTGAGCTGGCGCGCAGGGTGGTGGAGTTGGCCACCGCGACCTATGCCAGTTTCAACCAGCAGCACCAGACCGAGCTTCTTGTCGAGGAGCACGGGCTGGCCATATCCAGGCCCAGCATCCATCGCATCCTCAACGCGGCCGGCGTCCCGGCGCCGCGTAAGCGGCGACCGCCTAAGGCCCGCACCGCGGGCGACGCCAACTTCCTTGATCGCTGCCTCCCCCGCCACTACCGCCGCTTTATGGTCGCCGCGCAAGACCCCGACGCGGCGTGGATGCCGTGGCCGAAGAATCGTCGGTTCGAACGAGTTCTTCTGCTTCAAGTACCGACGTGTGCTGTGCAACGACAACACCGTGCGCTTCGGGCCTCACCTCATCGACATCCCTCGATCTAGTGACCGCAACAGCCACGCTCATACCCGCGTCGAGGTCCACGAGCGCTTCGATGACACCCTCTGCATCTTCGCCGACCACTCCGCGGCCGCCGACCTCGCGCCCGTCTCCATCATGTCGAAGCCCAAGGCCATCAGGCCTCCGAGCTCCACACCAGAGCCGCCCGCTGCGAACCCCCCCTGGCGCCGAGCCATCGTAGGCTCACGATGACAAATTCACTGAACCGTTACGGCGACGGAGTCTCGGAACTACGACAGGAGCCGTAACCTCGGCAACCTCGACCCAGCGCCGCTCCGCGGCGGCGCGCTCGATCGCCTCGCACACCGCCTGTACCGCAGCCCCCTGCTTGAAATCAGGCTCCCAGGGCCCCGCCGGCCAGCGCTCCAGCAGGTCGCCCAGGTGGTTGACGAAGCTCGCGCCGTAGCCGACGCCCTGGCCGATCGGCCACCAGTTGCGCGCATAGGGATGCGTGTCGTGCTCGGCTCGGATCCTGCGCATGCCATACAGGCCGGGTGTGTCGGCGCCTTCCCCGTAGAGCAGTTCGTTCAGCCGCGCGTACTCAAAGACCAGGGTCCCGCTCTCGCCGTTGACCTCGACCGTGAAGTCGCAGGGCCGGCGTACGGCGGTGCGTGCCATCTCGAGCACTCCCCGCGCGCCCGACTCGAATCGCATCAAAGCCGAGGAGGCGTCATCGACTGTCACTGCGAGTGAGCCGGCGCCTCCAGGGTTGGCGCGCTTCCGCACAAATGTCGCCGACTGGGCGCAAACCTCCGCCACACCGCCGACCATCCACAGGGCCAGGTCGATCAGGTGGCTGCCGAGGTCCGCGATGGTGGAGCCACCGATGGCCCGGTCGAATCGCCAGTCGAACGGGATGGCGGGGTCGACAAACTCGTCAGAAAGCCAGGATGCCCGCCAGAGCCGGACCTTGCCTACCGCACCCTCATCCACCATTCGTTTCATCAGCGAGACAGCAGGGAGTCGCCGGTAGTTGAAGCCGACCGAATTCAAAACGCCCGCTCGCTGCACCGACGCCGCGGCGCCCAGTGCCTGCGCGTACGACACCGCCAACGGTTTCTCGCAGATCACTGCCTTGCCTGATGCGGCGGCCGCCGAAGCGATCTCGGCATGCGTGCCCGGCGGCGTGCAGATGTCGACGATGTCGACGTCGGACCGCTTGACCAGCTCCCGCCAGTCGGCGACCCAGTCCTCGATCCCATAGGCCGCCGCCGCGCGCGAGACCTTCTCCTGGTCGCGCCCGCTGATGACACGAAGCCGAGGCCGGGACGGAAGCGCGCGCATCACCGGTGCCACCGTGTATGCGTACGCGTGGGCCCTGCCCATCATCCCGTAGCCGATGATCCCGATCCCAACCTCGGGTGAGGCCATCTAGACGATCGCTCCGCCCGGAGCAAAGGCAAACGCGGCTCGCTGGGCCGCCTCCAGCGCAGCGGCTGCATCGTCGCCGCCCGCGCCCTCCCGTGGCGCTCCGCGCGTGTGACGGGCGAAGGATTCGGCCTGCACCTTCAGCGCTTCGAAGAACGTCGCATCCGCAGTGGGCGGCCACAGGAAGCGGCACTCCTCCCAGTCCTTGGTCCCGAACACCTCCACCTTGCAGACGTCCCCAAGGGGAAAGCGCCGCCCGAGGGAGATCAGGGCCGTGGTCCCGCCTGACAGCTCGGCGAGAACATGCGCGCTCTCGGGATCGCCAGGCCATGGCTCGGCGGCCACCCCGGATGCCAGCGAGCGGGTTGGACCGAACTCCTGCTCGCTCAGCCACCTCGTTTGATCGAACTCGTGCACGTCCATATCGACGAAGATCCCGCCGCTGTGGGTTCGGAAATAAGCCCCGGGAGGTTGCCCATCCCACTGAAAGCAGGCGATGGCATAGACGGAGCCCAGTTCGCCCCCGACGATGCGTTCCCTCAGCCGCTTTAGCATTGGGACGAAGCGGCGCCAGAAGCCGATCTGGAGCGGCACGGAAGCGCCGGCGGCAAGCATCGAATCGATACTGGGGTGGAGCACTGCCCCGGACGACGGGAGGGCGGCGCGCGTCGCCTCGACCGGCTCAGCGATGGCCGTCACCCGCACCACCTCAGAGCTGGCATGCGCCTTCAGGTGGTTCTGTCCCATCCTGCCGGCACCCACCAGTCCGAGCTTGAAGATCGCCATCAGAAGCCGCGCGCGGCCAGGAAATCGCGATTCGCCCGCTGATCCAAGGCCGGGCGGCCACTCTCGCGGTCGGGGTCCGGCAGCACGTCCTGTTCGACCACCAGCCAGCCGGTGTAGTGGGCGCGCAGATTTTCGAGCACGGCGTCCACCATCAGGTCGCCCTCGCCAAGCCTGCAGAACGCTCGCCGGCGCCAGATCTCGGCCACCGGCGCGGCCTCGCGCACGATCTCGTCGACGACCGCCTGGCGCGCGTCTTTCAGGTGGACATGATTGATGCGCGTGCCCCACTCGCGCAGAGCGCGCATCGGATCGCCACCGCCGAGCAGCAGATGGCCGGTGTCGAGGCAGAGACCGATCGACGTGTGTTCGAGCGCCGCCGATATCTCCCACGGCGCCTCGATGTGCGTCCCGGTCTCGTGGTGCAGCGTCGCCTCATAGCCGCGCTTCCGGCACTTGGCGACCGCCATCTCTACGCCACCGGCGAAACGCTTCCAGCCTTGAGCGTCGAAACCGAGGCTGCGATCGTGCGCCGATTGGCAGGGTCGGGCGCGGCGCAGGTCGCTGCCCGCGTCTGCGAGGGTAGGCTTGGGCTTCAGGCCGCCTTCGGGCGGTGGGGCCGAATCGAACACATCCAGGAGCTCGTCGAGGCCGCGGAGGGCGGCGGGCATGGCGGCCGGGTCGCTGAACGGCAGCTCGAAGAAGCCTCCGCAAAGCATCAGTCCACGCGACGCGAGGGCGTTTGCGAGGCCGTCGCGATCGCCGAGGTATCCGACAGGGCCGAGGTCGATGCCGGCATACCCGGCTCCGGCCACCTCGTCGAGCACCATCGATGCCTCAGGCACGTTGGGGTCAATGCCTACCGTCAGCTCAAAGGCGCCATAGCTGACAGGGGCGTTGGCGACGACAATGCCTGCCGGTCTGCGACTCACTCGTCTATCGCGCCGCCGTCAGCACCGGCTCGGAGGGCCGCTCGCGTGGCGACCGCGCTCGATGCACGCCGACGATGGCCTCGCACAGCGCGATGTCATGAAGGGTGTCGCGCCCGGAAGTGACCGGTTCGCGCCCGCTCGTGACGCAGTCGTGGAAATGGATCAGCTCCTCTTTGAAGCTCTCGTTGAACGATGTGATCTCCTCGGTCCGCGAAGAACGGGGCGATTTCGCATCGCCCGTCTCCGACACTAGCAGGGTCGGCATGCTGCGAAGAAAGGGTGAGGGAAATGACAGCGTGAGTCGTCGATCTGGGGAGTACAGGGCGAACTCCATCTCGTAGCGTGCGATTCCCGGGAGGTCGACCCACGCGAGGATGCACTGCGCGTCTCCGTACTTGAAGATCGCGGTCAGGCCGGTTTCGCGGATGTCGGAAAACTCGAGGCGCTCGGGCTCGCCCATGACTCCGCGCATCGCGTTCAGCTCGTGGACAAGACTGTCGAGCAGCACGACGTGATATGCCCATCGTGACAGTGGGTCGGCTTCGCCGATCGCCGCCGTGATGCGTGTCTGGTTGTCTTCGGCCAACGTTTGGGCGAGCTCGTTGGGGAGGGCACCACCGCGACGCAGGTTGTAGTGCTTTACGTAAGGCTCGAGTGGCGACTCGAGAGTCGTGATTCGGAGCAGCCGCAAATCGCGCAGCGATGCAGATTCTTCGACGAGTCGCAGGTAGGCGGGGTCGTAACGCTTGTTGTAGGCGACCATCAGCGTCACGCCGGCCTGGTCAGCGGCATCGACCATGGCCTTGCCCTCGGCGACGGAGAAGCACATCGGCTTTTCGACCAGTACGTGCAGACCCGCCTTGGCCGCGGCGATCGCAGCCGGAGCGTGGCTGCCAGAGGTCAGGACGAGGACGCCATCGATGGGCTGCGCGATCAATTGCTGCCAGGTGTCGAACTGATTTGGCACGGCGTACTCGTGAGCAACGGCGGCGCGGGCCTCAGCCGAGAGATCGCAGATGGCGGCGATCTCGAACCGGTCGGACAGCTCGCGGAGATAGTGGAGGTGCATTACCTGCGCGATTAGGCCGCATCCGATCACGCCAACTTTGAGTCGCTTGTCCACTTCACCACCCCAGAACTAGGCTGGAACGTTCCATCGGACGGTATACGAAACTCGTGGCCCCTGTCAACGGTCCGCGCAAGCCGCGGGTGGGTCAGGGCCTGACGGCCGCTTCGCTTATCCCCGCCTCGGGTGCCACGAAGGGGTCCTCATGCTCGATGGCTATGGTGTGAACGCGCCCGCCTGCTACCAGATCGGCGATAAAGCTCGTCCACCATTCCCGGTCCTTGCCACGTCCCACGACGGCGAAGTTCCACGGCATGGATGCGCTGCTTGCGCTCTTTGTTGCTATCCGGCGTCACGGCGACGCAATTGTGTCGCGATCGCGTCCTTCAGGGCAGTCCCGCACTCCGCGACCGCGATCCTGGCTGCGTCGACGCGGCCGAGGTAGCTCATGAATCCATGGACCATGCCGTCATCGCGCACGGTTCGTGCCAGGCACGCACGCGGCCCGAAGCCGCTCGCCATACAGCTCGCCCTCGTCGACGAATGGATCGAACTCAGGATCATGGCCGGCGCGCCGTCTCTCAATGTGTCCGCGCGCAACGGCGACGCATATGGATGGAGGATCGGCGTCTTTCGTGGTCTTGAGGCAGGCGCCCAGAAAAATTGCATATCCGACCTCGTCAGCCCGTATCCGTCCGCCAACCGCTCGAACGAGGGCTCCGACAGCTCGAGGTCGAGCGCCGGATAGACGAGGACTTGAAGCGCCGGCGTCACAATAGGACCGATGTTGGGAGGTCTCGCGTGGTCAGTTGCAGGGATCCAGAGCGCCTTCTACACATACGCTGCGGCCGCGCTTCTGGCGACCGTCATCGCGGCGGTGTTGGTGGACAGGCGCACGGCAACCCCGGTTGGTCTCTCTCGTCGGCAGCAAGCAACGTAGGAGATCGCGGGCGGCCATGATCCCCAATCTGATCGGATCGGAGTGGCGTCCACCCGCGGACGGAACCGGATCGCTGCCGGTTTACAACCCGGCCACCGGACAGGTGATCGAGCAGGTCCCCCTCTCGGGCAGCGGCGACGTCGACGCCGCCGTGCGCGCGGCAAAGGCGGCATTCGCCGGCTGGTCGCGCACGGCGGTGATGGACCGCGTGCGACTGATGTTCAGCTTCAAGTCTGTGCTCGAAGATCACGTGGAAGAGCTCGCGGCGATCATCACCCGCCACCACGGCAAGACGCTGGACGAGTCGCGCGGCGAGGTGCGTCGTGGAATCGAGGTGGTCGACTTCGCATGTGGGGCGCCCACGTTGCTGCAGGGCCGGACATTGCGCGACGTCTCCGCCGGAGTCGACCAGGATCTGTATCGATACCCCGTCGGGGTCTGTGCCGGGATCCCGCCCTTTAACTTCCCGGTGATGATCCCGCTCTGGATGTTCCCGCTGGCGGTCGTCGCGGGCAACACGTTCATCCTCAAGCCATCCGAACGCACGCCGCTCGGCAGCGCGCGGCTCGCGGAGCTCTTCCTCGAGGCGGGATTTCCGGGGGGCGTGCTCAATATCGTCCACGGAGCTCGCGAGGCGGTCGATGCGCTCCTAGTGCACCCGGACGTGCAGGCGATCTCGTTCGTGGGCTCGGCACCGGTCGCTCGGTACATCTACCAGACGGCCGCGGCGAACGGGAAGCGAGTGCAGGCGCTGGGCGGGGCAAAGAACCACATCGTCGTCATGCCGGACGCCGATCCGGAGGTCACGGTGCCCGCGATTCTGAACTCTGCGTTTGGCAATGCCGGCGAACGCTGCCTATCCGGGTCGGTGGCGGTCGCGGTGGGGTCTGCCGCCGATCGGCTGCTCGATCCGCTCAGGGATGCCGCCTCGAAGATGGTGGTGGGGCCCGGCGACCAGCCAGGCGTTCAGGTCGGCCCGCTGATCCGCGCCGACCACCGCGACCGCGTTGCGAGCTACGTCGACAGGGGCGTCGCCGAAGGCGCTCAGCTCCTGGTCGACGGTCGAGGCGAGATGTCGCGCCCGGGCTTCTTTCTCGGTCCGACCATCCTGGACCGCGTCACTGCGGATATGGCCGTGGGGCACGAAGAGATCTTCGGGCCGGTGCTCTCGGTCGCCAGGGCGGCGACCCTTGACGAAGCCATCGGCCAGGCCAACCGGATGGCCCTCGGCAACATGGCGACGATCTTCACGCGGTCAGGGCGCTCGGCAAGGGAGTTTCGCGAGCGGGTCGAGGCCGGCATGACGGGTATCAACGTGCCGATCGCCCAGCCCTTCGCTTTCTTCCCGTTCAGCGGCTGGAAGGGCTCCTTCTACGGAGACCTTCACGTCCACGGCACGGACGGGATCGAGTTCTACACGCGCAAGAAGGTAGTCGTCACCCGGTGGTGACCAAGCCTGCCCCAGCGGAGTGGGAAAAAGCGATGGCGTGGCCTCAGGTGATGGGCCTGGTGGCGCGGCGCGCGCTTCTTTATCCGCCGGACGGGAATGTTGAACGCGCAGTCGACGAAGTCGCTGGGATCATCTCCGGGCGTTCCGGTGTCGTCGGATGAAGACCGTCAGCCTGACGATGGCTCAGGCGCTGGTGCGCTTCCTCTCCGCCCAAAAGGTGGAGCGTGACGGCCTCGAGCATCGATTCTTCGAAGGCTGCTTTGGGATCTTCGGCCATGGCAACGTGACGGGCATCGGTCAGGCCCTGGCGGAGCATCCCGAGCTCCTGACCTACTACCAGGCTCGCAACGAGCAGGGCATGGTTCACACCGCCGCGGGTTTCGCCAGGATGCGAAACCGCCTCGCTACCCTGGCCTGCACGACCTCGATCGGTCCGGGCGCCACCAACATGTTGACGGGCGCGGCCGCCGCCACCATCAACCGGATACCGGTGCTGCTCCTCCCAGGGGACGTGTTTGCGTCGCGGCGGCCCGACCCGGTTCTGCAGCAGCTGGAGACTGCCGGGCGAGGTGAGCTAAGCGTCAACGATTGCTTCCAGCCCGTGTGCAGGTACTGGGATCGGATCCAGCGGCCGGAACAGCTGGTGCCGGCGGCTCTCGCCGCCATGCGCGTGCTCACGAGCCAGGCCGAGACAGGGGCGGTGATGCTTGCCCTGCCGCAGGACGTACAGGCCGAGGCGTTCGACTACCCGATAGAGTTCCTCGAGAATCGCGTCTGGCGTATCGGCCGTCCGCTACCCGACGCCGATGCGCTCGATCGAGCCGTGCAGATGATCCGCGCCGCCAAACGACCAGTGGTCGTCGCCGGCGGTGGGGTCATCTACTCGGAGGCGACGGCGGCATTGCGACTGCTGGTCGAGCGCACCGGAATCCCGGTGGGGGAGACCCAGGCGGGCAAGGGCTCACTGCCGTTCGACCACGCCGGTGCGATGGGCGGCATTGGAGCGACCGGCACCCTTGCCGCCAACCGCGTGGCGGCTGAGGCCGACCTGGTCATCGGCGTGGGCACGCGCTACAGCGACTTCACGACCGCATCTAAGACCGCGTTCCAGGATCCAGGGCTGCGGTTCATCAACATCAACGTCGCCGAGGCCGACAGCCACAAGTTGGGGGGCCTCGCGCTGACCGGCGATGCCCGCGCGACACTCGAGGCGTTGGTCGAACGACTGAACGGGTGGGCGGTCGCTGCTCAATACCGACAGCGGTGTGCGCAGCTGCAGGCGGAATGGGACGAGGAGGTGTCACGCCTCTATCACCTCGGACACGCCGGCCTGCCCGCTCAGTCGGAGGTGCTTGGCGCAGTGAACGAGCTTTCGGGGCCGCGCGACGTCGTCGTATGCGCTGCGGGTTCGATACCCGGGGACCTTCACAAGCTGTGGCGCACGCGCGACGCGAAGGGCTATCACGTCGAGTACGGCTACTCCACCATGGGCTACGAGATCGCGGGCGGCCTGGGCGTCAAGCTGGCCGACCCCGAGCGCGAGGTGTACGTCCTGGTCGGGGACGGCTCGTATCTGATGATGGCGCAGGAGCTGGTCACCTCGGTCCAGGAGGGAATCAAGCTTACCGTGGTCCTGGTCGACAACCAGGGCTTCGCGTCTATCGGCGGGCTGTCGCGATCGAAAGGCATGGCCGGCTTTGGAACGCGTTACCGTTACCGCAGCGACGGATCTCTGGGCGACGATTCCGGCAGGCGCGAGGGCAAGCCCCTGCCGGTCGACCTCGCATTGAATGCCCAGGGCCTCGGTGCGCACGTCATCCGCGCGCGAAACATCGAGGAACTGCGAGATGCGCTGGTGGATGCGAAAGCGATCGACCAGACGGTCGTGATCCACGTGCCGGCCGACCGCTACGAGGGCGTCCCCAGCTACGAGAGCTGGTGGGAGGTCCCGGTGGCCGAGGTCTCGGAGTCCGGCGATGTTCAGAAGGCCAGAAAGGAATACGAACGCGAGATGACGCGCCGACGCTGGTACCTGTGAGCGCGGTCAATTTGCTGGTGGCGAGGCGGCCGGCGCCCGACCCGGACGGGCTGCTGGTCTCGGTCACACCGCACACGGCGGGCTGGACATACGTCGGGTTCGAGGTGTACCGGCTCCCTCGCGGGGCGACCATCGACCGAGCGACGGAGGGTCGTGAGGCATGCGTGGTCATGCTGTCGGGTCGCGCGGACATCACCTACGGCGAGCGCGAATGGCGAGGGGTCGGCTCGAGACAGACCGTGTTCAGTGGTCCGCCGGATGCGGTGTACGTACCGCCTGGCGGCACGCTCGCAATCACTGGCGCGAGCGACGTGTGCGAGGTCGCCCTGTGCTGGGCACCGGCGGTGCGAGGCGTCGAACCCGCGCTGATCAGGGCCGGGGACGTCCGTCCATTCAAGCGCGGCTCCGGCCGGACTGAGCGGACGATATACAACATCCTGATGGAGGCCCGGCCGGCAGAATCGTTGCTCGTCACCGAGGTGCTCACGCCCGGCGGCAACTGGTCGAGCTACCCACCCCACAAGCACGACACAGACAACCTGCCGAGCGAGAGCTACCTGGAAGAGACTTACTACCATCGCACCGCGCGTCGCGAAGGCTTCGCCGTGCAGATGGTGTACACGGATGACCGCTCCTTGAACGAAGCGCTGCAGGTGCGCGATGGGGACGTGGTCCTGGTGCCTCGTGGCTACCACCCGGTGGTTGCCGGACCGGGCTACGACCTCTACTATCTGAACGTGATGGCGGGCCCGCACCGGCGCTGGCTGGTGACCACCGACCCAGACCACCGCTGGCAAGTGGACTAGGGCCGAAAATCCTGTAACGTTCCAATCCACCGGCCTGCACCTCCAACAAGGAGATTCGAAGTGAGTTCCAACCCGTGAGCGCGACGGTCCGCGCCGCTGTGATGAAGGCGCCCGGCCGCCTGGAGATCCAACGTTTCCCCCGGCCTGAGCCCGAGGCGGGGGCGGTACTGCTGAAGGTCACCTATTCGGGCATCTGCGGCACCGACAAGCACACCTACCGGGGAGAGTCGAAGCAGTACGCCGGCACCGACCATGAGCGGGAGCTCGTATATCCGCTCATCTGCGGGCATGAGACCGTGGGCATCATCGAAGCGATCGGAGGCGCCGATTCCATACCGGACAGCGAAGGCCGGCCGCTGCGGGTCGGCGACCGCATCGTGCCCGCCGCCAATGTTCCCTGCGGGCGGTGCACCTTCTGCCTGAACGACTATCCGTACTACTTCTGCGAAAAGCTGCAGGACTACGGCAACAGCCTTCACTGCGGTGCCCCGCCGCACCTGTTCGGTGGATGGGCCGAATACATGTACCTGCTGCCCGGAACACCGCTCTTCAGGGTGCCGGACGACCTGCCCGACGAGGTCGCAGTACTGACCGAGATCATGGCTGTGACCCATGGCTTCGATCGCGCGCGGATGCTAAATGCGGGCTGGGGTGGCAGCGCGTTTGGGGAATCGGTGGCTGTGGTCGGCGTGGGACCGCTCGGATTCTGCCACCTGGTCAAGGCCCGGCTGCTGGGCTGTGGAAAGCTGATCGCTCTCGATCGCCTCGAGTCGAGGCTGGAGATGGCGCGCCGCTTCGGCGCGACGTTGACGATCAACGTGAACCAGACCGACGAGAAGGAGCGCGTCGCGCTCATCCGCCAGCACACCCACACCGGCGCCGACATCGTCATTGACTGCACCGGAATCGCGCAGTCGTTCCCGGAGTGCCTGCACCTGGTGCGCTACGGCGGCACAGTGGTCGAGGCCGGCACCTTCGTCGACATGGGCCCGGTGGGCATCAATCCCAACGCAGACATCTGCACCAAGAACGTGAGCGTGATCGGAGTAGGAGGCGAGACGGCGACGTCATACGTCCCGGCGATGAATCTTCTGGCTCGCAATCTCGACCGCCTGCCTCTCACGGATATCGTCACCCATCGGATGCCGCTCGAGCGTGCGGCGGAGGCAGTCGAGCTGGCGCAAAAAGAAGGGACGATGAAGGTGGTCATGGACCCGGCGATGGAGGCGTGAGCGAGCTACGAGCCGAATAACATTGCTTGAGATGGAGGCGAGCCAGGACTCACTTCCGGCGGCGCGCAGGCCCCCGACGATTCTCGACGTCGCCTCCCAGGCCGGGGTCTCCAAATCGACCGTGTCGAATGTCGTCCGCGGGCTCCCCGGCGTTTCGGAATCGACGCGCCGGCGCGTGCGGACGGTGATCGACCAGCTCGGTTATCGCCCCAATGTCCTTGCTCGTCAGCTCGTCCAGCAGCGCACCAACATCCTCGGCGTGGTGGTGGGGGACCTCGCGAACCCCTTCTTCGCGGAGATGGCCAAGCTGGTCGAGAGGCACGCCGCCGCGCGAGGCTACACGGCCATGTTCTGCAATACGGAAGGCGGCAGCCAGAACGAGGTCGCGGGCGTGGAAACCCTCCTCGAGTACCGGGTCGCGGGCATCGTGTTCCTGACTTTCTCGGGTGACTCGCGCACGATGCGTGAAACCCTCCAGCATCAGGTGCCCGTAGTGTTCGTCGGCTGCCAGGAGGACTGGGGTGACGTGATATCGGTCGACAACGCTCGCGGAGGGAAGCTGGGCACCAGGCACCTCATCGACGCCGGCCACCGTTGCATCGCTTACGTCTCGATTCCCGAGCTGGAGGACAGGTCTGATGTGTCCCGCTGGCAGGGCTACGGCGAGGCCTTGGCACAGGCGGGTCTCGGACCTGTCGTTCGGATCAGCTGGTCGCCGCCGTCCGACCACGCATTGGTGGACGGAATCAATCGAAAGTTGGTAGACGTTTTCAGCGGGCCCGCGCGTATCACCGCCGTCTTCGCGTCGAACGACGTGGCCGCGATCGCCCTCCAGGAGTTCGCGGACCGCGTGGATCTGCGAGTGCCCGGAGACTTGTCGATAGTCGGCTTCGACGACGTGCCGATGGCGGGGCTGGCCCGCATCTCTCTCACCACCGTTGCGCAACCCCGAGACGAGCTGGCCCGGCTAGGAATCGCGACCATCGCCGATCGCATCGAGCGCAAGCTGAAGGGGCCGCCGCGCACCACGCTCGTGGACGTGAACCTGGTGGCGCGGATGTCGACGGCGCCGCTTTAGATCGGATCCACGCCGCCCTGGCACGCCGCTCTTGGACGGCTCCCCACATGGATTCCGGGGAGAAAAACCAGGGACTTGACTGATCACCCCAGTTGCCGGGAGAATGACGGGAACGTTCCAAATGGAACGCTCAAAGGCGCAGCGCCACTTTCCGTCCACACTTCCCGGAGGAGTTGAGCTTGGCAGCCACCGCCAGCTTGGGACCGCGGCTGGACCGTGCACGGTTCCAGTGGAGCAGCCTTGTAATGCTCGCCCCTGCGCTCGCGCTGCTCGGCCTGCTGTTCGTGTTCCCGGTGCTGTACGCGGGCTACCTAGGCTTTACGAACCTCGAGTTGGTCGGTTCCCGCTCCCACGACTACACGTTCACCGGCATGGACAACATCGTGCGCATGCTGGGCGACTACGTCTTCGTGAAGTCCTCGCAGCTGACCATCATCTTCGTCGTCGGGTCGGCCATCATCGGCCAGTCCGTCCTGGGGATGGCGCTCGCATTGCTGCTACGACGTGCGGTGGTGCCGGTCCGCCTGGTGGTCGGATCCATCGTCATCGTCGCCTGGGTGCTCCCGGAGGTAACCGCTGCGCTGGTCTGGTATGCGTTCTCGCAGGCCGGCGGCACGTTGTCGATCCTTCTCCGGAATTCGACTGCCAACTACCTCGTCCTGACGCCTCTGCTCATCGTTTCGCTCGCCAACCTCTGGCGGAACGTCGCCTTCTCGATGCTCGTCTTCTCGGCCGGGCTCCGCAACCTGCCCACCGAGGTGCTCGAAGCCGCGGAAGTTGAGGGCGCGTCGACCTGGCGCCGGTACCGTCTTGTCATCCTCCCTTTGATGAAGCAGACGATCGTGACCAACCTGCTGCTGGTCACGATTCTCAATCTCTCCGAGTTCACCCTCATCTATGTGATGACGCAGGGAGGTCCCGGAATCGAGACCATGACGCTTCCGCTCTACGTATACCAGGAGGCCTTCAACTTCCACCAGCTCGGTTATGGGACCGCGATCTCCCTCGTGCTGGTGCTGTTCGGAGCCGTCTTCTCGCTGCTGTTCGTGCGCGCGGCCAGGAACCAGGTGTGAGCGCGGTACAGGCGCGCGCGGCGCTGCCCTCCCGGAAGCTGATCGTCGTTCCCTATCGCCGGGTCTCTCTGGCCGCCTTATCGACCAACATCGTGCTCATCATGCTGGGCGGTTTCTTCGTCCTGCCGATGCTCTGGATGCTGTTGGCCTCGGTTGACTCGAACCCGGGCTGGGCGATCAAGCTGCCGTCTTTGACCCTGGCCAATTTCACTGACGTGCTTGGCACCGCCGGCGCCTTGAGCTCGTTCCGCAGCAGCCTCATCCTGGCCGGAACGACCACAGTAGTCACCACCGTGCTGGCCATGCTGGCGGCCTATCCGCTTTCCCGGCAGCACATCCCGCTGAAGCGGTCGTTCATGCTCGTGATCCTGTTCGCATCGGGGTTGCCGGTTTCGATGCTGCTGGTCCCCGTCTACCAGCTGTATGTGACCCTCGGATGGCTGGACTCCCTGTACACGACCGCGCTTTTTCTGGCCGCCAGCTCGCTGCCCTTCGCGATCTGGCTGCTAAAGAACTTCATCGATGCGGTGCCGGTCGAGCTCGAGCAAGCGGCGGCGATTGATGGAGCGAGCACCCTCAGGATCCTCCGACAGGTCGTGCTGCCGCTGACCGTTCCGGGCATCGTCGTGACCTCGATCTACACCTTCATCAACGCTTGGGGCGCGTTCCTCATCCCATTTGTCCTGACCAGCAGTCCTGACAACCAGGTCGGGTCGATCGAGATCTACAACTTCATGGGCTCGCACGGCCTATTCCAGTTCGGCGACTTGGCGGTGTTCTCGCTCCTCTTCTCGCTTCCCGTGATCGTGCTCTACCTCGTCATGTCCCGCTACTTCAGCGGTGCGTTCAACTTCAGCGGCGCGGTGAGAGGCTGAGATGCTCGCGGAGGTAAAGTTCGAGGGCGTCCATAAGCTGTTCGGCGCCGAGACGGCGGTCGAGGACCTGAACCTCGCGGTCGAGGCCGGGGAGTTCATGGTTGTCGTCGGCCCCTCGGGCTGCGGCAAGACGACTACGCTGCGGATGCTCGCGGGCCTCGAACGGCCCTCATACGGACGCATCCTAATCGGCGATCGGCTGGTCAATAACGTCGCGCCGCGATTCCGCGACGTGGCGATGGTGTTCCAGAGCTACGCGCTCTATCCGCACATGAACGTTTACGACAACCTGGCGTTCGGCATGCGTGCGCACGGTGTGGCGGCGGCCACCGTGGCCTCTCGCGTCAAGGAGACGGCGGAGGTGCTCGGCCTCGGACAGCTGCTCAAGCGGCGGCCGTCCGAGCTGTCGGGAGGCCAGCGGCAGCGGGTCGCGTTGGGTCGCGCGCTGATCCGGCAGCCGCAGGTTTTCCTGATGGATGAGCCGCTGTCCAACCTAGACGCCGGCTTGCGGGTGCAGATGCGCGCGGAGCTCAGCCGGCTCCACGAACGCTTCCGTGTCACGACCCTGTACGTGACGCACGACCAGGTCGAGGCGATGACCATGGGCGATCGAATCGCGGTCATGGACGGCGGCCACCTCCAGCAGGTGGACACCCCCGAAACCCTCTACGACAGCCCGGCGAACGCCTTCGTCGCCGGGTTTATCGGTTCTCCCCGTATGAACTTCCTACCCGGCCGGATCACGTCGCTCGGCGGCAGGACGGCGATCGCGTTCCTGGGCACCACGGCTGCGCTGAACGCCAAGTCGCGGCTCATCAGCGACAGGATGGACGGAGACGTCCTGGTCGGCGTCCGGCCGGAGGATCTTTCGTGGCGACCCGCTGCCGGCCCTGATTCCACGCTCACACTTCGCGCCGAGGTGGACGTTGTGGAGCCGATGGGCCACGAGGCCTATGTGACCGCGCTGTGTGGAGGCCAGACGGTTATCTCCCGATTCCCTCCTCGCTCCGGGGTCCGGACCCGCGAGCAGGTAGAGCTGGCGCTGAACCCGGACCGACTACACCTTTTCGACGCACGCTCGGGGGAGACGATCCTCCAACGGCCGGTGGCTGGAGGTGCCGAACTCTTCAGGTCCACGGGGGCGGCGTGGATCGGGGCCCAGGCAAGGGCAGGTCCGGAGCGCCAGCGGCCATCCACGGCACCTGGGGTGCCATCACAGTCGGAGGAAGACGTGATTCAAGGAGGTACGGCATGAGGAACCCGCGTAAACGAGTCGGTAGGGTATCGGCATTGTTCGCTTTGCTGCCGGTTGCGTTGCTGGCGGCCTGTGGCAACAGCACCCCGACCGCGACCACCGACAACATGACAGGAACGATCACCGTCGCCTACTCCACCACCTACGTGTTCGACACCGACGCCACGTCGGTGACCTGGTGGAACACCGTCAAGACAGAGTTTGAGGCCGCCTATCCAAAGGCCAAGCTGAATCTACAGGGCTTCAACGGCACCGACGTCGACCTGGTAAACAAGGTCGCGCTCGAATACAAGAACGCGTCCACGACCCCTGACGTCTTCATGCTGCCGAGCGGCTACGTGGGGCAATGGCAGGCCTCCGACTATCTGCTGCCGCTGGATAAGTGGGTGAACGACCCCAACCAGGCTCCATTCTGGTCATCCTTCCCGACGGTCATCCAGAACGAGAGCCGGATCAACGGCAGCGTGTACGCCGTCAACACCGGCGAGAACAACACCGCCATCTACTACAACAACGCGATGTTGACGAAGGCCGGCATCTCGGTCCCCTGGACACCCAAGACCTGGAACGACATCTTGATCGCCGCCCGGGCGGTCAAGGCGAGCAACCAGGGCGTGGTCCCGCTGTGGGTGGGGGCGGGCACGAGCGCGGGCGCCGGTGGGGTGCTGCAGGGCGCCGCCAACCTGGTCTACGGATCGTCGACGCCGACAATCTTCGACTACGCCAACAAGAAATGGGTGGTCGATAGCCCCGGCCTTCGTGAGGTCCTCAACTTCTACAAGAGCGTGTACTCCGAGCACCTGGGGGCCTCGACCTCCGACCTCTTCTCACCGAAGGCGGTGGGGTCGCCTGTGGTTGCGATGGCTAGTCACAAGCTTGCGATCGCCATCGGCTCCAACTGGTTTGCGGACGCCTGGACGGAGCAGAACCGCCACTGGGCGACGGCCGCCCAGGAGGCGAGCGCCGTGCCTCTCCCAACCTCCACTGGCCAGGCTCCGGGCAGCGCGAGCACGCTCGGCGGCTGGGCCATCGCGACCTCCAAGGTCACCCAGCACCCGCAGCTCTCGTGGGGGCTTATCAAGATTATGGAGAGCGCTGACAACCAGACCTACATCGCTAACCGCGCGGGCTTCGTCCCGCCCAGCCAGACCGTCGCCACGTCTGACGGCTTCCTGAACTTCGCGCCGCCGTTCAACAGAGCATTCGGCGCTGCGCTCCCGAACTCCAAGCTGGTCCCCTCGGAGCAAGAGGGCTACCCGGCCTGGGTGCAGGGGATCGGCCAGGCTACAGGCCAGATCGCGACCGACCCGACCACATCGGTCGACGCAGCGATCAAAATCCTCCATGACACCGTCGCCAACCAGGTCGGCGCCAATATGGTCGAAACCTTGAGTTGACGTAGCGATTTCTCGTTCTTGTTCGGCAGGGCGGATCCCAAGGCGCCGGGATCTGCCCTGCCACTCTGGTTTGAATCAGGAGATCACACTCAAGCGATGTACTCCGGACCCGTAATCGACGGCGACGTCCATCACGCTCGGAACAATGACGCCGAGCTGATCGAGTACTTGTCGCGCGGGTGGCGCGAGTACGTCACCGGTCGTGGCCGCGCCGGAATGGTCCCGCTCACCGTGCAGGACGGCATGCCAAACCCGCACGGATTCATGCGTGCGAACACGTACCCGGAAGGAGGCGGCGAGCCCGGCGCCGATTACCCGACCCTGCGCGCGCAGCTTCTGGACGCCTCCGACCTGCGCAGGGCCATCCTCACCTTCGGGGACGACAGCCACCTCGCAGGTCACCACAATCCGTACTTCGCCAATGAGCTGGCTCGTGCCTGCAACGACTGGAGCATCGAACGCTGGCTCACGCGCGACCCCCGGCTGGCCTCTTCCATCATGGTCGGCAGCCAGATGCCGGAGGTGGCGGCGGCAGAGGTGCGCCGGCACGCGACGAACCCCCGGATGGTCCAGGTCATGCTCGTTGACAACCCACTCGGCTACGGCTTTGGACACCCGATCTTCCATCCCATCTACGAAGCCGCCGAAGAGACCGGCCGGCCGGTTGCGATTCATGGCGGCGCGGGCGGCTGGGCGAACCCATCGAGCACCGGTGGTGGGAGTGTGAACACGTACTTCGAGGCGCACACCCTGTGGCCGCAGGCGATTCAGACCCACCTCGTGAGCTTCATCGCCCACGGAGTCTTCGAGAAATACCCGCGTCTGCGCCTGGTCCTCATCGAGGGGGGATCGGCCTGGATACCGAGTCTGCTGTGGCGCTTCGACACCGAATACAAGGGGCTGCGTCGCGAGGTGCCATGGGTCAAGCGGCTGCCGAGCGAGTATTTCGCCGAGCATGTGTGGGTCAGCAGCCAGCCTCTCGAGATATCGCCAAAGCGCGACCAGGTGATAGAGCTCATCCGATCGATGCAACTGGAGGACAAGCTCATCTACGCCTCGGACTACCCGCACTGGGACGCTGACGAGATCGACTATCTCTCCACGCGGCTGCCGACCGAGTGGCACAGCCGCGTGTTCTTCGACAACGCTTGCCGGCTGTACGGGTGGAAGCCTGAGGAGCTCAAAAAGCGCGTCCCGGTGGAAGAAAGGGTCACTTGAGCATCGACGTCGGCCCCGTCGCCGACTTCGAGGAGCGGCGCTTTCGGATCGTCAATGCGGGCGGCCACGAACTTGGCGTGCTTCGATGGCAAGACCGTTTTTTCGCGGTCCACAACCGCTGCCCGCATCAGAAGGGTCCGCTCTGCCTGGGCATCGTCAGCGGGCGTCTCGTTGGCAGCGCACCCGGCTCGATGGAGGTCGATGACGACGTTCCGGTCGTCGCCTGTCCCTGGCACGGGTGGGAGTTCGACCTCGAGCGCGGCCGGGCACTCTGGGAAGAGGGTTACGCAGCTAAAGTCGTGCCGGTACGTGTGGAGAAAGGACGCGTCCTGGTCGACGTTGGGAGAAGCGCGCGCGACCCGGCCGTCTAGGCTCCGGCGCGCACCACGTGCGTGCTGACCGTGTAGCGCGCGATTCGCTCTTCGTCCAGAACCAGGCCAAACCCGGGCCGGTCAGGCACGCGCACACATCCGTCCTGGTCGATCGTCAGCGGCTCAGCCAGCATCTGGTCGCGTGCGGCCGCCGTCCAGCCGCTGGGCGGGTCGTGGGGGAACTCGAGGAATGGGCAGTTGGGGATCGCTGCCGAGAGGTGGAGGTTGGCCATCAGCCCGATGCCGTTGCCCCAGGTGTGCGGCGCTACCTCCAGCCCGGCCAGCTCGGCCAGCGCGGCTATCTTCCGCATCTGGCCGACACCCTCCGACAAAAGCGCGTCCGGCTGCAGGATGTCGTAGCAGCCCCGGTCGATCAGCAGCTTGAACTCATGCAGCCCATGGTTATCCTCGCCACCGGCGATGGGGAGCCGGTCGAGGCGTTCGCGCAGCCTGCGTAGGCCGTCATAGTCGGATCGCGGAAGAGGCTCCTCGAGCCATCGCACGCCCATCTGTTCGAGCTCGCGTGCAATCCTGAGTGCCATCGGGAAGCCCCAGCTGTGATGGCCACCATGACCTGGCTCGACACCGGCCTGGTTCGCATCGACCATGATGTCGATCCGGTCGCCGACGGCAGCTCGAACCGCCTCCACCACCTTGAGGTCCTGTCTCGGATCGGGCAGGTGAAAGCGAAACTTGACCGCTCGATAACCCTCTCCGAGCATGCGCCGCACGTCCTCAACGCGCTCGGCCGGCGAGCGCACCTCGGCCGTCGCGCAGTAGGCGGTCACCCGGTCTGAATAACCGCCCCAGAGCCGGGCGACGGGGAGTCCCGCCATTTTCCCGACCAGGTCCCAGAGAGGAATCTCCATGCAGTAGACCGGTGCTCCGAGGATTTCGGTGTCGCGGAGCACCGGCATCAGCCGCTCGATGTAGGTCGGGTCTTCGCCGATGAAGTAGGGCGCGACGAATCGCTCGATTGCGATCGCTGCCTCCACCCCGGCGTGCGCTGCGCCGATTCCTTTCAGCCCTTCATCGGTTTCGACCTCGATGAGCACCATCAGCAGGTTGGGCTGGTTGCGTCCACGGGCCCAAGCCGGATGGAACTGGCGCTCGAGCGGGAAATCGACGACGCGGCAGGTGATGCTCTCGATCTTCATGAGCCCGCCAGCGCCGACAGCAGGCGTGCGGATTCGAGCACCGATTCCTCAACCGGGATGAACGGGTCTTCGTACTCGATGCTGATCGTTCCCTGGAAACCCACGTCGCGTAGGAGACCGACGAACGTGCGCCACCATTCCTGGTCATGCCCTCGCCCGACCGTGGCGAAGTTCCAGGGCATTTCGTCTGGCGGATTCGGCCAGCGGTTGTCGAGCATTCCGTTGAGTGCGAGCTGTCTTTTGTTCAACGTCGTGTCCTTGCCGTGGACGTGTCCGATGCGATCACCGACCGCCCCGACCATTGCTAGCGGGTCCATCGACTGCCAGAAGAAATGGCTTGGATCGAGATTGACGCCGAGATTGGATCCCAGCGCGCGGATTCGATTGAAAGTCTCGAAGTTGTAAACGAAGGTGCCGGGATGCAGCTCAAAACAGATCATCAGGTCAGGGTGTTCGCTGCGCGCGAACGCGGCGATCTCAGTCCAGTAGGGAAGCACGCGCTCGCTCCACTGCCAGTCGGCGATGCGCTCGAGGTCAGGCAGCCAGCCACCACCTGAGAAATGTGGCGCCGAACGATCTGACTCGGCTGCGCCGGGGCAGCCGGACATCGCGACCACCCGGTTGACTCCCAGCTCGGCGGCGAGTCGGATCGCGCCTCGAAGATCGGCGTCATGGCGCTCGGCTGTCTCGGGATTTGGATGGAGCGGGTTGCCCGACACGTTGAGGGCTGAGATTCCAAGTCCCGCGCGGTCGAACGCCTGCCGCCACCTTTTCGAGCCGCCGGCCTGCGCCAGTAGCTCCTGGGCGTTGCAGTGTGGGGACGGGGAATAGCCTCCGGTCCCGATCTCCAGGTCCTGGATCAGGCCGGTTTGCTGCGCCCACCGCACGACTTCGTCCAGGCTTCTTTCGGGCATGGCATCGGTCAGCAGGCCGACACGTACAGTTCGATTGGAGCGTTCCAAAGTCGTTTGTTACGGTATGTCCTTGATCCGACGGTTGTCAACTGGGACGTCAGCCGAAACGCGCCACCGTGTACCGCTCGACCAGCTCCTCGTCGAGCTCGAAGCCGAACCCGGGTCGGTCGGGCACCGCCAGGCAACCGTCGTCATCGATCCACGGTTTCTCCACGAGCATCTGGCTGAGCGCGGAGGCCGGCCAGCCAGGCGGCTCGTGGGGGAACTCGAACCAGGAGTGATTGGGAATCGATGCCGCCAGGTGCAGGTTGGCGAGCAGGCCGATGCCGTGAGTCCACGTATGAGGGGCCATTTGGAGGCCCGCCGCTTCGGCAAGCGCCGCCACCTTGCGCAGCTGATAGATGCCCTCCGAGAGTACGGCGTCCGGCTGCAGGACGTCGTAGCAGCCGCCCTCGATCAGGAGCTTGAACTCGTGGACGCCGTGGTTGTTCTCACCGCCGGCCAGTTGAAGTGTTCCGAGGCGGTCTCGAAGTCGTCGCAGCCCAGCGTAGTCGTGGCGCGGCAACGGTTCCTCCAGCCACACAACACCCAAGTGCTCCAGTTCCTTCGCGACCTCGAGAGCGGTGTGGAAGCTCCACTGGATGTGCCCGCCCCACCCGGGTGCCGGTCCTGCCTGATTGGCGTCCACGAGGATAGCCAGACGTTCTCCGAACTCGCCGCGCACCGCCTCGACCGTTCGGATATCGTCGCGAGGGTCGTTGGAGTGAAAGCGCAGTTTGACGGCTTTGAAGCCGTCGTCGAGAATCCTGTGACAGTCGTCGAGGCGCCGCTCAGGAGAGCGCATCTCTCCTGTCGCGCAATAAGCCGGCAGCCGTTCGGCTGATGCGCCCCACAGCTTGTGGACCGGCAAGCCGGCTGCCTTGCCGGCGATGTCCCACAGGGCTATCTCGACACAATAGACGGGCGAACCGAGGATCTCCGCGTCGCTGAATATCGTCGTCAGCCGCTCTGGTGCTGCGGCGTCCTTCCCAAGCAGGTGTGGCTTGACGAATTGGTCGATGGAAATCGCCGCTTCGGGCCCGGCCTCCGCCGCTGTGATCCCGGTGATGCCGCACTCGGTCTCGACCTCGACCAGGCTGATTAGCAGGTTTCGCTGGATCTCATTGCGGCCCCATGCAGGCCTGAACTCGGCCGGAAGGGGCAGATCGACGACACGCGACCGCACTCTGGTTATCCGCGTGTCGTGCCCCGCGGACGTTTGCACCGACAACATCCTATCTCCCACGCCTCCTTATCAAATCCTCACCGCGCTCTTATATGTCGATGGGTATGACCGCCTCCTGGATCCTCGTCGTCGAAGACGACCGTCGGCTCGCGGCGACCTTGGAGCGCGTGCTCTTGGCTGGAAGGCCCCCTCGCGAGCGCGCCGCCGCCGCCACCTCCCCGGCGCTAGCCGATGCCAGCCTAGAAGTCGACGTAGGTCTGGGCACCGAGGCCGTAGTTGTCGAAGTGCCCGAAGATCGGTGAGTAAGCGCCCGAGAGGGCTTCCAGGTCGAGCGGGCCCGCTGCCGGCGTACGGTACTCTGGGCGTTCCTGGTCGAACACGATGTCGCTCCCGCCGACAACGCGGGAGACGGCGGGCAGCGCCGTTTCGGGAGCCAGCGTGCCGGTGCTGACTATGGCGTTCGCCTCCGGCACGCTGAACAGTAGGGGCGGCTCGTCGGTTCCGGTCTCCGCCAGTTCGGGGGTCAGCCGGACGACCTTGATGTCGGACTCGATCGTGAGGAAGACCGACTTGATGCCCGCCTTCTCGAGGCCTTGGATCGTCAGCATTACCTCCAGCAAATCGTTGCCGCCGTGGTTCCACGTGACCAGCGCCGCTTCGGCTCCCAACATCTGAGCCAGCTTGACCGTTTGATACGCGCTCAGCTCCTTCTCGACGGCCGCACCCCACCGGGTCCTGGAGACAATGCAGCCGAGCCAGTCGAAGTCGACGCCATGACGGTCGTAAAGGGCCGTGAGCACCGGGTTGTTGACCTGGATCCAGGTACAGCTGCCCGGATAGGTGACTACCGCGTCGCCGGCGATCGCGCCATCCAGGATCTCGTTAGGGTGCAGGAGGAGCGGCAGTGCGTGCCGTGCATAACCGTAAATGCTGGTGCCGATGCCGGGGACCATCGAGGCGTTCAGCGTATGCACGTGAACGAGCTTGGGCAGACCGGAGGCGGGCGGCAGCGCGAAACGCCTGCTGCTCGTGGGTGTCTGACCGGCGGTGGTCGACGCCAGGTGATCGGCCACGCGATGGGCTGCCTCTCGAAGCGCGTCGTTCCACGAGGACAGGGGTAGGTCGGGCATCGTCTCCATCGTCAGGACCAGGTACCGCAGACGGCTGTAGACGGTCACGGCTCCGGGACCGGTCATGTCGACGAGGCTGTCGGCAGCCGCGCTCACCTCACGCCGGATCTGGTGCGGGACATCGGCGCAGATCATTACGGCGAAGCCTTCAAGGCAGTCCGTGGCTCCGCCGCCCACCGTTTCCGGGGAATGCCCGGCGATTGCCGGATAGGCGTGGCCGCGGCCGGCCGTCTTGGTCCGCGGCTGGATCACGTCCCTGACGTGCACGATCCGCACGTCTTCACCGGGATTGACCAGGTCGAGGTCGACGCGTACGACGCGAGAGTCGGCCAGCACGAGGCCTGCCACCGTCTCTCGATCGATGACGAGCTGGCCATCATGCCAGTAGGAGCGATCTCCGAAGTTTGCGCCGGACACCGCGAAGGAGCGCAGCTCCAGTTCGAAATCGGACACTCAGCGCACCTCGAAAAGGGTCGGCTGCGTCACGGCCGATTGCAGAGCGGCGAGGGCAGTCTCCACGATCCGGCGCCGAAGCCTCCGATCGCCCTCAGGCGGAAGCATCGGATCGCCGCACACATGCTCGATCTTGACGCCCTGGACCACCCGGTTGGCGCCGGCCTGCATGGCGAGCTTGGGCAGGGCGCTGATCATCGCGACGGGAATGCCTGCCTTCTCAATCTCCTTGCTGATCGTTGCACCGCAACGATTACAGGAGCCTCAAGTCGCCACCAGCAGGACACCATCCACCCCGTCGCGCTTCAGGGTAGCGGCCATCTCGTCTCCGTTCCTACGGCAGTCGAGCAGTCTCATGTCGTTGCCGGTCGTGGTCAGGTAGTAGGGGAGAAGCTCGCCGAAGGCCGACTCGCGCTGGAGGGCGCGGACCGCGTCGAGCGGCAGCACGAGGTTCGGGTTCTGACTGGCGGGGACGTTGAAGAATCCACCGTGGACACATTCGAACTCTGTGCCGTCGAGACGGTCGCGGGCGCCCAACGGATAGGTGACCCAGCGGGTCTCACTGCAGCGCTTGAGACGGTCCGGGTTGCCGAGGGGGACGATCGCCCCGGTTGTGACCAGGGCCAGGCGAGCATCACCGAGAAGGCGGATGGGCGGTGCCGGCGTGACGCTGTCATAAGAGTCGATCGGGATCTCCGACTCGAACGGCTCTCCGCGCAGCTTGGCGACCAGCATGCGGGCCGCCCGCTCCGCGCCCGGTGCATCAGCCATCCAGGGCCGCCGCCGCCCGCGCGGCAGATAACCCTCCTCCCGCGCGGGACCGAGCGGCGCTCCGGAGGCCAGTTTGACACCCAGCTTGACGATCGCCTTAACCGCTGGCGCCATCCCGGCGGCCGTCCGCGTCGTGGGAACGACGTAGGCGGCGGCGTTCATGACCCGGCCCGGGTTTTCCGGATGCATTCCGGTCACCGCCTGCAACCCCAGTTCGCCGGCGATCGCGCAGACGCGCGCGCAGGCGACGCCGTAGCGGCCGGCCATGAATGCCGGGCCCGCGACAATCAGGTCCGGACTCACCTGTTTCAGCCAGCCGCGGACCGCGGCCTCACTCTCTTCCGCGCGCTCGTTGAAGAAGTTGTCGCCGCAGATCATCGTCGAGACGACGGCGCCCGTCTCCCCGAGGGCCTGCGTGATAGCCCGCCCCGGGCCTATCGCTTCCTCACGCACCTGGCAGGCGAGGTCCGCGGCCGCCTCGCCCCCTAGGCCGCCAAAGAACTGGTTCAGGTAATGCGCGACGCGGATCACTCAGCCACCAAGTCTATATCCGGGCTGGAACGTTACACAAGGGGGGCTGACCTCGCCGCGGCGTGGGAGGGAGATGCTTCAGGTGCCCGATTCGTTCTTGACAAGATGGTCCGAGCAACGTAGGGTAGCGCTACGAGACTGGAACGTTCCAGTCTGAGTACCGAACCCTCCTGTGTGCGCAAAAGGCAAGGAATCGAGAGTTGGATCGCCAGTACGGATTAACGCGCCGGGCAGAGATCGATGCTGGCACCGATCGCTGGGGCCTGCCGGGTGGTCGGTTGACTCCGTGAGGAGGGCGGCGGTCTTGGCGGCGGCGGTGACTCTTCAGCACGCTCCCCAGCTCGTCCGCTACGGGTCGAAGCCGGCCCGGGAAGTCGAACGTCTGCCCGCCCTCACGGCTTCCCTGCGCTCCTTCTCGGAGGCGGTCGCCTACCCACCTCACCAGGTCTTCATCGGTAACCGCCGGCCCGAGGAGCTCTGGGAGATGGCGAGGCCTTGGTGGGACTCGGCGGCGTCGGCCGCGACGCCGGCCGGCCGCAACGGCGAGATCCTTCCCCAGTCCGGACTCTACGCCCTAATGGAGGAGGTCGACCAGTTCGGGCTGATCCGGCTGGGCGACACCCGGGACCCTGGCGAGGGTGAGCTGCCGCTGTTCGCGGGCGAGGAGAGGGTCGGCGTGTTCGGCCGCGCGCACGATCTCGACGCTGAGCTTCAGGCGCCAGTACTTCTCGAGAACCTGGCTTGCAAGGCGGGCGGAGTCCATGCCCTGCGCTGGCTCCTAGCGCGCAAGGACCTCGACCCGACCTCAATCGACTATACGATCGGGTGCGGGGAAGAGGCGGTGGGAGACCGCTACCAGAGGGGTGGCGGGGCCTTGGGCAAGGCGATCGCAGAGGCTTCCGGCCTCGTCAACTCGGGGGGGTCAGATATCAAGGCCTTCTGCGCCGCGCCGGTACACGCCCTCGTCCAAGCCGGCGCACTCGTTCAGTCTGGGGTGTACGAACGGGTGGCGGTCGTGGCCGGAGGATCGCTGGCCAAGCTGGGCATGAAGTTCTTGGGCGCACTCGAGCACGGCGCCCCCGTGCTCGAAGACGTGCTGGCCGGGCTGGCGGTGATCGTGGGCGCCGAGCGAGACGTTGGCCCGGTGATCCGTCTGGACGCCGTCGGCCGGCATCGAACCGGCTCCGGCTCCTCGCAGCAGATGTTGCTCGAGGACATCGTCGTGCGGCCGCTGGAACGGATGGGGCGCCGGTTCACGGACATCGACCGCTACGCCACCGAGTTGCACGACCCGGAGATCACTGAACCTGCGGGCGGCGGCGATGTGCCCGACCGCAACTACCGGATGCTAGCCGGGATGGCGGTCCTCCGCGGTGAGATCAGCCGGGAGGAGATCGGCGCCTTCGTCCGCGAGCACGGTCTGCCCGGCTTCGCGCCCACCCAAGGGCACATGGCTTCGGCCGTCCCTTGGCTGCCGCACGCTCTCGACCGGTTCCGCTCAGGTGAGCTGCGTTCGACCATGCTGCTGGCCAAGGGCAGCCTTTTCCTAGGGCGGATGACACGGCTGTGGGATGGCGTTTCTGTGACGATGGAGGTGTAGATGGCGATCGACGCAACAACTGAGAACTTCGCGGCTCTAATAGGCAGCGGCAGGGTGATGGTCGACTTCTGGGGACCTCGCTGCGCTCCCTGCCTGGCGCTGATGCCGGCCGTCGAGCGGATGGCCAAGGAGCGAGAGGACAAGGTTCGCCTGGTCAAGGTGAACGCGACGGAGAACCGCGAGATTTGCCGTCAGCTTCGAGTGATCGGCTTGCCGAGTTACGTGTTCTTCAACAAGGGCGTGGAGGTTGAGCGGCTGACTGGAAATCCCAGCAAAGAAGCGATAGAAGCCGCGCTCGATCGCCTTATCCAAGGAGGTGACAATTGATGGACTTGCGTGGGAAGAAGGTCATAGCGCTCGGCGAGCGAGACGGCGTGCCCGGGGAGGCAATCGCGAAATGCCTCAAGTCGGCCGGGGCCGACGTCGTGTTCGTGCAGACCGAGTGCTACGTTTGAACGGCTGCGGGAGCCATGGACCCCGAGAATCAGGACCGGATTCGGGAGATCGCGGGGCGCATGAGCGCCGGCGACCTCGTCGTGGTCCTGGGCGCGGTGGATGCCGATTCGTTGCAGGTCGCAACCGAGACTGTGACAGTCGGCGATCCGAGCTACGTGGGTTCGCTGGCAGGAGTCTCGTTGAGACTCCCGGTCGTGCACATCTTCGAAGACGACGTGAAAGGGCAGGTCGATCCGGGCGTATATCAGGAGCAGGTAGGCTTGCTCGAACTGTCCCTCGATACGGACGCGGTCAAAGCGGCGATGGCTAAGTTGCGTGGCCAGAGCTAACTGCGCGTCGGAACCCGAGTTCGCGCCGCCCCTGGCTTGCATTTGCCGGCGTGGGCAAGGGCCGCCGGGCGACAACGAGGGCTTCGCCTCCATCGGCGCCCTGTTCCGCAGCAAGGGCAGCGTCGGGTTCGGTACGCGCTACCGCTATCGAACCGACGGTTCGCTGGGCGACGACTCCGGGGATCACGACGGCCAAGCCCTGCCGGTCGACCTTGCCCTTAAGGCCCAGGGACTCGGCGCCTATGTGATCCGAGAGAGCTGGTGGCAAGCACCGGTGGCGGAGGTCTCGGAGTCCGACGATGCGGAGGCCTCCCGGCGCGAGCATCAGCAGGGTCTCAGCCGCCGGCGCTGGCACCTGTGACCGTACGCAGCTCCCGATTCCCAGCGGCGTTGTGGCGGCGATCGTCCCCGCACTGCCGGTCCTTATGCACGCGCTTGATCGTGGCGGTCTGCAAACCGCCATCCCCAATCGGGCCGGCACGGGGTAGCGTGGGATCATGTGTCAAGCGCCTGATGTGGACGACACCATGACCGGCGCCGGCCCGATCGCCACGTACAAGAGCCGGCTCCATCAGATGACGCAGACCACGCCGACCTGCCTGTGGAACGACTCCGCGGACATCGACGAGCTCAGCTACGCGATCGAAAACGGAGCTGTCGGAGCCACCTGCAATCCGGTGATCGCCCTGGGCATCCTCAAGAAGGACATTGCCGCCTGGCGGCCGCGCATCGAGGACTTGCTTCGTGAGCTCCCCGGGGCGACCGAGGATCAGATCGGGTGGAAACTGGTCGAAGAGCTGTCCGTGAGGGCCGCGAAACTCCTCGAGCCAGCGTTTGTCGAGCACAGCGGGCGAAACGGCCGCCTGTCGATCCAGACGGACCCGAGGCACTTCCGCGACACCGCCGCGATCGTCGAGAATGCAATGGTCTTCAGCCGGCTCGCGCCGAACGTGATCGTAAAGATCCCAGCGACCCGCGCCGGCATTCCGGCAATCGAGGAGGCGACCTATCGTGGTCTCAGCATCAATGCGACGGTCTGCTTCACGCTGCCTCAGTGCGTTGCTGTTGCCGAAGCCGTGGAGCAAGCCCTCCGGCGGCGCGAGGCCGAGGGCAAAGACATAACTTCGATGGGACCGGTTTGCACGATCATGGTCGGCCGGCTCGACGACTGGTTGAAAGTCTTGTTGGAGAAGCGCGAAATCGCCATCGACCCGGGTTTCATCGAGTGGGCAGGCGTCGCCGTTTTCAAAAAAACGTATCGACTATATCGCGAACGCGGCTACAGGCTCCGGCTGCTCTCGGCGGCGTTCCGCAACCACATGCAATGGAGCGAGCTCATTGGGGCGGACGCGGTCATCTCGCCTCCGTCAGCGTGGCAGAAGCGATTCAATGCGAGCGACATCGAGGTGAAGCCTCGGATCGACGAGCCAGTCGACCCCAAGGTAGTGGATCAACTGCTGGCTCATTTCCCGGACTTCCGCAGGGCCTATTCAGATGACGGCCTGGCCATAGAAGAATTCGACTCCTACGGGCCGACGGTGCGGACGCTTCGCCAGTTCATCGCAGCTTGCAGCGATCTTGCGAGCTTGGTCCGCGACGTGATGCTTCCAGCCCCAACCTAGGAGAACGCTACGATTGGGGCAAGTCACCGCTGAGGGTTGAGTGTCCCTGATTGGTTCGTTGACAGCCAAGATGACAGCCAAGCCGGTGGACGACCGCGGACAAGGGTGCATGACCATGGACCGGCGGGGTTAGGGATCGAACTTAAGCGGACCGTAGCGGACGTCAACGCACTCTAGGCCCGCGGTCTTCAAAACCGTTTGAGGGCTCGGGAAATCAGAGCTCCTGGCTGACCTCACAAATCCGGGAGTCGCGCGCGCGTCCTCGTAATAGGTGGTCGGCCAGCTCCTATGCGCAGAGTTAGTCCGACGGGGTCTCTCGTACAGCAACGCCGACGCTAAACAGTGCGAATTGGTGGCACTCAGTGTCACGCAATGAATTCAGGACTCCATTTCTGAACGGGGTGCAGCGATCTGTTAACCGCAAGGTTCAGGGTTCGAATCCCTGCTCCGGAGCCAAAAATTGAACTTGGAACCGGCCGAATCGGGCGTTAGGTGAAGAAGCTCGTACATCCTTTGTACATCCATTTCGACCTTGCCCCGCAACCCGTTCAGACAGTCCGGGGAAAGCCCAACTGTTCGGATACATCGCGGTGGTAGCTATCTCGGGACTCTCCTAGACCACCGACTCGGCTGTGGCTGGCACCGGCAGCCAGCCCATGGGCCGAAACAGCCCGCGAAGCCAAGACGAAAGGAGAGCGTAAATGCCCATCGCGACAATGAAAGCGATCCCGAGGGCAACCATCAGCGGCCGCGGTTCAGTGACGTCCGCAAGGCCGCCCATCCCCCAGCCGAAGAGCGCCATCGGAGTCAGCGTGATCATCTGGTAGAAGCTGGTCGCCCGGCCCCGGAACTCGTCGCCAACTGCTGATTGGATGATTGCCAGCGTCATCGACATGAACATCGCCTGCGAGCTGCCAACTAAGAAGCCAAGGATCAGCGCGTAGTTGGGGCTCGTCGTCGCACCCAGCATTGAGAGGGCCACCCCGCTGAACACGATGGCGTAACCGAATAGGGCGGGCCGGTAGCGCGTGCCCGCGAATTGGGCTAGCCCCAAGCTGCCAATCACTGCCCCGAGACCGATCGAAGTGAGCAGGGCCCCGTATGTCGAAGTTCCGGCGTGGAGGTCGATCGCCACGAACATTGGCAGCATGCCTAGATAGGACATGGTCAACATACAGTGGAGGGCTACTGCCCAGACCGCGACCCATGCGGCACCGCGCGAGCGTAGGTAGCGGTAGGCGACCACGAGCCCGAACCCCGCGTCCTGGCGGCGGCCCCCCGCGCGCACCTCGCCGATTGTGACGCAGAGCGCAGCAGATGCAAGGTAGAGCAAGGAGCAAAAGGTCCAGGCCATGGCCGGCCCGCCGGCGGCCAATATTGGGGTGGCGAGGAGGGGACCCGCGAACTGCGCTCCCTGGAGGCTGACCTGCATCAGCGACGTTGCATTCAGCAGCTCACCGGTCGGGACCAAGCTGGGAGTCAGCGTCGCCCGGACCGTCATCTGGGCGACGAAGGACAGCCCGAAGATCAGAGCCAGCGCCATCCAGACGGCCAGTAGATCTGAGTGCGCCCAGCTGAGCAGTGCGAAGACAGCGGTCACCGCAGCTGATACCAGGCAGGAAACGACATTCAGCGTGCGCCGATCCATCCGGTCTGCGAGCGCGCCCGAGATGGGAGCGAGCAGGATCGCCGGCCCCTGTGTGAGGAAGAGTCCCAGACCGACCCAGAAAGACGAGTGCGTCATCTGCAACAGCTGGACGCTGAGGACTAGGACCAAGGTCCAGCGGCCCGCCGAGCCGGCAAGGTTGCTGAACCACAGCCAGCGAAACCGCGAGTAGCGGAATGAACTCAACACCGGTTAGATTCTCCCCGCAAAGGATCCTCTCGTGGCTGGACAGAGGCACAGCACCGTGAGCCCATGCACCCCAAGCGGAGCGTCTCCATGCTCATCCGCCTCGCGGCGGCGGGCACGATCGGTGCTGCGGCTGCACGGATTGCTGCCGCAGGATACCGATACTTGATAACGTCCGCAACCATGGAGCGTTTCCTCCTCGGTGTCGACCAACTGCGCGCCCGGAGCGGCGGCAAGTGGAAGAAGCACCCCCCGGAGGTGATACCGGCTTTCGTGGCCGATATGGACTTCAAAGTCGCGCCCGGCGTCCAGGACGCCTTGATGATGTTCACCGACACCCAGGACTACGGCTACGGCCAGGTGACAGACACGATCCCCCTGTTCGAGGCCTTTTCCACATGGATGGCGCGCCGCCACCATTGGCAGCCGGACCCGACCCTCAGCCACGCCAACACAAGCGTCGTGCAAGGACTGGTCGCGACGCTCCTTGCCTTCTCTGAGCCGGGCGACAGCATAATCGCGCAGACTCCGATCTACCCGCCCTTCCTACTGACTATCGAGGGCACCGGCCGCCGCCTCGTCGAGAACCCGCTCGTCGACAATGGGACGCGCTTCGTTGTGGACGTCGAAGGTCTGAAGCGAGCAGCTGCACAGGCATCCATGATCCTGCTCTGCAACCCGCACAACCCGACCGGCCGCGTACTCGACCGAGCTGAGCTCGAAGCCATCGCGACGATCGCTGCCAACCACAACCTCACGATCGTGGCCGACGAAATCCACGCGGATCTCGTCTACCCAGGAGCGACGCATATCCCGATGGAGACAATAGCCGCCGCTGCCGAGCGCACAGTGACGCTGACCTCGGCCACGAAAGGGTTCAACATCGCCGGTCTGCGAACGTCGATCGCCCACTTCGGCAGCCCCGCGCTCAAGGATAGATTCGACAAAAGGCTTCCCCTACACCTCCTCGGTGTGCCAAGCCGAATTGGTGTGGCCGCCACCATCGCAGCCTGGAGCGAGGCTGAGGCCTGGCTCAACGATGTGATGCGCTATTTGGATCACAACCGCCAACGAGTCACTAATTGGGCCGCCCATGCCAGCCTTGGCCACTACCCGCCGGAGGCCACCTATCTCGCGTGGATGGACTGCAGGCGCTTAGACCTGCCAGAGGGCGCGACGCCTCAGCAGCACTTCCTAGAGCATGCGAAGGTCGCCCTCAGCGAGGGTCTGGACTTTGGCGAACCTGGCAAAGGCCATGTCCGGCTCAACTTTGCGACCTCGGCCGAGATCCTGGAGGACATCCTTGGCCGACTCGGCGGTGCCTTCGGCTAGACGCGCGGCCATTGAGATACCACACAACACCGGCTGCCCACGCTCGTCAAAGTCGAGTTCCGGGAGGTAGTACGCGCAGCGCTCGGCCCGAAGTAAAGCGGAGTTGTGTGGCCTCAGTTCGCGCAGGTTATGCGATTTCACGGCCGTACTGAAATTGGCGTGCCCCGTAAGTCACCTCTCGTTGTCATGCCCGACACCACTGGGTCCTAGGGGCGACGAGTTCATTGCTATTGATAATCGAACCCTATCGGCAGCCCGGTCGAGCCGGTCTCGCGTCCTTATTACTGTGCAGTTGGGTATCAGCGTGCAGTTGTGGTGCTGTCGCTAAGCCCCCGATGTCGCGACCCCGGATCCGTGCCCGGCCAATGCCGGACGCCAATCTCGGGGCCTACTCCGAGGTGTCCTTCCAGCCAAGATGCTTCCAGCGGAACAACCCAGTGAGTCCCAGGCGCTTTACATGCAACTCGTGGAAGCGTTCGTACTCTGCTGTGGTCTGGCTGGTGGACTTGAGATAGACGGCCTTGTCCGTAATCCTGTCGATGTCGCTTGCGGGTACCAGGACGTGGTGACCGAGCACGTGATGTGAGAACACAACACCATGGAAGATGTCCTCTTCGGCAAGAGCGGCCACTTCAGTTACGTGGCCGACCTCGACTCCGTCACTTGCGACCACTGGGGAACGTGCGCCTACGGCTCGCCACGAGATCACCGTTTCAGATTGATCGCTCATCGCGTTGAACATACACTGGCCCACTGCATCTGACGAGGACGGGACTGAAGTACACCTCGAGCCGACCGCGCTCCCGTCAGCATCGGATCAAGGTCAGGAGCATTACGGTCGGCTCCACTGCGACCAGCGCGTGCGGCGTATCCGACGTCATGTGAAGCCAGAACCCCGGTCCGGCATCGAACTCCTCGCCGTCGGCGGTGAAACGCAACCGGCCTGCGAGGACCTGGACGATGGCGGCGCTTGAGGCCCGATGCTCCGTGAGCTCCTCGCCCGCGTCGAGGCCGAACACCGTGACGTTCAGCTTTCCGTCGCGGTGGATCACCTTTGAGACGATGGCGCCGGGCTGGACCGAGACGGCCTTGGTTGCGTCGGCGACCGAAATGTGTGTCATGCGCGCTCCTTGGCGGTGATAGTGCGGAGGACCCCTACAGGGGAGGGGTCTGGCGGGCTCCGCCTCCGATCGTGAGCAGGAAGGCGCTGTTCTCGACTCCGCTCACCTCGTGGGCGAGGTCCGGGGCGAGCGAGGTCAGGTCGCCGGGCGACATCTCGAGCGTCTGGTCCCGGAGCTTGAGGCGGATCCTGCCCTCCAACACCCGCAGCACGATTGGCCGCGCCGCTCGGTGTTCGGCCATGTGCCCACCCTTTGGCAACGCCACCAGCACGACGCCGAGGCCGGGTCGATTCACGATAGTGGCCGAGGCGTGATCGTTGTGTTGGTAGGACGCTGAGCGGCGGAGCGCCTCGAGCTCGGTGTCGATGTTGGTGGTGACGACCGGAATCGAGATGCGGCCCGCCGGGCG
>Ga0207929_1000038_pt1 | contig 50322 bp, 59 predicted proteins | sample NGESurdeep072012_FD_184466 | JGI IMG/M metagenome (GOLD analysis project Ga0207929, IMG submission 184466) | Arctic peat soil microbial communities from Barrow, Alaska - NGEE Surface sample 53-1 deep-072012 (SPAdes) | ecosystem: Environmental > Terrestrial > Soil > Wetlands > Peat ... | reverse complement strand
CGCCATCCACGCCTCCCGAATCAGCCGCGGTCCCAGACTCGCCTATCGTGCCAACTTTGGGAATCCGACCCGAGTCAGTTCATTCCAAAACTGCTCTAGCGTTGGCGCGCAATTCGCGGGCGAAGCTGAAGTGGCTTCAACCGACCGCGCTTAATATTTCGCAGGCGCAGCACATTCCTCGAAGTGATTCAGTTTCTGTGGACAACTGATTCGCGCGTCTCGACTCAGCAAAAAGCGTTGGGCAAACTCCACTCGTGTCTAGGGCACCTGTGCACACAGGAAACGCTCAAGGGGCCTGAAAAGGCGACCGGCACACACCTTGTACCGGACGGTGAGGGCTCGAGCCTGAAACGGACCGGGGTGCTACAAGGGCCACCGGAAGCGTTCTAGAACGCCAGGGAGGACCGAGAATCCAGGGACCGGCGGGGAAACCGGTCAAGCTGGGCGCAAGAGGCGGCAGATCACCGCGCGAGCGTGACGTGGAAGGCCCGACGAAAGAAGGGCGCGGCGGACGAAAGGAAGTCGTAAAGGAAGCGTCGAAAACAGATGGCACGGGACTCTTGGGGCGGCCGGCGCTGCGCAGCGAAGGTCGTGAACAAGAAAACCAGTGACTGACCGTGGACGGAGGCCATCGCGAGGGGCCTCCGTTTGCGTTTGTGGGGTAGCGTTCGCCGCTACCGATTGCCTTCCAATTTTTTCACCTACATGTCATCCCGGCCAAGCGCTGCGTCAGCAGCGTGCAGCGCCATCGTGAAATGTCCGGATGGGTCCCGGGTCTCGCTCCGCTCGCCCGGGATGACAAAGGAAGATTGATCTCAGGCCCGTTCGACAAGGCAGGAGTAGCAGCCCCTCCGCGCGTAGTGGACGTGGATGTAGTCGGTCGCGGGATCGGCGAAATAGTCCTTGAACAGATTGCGCGGATCGGCCTCCACGACATCGGCGTGGATCATCATCCCTTCGCCGTCATAGGCACGGACAGCCAGGATCCGGGGCGCGAAGACCGGCGGCAACTCGTCGATGCGGTCGAAGGCTTCGCGCGCGCCCTGGAGGGCGCCCTCACGGATATAGATCGGGCCGGAAGCGCGGTAGGGCGAATGCACCATGTGATGGGCGAAGGGCAGCAGCAGGACGTGCTCGCCGGGCGCGGCGTCCTGGAGCGTGATGCGGCAGGGCGCGCTGTCGGGCTCGTCGATCAGCACCCGGCGCATGCTGCGCTCGGCCAGGGCTAAGTCGTCGAGGGCGAACAGAGGTTCGAACTGGGCGGGGCTCAGGCCGCGGATGCGAAAGGACATGGCTTGTCTCCATCGGGGTCGGTCTTGCCTATCTGGGGCAGGACGGCCGCCGGTTCGACCCGTTTCTTGCTGCGGCTTGACCGGCATGCCGCTTGCGACGTCAGGTACAGCTGTATCGAAACGAGACATCTGCCCATGTCGAAGTTGATCGCCTTCATTCTCGCGATGCTCGCGCTGAGCATCGGACAGGCCATGTCGGCCCCGGCCTCCACGCCTACCTACGATGCGGCGGCAGTGGCGCGGCTGCATGCCGGCATCGTCGACTGCCCCGGCTGCAATTTGCAGGGCGCCGACCTGACCAACACCTGCGTCAAGGCCAAGAACCTGGCGGGCGCGAATTTCGACGGCGCCAAGGCCGTCCTGATGTGCATGTCGTTCGCCAATTTCTCGAACGCCACCTTTCGCGGCACCGATCTCTCGGCCGCCAACCTGGCGCATGCCGATCTCGACGGCGCCGATCTGACCGGTGCGGTCATGACGATCACATCTCTGAAGGGCACGGACCTGACGAAGACCAAAGGCCTGACCCAGAAACAACTCGATGCTGCCTGCGGCGACGCGGACACCAAGGTGCCCGCCGGCCTGACGGTGCATCTCTGCACCTGACCCGTTCTGTCTCCTCCTAGGGACACCAACTGGCCCTCGTCCGAAAGGACGGGGGTCTTTTTTCACGTGGCCGGCCTTGAGCCGGCCATCCAACGCAAGCATCTCTTGCGCCCGCAGACGCGGGCGCGCCCACGACGCTGTCGCTGGGGCGGTGGGCGGCTTCCGCCTACGCTAAAGCTTCGGCGGACGGGTCTAGCGCATTGATCCGCCGTAGCCTTGGCGAAGGCGGACAAGGCCGCCCATGACGGATTTTTTATTCCGCCGCCTGCGGCAGGTCCTTCTTCTTCCAGCGCAGCACAGGCTTGCGGGCGGCGGCGGTTTCGTCGAGGCGGCGGCGGGGGCTAAGGCGCGGGGCGCCTTCGAAGCGGGCGGTTTTCTTGTCCCTGGCCTCCAGCGCCAGCTCGCGCAGGACGTGAATGAAGCGGTCGAGCGATTCCTTGGATTCGGATTCGGTCGGTTCGATCAGCATTGCGCCGCTGACGACCAAGGGGAAATACATCGTCATCGGATGATAACCCTCGTCGATCATCGCCTTGGCGAAATCGAGCGTGGTGACGCCGGTGCCTTTGAGGAAGCTGTCGTCGAACAGGGCTTCGTGCATGCAGGGGCCGTCGCCGAACGGGGCGCTCATGACGTCTTTGAGCGAGGCGAGGATGTAGTTGGCGGAGAGCACGGCGTCTTCGGATGCCTGGCGCACGCCGTCGCGGCCATGGCTGAGCATATAGGCGAGCGCGCGCACGAACATCCCCATCTGGCCGTGGAAGGCGCACATACGGCCGAAGGGCTTGGCGCCGACCGGAAGCTCGTCACGGTCCTCGATCAGGCGGAAGCCGTTTGCGTCATGTAGCAGCAACGGCAGCGGCGCGAAGGGCGCGAGCGCGGCGGAGAGCACCACTGGCCCTGCCCCCGGACCGCCGCCGCCATGCGGCGTCGAGAAGGTCTTGTGCAGGTTGATGTGCATGGCGTCGATGCCGAGATCGCCGGGGCGGACACGGCCGGCGATGGCGTTGAAATTGGCGCCGTCGCAATAGAAATAGGCGCCGGCCTTGTGGGTGGCGTCGGCCATGTGGCGGATGTCGCGCTCGAACAGGCCGCAGGTGTTGGGATTGGTCAGCATGATGGCGGCGACGTCGGGGCCGAGCTTGCCTTCGAGCTCGATCATGTCGACGCGGCCGTCGGCGGTGCCCTTGACCTCGTCGATGGTGAAGCCGGCGAAGGCGGCGGTGGCGGGATTGGTGCCGTGCGCGGATTCGGGCACCAGAATGCGCTTGCGCGTCTCGCCGCGCGCTGCGATGGCGGCGCGGATCGCGAGCAGGCCGCAGAGTTCGCCATGGGCGCCGGCCTTGGGCGACATCGCCACCGCCGACATGCCGGTCAGGGTGGTCAGCCATGTCATCAACTCGGAGATCAGCTCCAGCGCGCCCTGCACAGTCGATTGCGGGCTCAAGGGATGCAGATCGCCGAAACCGGGCAGCCGCGCCAGCTTCTCGTTGAGGCGCGGATTGTGCTTCATGGTGCAGGAGCCGAGCGGATAGAGCCCGGCGTCGATCGCGTAGTTCATCCGGCTGAGGCGCACATAGTGGCGGACGACTTCCGGCTCGGAGAGGCCCGGCAGACCGATGGGCCCTCGCCGGCGCATGCCGGCGAGACGCGTCTCGGACATCTGCACGTCCGGCAGGTCGACGCCGGTCATGCCGTCGCGGCCAAGCTCGAAGATCAGCGCTTCCTCATGGTCGAGGCCGCGGTCGCCGGAGATGGTCGGCAGTTCGTTGCTCTCGATCGTGCCCGGTGCGGTGGGACGGCCTTGCGCGTTCATGGTCATGACAGGACTTCTTTGTTGCTGCTCCGGCTCTCGCCTACGCACTCTGCGAGCGCGACGGCGAAGGCATCGCAATCCTCGTCGGTTGTTGTTTCCGTGGCGGCGACGATGAGAAGGTCTTTGACGTTCGGATCGTGCGGCATAAGGCGCGAGACGGGGACGCCCGCGATGATGCCTTTCTTGGCCAAAGTTTCGACGACTTCGGCGGCGGGCTTGGAGAGCTTGACGGTGAACTCGTTGAAGAAGGATGGCGTGAGAAGCGTGACGCCTTTCACCTTGGCTAGCTTGTCCGCCAGCACACTCGCCTTGGCGTGATTGATGCGCGCGAGGCGAGTCAAACCTTCTTCGCCGAGCAGCGAAAGATGGATGGTGAAGGCGAGGCAGCAGAGGCCGGAATTGGTGCAGATGTTGCTGGTCGCCTTCTCGCGGCGGATATGCTGTTCGCGGGCCGAGAGCGTCAGAACGTAGCCGCGCTTGCCCGCGGCATCGGCAGTCTCGCCGCAGAGGCGGCCGGGCATCTGGCGCAGGAATTTCTCGCGGGTGGCGAAGAGGCCGACATAGGGACCGCCGAAATTGAGGCCGTTGCCTAGGGATTGGCCCTCACAGGCCACGATATCCGCGTCCTGGAATCCCGGCGCTTCGAGCAGGCCGAGCGAGACCACTTCGGTGACGACGGCGATCAGGAGCGCGCCCTTGGCGTGCGCGGCGGCGGCGATAGGCTTCAAATCGCGGATCAGGCCGAAGACGTCGGGGCTCTGCACCACGACACAGGCGGTCTGATCGTCGATCAGCGCAATGACGTCGTCGGGCTTTCCGGGTGTCGCCGCCGCGCGCACCACCTTGCCGGACAGCGTGGCGACGGTCTCGACGGTCTCGGAATAATGCGGATGCAGGCCGCCCGAGAGGATCGCCTTGGGCCGCCTGGTGATGCGCTGCGCCATCAGTACCGCTTCGGCGGTCGCGGTCGAACCGTCATAGAGCGAGGCGTTGGCGACTTCCATGCCGGTCAGAAGCGCGACCTGGGTCTGGAATTCGAACGTGTATTGCAGCGTGCCCTGCGCGATCTCGGGCTGGTACGGCGTGTAGGAGGTGAGGAATTCCGAGCGCTGGATCAGATGATCGACGGCGGCCGGAACATGATGCTTGTAGGCGCCGGCGCCGCAGAAGAACGGACCTGCCCCGGCCGCGACGCTCTTGGCCGCCATGCGGGAGAGCTTGCGCTCGACTTCCAGTTCGCCCTGGCCGTTGGGCAGCGCGAAGGCCGAGAGCGGCACGACCGCGATCTGCGGCACGTCCTTGAACAGGGCATCGACGCTGCCGGCGCCGATCCTGGCGAGCATCGCAGAGCGGTCGGTGGCCGTTAATGGGTGATAACGCATTGCCTAAAGGCCTTTCACGAACTCGGCGTATTGATCCGCCGTCATCAGCTTGGCGAGTTCGCTTTTGTCGGCGAGCTTCAGCTTGAAGAACCAGCCCTCGCCTTCGGGGTCGGCGTTGACCCTGGCCGGATCGTCGGTCAGCGCGGGATTGGCGCCGGTCACCTCGCCGCCGACCGGGGCGTAGATCTCGCTCGCCGCCTTGACGCTTTCGACGACCGCCGCTTCGCCGCCGGCGCCGACCATGCGGCCAAGTTCGGGCAGTTCGACGAAGACGACGTCGCCCAATTGCTCGGCGGCGTATTTGGTGATGCCGATGGTCGCTTCGTCGCCGTCGACGCGGACCCATTCATGCTGATCGGTGAAACGGACTTCGCTCATGAGAATGCTCCAATAATTTCTAAATGGCGCGGCGGTAGCGGTGCGGGACGAACGGCATGGGTGCGACCTTGGCCGGCAACGGTTTGCCGCGCACAATGAGATCGATCTCGGTGCCGTCGGTTGCGAAGGTGGTGTCGATATAGCCCATGGCGACGGGCGCGTTCAGCGTCGGACCGAAGCCGCCGGAGGTGATCTTGCCGACGATCTTGCCGGATTTGTCGGCGATCTGCGTGCCTTCGCGCGCCGGGGCGCGGCCGTCGGGACGGATACCGACGCGCTTTCGCGCCGTGCCGTTGAAGATGGCGTCCATGATCTTTTCGGCGGCGGGAAAATCCTTGTCCAGCTTGCGGCGCTTGGCGATGGACCAGACCAGAGCGGCTTCGACAGGGTTGGTGGTCTCGTCGATGTCATGGCCGTAGAGGCACAGGCCCGCCTCGAGCCGCAAACTGTCGCGGGCGCCGAGGCCGATCGGCATGACGTCCGCTTCGTCCAACAGCGCGCGGGCGACGCGCTCGGCATGGATCGCTTCGAGGGATATCTCAAAGCCATCCTCGCCGGTGTAGCCGGAGCGGCTGACGATCGCGGGCGCGCCGGCGACGCTGCAGCGCACGACCTTCATGAAGGTGAGATTGGCGATTCCGGGGGAATGGCGCTCGAGGACGGCGGCGACGGCAGGGCCTTGCAGCGCCAGCAGCGCGCGGTCGGCACGGGGCTCGAGTTTGGCGATGCCATCCAGTTTCGCAGCGATGTAGGCGAAGTCGCCGTCCTTGGTGCCGGCGTTGACGACCAGGTAGAGCGCCTCCTCGCCGGCCAAGCGCGAAAACATGAAATCGTCTTTGATCGTTCCTTGCTCATTCAGCAGCAGGCCGTAGCGCTGCATGCCTTCCTTGAGGCCCGCGACGTCGGCGGGCGTCAGGCGTTCGAGCGCTTTGGCCGGATCGGCGCCGGAGAGGAAGGCCTGGCCCATATGCGAGACGTCGAACAGGCCGGCTTTTTCGCGGGTATGCAGATGTTCTTTGAGAACGCCGGCGGGATATTGCACCGGCATGTCGTAGCCGCAGAACGGCACCATCTTGGCACCGAGCGCGACATGCAGCGCATGCAGCGGCGTCGTCTTGAGGGCTTCGTTCGCGTCAGCCATTGATGGTCCGTATGCAGAGGTTGCGGTGGCGCGAACCGCTTTGCCGCGGAACTCGCGCCCCTCTGTCATCGGACCTGAGAGATTTCCCCCCGCGCACCGCGCGCCAAGGTTACCCCTTCGGTGGGGACAGAAAACGCCTGTCCCGCTTTCCAGAAGCTCATCTCCACGCGCGGTCCTTTTGCCTGAGAGTTTCCGGGGCGGTTGCTCCTTCGGCCTACGCCCTTCGGGCTTCGGCCGACAAGTCGGCCTACCACCTCCAAGCTTCGGCCGACGGGTCGGCTTTAAGCTGGGCGTATGTCTCCCGCGAGGGATCATGTGTTGGCCATGACGGCGCGCCTACAGGCGGGGCGTCACGTTGCGGCGCATCATAAGGAGGGTCGTTTGCGAGTCAACGAATGCCGCAAAATAGAGTGTCCGAAAGGTGGACTACTCACATTCTTTCCGGAACTTCGATGCCCAAGAGTGCCAAAACTTTGACCAGCACGGCCAAAGTCAGCTTGCTGAGGCCTAGCCGCGCGGCGCGCAGGCCGGCGTCCGATTCGGACAGGATATGGTGCTCCGCGTAAAAACGGCTGTAATGCTGCGCCAGCGTGAAGGCGTAGTCGCACAGGATGTTGGGGGCGCGGCGCTCTTCGGCGGCTTGCATCGCGTCGGACAGCGCGAGCAATTGCAAGAACAGCGTGCGTTCCTCGGCCGCGTGAATCGCGGGATCGCCAATAGCGTAGCCCTCGGCCTCGGCGCGGCGCAGGATCGATTGGATGCGGACGGCGGCATATTGCAGATAGGGGCCGGTCTTGCCCTCGAAGCGCGAAAAGCGCTCCAGATCGAAGACATAATCGGTCAGGCGGTAGTTCGAGAGGTCGGCGAATTTCAGCGTCGCGATGCCGACCTTGCGGGCGATGCCGGCGCGCTCCTCGGCGGAATAGTCCGCGCCGATGCCCTGTTCCGCCAAACGCTTCTCGGCCTCCGACGTGACCATGGCGATCAGGTCGAACAGCTTCATCACACCACCGGCGCGGGTCTTGAAGGGCTTGCCGTCCGTGCCGTTCATCGTACCGAAACCGACATGTTCGAGCGTCGCCTTGCCGGTGAGGCCGGCCTTCTCGGCGGCGCGGAAGACCTGCTCGAAATGCAGGTGCTGGCGCTGGTCGACGACATAGAGGATCGAATCGGGATTCTGCGAACGGACGCGGTCGACGACGGTCGCGAGGTCGGTCGTGCCGTAGAGCACCGCGCCGTCCGACTTGACCAGGATCAGCGGCGGCATCTCCTTCTTGTCGCTGTTGCGTTCGACCGGGATGACCAGCGCGCCCTCGCTCTCGACGGCGACCGCGCGCGTCTTCAGATCTTCGATCATCGGGATGGTGATGGGATCGACGCTGGCTTCTCCTTTCCAGAGGTCGAAATGCACGCCGAGGCTGCCGAATTCGCGGTCGAGCCCGGCCTTCGAGACGTTGAAGAAATGCTGCCACAGCGCGCGGTAGCCGGGCCGTCCGGCTTGCAGCTCTGCGGTGGCCTGGCGGGCTTCGGCGAGGCGGGTCTCGTCGGCCTTGCAGGCGGCGGAGGCGGCGGGGAAGATTTCTTCGAGATCGTCCATCGTGACCGGAGAGGTCTGCGGATACGGTCCGGTGAAATTCGCGTCGAAATAGACCGGCGCGATGCCGCGGCGGCCGATCTCGGAGATCAGCTGGCCCATCTGCAGGCCCCAATCGCCCAGATGGATGTCGCTGGTGACGGTCCAGCCATTGGCGCGGAACAGGCGCTGCAGGCTGTCGCCGATCACCGACGACCGCAGATGCCCGACATGCATCGTCTTGGCGACGTTGGGGCCGCCGAAATCGATCACCACCGCCTTGCCCGTGCCGGTCTGGGGGGCGCCGAGCCTTGCATCCTTTGCGAGCGCGGCGCCGCGCGCCGTCAAGGCGTCGTCGGTGAGGTCGAGGTTGATGAAGCCCGGACCCGCGATCCCGATCTTGGCGAAGAGCGGGTTCGCCTTCAGACGCGCGGCGACTTTATCGGCGATGGCGCGCGGATTGGCTTTGGCCTGCTTGGCCGCGGCCAGCGCGCCGTTGCACTGGAACTGCGCCAGGTCGGGGCGGTCGGAGCGCGTGACCTGGCCGAAGGATTGCGACAGGCCCTCGGCCGCAAACGCCGCTCCGGCGATCGCGCTCAGCTCAGGCAGAAGCGCGATCATTGGGCGAGGCGCCTGGTCTTGCGATAGTCGAGCTGTTCCTTCGTCAGCTGCATCCCGACCAGCAGGCTGTATTGATAGGGCTTGACGCCGTTCTGCATGCGGTTGGGAAACGACGGCACGTTCTGGGTGAAGGTGACCGTCGATTGGCCGGGCGCGAAGCTGAAGGCGGTCCCCAAGATCTTTTTGTTGAGGATTGTCGTGCTGTCGAGGATCGAGGCGACGAAGTACGGGGCGGTGAAGTCCGCCGCCTCGCCGCTCGGCGCGCGCGTCGCGCGGAAAGTGATGTCGATGTCCGAATCCGTCGTGCCCTCGTCGACGTCGAAGTCGCAACGCGCCTTCGCGGCGGTCATTTGAATCGTGAAGAGCTCGTTGGCCGGATCGCTCGGCATGCCCGGCTTGATCACGATGAGCGCCGAGGTGTTGGCGAGGATGTCGATCGCCGGGCACATGGCCTTCTCCTTGGCCGACTGGCAGCCGGTCAGGAGCAGGACAGAGATGCCCGCGAGCGCCGCGGTACGAAATATCGTTTTCATGGTTCGATCAAAGCGTGTTGTGCGAGCCGTCGCACAGCGGGGCCGTGTGCGTGTGCTTGCAGCCGCAGAACCAGACCGTCTTGGTCTCGCCGGCCTGGTATTCGACGGGTGTGAAGGCGCTGCCCTTGTGGCTGCCGTCGCAGAAAGGCTGGCGCTTGGATTGGCCGCAAGCGCACCACCAATAGGATTTCCCGGCCTCGACAGCGGCCGAGAACGGCGACTTCTGCGCGACAAACGGCTCTGCCATGAAGTGTCCTTCGCTTGACTTTTTGGGGGCCGCGGACGACTTCTCGAACGCGGCGCAAAACGCGCCGGACTGTAGCCAAGCGCGCCGTCAAGGGGAAGCAGACCCTGAAGAGGAGGTGGGGCCATGGCGGTCTATACGGATGTGTCCTTCGAAGACCTGGAGGTCCTGCTCGGCGGCTACGACATCGGCGTTCCGCTCAGCTTCAAGGGCATCGCGGAAGGCGTCGAAAACTCCAATTTCTATCTGCAGACCGACCGCGGCGGATATTTCCTGACGCTCTATGAAAAGCGCGTAAGGGAGAGCGACCTGCCCTTCTTCCTGGGGTTGATGGAGCATCTGGCGGCGCGCGGCATCGACTGTCCGCAGCCCGTCCGGCGCCGGGACGGCGCGCAATGGTCCGAGATCAACGGAAGGCCGGCGGCGCTGGTGACGTTCCTGAACGGGCTGTCGCTGCGGCGGCCCGAAGCGGTGCACTGTGCCGCAGCCGGCGAGGCGCTGGCCAAGCTGCATGAGGCGGGGGCGAGCTTCGAGCTGACGCGGCCCAATGCGCTGGGGCCGGCCGGATGGCGCGCCCTGGTCGACAAGACGGCGGACGGCGCGGACGGCGTCGAGCCGGGGCTGCGTGTGCTGATCGCGGATACCCATCGCGACCTGGTGAACACCTGGCCGGAAGGATTGCCGGCCGGCGTGATCCATGCGGACCTGTTTCCGGACAACGTGCTGTTCATGCATGCCAAAGTGTCGGGGCTGATCGATTTCTACTTCGCCTGCAACGATGCCTTCGCCTATGACCTCGCGGTCATGCTGAACGCCTGGTGCTTCGAGAGCGATGGGAGCTTCAACATCACCAAGGGCAAGAGCCTGATCGCGGCTTACCGCCAGCGCCGCGAACTGACCGGGCGCGAGGCCGAGGCGCTGCCGATCCTGGCGCGCGGCGCGGCATTGCGCTTCCTGCTGACGCGGCTGCACGACCGCATCCACCACGATCCGGAGGCCCTGGTGCGGCCCAAAGAGCCGCGCGACTTCTCGCGGCGCCTGCGTTTTCACCTGAAGGTCAAGCACGCGGCGGAGTACGGGTTGTGAGTGGGATCGAGATCTTCACCGACGGCGCCTGCTCGGGAAATCCGGGGCCGGGCGGCTGGGGCGCGATCCTGCGCAGCGGTGGGCACGAGAAGGAATTGTCCGGCGGCGAGACGGCGACGACCAACAACCGCATGGAGATGATGGCGGCGATCAAGGGGCTGGCGGCGGTGACCAAGCCGTCGGCGATCACGCTCTACACCGACTCGCGCTACGTGCTGGACGGCGCCACCAAGTGGATCAAGAACTGGAAGAAGAACGGCTGGAAGACGGCAGACAAGAAGCCGGTGAAGAACGAGGATCTGTGGCGGTTGCTAGAAGCCGAAACCGCGCGCCACCAGGTTACCTGGAAATGGGTGCGCGGGCATGACGGGCATGTCGAGAACGAGCGCGCGGATGCGCTGGCGCGGGGGGCAATACCGTAACACCATCGTCATGGGCGGCCTTGAGCCGCCCACCCATCGCGCCCGGCGCTTAGCGACAGCGTAAGCGCGCGGGCGCTGGGTGGCGTCCGCACGCTGTCGCTACGGACCAAGCCCGGCCATGACGCATTTTACAACTGCTTCAGCACATGCTCCGCGCTCGACACCGAGAACGCGCCGGGCTCTTCGACGTTGAGTTCCTTGATGACGCCGTTGTCGACGATCATGGCGTAGCGCTGGCTGCGCTTGCCCATGCCGAAGCGCGAGCCGTCCATTTCCAGGCCCATGGCGCGGGTGAAGTCGCCATTGCCGTCGGCCAGCATCATCACCTTGTCGCCGGCCTTCTGGTTCTCGCCCCAGGCACCCATCACGAAGGCGTCGTTGACGCTGACGCAGGCGATGGCGTCGACGCCCTTGGCCTTGAACTCGTCGGCATGCTGCACGAAGCCTGGAACGTGCTTGGCCGAGCAGGTCGGCGTGAAGGCGCCCGGCAGCGCGAAGACCACGATCTTCTTGCCGGCGAACAGATCCTCGGTTTTGACCGGCTTGGGGCCGCCGTCCTTCATCTGCATCAACGTGGCGGAAGGGACCTTGTCACCGACATGAACGGTCATGGAAATCTCCTAAAAGGTTGGAAAGCCGAGGGGGTTTTAGCCGAAGCCCGTGCCGGTCGCAAAGACTTCCGGATTGATTTAGCCTCACCCCCATGGCGCTCGGAAACCTGCAGCAACCACAGGCCGATCAGGGCTTTCTGCACGGAAAGCTGCTGATCGCCATGCCGAGCATGCCGGACACGCGTTTCGAGAAGAGCGTCATATTGATGTGCTCGCACACGGCCGGGGGCGCCGGCGGAGTGATCATCAACAAGCCGATCCCGGCCCTGCCGTTCCGCGACCTGATGGCCAAGATGGACATCCCGGTGACCGAGGCGACGCCGCGCAACCCGGTGCTGTATGGCGGGCCGGTCGATACCGACCGCGGCTATGTGCTGCACGGCACGGAGCGGGCCGGCCGGCCCTCGACGCTGGCGATCACGCCGGAGATCGGGCTGACGCCGACCGTGGACGTGCTGCGGGCGATCGCGGATGGGCGCGGGCCGGCGCAATGGCTGATGGCGCTGGGCTATGCCGGCTGGGGCCCGGGCCAGATCGAAAACGAGATCGCCGCCAACGGCTGGATCCATTGCGACGCCGATGCGGGCCTGGTGTTCGACGCCAGCATGGACGCCAAATGGCGACTGGCCTTCGGCAAGCTCGGCGCCGGGCTGTCGGGCCTGTCGTCGGAAGCCGGGCGCGCCTGATCCCCCGTTTCAGGTCTTCGATTGGCGCGCGTCGAAATGCCGGGCGATGAATTGCAGCGCCTCGGCGGACGGCAGGGGTTCGGAGAAATAGAAGCCCTGGGCGAATTCGCAGCCCAGCTGCTTGAGCCATTCGGCATCCTTGGCGCTCTCGACGCCCTCGACGACGACGCTGCGCTTGAGATCGTGGGCCAGCGAGATGATCGATTTGAGCACCGTGTCGCCGTCGGCCGCGGTATCGGCGTCGAGATGGCGGCTGAGGAAGCTCTGGTCGATCTTGATCGTGTCGAAGGGCAGCGTCTTGAGCTGGCTGAGGCTGGAGACGCCGGTGCCGAAATCGTCGATCGAGATGCCGGCGCCGAGCGCCTTGGCGCGTTCGAGCGCAGCCTGGACATCCTGATTGGCGGCGACGGTGCTTTCGGTGACTTCGAGCTTGAGCGTGCCGGGCGCTATCGTTTCGCCATGCAACAGGGCACCGAGGAAGACGACGAAATCCTCGTCGCGCAGCTGGCGGCGCGAGACGTTGACGCTGACGAAGAGCGGCGGCTCCAGGGGAAAGAAGCGCTGCCATTGCGCCACGTCGCGGCCGGCCCGCTCGAGCGCGAAGCGGCCGAGCGCGACGATGGTGCCGGTCTCCTCGGAATGGGCGATGAAATCGGACGGCGAGACGAGGCCCTTCGCCGGGTGATTCCAGCGCAACAGGGCTTCGAAGCCGGCCACGGTGCCGTCGGCGAGGCGGACGATCGGCTGGTAGTAGACGTCGAGCTGCTTGTCCTCGATGGCGCGGCGCAGATCGGTTTCCAGCGCGACCGCATCGCCGGGCGCCAGCAGTTCGAGGTCGCGTGTATAAACCCGGGCACAGCTTCCGCCGAGCCGCTTGGCCTGGAGCAGCGCGAGTTCGGCGTTCTTGAGCAGATCGAGCGGGTCGCGCGCGTCGCGCCCGACGGCGACGCCGACGCTGGCCGGCGCGAAGATGTTGCGGCCATCCTTGGGATAGGGCGCGGCGCAGGTCTCGACCAGTTCGTTGCCCACCGCCTCGGCGGCGCCCCTTGCGCCGGGAAAGAGCACGGCGAAGGCATCGCCGCCGACACGGAAGACTTCGGCGACGCCCTTGAAGCGCTTGACGAGCCGTTCGGAGACCTGGGTGAGCAAGGCGTCGCCGCCGCTGTCGCCGAGGCTGGCATGGATGGATTTGAAGCGATCGATGTCGAGCAGGACAAAGGTCGCGGCGGCGAAGCGGGCCCCCAGCTGCTCCAGTTCCTCCATCAGCGCCACGCGATTGCCCAGGCCCGTCAAGGGATCGCGCAGCGTGCGCTGGAGGAGTTCGGATTCGCTTTCCTTGCGCGTGGTGACGTCGGCCATCAGGCCGAGACAGCGTGCGGCGGGCGCTCGATCCCCCAGCATGGTGGCGCGCAGTTCGAACCAGGGGTAGCGGCCGCTTTCGCTGCGCAGGCGGAACTCGACGCGGAAGGCAAGACCGGGATGGCTGCGATAGTCGTCGAGCGCCTGGGTGTAGACCTCGCGGTCGTCGGCATGGACGCGGCTAATCCAGTCGCCATGGGCGATGCGCGAGGCGGCTTCGGAAAGGCCGATCAGGCCGGCGGCGTCGCGCGACAGCTTCACCAGCTCGGCTTCGAAATCCAGGTCGAACACACCTTGGTGCGAGGCGCCGATCGCCTGCAGCGCGGAACTTGTGAAGCCGCCGCTTCCAGCGGCGGGCGCCTGACGCGCGGATTCGTAGGCCGCGACGGTTTCCTGAAAGACGTCCGGCTCGGCGGCGATCGATTGGAACGGCAGGACCGCGATGCCCTCCCCCGCCGCGACGGCCAGCGCCAGCAGAAGCGCTCCGGCGGCGGCGAACCCCCCGGCGGCCGAAGTCGCCCAGGAATCGCCGCTGCCGTTCATGGTGGCGACGGCCGAGGCCAGCGCGACGAGCGCGAAGACCAGCGCGCTGGGCGCGGCGACGCGCGCCGCCTGGGCGCCGAGACGGCCGCGATAGACGAGATAGGCGGCCGTGGCGGCGGCGCCGACCACGACGATGGTGTCGAGCAGAACCGTGGCGCCGGGAACACCGACGAAAGCAAGCAGCGAAAGGGCGCAAACCGCCAGTAGACCGTAGAACAGCCAACGCTGGCGCCGGGGCCAGATATCGTGAACCGGAACGATGGCGTCGGCGAGCATCATGCCGCCGGCTAGCGACAGTCCGGCGAACATCGCCATCAGGCCGTAAGGTCCGCCGACGGCGGTCGCGAGGCTGCCGTCGAACAGGCCGGTCTCCGACAGACGCTCGAGCAGGATCAGCAGCAGCGTGATCGCCGCCCAGCGCGCCGGGGCGTGGCCGAGCGTCACCGCAAGACCGGCGGCGAGGAGCGCGGCGGCGCCGATGACCGCCCACACCGCCGTGGTGAAGATCGCGAGCTGGCGGTTGTGCGCCGCCAGCGCGGGCTCGGTCCAGGCGAGCAGCGATGGCGGCTCGGCGCCATTGGCGATCTGCACGGCGATGGCGACCGTCGTCGCGGGCGGCACGATGACGCGAAAGGCCCGGCGGCCATAGGCACTCAACTGGTCGATGACGACGAGCGAATCCGAACTGGCGACGCCGACGATGGCCGGCCGCGTTCGGCGCGGCAGGATACGAAAGCCGACGCTCTGCGGCTGTGCGGCCTGCAGCACGCGGGCGGCGGGGCGAATGGAGGAATTGGTCGCGGTGATCAGGTACCAGCCCGAACCGTCGGGCCGCGGCCTGGCCGAGGGCCCGTGATAGGGCGCGAGGCCTTCGGCGATCTCGATGACGCCATCGCTGCTGGCGAAATCGACCCCATGCACCGCCGGCGGCGGGTCATTCGGGCGCGCCGGCGACGGTGCGGCGGCTGCGACCGCGAACATGGCCGCGAGGCTGGCGGCCAAGACCGCAGTGAAGGCGAATCGATTCATCACAACGTTATTGTCATGGCCCGCCAATGCGGGCCACCCAGGTGAGCGCAGATTCGGGCGTTGCAGGCTTGGGGCGCAGCCAATTGTGTCGACATCGAATACGTCTCCAACTGGGTGGCCCGCATTCGCGGGCCATGACATCGAGAGAGGGGCGGCGGCATCACGCAATACCGCACTAGGCTACCTTCGCCTCGTCCGCCAGCAAAGCGAACAGGACGTGATCGCGCCATTCGCCGTTGATCTGAAGATAACGCAGCGCGATGCCTTCCTGGCGGAAGCCGGCCTTGCTGAGCAGATTGCTCGACGGCTCGTTCGACGGCAGGCAGGCCGCTTCGATGCGATGCAGGCCGAGCGTTCCGAAGATGAACGGGACCAGCGCGCGCACCGCGTCATACATGTAGCCCTGGCGGGCGAAGCGTTCGCCGACCCAATAGCCCAGCGCGCAGCATTGCGTGACGCCGCGGCGGACATTGGACAGCGTGCAGCCACCCATCAGCGCGTCATCTTCGTAGCGGAAGACGAAGAACGCGTAAGCGGAGTCGAGGCGCGCTTCCTTCTGGTAGCGCTTGATGCGGCGGCGGAAGGCGCCCTTGGTGAGCTCGTCGCTGGCCCAGACCGGCTCCCAGGGTTCGAGGAACGCGCGGCTCTCGCCGCGCAGCCTTTGCCAGGCCGGAAAATCGGCCATGCGCGGATAGCGCAGATAGACCGCGCCGGCCTTGATAACGGGCTGCTGGCCGCCCGGAAAGGTCAGGCCCCGCATGAATGCCATGGGGCCCGTGTTCATCACTCCGCCGCGCACAGCGTGCGCGCCGCGCCGAAGCGGCGGGCGAAGACGTCGTAGGATTCCAGCTTGCCGATCGGGCCGACGGCGGCAATGGCGGGCGCACCGCCGTTCAGGACACGCTCGCCGAAGCGGCGCACGGCGGTGGCGTCGACCAAGTCGAGCTTGGCGCTCAACTCCTCAATCGAAAGCACGCGGCCATAGGAGAACATCTGGCCGGCGATCTGCTCGGCCCGCTGGCCGGGGCGTTCCAGGCCCATCAGCAGGCTCGATTTCATCTGCGCCTTGGCACGCCCCACTTCGGCATCGGTGGCGCCGGCGGAGAGTTTCTCCATTTCGCCGGCGATCACGGCCGAGATCTCGGCCGCTTCGGCTTCACCGGTGCCGGTGTAGACGCCGATGGTGCCGCTGTCCTTCGAAGCCTGCGCGAAGGCGCTGATCGCGTAGCACAGGCCGCGGCGCTCGCGCGCTTCCTGGAACAGGCGCGAGGACATGCCGCCGCCGAGCGCGGTGACATAGACCTGGGCGGCGTAGAAGTCCGGATCGGCGCTCGACACGCCGGGCAAGGCGAAGGTGATGTGCGCCTGTTCGAGATCCTCTTCCTTGCGGATGTCGCCGCCGACATAGCGCGCGGGCAATGGCGCGGGCGTCGGGCCCGGCTTGAGGGCGGCGAATTTCTCGCCGACGAGTTTGACGATGGCGTCGTGCGACACGGCGCCCGAGGCGACGAAGGTCATGTCGCCGGCGCGGTAGTTGGCGCCGAAATAGCCGCGCAGATCGTCCTGGCTGAAGGCGCTGACGGTCTCGACGACGCCGAGGGTCGGCCAGCCCATCGGCTGGTCGGGATAGCTCACCGATTGCAGGTGATCGAAGACGATGTCGTCGGGCGTGTCGGCGGCCTGGCCGATCTCCTGCAGCACGACCTGGCGTTCGCGCTCGATTTCGTCCTGCGCGAACGCCGGATGGATGAGGATGTCGGAGAGCAGGTCGATGGCGAGCGGCACGTCCGCTTTGAGGACGCGGGCGTGGAAGGCGGTCTGCTCGCGGCCGGTATAGGCGTTGAGATAGCCGCCGACGGCCTCGATCTCCTCGGCGAGGTCGCGGGCGCTGCGCGTCGCGGTGCCCTTGAAGGCCATGTGTTCGAGCATGTGGCTGATGCCCATGAGGGGACGCGTCTCGTTGCGCGAGCCGGCGTTGACCCAGATCCCGACCATGGCGCTTTCGAGCCCCGCCATGGGATCGGAGATAACGGTCAAGCCGTTGGAAAGTCTTGTGATTTCAGGTTTCATAGGGCGAGCTTAGCCTCGATATGCGCCCGCACCAAGGCCTTGTCGTTGGGCAAAATCGTCAGCCTTTCGGCGCCCTCGAACAGGCCCTTGAGCCTGGCCGGGAGGGGCGGCGAGACGCCGGTGGCGCGCGCCACCACTTCGGGGAACTTCGCGGGATGCGCGGTCGACAAAACGACGACCGGCGAGCCGGCTTCCCGATTCAACCGGTATGCGGCATGCAGCGCCACGGCGGTGTGCGGATCGACCAGGCGGCCGGATTCGCCATGGACGCGCTTGATGGTTTCGAGCGTCTCAGCATCGTCGCAGCGCGCCGCGACATAGCGGGCGCGCAGATTGGCGAGAACCTTGGCGGGCAGCGACAGATGTTTGTCGCGGGCGAACCCCTCCATGGCGCCGCGCAGCCAGGCCGCGTCGCGATCCGAGGCCTCGAACAGGGCGCGTTCGAAATTGCTGGCGACCTGGATGTCCATCGAGGGGCTGAGCGAGGGCTGCACCGCGCCCTGTTCGTAGACGCCGCTGTTCAGCACGCGCGCCAGGATGTCGTTGGCGTTGGTGGCGACGACGAGTTTTTCGATGGGCAGTCCCATGCGCATGGCGGCTTCGCCGGCGAAGACGTCGCCGAAATTGCCGGTTGGCACGACGAAGGTCGCGGGCTTGCCGATCGCGGCGGTGGCCGTGAAGTAGTAGACGCATTGCGCGGCGATGCGGGCGAAGTTGATCGAATTGACGGCCGTCATGTTCACAGCCCGCGCGAATTGGTCTTCCGCGAACAGCGCCTTCACGATGGCCTGGCAATCGTCGAAGGTGCCTTCGAGCGCGATGTTGTGGACGTTGGCGTGCGGTGAGGCCGTCATCTGGCGGCGCTGCACCTCGCTGACGCGTCCCCGTGGGTGCAGCACGAAGACATCGACATTGGGCAGGCCGCCGAGCGCGGCGATGGCGGCGGAACCAGTGTCGCCGGAGGTCGCGGCGACGACGGTCGCCTTGCCGCCGCGCTTGGCCAGCGCCCGGGCGAACTGCCTGCCCAGGACCTGCAGCGCGATGTCCTTGAAGGCCAGCGTGGGACCGTGGAAGAGCTCGAGCAGGTAGAGGTCGGGGCCGATCTCGACCAACGGCGCGATGGCGGCGTCCTCGAAGGTGGAATAGGCGGCGTAGAGGTCGTCGGTGATTTCGTCGGGCGAGAACGAGCCGCCGGCGAAACGGGAGACGATCGCGCGGGCGACCTCGATATAGGGCGCCTTGGCGAAGCCGGCCCGCTCGGCGGCGCCGATTTGGGGCCAGGCTAAAGGCAGGTACAGCCCGCCGTCCGGCGCGAGGCCGGCCAGCAGGATATCGGCGTATCCAGCCCGGGGGGCCTGCCCGCGGGTGCTCAGGAAAAGTGGAACCTCTGACAAATCAACCTCTTAGCGGCTTCGGCAATATAATTGTTCGACGAAAAATACGATGGGGTCCCCCTCCCCACCCGATCGCTGCGGTCCGGCCGACAGGTGGACAGAAGTAGGAATTCAGTCTCCCTGTTTCAAGCCCAGGCGACCCTTGGAGACATGATAGGCGAGATACACGCCCAGCAGCGCCGTCGCCATCAAAAACCAGGTAATGGCATATTGCAGGTGCTCGTTGCGGAACGCGACCACGGTCTGGCCGCCGCGCGGCCAGCCGCCGGGGTTCGGTGTGGCGTCGGCTTCGATCAGGCCGCCTTCGGGCTCCCAGAGCTTGATGCCGTCTGCGCGGGCGATGCTCGCGACGTCCTTGAAGTACCAGACGCGATGCGCGAGGTCGGGCTTGGGCGTGAACGCGCCCGGCGCCTCCGCCCAGCGCCAGATGCCGGTCACCGTCGTGGTGCCGTTCTGGATGCCGGCGGGGCGCGTCGCGGGGTTCTTCATGTCACGCGGGACGATGCCGCGATCGACGAGATACATTTCCGCGTCGGTCGTCCGGAACGGCACGATGACGTGATAGACCGGGCCGCCCTCGGGTCCGATGGCAAAGACATAGGCTTCCTTGGCGTTGTCGAAGCGGCCCGTGGCCTTGACGTGGAGATAGTTCGTCTCTGGTTCGTAATAGAGATGGCCACCGTCGCCGACAGGCATCGGCTTCACACGCACGTTGCGCTCCACGCCGGCGATGAGGCGCAGCTTCCACTGCAGGCGCTGCAGCTGCCAGACGCCAAGGCCGATCAGGAACGCGAACAGGATCGCGCAGGCGACGGTGAGCGCGGGAAGCGGGCGGAAGAACATCAGGGCTCCACCCTGCCCTCGCCGGCTTTGTGCTTGTACTGCAGCACGAGCAGCGCCGATTTGATCAGACGCAGGAAGGCGAAGGTCAGGATCGTGATCAAGGGCGCCCACAGCACGACATGGACCCAAAGGGCGGGGTGGAAGGTGAACTCGGTCCACAGCGCCAGACCGCAGACGATGGCGCCGACGACGAGGATGACCAGCGCGGCGGCGCCGTCGCCGATGTCGAAGCTCTTGAAATCCTGGCCGCAGACCGTGCAGGCCGGCGCGATGCCCAGATAGCCGTCGAACAGCCTGCCCTGGCCGCAACGCGGACAACGCCCCAGCAGGCTCGCCGATGCGACGCCGGGGGCCGTCATCCCGTCAGCCGACGGTGACCGGACCCGCGCCCCAGACATAGATGCAGGCGAACAGGAACAGCCACACGACGTCGACGAAATGCCAGTACCAGGCGGCGGCCTCGAAGCCGAAGTGGCGCGTCGGCGTGAACTGGCCGGCGATGGCGCGGAGCAGGCAGACCGAGAGGAAGATCGTGCCGATCAGCACGTGGAAGCCGTGGAAGCCCGTCGCCATGAAGAAGGTCGAGCCGTAGATGGCGTCGAAATTGCCCACGCCTGCCGTCAACGACGCGTGCGCCGCGTCGGTGAACGGCACCAGCGCGAGGTGATTGAAGCCGAAGGTGAACGGCGCGTGGGCGTACTCATAGGCCTGCACGCAGGTGAAAGAGGCGCCGAGCAGCACGGTCAGGATCAGGCCCTGCACCGCGCCCTTCTTGTCGCCATGCTGGATGGCGTGATGCGCCCAGGTCACGGTCGTACCGGAGGTGAGCAGGATCAGCGTGTTGAGCAGCGGGAAGTGCCAGGGATCGAGCGTGACGATGCCGCTCGGCGGCCAGGCGCCGATGGAGACGTCGTTGAAGAAGATCGCCGAATTGAAATAGGCCCAGAACCAGGCGACGAAGAACATCACTTCGGAAGCGATGAACAGCAGCATGCCGTAACGCAGGCCAAGTTTCACCACCGGCGTGTGATCGCCGCGCACCACGGATTCGTTGACGACGTCGCGCCACCAGCCGGCCATGGTGAACAGCACCAGCGCGAAGCCGATGATGAAGATCCAGGGCTGGCCGTTCACCGGCAGGCCGAAGAAGCCGGTGTAGTCCTTGTTCATCCAGAACACGGCGCCGATCAGCATGGTGAAGGCGGCGATCGAGCCGACGATGGGCCACGGGCTGGGGTCGACCAGATGGTAGTCGTGCTTGACCTCGGAATTGGCCATGATCAGAACCTTCTCTCTTACGGGTGAACCCGCACCATCGTCATGATGTAAAACAAAACCACCAAAGCACCCAGCGCCAGCGCGATCGCGATCGAGCGCCTGCGCCGGTTCTTGTCCTCGATGTCGCTCATCGCCATCGCCTCACAGCCACGCGGCGAAAGGCGCGATGTGGAGCACGGGCTCCACGATCAGCGCCGCGAACAGCGCGAACATATAGATCAGCGAGACGCGGAACAGCCGCTTGGCGGCCGGTTCCTTGACCTCGTCCGTTTCACGGAAAACCGCGACAGCTTCGAACGCGAACCAGGCGCCGATTCCGCCGGCGCAGGCGAGATAGACGGGGCCAGCGAGGCCGATAGCGGCGGGGCTGAGGCCGAGCGGGATCAGCGCGGCGGTGTAGGCGAGGATCTGGCGGCGTGTGGAGGCCTTGCCGCGCACCACCGGCATCATCGGCACGCCGGCGCGGGCGTAGTCGTCCGAACGCCACAGCGACAGCGCCCAGAAATGCGGCGGCGTCCATAGGAAGATGATGGCGACGAGCAGGATGGGCGCGAGCGACAGGTCGCCCGTCACCGCGGCCCAGCCGATCGCCGGCGGCAGCGCGCCGGAGAGACCGCCGATGACGATATTCTGCGGCGTCAGGCGCTTCAGCCACAGCGTGTAGACGCCGACATAGACGAAGATCGTGAAGGCAAGCAGCGCGGCGCCTGCGACGTTCACGAACAGGCCCATCAGCGTCACCGAGGCGATGGAGAGCGTCCAGCCGAAGCCGAGCGCCTCGCCGCGCGCGATGTGGCCGGCCGGGATCGGACGGTTCGCGGTGCGCGACATCAAGGCGTCGATGTCGGACTCGTAGGCCATGTTGAGCGCGCCGCTCGCGCCGGCCGCAACCGCGATGCAGAGCAGCGCGGTGAAGGCAGTGGCGAGATCGATGTGCCCCGGCGCCGCGACGATGCCGGCGAGCCCCGTGAAGATCACCAGCGACATGACGCGCGGCTTGAGCAGCGCGAAATAGTCGCCGACGGTGGCGACACGGCGAGCTTCAAAGGTGGCGGTCAGAGCCATACGCCCCGCCCCCTCCGGCTCGCTTCGCTCGCCACCTCCCCTGTAACAACGGGGGAGGAAAGTTTCTTGTTCGCCATCAGGTGATCTTCGGCAGTTCGTTGAACTGGTGGAAGGGCGGCGGCGACGGCAGGGTCCATTCCAGCGTCGTGGCGTACGGGCCCCAAGGATTGTCGCCGGCCAGGCGCTTGCGCGAGAAGGCCTCGATCAGCATGGCCAGGAAGACCAGCACGCCGAAGCCGGCGATGAAGGCGCCGATCGACGAGATGAAGTTCCAGCCGGCGAAGGCGTCCGGATAGTCGGCGTAGCGGCGCGGCATGCCGGCAAGACCCAGGAAGTGCTGCGGGAAGAACGCCAGGTTCACGCCGATGAAGGTGATCCAGAAGTGCAGCTTGCCGAGGAACTCGTTGTACATGTAGCCGGTGATCTTGGGGAACCAGAAGTAGAAGCCGCCGAAGATCGTGAACACGGCGCCGAGCGACAGCACGTAGTGGAAATGCGCCACGACGTAATAGGTGTCCTGCAGCACGACGTCGACGCCGGCATTGGCCAGCACCACGCCGGTCACGCCGCCGACGGTGAAGAGAAAGACGAAGCCGACGGCCCACAGCATCGGCGTCTTGAACTCGATCGAGCCGCCCCACATGGTGGCGATCCAGGAGAAGATCTTGATGCCGGTCGGCACCGCGATGACCATCGTGGCGAAGACGAAATAGGCCTTGGTATCGACGGAAAGGCCCACCGTGTACATGTGGTGCGCCCAGACCAGGAAGCCGATGAAGCCGATCGCCACCATCGCATAGGCCATGCCGAGATAGCCGAACACCGGCTTCTTGGAGAAGGTCGAGATGATGTGGCTGACCATGCCGAAACCCGGCAGGATCAGGATGTACACTTCGGGATGTCCGAAGAACCAGAACAGATGCTGGTAGAGGATCGGATCGCCGCCGCCGGCCGCGTTGAAAAACGAGGTGCCGAAATGGCGGTCGGTGAGCAGCATGGTGATGGCGCCAGCCAGAACCGGCAGCGACAGCAGGAGCAGGAACACGGTCACCAGGATCGACCAGACGAACAGCGGCATCTTGTGCAGCGTCATGCCGGGCGCGCGCATGTTGAAGATGGTCGTAATGAAGTTGATGGCGCCGAGGATCGAGGACGCGCCGGCGATGTGGATGGAGAAAATCGCGAGGTCCATGGCGGGTCCCGGCGAGCCATAGGTCGAGAGCGGCGCATAGAGCGTCCAACCGCCGCCCACGCCGGTGCCGCCGCTGTCGCCTTCGACAAACATGGACAGGATGAGCAACAGGAAAGAGAACGGCAGCAGCCAGAACGAGATGTTGTTCATGCGCGGGAACGCCATGTCCGGCGCGCCGATCATCAGCGGCACCAGCCAGTTGCCGAAGCCGCCGATCATCGCCGGCATGATCATGAAGAACACCATGATCAGGCCGTGGCCGGTGACGAAGACGTTGAAGGTGTGGGGGTCCTTGAAGATCTGCAGGCCCGGCTCCATGAGCTCGGCGCGCATCATCATCGACAGGAAGCCGCCGATCAGACCGGCGACGATCGCGAAGATCAGATACATCGTGCCGATGTCTTTGTGGTTCGTCGAATAGACGAAGCGCCGCCAGCCGGTCGGATGGCCGTGGGCGTGGTCGTCACTTGCGTGGGCGAGATCAGCCATGGACGTCGTCCTTGTTACTTTGCGCCTTGCGGCGCACGGGTTATTGCGCGGCCAGGCGCGTGCTGTTGCCGTTGTCGATCTGGGCGTATTTTTTCTTCGCGGTGACGAGCCATGCGGAATACTCCGCGTCCGTCACCACCTTGACCTCGATCGGCATGAAGTCGTGCTTGGCGCCGCACAGCTCCGAGCATTGGCCATAGAAGGTGCCGGTGCGCGTCGCCTTGAACCAGGTGTGATTGAGGCGTCCGGGAATCGCGTCCATCTTCACGCCCATTTGCGGCAAGGCCCAGGAGTGAATGACGTCGGCGCCCGTGACCTCGACTTCGATCACCTTGCCCACCGGCACCACGACGACGTTGTCGACGCCGAGGAGGCGCGGCTCGCCGCCGGCCTTGTCCTGCGCGTCCGACAGGGGCAGCGAATCGTACTGGAAGTTGCCGGCGGTGGGATATTCGTACGTCCAGAACCACTGCTTGCCGATGACGCGAAGCTTGACGTCCGCTTTGGGCATGTCCGCTTCGTAATAGAGCAGCTTGAAGGACGGCACCGCGATGACCACCAGGATGATCACCGGGATGATCGTCCAGGCGACTTCCAGGATCGCATTGTGATGCGTCTTGCTGGGGATGGGGTTGGCGCGCTTGTTGAAGCGAACGATGATGATGCCGAGCAGTATCGCCACGAAGACGCTGATCGCCACCACGATGTAGACCAAGAGGGTGTGGAAACTCTCGATGCGCTCCATCACCGGCGAGGCGGCGGGCTGCAGGCCGAGCTGGTAGTTGTAGGGCAGCGCCAGGGCGGCCGTCGCCCACAGCAAAGAGGCCGCGGCCACGCCCGCGCCGATGCCGGATTTTCTGAAGGACATGAGGCGACCTCACAAAATGTGCACGCGAGGCGCCCGAGCCCCCGCTTTTCAGATTCTTGGCGGCGATTTAGAGGCGCTAAGCCCCTAAAGTCATTGCGACCTTCTGGCACGGGGTGTGCGCCAGCGGGCAGTTCAGCGGCCTATCCGGCAAGGTGGGCAAGGCGGCAAAAAAGCACCTATATGTATATGTGCGCCAAATCATCCGTTTCGGAGCCCGTCATGAGCAATCCGTCCGACCTGTTTTTCACCCGCACCGGCATGGACCGGGGCAAAGTCCAGGCGACCGTCAATGAGGCGCTGAAGGGTTCCGACGACGGCGAATTGTTCCTGGAATACAGCCAGGGCGAATCGTTTTCCTTCGACGACGGGCGGCTGAAGGCGGCGACCTTCGACACCACGCAGGGCTTCGGCCTGCGCGCCGTGGCCGGCGAAGCGACCGGCTACGCCCATGCCTCGGAGCTTTCCGAGGAGGCGATCCAGCGCGCGGCGAACACGGTGCGCGCGGTGGCGCGCGGCCATTCGGGCGTCGCGGCGGCGGGCCCCGCGCGCACAAACGTCAAGCTTTATACGGACATCGATCCGCTCGGCACCGCCGCGTTCGAGACCAAGGTCAAGGTGCTGGAGGACATCAATGCGTATGCGCGGTCGAAGGACTCCCGCGTGCGCCAGGTGTCGTGCAGCCTGTCGGGCGAGTGGCAGCAGATCGAGATCCTGCGCCCCGACGGCGAGACCTATCGCGATATCCGCCCGCTGGTGCGGATCAACGTCTCGGTCGTGGTCGAACAGGACGGACGGCAGGAGAGCGGCGTCTATGGCGGCGGCGGACGCGGCAGCTATGTGCAATATCTGACTTCCGACTACTGGCACAATGCGGTCGACGAGGCGCTGCGTCAGGCGCTGGTCAACCTGCAGTCGATCCCGGCGCCGGCCGGCGAGATGACCGTCGTGCTCGGGCCGGGCTGGCCCGGCATCCTGCTGCATGAGGCGATCGGCCACGGGCTGGAAGGCGACTTCAACCGCAAGGGCACCAGCGCCTTCGCCGGCTTGCTCGGCTCACGCGTCGCCGCGCCGGGCGTCACGGTGGTCGACGACGGCACGATCGACGGGCGGCGCGGCTCGCTCTCGATCGACGACGAAGGCACGCCGACCTCGCGCACCGTGCTGATCGAGGACGGCATCCTCAAAGGCTACATGCAGGACCGGCAGAACGCCCGGCTGATGGGCGTGGCGCCGACCGGCAACGGACGGCGGCAATCCTACGCCAACCAGGTGATGCCGCGCATGACCAACACCTACATGCTGGGCGGGACGGCCGATCCCGGCGAGATCATCGCCAGCGTCAAGAAGGGCGTCTACGCCAGCAATTTCGGCGGCGGCCAGGTCGACATCACCAGCGGCAAATTCGTCTTCTCCTGCACCGAGGCCTATCTGATCGAGAACGGCAAGATCGGCGCGCCGATCAAGGGCGCGACATTGATCGGCAGCGGGCCCGAAGCGCTGACGCGCGTGAAGATGGTCGGCAACGACATGAAGCTCGACACCGGAGTCGGCGTCTGCGGCAAGAACGGCCAGAGCGTGCCGGTGGGCGTGGGTCAGCCGACGCTGCGGCTGGATGGACTGACGATCGGCGGCACGGCGCAGGCGGCATGATGCCGAAATACTGGTTCCGGCCGAAGCAGTACGGGTTCGGCGCGACGCCGCTATGCTGGCAGGGCTGGGCGTGGTGCGCGGTGCCGTTCGTCGCCGTGCCGGCGCTGTCCTGGGCTACGGCGCATATCGCGTCGCAACCTTTGCGCCTCGCCGCGTCGATCATGGGCATCGTGGTGCTGATGGCCGTGGTGCTCGGCATCGCCGCGGCCAAGACGGACGGCAAGTGGCGCTGGCGCCTGTGAAGGGTGAATCGATGTTCTCGTTCCTGCGCGAGCCGCGCACAAGACTGCTGGAGCGCCTGCCCAAGGGCGCGGTGTGCGCCGAAGTGGGCGTATGGAAGGGCGATTTTTCGCAACGCGTAGTGGACGCGGCGCAGCCGCGCGAACTGCATCTCGTCGATCCCTGGGCGTTCGATGCGAATTTTCCGCAGCGCTGGTACGGCGGCGCAAGGGCCGGCGACCAGGCCGACATGGATGCGATCCATGACGGCGTGGCGGCGCGGTTCGCCGGCCGGCCAGAAGTCCGCGTGCAGCGCGCCACCTCGCTCGCGGCGGCGGCGGCGTTCGCGGACGGATATTTCGACTGGGTCTATATCGACGGCGATCATTCCATGGCCGCGGTGCTGGCCGACCTGGGGGCGTGGCGGCGCTGCGTGCGCGGCGGCGGCTTGCTGTGCGGCGACGACTATCGCTGGCGCGACGAACAGGGCCGCGCCTCGGTGAAGGACGCGGTTTCGAAGTTCGCGCTGCGCTTCGCACTGAAGCCCGACATCATCGGCACGCAATTCATCATTCGGGTGTGAGGCCGGCCAAGGCCGACGCCTCCCGCGATTCATTGACATGTGCCGCACATGTGACTATCATTTTCGCATGTCAAAAATGATTCAGCTACGGAACGTGCCCGACGCCCTGCACCGCCAACTAAAGGCCAAGGCCGCGCTTGAAGGCCTGTCGTTGTCGGATTTCCTGACGCGCGAAGCACGCAAGATCGCAGAACGGCCGACGCTGGCCGAAATACAGAAGCGACTGGCAAATCTCCCGGTGCAACATTTCAAAGTGTCGCCGACGCAGATTATCCGGGAAGAACGCGATCGGCGCAGTTGAACGCATGATCGTCCTGGACGCTTCCGTGGCGATCGAAATTCTTTTGCACACATCGGTGGGCATTCGCAGTGCCAATGCGCTCACGGACGAAGATGTACACGCTCCGCATCTGCTGGACCTGGAATTCACGCAGGCCCTGCGCAGGCTTACTTTCTCCAGCGACCTCGATGAAAACATGGCGGAACTGGCCTTGGATGAACTGAGCGTCTGGAGAATCGAGCGGCACGCGCACACGGATTTTCTGCGGCGGATCTGGCAATTGCGCCATTCCGTCTCTGCTTACGACGCGTGCTACGTAGCGCTGGCCGAAGAATTGGGTGCGCCTCTCATGACCTGCGATGCCAAGCTGAGCAGGAGCCGCGGGCACCGCGCCAAGATCGTGCTGCTGTCATGAATCCGATCTTCAAAATTGCGACCGCAGCGGACTGGGCAGCAGCGGAGCGTGCGGGTGCGTTCACCGGGTCGGCGCACGACAAGACCGACGGCTTCCTTCATTTTTCGACCGGGCCGCAATTGGCGGAGACTCTCCGGCTCTACTACGCCGGACAGCACAACCTGCTGCTCGTCGCGGTCGAGGCGGAGGCGCTAGGCGGCGCGCTCAAATGGGAACATGCGCCGTCGCGGGGCGAAGATTTTCCGCATCTCTTTGCCGCCCTGCCTCTGTCCGCGGTGAAATGGGCGCGGCCGATCGGACGGGATGCCGCCGGGGTCGCGGTCCTGCCGGCTCTGGATTGAATGCGCATGGCAATGCGCATAGACTATGCGCATGAAGAAAGGCATGGCAGATTCGCCCCGACGCTTTCGCGGCGCAGAGTTGCCCAAGCACAACGGCCATATCGGGCCCGGGCCGAAACCCGGGCCCAAGCGCGCGGTCAATGTGTCGGTGGATGCCCAAATTTTGAAGGTGGCGAAGGAGATGGAGATCAACCTCTCGCAGGCGCTGGACGACGCGCTGCGTACGCTTACGGAGCCTGAGCGCATCCGGCGCTTCCGGGAGGAGAACAGGGAATTCTTCGAATCCTATAACGCCTATATCGAACGCAACGGCGTGTTCGGCGAGGAATTGCTCGATCTCGAAGAACCCGATGACACGCCGGTTTGATGTTTTTCGCAATCCGCTGAAGTCAGGACGCGAACATCGGCCCTATGTGGTCGTTATCCAGCACGTGTTTTTCGACGATCTGCCGACGCGGGTCGCGGTTCCCTTGATGACCGGCACGGCCATTCACATGCAGCCGAGGCTCAATCCCGTGTTCAAGATTCTCGGTCAAAGCCTTCACCTCTCCCCGACGGAACCGTTTGCGCTTTCACTTCGCTATCTGCGCAATCCCGTCGCCAACCTTCAAGCCGACCGCGACCGGATCGTGGCGGCGCTCGATCTGGTTTTCACGGGGATCTGAGCGCAGATTGCCGCCATGCCCGAAGGCACAATTTATTCGCAGCGACTGGGCGCGATCGGCGAGGCGCAGTTTGAAGCCGTCGCGGCGCGGTTCAATCTGGGGCGCTTTCTCAAGGCCGAGCCGACAATTTCGGGCCTGTTCGGACAGAACGTGTTCGTCACGACCAGCGAAGGCGACTTCGTGCTGCGCGGTGCGCCGCATTGGGTGAAGGAACTCAACGAGACGGAGCACCGTCGCGAGGACCGCTGGCAGTTCGGCAAGGAGAAGTTCTTCGCACGGCAATTGCACGAACGGACCAAGACGCCCGTGCCGTGGCCGATGCTGCACGACGAAGCGAGCGACATCTTCGGCTGGCCGTATTTGATAATGCCGCGCATGCCGGGGCAATGCTTCGACGAACGCAGCATCCGCAAGGCGCTGGAGCCGCCGGACCGGCACGGCGTCGCCGCGGCGCTGGGCGAGATGCTGGCCGAAATGCAGACGCTGACCTGGCCGTTCGCCGGCGATTTCGGCCGGACCTCCATCGCGCTGGAGCCCTATCCCGGCGGCGCGCCGGTGTGGACCATCGACGAGACGCATGCGATGGTGAACGCGGCGGACAAGAACGGCTCGATGACGGCCGACGACTTTGCCTGGATCGAGGCGCTGGCCGAGCAGGCGCGGAACGCGGCGGGCGGACGGCCGAACACCTACGTCCATTGCGACTACAAGCTCAACAATCTGACAGTGTCGAAGGACACCGGCGCCTGGCGTGTCAGCGGGTTGTTCGACCTGCACGAAGCGCGCTTCGCCGATGGCGCGCTGGATGTCGTCCGCCAAGCCTGCAGCTATCTGGATACCGACGTCGCGCTGGCGCGGGTCTTCGTCGAAAGCTATCGCGCCGCCACACCCCTCGATAGAACGTTACGGGAGCGATTGCCGCTCTACATCGTCAACGACCGGATGAAGTTTTGGCAGTACTTCACAAGCCCAAACACCCTGGCCGAATGGACCAAGGGCAAGACATTCCGCGGTTGGGCGCAGCGCTATATGGACGGCATGCTGGCGCTTCTGTGACACTGGCTCCATGAATGAGTCGCAATTCGTCGAAGCGGCGCTGAGCAATCCGCTCAATCGCGCCATCCTGGAGCGCCTGGACGCATTGAACGCGCCGGACAGCTGGCTGGTGTCGGGTGCCCTGTTCCAGACGGTGTGGAACAGACTGACGCAGCGCCCGCCGGAGTATGGCATCAAGGACTACGACATCTTCTATTTCGATCGGGACACGTCCTGGGACGCCGAGGATGCCGTCATCAAACGCGCCGATGCGTTGTTTGCCGATCTCGGCGCACCCATCGAAGTGCGCAACCAGGGGCGGGTGCACCTGTGGTACGAGGAAAAATTCCAGGTGCCCTACCCGCCTCTGATGCGGGCCACCGACGGCATCGACCGCTTCTTGTGCGATTGCGCGATGGTCGGCATCCGGCCCACTGGCGCAGGATACGACGTCTACGCGCCGCGCGGCTTCGCCGACATCGAGAGCCTGACGCTGCGGCCGAACCGCCTGCCGAACTATCACCCCGACCGCTACCTGGAGAAAGCGCGGCGCTGGAAAGAACTCTGGCCAGAGATTATTGTGCTGCCAGCTTGAGGCCGCCCCAATGACCGTCATCAAAGGCAAGCCGCGCGATCTGGGCGACGGCTTTCACGTCAGCCGCATCCTGCCGAGTGTCGAACAACGCGCCGTCGGGCCGTTCGTCTTCTTCGATTATTTCGGACCGGTGACGTTCGCGCCCGGCAAGGGCATCGATGTGCGGCCGCATCCGCATATCGGGCTCGCCACGGTGACCTATCTGTTCGAAGGCTCGCAGATGCACCGCGATACGCTGGGCTCGGTGCAGGAGATCCAGCCGGGCGAAGTGAACTGGATGACAGCGGGACGCGGCATCGCGCATTCCGAGCGCACCGGGCCCAAGACGCGCGCCGCCGGACACCGGCTGCACGGCATCCAGAGCTGGGTCGGCCTGCCGACCGGTGCCGAGGAGGCCGCGCCGTCGTTCCAGAACGTGTCGTCGCGCGACTTGCCGTCGGCGACGCGCGGCGGCGTGACCGTGAAGCTCATCACCGGCGAAGCGTTCGGGCTGAAATCGCCGGTGCGCGTGTTCTCGCCGATCTTCTATGCCGACGCGCAATTCGCGGCGGGCTCGGCATTCACCGTCGATGCCCAGCACGAAGAGCGGGCGGTGTTCGTCGTCGGCGGTACGATCGACGTGGACGGCGAAGAGCATGGCGACGGCACGATGATCGTGCTGCGGCCGGGTCAAGCCGTGACCGTTCGCGCGCGCGGCGCGGCGCGGGCCATGCTGCTGGGCGGCGCGCCGCTCGACGGGCCGCGCCATCTGTGGTGGAATTTCGTCTCCAGTTCGAAGGAACGCATCGAGCGCGCCAAGGCTGAGTGGAATGCCGGCGCGTTCGGAAAGATTCCCGGCGACGACGTCGAATTCATCCCCCTGCCCGATTGAGGTGACGCCATGAAATACAACCAGCTCGGCAATACCGGCCTGTTCGTTTCGGAAATCTGTCTGGGCACCATGACGTTCGGCGGCCAGGGCATGTTCAAGATCGTCGGCGAAGTCGACCAGAAGGGTGCGACGGGGATCGTGTCGCGGTCGCTGGAAGTCGGCGTGAATTTCCTCGACACCGCCGACGTCTATTCGATGGGCAATTCGGAGAAGCTGACCGGTCAGGCGCTGAAGGATATCGGCGCCAAGCGCTCCGACGTGGTGATCGCGACGAAATGCTATGGCCGCGTCGGACCAGGGCCCAACGATCTGGGTGCCTCGCGCGGGCACATCATGGATTCGGTGTCGCGCAGTCTCGAGAGATTGCAGACCGATCACATCGATCTCTATCAAATCCACGGCACCGACTCGGTGACGCCGGTGGAAGAGACCATGCGGGCGCTAGACGACCTGACGCGTCAAGGTATGGTGCGTTACGTCGGTTGTTCCAACTGGCAGGCGTGGAAGATCATGAAGTCGCTGGGCATCAGCCAGAACAACGGCTATGCGCGGTTCGAGACCTTGCAGGCCTACTACTCCATCGCCGGGCGCGACCTGGAACGCGACATTGTGCCGATGCTGAACGACCAGAAGGTCGGGCTGATGGTGTGGAGCCCGCTGGCGGGCGGGCTGCTCTCGGGCAAGTTCGGACCCGGCAGCAATGGGCCGGAAGGCGCGCGGCGCGCCGCCTTCGACTTCCCGCCGGTGAACAAGGACCGTGCCTGGGCCTGCATCGACGCGATGCGAGAGGTCGGATCTGCGCATGGCGGCGCCTCGGTGGCGCGGGTGGCGCTGGCCTACATCCTGGCCAAACCGTTCGTGATGAGCATCATCATCGGCGCCAAGACGATGGAACAGCTCGACGACAACCTGGAAGCGGTGAAGCTGACGTTGACGGCGGACGAGATGAAGAAGCTGGACGAGGTCAGCGCCCTGCCGCCGGAATATCCTGGCTGGATGCTGGCGCGCCAGGGCGCTGAGCGCAGGCCGCAACCGAAGACATGAACAACGCCTGGCTCCTGACGTCTTTTTTCCGGCCGCTTCTGCTGACGGTCTGCGCGCTGGCCGTGCTGCTGGGCGTGTGGTGGATTCTGCAGGGCACCGGCGCCGTGACGACTGGATTCAAGGCGCATCACATGACCTGGGCCTGGCGCGGCATGGGGCTGGTGGCCGGCGGACTGCTCATGGCGTTCCTTTCGCGGCGGAATTGAGCCCGGCTTCCGGTCCGCGATAGAACGGTTTCGGCAACTCTGCTAAGCCTGCGTCCTTCGGTCGACGAGCGGCGACCCCGGCGCCGCGCGCGTGCGTCCGCAGACCCTTCCGGGTTTGGGGAAAAAGATCATGCGTGTAATTCTCTTTGCCGCCGCGGTGGCGGCCTTGGTGCCTTCCGTCGCCGATGCCGCGACCTGGATCGCAACCTGCAACGACGGCAAAAATATCCAGTACAACCAAACCGTCAGCGGCAACGGCTTTCTCTACATGAAGACCGACAAGGGCATCTATCAGGTTTCCCGCCTGACGCAGACGTTTCTGAACGGCATCGCAATCTGCGGTTCGGTGAATGGCAACTCCACCGGGCCATTTCCGATCACTCAGATCTGCGCCAACAAGGACCGCAAGATCATCTATTTGAAGTATCAAAACCCGACACTGCCCAGTCCGCCGATCGAGGACGCCGGCACATTCTGCACAGCGGACGTCCGGATCAGTCCGTGACGTTCGGCGGCGGCACGGCATCACCGCGCCGCCCTTTTTTCAGCGCTTGAGGAATTTCACGAAGACGAGTTCGGGATCGCCGGGATCGAGATTGTCGATCCGGCCGCTCGGGACGTAACCGAGGCGGGCGAGAACCGCGCGCATCGTCGCGTTCGACTCATTGGTCGAGGTGAATATGCGGTCGCCCGTGGCGAGATTCTCGATCTTGCGCATCAAGGCGGTGCCGATGCCGCTTCGCCGCAGCGTCTCGTCGACGACGACCAGCGCGATGAAATCCTTGTCGAAGAATTCAAAGGTGCGTGCGATATAGCCCACGACGCGGCCGCCCTGTTCCGCAAGCCAAAAACCTTGCGCGGCGTGGGCGCGCAGCAAGAGCGGCAACCGCGTCGTCTCGGTCCCGACGCGCGCATCGATGGCAACAAGCGCGTCACGATCCGACGGATCGTAAGCGCGGATGACGAGCATGCTCAAAGGAAGTTGTACTCCGTGAACAGGCGCGACAGGTCGCGGTTCCAGTCGCCGTGATAGGCCTTGAGCAGTTCCTCGGCGCGGGTGTAGCCGCGGGCGACGAGTTCGCGCAAGGGATTGAGGAAGCCGTCTTCGCTCATGCCGCCGCTGTCGAGTTCGGCGCGGCGCCTGAGGCCGGCTGACGAAATCTCCAGCATGCGATGCGCCAGCGCGTGCACCGTGGTGCCCCGGAACGGGGTCTTGAAGGCCTGCACCGGCACGGCGTCGCGCATCGCCTGGCGCTCCTCGGCGGTCCAGTCCTTGACGAGGTCCCAGGCGGCGTCGAGCGCGACCTGGTCGTAATAGATGCCGACCCACAGCGCCGGCATGCCGCAGATGCGCCGCCACTGGCCGCAATCGGCGCCGCGCATTTCGAGGAATTTCTTCAAGCGAACTTCGGGGAAGATCGTGGTGAGGTGATCGGCCCAATCGGCCATGGTCGGCTCGATGTCCTTCACGTCCGGAATCTTGCGGGCGAGGAAATCGCGGAAGCTCCTGCCGGCGACGTCGATATATTTGCCGTCGCGATAGACGAAGTACATCGGGACATCGAGGGCGTAGTCGACATAGCGCTCGAACGACATGCCGTCGTCGAACACCCAGGGCAGCATGCCGGAGCGGGCGTTGTCGACATCGGTCCAGATCTGGCTGCGGTAGGAGAGGAAGCCATTGGGCCGTCCCTCGCGGAACGGCGAGTTGGCGAGCAAGGCGGTGGCGACCGGCTGCAGCGCCAAGCCGACGCGGAATTTCTTGACCATGTCGGCTTCGGAGGAGAAGTCGAGATTGACCTGCACCGTGCAGGTACGGAACATCATCTCCAGGCCGTAGCCGCCGACCTTGGGCATGTAGCGCCGCATGATCTTGTAGCGGCCCTTGGGCATCTGGTGCGTCTCGTCCATCGACCAGGTCGGCGCGAAGCCGAGGCCGAGGACGCCGACATTCATCTCGCCGGCCACTTCGCGCACCTGTTCGAGATGGGTGTTCACCTCGGCGCAGGTTTCGTGGACGGTCTTGAGCGGCGCACCGGAGAGCTCGAACTGGCCGCCGGGCTCCAGGCTGAGCGAGGCATAATTCTGCGTCAGGCCGATGATGTTGTCGCCCTCGTTCATCGGCTCCCAGCCGAAACGTTTCATGCCCTCGAGCAACTGGCGGATGCCGGGCTGGCCCTCGTAGTCGAGCGGCTTGTGATCCTTCATGTCGTAGACGAATTTTTCGTGCTCGGTGCCGATGCGCCAATCGGATTTCGGCTTGCAGCCGTCGGAGAGGTGGCGGACGAGGTCGTCACGCGACTCGATCGGGCCGCCGGCGGATTGCGGAATGGACATGCGATCGTTCTTCCCTCGCGCCGGGGTGCAATGCCCCCACGTCGATATGTGAATTGTAAATCAGCTGTTCAGTCGTTTGTTAAATAGGCGTCGGGCGTGACGGCGGCAAGACGACGGGAGTCGGCAGTAATTTTCGCATTGACTTAATTAAGTTATCACTACAATACTGTCGGCATGAATGGTTTGTCCGCTCTCGCCGATCCGACGCGCCAGCGCATCATGAAGATGCTCGCGGGCGGTGCCCTCTCATCGGGCGACATCGCGAGCCGCTTCGAGATGAGCGCGCCGGCGGTGTCGCAACACCTCAAAACTTTGCGCGAGGCGCGGCTCGTGAAGGTGCGGGCGCAGGCGCAGCGGCGGATCTACGAACTCAATCCGGAAGGCGTGGGCGAATTGGCGGACTGGATCAACGATCTGCGCAAATTCTGGGCGAACAAGCTCGACGCCCTGGAAGCGGAGTTGAGAAAGCCATGAACCCGTTCGGCACTCTCTCGCGTACGGCGGAAGGCGGGTACGTCCTGCATTATGAACGCACCTTAGCGCAGCCCGCGGCGAAAGTGTGGGCCGCGATCACCGACACAGGGATCGCGGTGAACTGGATAGGGGATATCGAGGCGGAACTGCGCGTCGGGGGAAAGTTCATCATCCGCTTTCGCAATTCGACGAACGTGATGACGGGCAAGATCACCGCGCTCGAGCACGAACGGCTGATCGCATACGACTGGGAGGAAAATGACGGCATGCCACAATCGCTGGTGCGCTGGACGATCGCGGCGCACGGGCCGGCGGCCTGCAAACTGACGCTGACCCATGTCCTGCCGGCCGGCGGCAAGGCGGAAGACATCATCAGCTTCGGCGCCGGCTGGCATTCCTTCCTCGACGGGGCCGCGGTCGCGCTTCTTGGCGGCGACGGGTTGAAGACCGCCTACGATGCCGAGGCGTGGCCTCCGCTGGAGAAGGCGTATACCGACATGTTCAAGAGCGCGCCGGTGATGGCGATCGATGGCACGCTGATGGACGGCAGCGAGCCGCTATTGCGCTTCGAGCGCATCGTCGACCAGCCGGTCGCCAAAGTGTGGGCCGCGCTGATCGATCCGAAGGTCCTGAAGAACTGGCTTGGCGACGTGGCGGTCGAACCGCGCGTCGGCGGCACGTACCGCATCGGCTTTCGCGAGCACAATTCTACCATGAGCGGCACGATCACCGCGTTCGTACCGGAACGGCTGCTCGAATATTCCTGGGACGAAGGCCCGACGATCCCGCGCTCCCTGGCGCGCTGGGAGTTGTCTCCCGCCAAGGGCAGCTGCCGGCTGGTGCTGACGCAGCGTTTTGCGAAGGACACGGCGAAGAAGGATATCCTGCCGTTCTTCGGCGGCTGGGAAGCGCTACTGGACGCGCTGGGGCGCGGCGCGAGCGGAGCCTACGTGCCCTATATCGGCGTGGCGCCCTACGATGCGAAGTATCGCGAGAAATTCGGCTGAGGTCCCGATGAGCGGCAAAGGCGAGATGGGACAAGTCCCGTGCGTGACCTTCTCGCGCACCCTGCCCGGCCCAATCGAGAACGTCTGGGCGCATCTGACCGACCCCAGCCTGCTGTCGGCCTGGTTCGGCGCCGACAGCAGCATCGAACCGCGCCAGGGCGGCAAGGTGCGCCTCATGGGCGGCCATATTCGCGGCGTGGTCACGCAATGGCAGAAGCCGACGAAGCTTATCTATACGTGGAATGTATTCGGGCCGAACGATACGCCGGACGCGGTGTCGGCCTATCCGGAGTCGTATCCGACGTTCGAACTGGAGACGCGCGGGCGTGAGGTGCTGCTCACCTTCACGCATTTCCCGGTGCTCGAACGCTTCGTGGCGCAAAACGCGATGGGCTGGCACACGATGCTGGATATCGTCGAAGCGGCGCTGCGCGGCGAGACAGTGGAGGCGCGTCCCGTCTACATGAAGAAGAATGCGGCGCTCTACGGCGTCGATCTGAGCAATCTGATGCGTTAGCGCCAATCGCCTCGCACCGCTTGCCACACCGCGAGCGCCGCCAGCGCGGCGGTGTCGGCACGCAGGATGCGCGGGCCGAGCGAGACGGCGACGACGAAGGGCCGGCTGCGCAGCGCCTCATGTTCGGCGGGATCGAAACCGCCTTCCGGGCCGGTGAAGATGGCAAAAGGCTGGTCCAATTCGCTCGCGAGCGCTTGCGCGATCGGCTGTGCGTCTCCGCCCTCATCGCAGAAAATCAGACGACGGTCTTTCGGCCATGCGGCGAGCAGCTTATCGAAAGTGAGCGGCTCGCGGGTTTCGGGGACGCCGAGGCGCCCGGATTGCTCGGCGGCTTCGACCGCGTTGGCGCGCATGCGTTCGAGATTGACTCTGGCGACGATGGTGCGGCGGGTGAAGACCGGTTGCAGGACACGGACGCCGAGCTCGGTCGCCTTCTGCACGAGATAGTCGGCCGGCGTCTTCTTGATCGGCGCGAAGCAGAGCCAGACGTCGGGAACTTCCGCCTGCGGCGCGATCTTGTGTTCACATTCCAGCGAGCAGGAGCGTTTCGAGACGCCGGTGAGGCGCGCGAGCCATTCGCCATCGGCGCCGTTGAACAGGCTGACACGGTCGCCCGCCCTGGCGCGCATGACGTGCAGGAGGTAGTGCGTCTGTTGATCGTCCGGCACGACGCAGGCGCCCTGCCACAGCGGCGCCCCGACAAAGAGACGCAGCTTGCCGCCGGGATGGGTGAGATCGTTTTCGCTCATGGACAATTACTTGTAGTGTGACGGCGATGAACGAGACAACCGCTATTCCCGCCGATGCCGCCCTTCTGACCTGGGTCGACCAGGCGCCGCCGGCGCTGCGGCCGTTTCTGCGCCTGATGCGGCTGGATCGGCCGATCGGGACCTGGCTGCTGTTCTGGCCGTGCGTGTGCGGGCTGGTGCTGGGCGCCATCGCCAGCGAGCGGCCGTTTTCCACGTGGCACGATATGTATCTGGCCGCGCTGTTCGCCGTCGGCGCGGTCGTGATGCGCGGCGCCGGCTGCACCTACAACGACATCGTCGACCGCGATATCGACGCGCAGGTCGCCCGCACGCGCGGCCGGCCGATTCCGTCGGGAGCGGTGACGGTGCGGCAGGCCTGGCTGTTCCTGGGCGCCCAGCTGGCGGCGGGTCTGGCGATCCTGGTCCAGCTCAACCTGTTCGCCCTAGAGATCGGCGCGGCATCGCTGCTGCTGGTGGCGGCCTATCCTTTCATGAAACGGATCACCTGGTGGCCGCAGGCCTGGCTGGGACTGACGTTCAACTGGGGCGCCCTGCTCGGTTTCGCGGCGCAGACCGGGACGATCGATGCGGCGGACGCGATGCTTTATGCCGGCCTGTTCTTCTGGACGCTTGGCTACGACACGATCTATGCCGCGCAGGACAAGGACGACGATGCCCTGATCGGCGTCAAGTCGACGGCGCTTCTGTTCGGCGCGCGGGCGAAGGATTGGGTGCTCGGATTCTACACCGCGGCGTTCGCGCTGATCCTGGCGGCAGGCTTCACCGAGCATGCCGGCTGGCCGCTCGCCTTCGTGCTGATCGCGGCGGGCGCGCATTTGCTGTGGCAGGTGCACACGCTGGCCATCGACGATGCGGCACGCTGCCTCAAGTTGTTCCGCGCCAATCGCGACACAGGCGCGCTGATCGCCGCCGCATTCCTGCTTTCCAGCTGGATCTGGTGAGTTGCCGTTGCGGAACTTCGCTCTTCGCAAGGCGCACGAACGGACTATAATTGCCCCATGAACGTGCAGCGCTTCGATCCCACCTCCGTGTTCTCGCCGGCCGAGATGGCGAGCGTGCGGGCGCGCTCGGATTTCACCGGCCTGCTCTGCGTCATCCATGCCTGGGTCATGATCGGGGCGGCGATGGCGCTCTATGCGGTGTGGCCCAATCCCCTGACCTTCGTCGCGGCCGTGATCGTGATCGGCAGCCGGCAGCTCGGCCTCGCCATCCTGATGCACGACGCCGCGCATGGCGTCTTGATGAAGACCAAGGCCTTGAACGAATGGGTGGGCCAATGGCTGTGCGCCTACCCGACGATGGGCGAGATGATCGGCTACCGGCACTACCATCTGGTGCATCACCGCCGCACGCAGCAGGCGGACGATCCGGATCTCGGCCTGTCGGCGAAATTCCCCATCACGCGCGAGAGTTTCCGGCGCAAGATGATCCGCGATCTCACCGGCCAGACCGGCTACAAGCAGCGCAAGGCGCAGTTCCTGCGCGCCTGGGGCGAGCCGGGGCGGCCGTTCGGCGAACGCCTGAAAACCTTTTGGGATCGGATCGGACGGCAATATTCGGTGCAGCTTATTTTGCTGGCGCTGATGACGGCGTTCGGCAAGCCGCATTATTTCCTGATGTTCTGGGTGCTACCCAACATCACCTGGCAGATGGCGATCACGCGGGTGCGCAATATCGCCGAGCACGCCATCGTGCCGGACGACAACGACGTCTTCCGCAATGCGCGCACGACCTATGCATCATGGTGGGTGCGGGCGCTGGTGGCGCCCTATTGGGTGAACTACCACGTCGATCATCATCTGCTGTTCTATGTGCCCTGCTACAACCTGCCGAAGCTGCACAGGCTGCTGCTGGCGAAGGGGCTGGGGCGCAGGATGGAAATCCAGCCGAACTACGTCACCATGCTGAAACTGGCGACGAGCAAATCCAACCCGTTGGCGGTCGCGGCCTAGCCAAACGAACCCACCAAACGCTCAACGACGAACACAGGAGTAGCAGGTCCATGGCCGACGGTTCCGTGCAGGGCTTCACGCATGACAAATTCGCGCCGGTGCGCGCGGTGTTCGAGGGCCACCTCGCAAGCGGCGCGGACATCGGCGCCTCGTTCTGCGCCACGGTCGAGGGCGAGACGGTGGTCGACCTGTGGGGCGGCTTCGCCGACGAGGGCCGCACGCGTCCCTGGGTCAAGGACACGATCGTCAACGTTTATTCCACCACCAAGACGATGACGGCGCTGACGGCGCTTTTGATCGCCGACCGCGGCCTGCTCGATTTCGACGCGCCGGTGGCGCGCTATTGGCCGGAGTTCGCGGCCAACGGCAAGGAGCGCGTCAAGGTCAGCCACCTGATGAGCCACTCGGCGGGCCTTTCGGGCTGGAAGGAGAAGATCACCACGCAAGACATCTACGATTGGGACAAGGTGACGTCGCTGCTCGCAGCCCAGGCGCCGTTCTGGGAGCCCGGCACCGCGCCTGGCTATCACGCGCTGACCCAGGGCTACCTCGTCGGCGAAGTGATCCGCCGCATCACCGGCAAGTCGCTCGGCACCGTCTTCCGCGAGGAGATCGCCGCGCCCCTCGGCGCCGATTTCTGGATCGGCTTGCCGGCCTCGGAGGATCATCGCGTCGCTGATCTCATTCCGCCGCCGCCCGGCGTCGCGGTCGGCGACGGACCGGGCATGACCGAGCTGATGAGCAACATGGCGACCAACCCGGGCATCGACGTTGCGGAAACCAAAACCCGGGCCTGGCGCGGCGCCGAGATTCCGGCGGCCGGCGGCACCGGCAATGCCCGCTCGGTGGCCGAGATTCACGCCATTCTCGCCAACGGCGGCGTCGCCAAGGGAAAACGATTCCTGTCGGAAGCCGGTTGCCGCAAGGCGCTGGAACTCCAGGTCGAGGGCAGGGACAAGATCATGGACGTACCGGCGCGCTTCGGCCTGGGCTTCGGCCTGGCGGGCGGACTGCTGCCGCTGCCCAATGCCAGCACCATGTTCTGGGGCGGCTATGGCGGCTCGCTGGTCATCATCGACATGGATGCGCGCACCACCTTCGGCTACGCCATGAACAAGATGGCCGGCACGACGACCGGCGATCTGCGCGCCTTCGGCCTCGCCATGGCGATGTGGGAGGCGTTGGAGGTCTAGTTTCCGGTCCGCTACTCGTCACCTTCCTCGAACTTCTTCTTGGCGCGGTAGTCCTTGTGGCGGCGGATCCAGACCTTGCGGGTTTCGGCGCGCAGGCGCGGATCGTCCTTGCGCTTCTCGAAGGCGAGTTCGCGCTGCAGTTTGACGTAAGCCTCCCAGCGCTCGGCCTCAAGCGTGCCGACTTCCAGCGCGGCGCGCACGGCGCAGCCGGGCTCGCCGCGGTGGCGGCAATCGTTGAAGCGGCACTGCGTCATCAGTTCTTCGACGTCGCCGAAGGCCGCCGTGACGCCGGCGCCGGCGTCCCACAAGCCCAATTCGCGCATGCCGGGCGTGTCGAGGATCAGCGCGCCGCCGGGCAGCAGGACGAGCTCACGATGCGTCGTGGTGTGGCGGCCGCGCTGGCCGTCAACGCTGATGTCGCGGGTCTGCATCAAGGCTTCGCCGGCGAAGGCATTGACCAGCGTCGACTTGCCGGCGCCGGAACTGCCGACCAGGACGGCGGTGTTTCCCGGCAGCAGGCGGGCCTTCAGCGCGTCCAGGCCTTCGCCGCTCACCGCCGAGACGGCATGCACGGCCGCGCCGAACGCGACGCTCTCGACTTCGGCCTTGCGGCCCAAGACGTCGTCGCACATGTCGGCCTTGGTCAGCACGATCACCGGATCGGCGCCACTTTCGTGCGCCGCGGCGAGATAGCGTTCGATGCGCCGCAGGTTGAGATCGCCGTTCAGCGAAGCGACAAGCAGCGCGACGTCGACATTGGCGGCGACGACCTGCATGCGCGCGGCGCCGGGGCCGGCGGCGCGACGCTTGAAGACGCCCTTGCGCGGCAGGACATCGCGGATGATGGCGGCGCTCTCGCCGGCGCGGGCGGCGGCCGCGACCCAGTCGCCGGCGACCGGATAGCCGCCCTCCTCCGCTTCGCGGGCGAATTTGCCGGCCAGCGTGGCGGATAGCTCGCCCGCCTCGGCCACGATCTCGTAGTGGCCGCGCTGCTGGACGAGCACGCGCGCGGGGACCAGACCCTCGGCGGCGTGGGCGGCGAATTGGTGGCGGAGCGTGTCGCTCCAGCCGTAGCGTTCAAGCACGATGAATTCCTTGGGTCAGAGCCTGGAAGGGCGCCGACAGCGGAATCATCCGTATACGGATTGTTACGCGGCGACGCGGCGGAGGGTCTTGCGGACACTGTCGATCATCTGGACGCCTCCTCTTCGACGCGCTGCGGGGCAGGAAACTAGGCTTCGAGCGCTGGCGCGTCAATTGGGGCGCACGCCAGGCGCGATCATCGGCACGTCCTGTGTTACCAGTGCCACATGAGCGATCCCGCCCAATTCATCCGCGCCAATACCGCGCTGGTCGCGCCGCCCCTGGTGCCGGAAATCAAACTGCATCTGGCGACCGAGGTCGTGCCGCTGTGGCGGCTGACCGAGGAGGAGCTGCAGGCGCAAGGCGTGCCGCCGCCCTATTGGGCCTTCGCCTGGGCCGGCGGGCAGGCGCTGGCGCGCTATGTGCTCGATCATCGGGAGACCGTCGCCGGCAAGGACGTGCTGGATTTCGGCTCGGGCTCGGGCCTCGTCGCCATCGCAGCGGCAAAGGCGGGCGCGGAACGCGTGCTGGCGGCGGATATCGACACGCATGCGCAGGCCGCGATCCGGCTGAACGCCATCGCCAACAGCGCGATCTTAGGGACGACGACCGCCGACCTGATCGGCTCGGACGGCAATTGGCGCGTCATCCTGGTCGGCGACATGTGCTACGAGCGGCCGCTGGCGGAGCAGATGCTCGCCTGGCTGATCGACCGCGCGATCCATGGCGCGACCGTGCTGATCGGCGATCCGGGACGCAGCTATTTTCCGCGCGGCGGTGTGGAGAAGCTCGAGACCTATCGCGTCGCGACCTCGCGCGACCTGGAAGACCAGGAGATCCGGCAGACCAGCGTTTACAAGTTGATCGCATGACGACTCCGGAGCTTTCTCTGCGCGTGTTTCATCCGTCGATCGATCCCAGGAAGATCACCGAGGAGCTTGGCTTGCCGCCGCAGACGTCGTGGGCGGCGGGCGGCGACCGGCACGAGACCTATTGGCAGACGCGGCTCGCCGGTAACGAGACCGGACGCGGCGACCTGAATTCGGCGCTGCGCGATGTCGCGGCGCGGTTCGAGCATTATCGATTCTTCGTGGATGAAATGCGCGAAGGCGGCGGGCGCGTGGAGATCGTGATAGCGGCACCGGCGGTGGCGCTGGATGCAGAGCTTGCGCGCCTGTTCGACGATCTGAAGATCGAAGTGGTGTTCCGCTAGCTCTGCTGTCATCCCCGGCCGAGCGAAGCGAGGGGAAGGGGACCCAGGATGAGTCACATCGACACTGTGGAAGAACCAAGCGGGCTTCATTCTGCAACACCATAGATGCGGCTTAGCCTGGGTCCCCTTCCCTCGCTCCGCTTCGCTACGCTCGCCGGGGATGACAGCGGAGTTTTGTTGTTTGTGCTACGATGACTGCCAAACGGGAGGACATCATGCATCGCACCTTTATCGCTTCGCTCGCGCTGGCCGCGGCGCTGACGGGCAGCGCCTGGGCGGCGACGCCGGCTTCGATCAGCGACGTGGGACGACCCGCCGAGGACGTGGCGCGCGACGCGGCGCGCAAACCGGCGGAGATGCTGAGCTTCTCCGGCATCAAGGCGGGCGACAACGTGCTCGAGCTGCTGCCCGGCGGCGGCTATTTCACGCGCATCTTCAGCAAGGAGATCGGACCGGCGGGCCATCTCTATGCGGCGGTGCCGGACCCCAAGGGCTCCGATGCCGAGCCGGCGGCGGCCGCGCTGGCCGCGCAGCCGGGCTACGCCAACATCACCGTCGTACCGATCGCGCCGCTGCCGGCGATGGCGCCGCTCGACGTCATCTGGACGTCGTGGAACTACCACGACCTGCATCTGAGCCGCGTGCACGCCGACATGATGGTGGTCGACAAGGACTTCCTGGCGCGGCTGAAGCCCGGCGGCGTGGTGGTGATCGTCGATCACGTCGCGCTGCCCAGCGCTTCGGCGGTGGAGACGGCGGACAAGTTTCATCGCATCGATCCCGCCGTGGTGAAGACGGAAATGGCAGCGGCCGGCTTCGTGTTCGACGGCGAGAGCGACGTGCTGCGCAACCCGGCCGATCCGCACACCGCGATCGTGTTCGACCCCTCGATCCGCGGCAAGACCGACCAGTTCGCGTATCGCTTCAAGAAGCCCATGTGATCAACGCTTGCTGGCGCGGCCAGGAGCGGGCCCGATGTAACGGGCTCTCGGACGGATGAGGGCGTGGCTTTCGAGTTGCTCGATGGCGTGCGCGATCCAGCCGCCAGTGCGCGACATGGCGAAGATCGCGGTCTCGCTGCCGCGCGCGAGGCCGAGCGTCTTGCATAGAACCGCCAGCGCATAATCGATATTGACGAAGGCGCCGGTGGCCTCGCCGATGCGGGCCGGGACTTCGACGGTCAGCCGCTTGTCGGCGCCGGCTTTGGTGAGTTCTTCCAGCAGCGACACGCCGCGCGGATCGCCGTGGCGGTAGATGGAATGGCCGAAGCCCGCGAAGCGTTCGCCGAGCGCGACGCGCTCGCGCACGATGGCGGCGATGTCGCCTTCCAGCAGCGTGTCGACCAGCTTGGAGGCCAGCGGCCCGGCGCCGCCATGCTTGGGGCCTTTCAGAGCGACCATGCCGGCAATTACGGCGTCGTAGAGGGAAATGCCGGTCGAGACGGCGCAGCGCACCGTGAAGGTCGAGGGGTTGAGTTCGTGATCGGCCAGCAGCACCAGCACGCGGCGGATGAGATCCTCGGCATGTTTGTGCTTCGGCGCCCAGCTGCGCGCGATCTGCTTGTGCAAGGGATCGGCGGACGGCTCGGCGCCGATCATCGCGGCGATGACGAGGCGCAGGATGCGCGCGCCGATGGCGGCGCGGCCCTCCGCCACGCTGTTGTAGGCGCGCGGATCGGCGTCGGCGGCGAGCGCCAGCACCGCGACGGCACGGTCCATCGGCGTCGCGCCTTTTGTCGCCTCGAGGATCAGGCGCATCGGTGGCGAGACGATGGGCAAGTTTGATTTGGCGAAGGGATCCGATGATTTGGAGTCCCACAGCAGCGTCGCCGCCTGCTCGAAGGTCGCGGTCCGCGACAGCGCCACGGCGTAGACGCCACGATAGATCGAGCCTTCCTCGGTGATGGTGGAGATGGCGCTGTCGAGCACCGGCAGGTCGGCAGCTTTCAGGCCCTGGCCTTCGACCATGGGCGAGCGGCGGTTCTTCAGGCCGCGGACGTCCTCGGCGCGGTAGCGGCGGCTGCGCGGGTTGGCGCCGGGCTCCGAGCGGATCAGGCCGCGACTGACATAGGCGTAGAGCGTCGCCGGGGAGACGGCGAGCTCGGTGGCGGCGTCGCGGGCGGTAAGGTAGAGGGTATCGTCGGAATTATTCATGTTGATCAGCCTAATCATGATTGATCAATATGTCCAACCGCCCGATCTTTTGTGCATTGCAACAGAGGAGATCGAGATGACATTGCAGAGCAGCAAATCCCCCATCGGACTGGATGGCGTCGCGGCGGCCGAAACCGCGCTTTCCCATGTCGACGGCCAGAAGGGGGAACTCATCATCGCCGGTGAGCGGGTGGCCGACCTCGCCGGCAAATCCAGCTTCGAGGGCGTCACGGCGCGGTTGTGGACCGCCGCTACCACCGTGCCGATCAGCGAGGCGGAAGTGCGCGCGGCGCTGGGCGAGGCGCGGGTACGGGCCTTCGCGCACCTGCCGCAGATGCTGGCCGCCAGCGACGGGCTTTCCATCGTCGACGGCTTCCGCGCCGCCATCGCGACGCTGCGCGCCGAGCATGGCATCACCCATGACGCGACCATCGTCGGCGCGCTGCCCGTGATCGTGGGCGCGCTGGTGCAACGGGCAAACGGCAAGGCGCCGCATATCCCCAACGCCAAGCTCGGCCACGCCGCCGATACGCTGTCGATGCTGCATGGGCGCCCGCCCAGCGCCGGCGAGGCGGCGGCGCTCGACGCCTATTTCGTCACGGTGTGCGATCACGGCATGAACGCGTCGACCTTCACCGCGCGGGTCATCGCCTCGACGCAGGCGGATCTGTTCTGCGCCGTCACCGGCGGCTATTGCGCGCTGACGGGGCCCTTGCACGGCGGCGCGCCGGAACCGGTGCTGGAAATGCTCGACGCCATCGGCACGCGCGAACGCATCAAGCCGTGGATCGACGACGCGCTGGCGCGCGGCGAACGGCTGATGGGCTTCGGCCACCGCGTCTACAAGGTGCGCGATCCGCGCGCCGACGTGCTGAACGCGGCGATCGGCAAGCTGGCGACCAATTCGATCAACCTGCCCTTCGCCGCCGAGGTCGAGGCCTATGCACGCGAGGCGCTGCGGAAAAAGAAGCCGGATCATCCGCTGGACACCAATGTCGAGTTCTTCACCGCGATCCTGCTCGACGCGCTGGCGATCCCGCGCCAGGCCTTCACGCCGATCTTCGCCACGGCGCGCGCCGCGGGCTGGACGGCGCATGCGCGCGAACAGCAGCGGCGCGGCCGGCTGCTGCGGCCGAGCTCGGCGTATATCGGGGAGATGCCGGAGTAATTTTGTTCGCGGCGGGCCGGAATATTCGACAACATAATTGTTCGGCAGAAAACCGAGGGGGGGTACCCCCTCGGGCCTCCGCGCAAGATTCGCAAAACCGAGGTGTTTGACGGGAATCGCGTTTTGTCCGCGCGCGCAATGGCTTGGCGAAATTTCGGCAACATAATTGTTTTCGGATTTTTTGAGGGGGGGGTGCCCCACTTCTCCCTCGCCCCGGCGAAGCGGGGGAGAGGGCGGGGTGAGGGGGTGCCGATGTCGATCTGACATGCTCGGCATTGATGAGAGTCGTTGATACGGCGCGGCTTCGGATTCGACGCTCTTTTCTGAGGCACCCCCTCACCCTGCCCTCTCCCCCAAAAAGTGGGGGAGAGGGTGACTCTCTTTTTTTGTCCCGACCTTTCCAAAACATGGACTTGCGGGGTCGCTATCCATGGTTCGGACCGCGCGGACTGACATGCGGGCGCGTTCGCGAACCCGCCCGCATGTGCGTTCGGCGCCCGGTTTTGCTGGCGCGGATGAGAAGGGCTCCCTGTCATGCAAGCATTATACGCCCGCCGCGCGCGGCCTGGATAAGGCTGGGTGCGCATGCCGGGTTCAGGCCGCCGGCTTCGGCTCGTAGCCGGGGACCCATTTTTCGTGCTGCGGCAGCGTGTCCTGGATTTCCCACCACGGCGCGCGCGACGACGTGAAGACGTGCAGCATCGGCCTGACGACGGGGTCGTCGTCGAGCAGGCCGGCGGGAATGCTCACCGTCGGAAGATAGGTTGCCTTGCCGGGCGCGGGCGAGCCGCAGACGCGGCAGCTGTGGCGAAAACTGCCGGGCGTGGATTCGTAGCGTTCGATGAGATTCTCGCCCGCGACGAAGCGGAACTTGCCGGAATCGACATGCGCATAGGTCGCGAAGGCGGCGCCGCTCAGCTTGCGGCAGATCGCGCAGTGGCAATGGGTCAGGGCGCGGATGCGATCGATCTCGAACCGAATGCCGCCGCAGGCGCAGCTGCCTCTGATCATGGACGCTCCTCGATGGCGGCGCGCTTGTGCAACAGGCGCGCCGGATTGCCGACGACGGTGGTGCCGGGCGCCACGTCGCGGATGACGACGGCGCCGGCGCCGACCGTCGCGCCGGCACCGATGCGGATGCCCGGCGCGACGGCGGCGCCGACGCCGATGAAGGCGTCTTCCTCGACCTGCACGTTGCCGGCGAAGTGGACTCCGGGCGCGATATTGACGCCGTCGGCGATGCTGTTGTCGTGGTCGATGGTGGCGCCGGTGTTGACGATGCAGAAGCGGCCGACGCTGGCGTGCACGCCGACCACCGAGCCCGCGGCGAGGAAACTTCCGGCGCCGATCTTCGCCAGCCGCGAAAGCGTGCCTGCGGGATGCTGAACCGTCGCCAGCACGCCGCCATAGCCAAGCACCTTGAGCGACAGCGTGCGGCGAAACTGCGCCGATCCGGCGCCGACGATGACGGCGAATTGCGCGACAAATTCGCGGTTGTCGAGCAGCGACAGATCGCCGAGCCGATTGAGCGCGGCAGCGGGATTGCGCGATTGCGCATCGGCGGACAACCAGCCCGCCACCGGCATCTCCGCCGCGAGACAGGCATCGAAGATCACCGAAGCCTGTCCGCCCGTGCCGGCATTGACGATGACGACGCTCCGCATAGGCATATCATAGAGAAACCGAACCCGGCCGCCTATCGCGCGAAGCCGCGGTGTCGGTCGCAGATGAACCGCTGTCGATGGAGCATCTTTGCGCTATCATGGACGCGGCGAACCCGGCGAAGACGCGCGGGTCGTACAAGAAAAGGGCGGCAAAGTGGACTGGGAACAGCTTGGGGTGTCGATCGCCGTGGCCGTGCTTTATTGCAGCTGGCTCGGTCTGCGACCCTGGTTTCCGCGAGCCTCATGGATGTTGCTCCTGATCACCAATTTCGCCACCGCCTTGAGCGTAGCGATCTTCGACGTCATTCCCGTGCGCTACGTTCTCGAAGACTGGCGTCTGCAGGCGATCGTTGCGTTCGAACTCGTTGCGACCGCGGCCGCGGTGGCCGCGTTTTTTCGTTATCGACCGGCCCTTTTCTTCTCTTATCTCGTTTTTGCCTTCCACTTGTCCGTGTTCTTATGGGCTGTGACCCATCCCTTACATTTGGATCGAATGAATGTACTGGATTACGGCTGACGCTTAATGCGGCAGGTCGCCCGGGGGTGGTTCGTGGCCCATGACGGCGACGCCGTGGCGCAGCTTGGAGTGGCGGTAGCCGTAGCCGATATAGAGCAGCGCGCCGATGATGATGTAGCCGACCAGGATATAGAGCGCGATCGGATCCTTCGGCGCGTCATAGCTCGGCACCGCGGCGCCGGCCGGCAGCGGGCTGAGCAAGCCGAAGAGCTGGCCGATCAGGTCCTTGCCCATCGCGGCGCCGGAGATGTCGAGCAGGATGGGCCCCATCATCAGGACGACGCAGAAGAAGACGCCGAGGATGGGCGTCAGCGGATAGAACGGCACCTTGAAGGGGCGCTTAATCTCCGGATGCGCCCGGCGCATGTAGATCACGGTGATGCAGACGATGGCGAAGGCGAGCGCGGTGCCCAGGCTGACCAGATTGCCCATGACGTCGAGCGGCAACACCGCGGCGGCCACCGCGATGATCGCGCCGAGCAGGATGGTGCCGGCGGCCGGCGTCTTGAAGCGCTTGCTGACGCGGCCGAACACGCCCATCAGAAGCCCGTCACGCGCCATCTGGTAGAAGACGCGGGTCTGGGCATAGCAGAGCACCAGCATCACCGAGGACAGGCCCGTGAAGGCGCCGATCTTGATGATGAAGGAGAACAGATTGAGCTTGTGGGTCGCGGTCAGCGGCCAGTTGACGATCGCCCAGAGCGGGTTCATCCGGTCGACCGCGACGGCGATGGGGTCGGGCACGTTGAGGGCGCGGAACGGCACCACGCCGGTCATGACCGCGGCGACGGCCATGTAGATGACGGTGCAGATGACGAGCGAGCCCAGGATGCCGACCGGCAGATCGCGCTGCGGCGTCTTGGCCTCGCCGGCGGCGGTCGAAACCGCTTCGAAGCCGACATAGGCGAAGAAGACGTAGGACGCGGCGCGCAGGATGCCGGGCCAGCCATAGTGGAAGCTACCCTCGTTCGCCGGGATGAAGGGGTGCCAGTTGGCGGGGTTGATGTAGCTGAAGCCGATCACGACGAAGGCCAGCAGCACGGTGACCTTGATCACCACGATGACGTTGTTGACCCGCGCCGACTCCTTGATGCCGATGACGAGCAGGGTCGTCACCGCCAGGATGCCGATGGCGCCGACGACGTTCACGGCGCCGGTGGTCTGCAGCGCGCCATGCGCCGCCGGGTTGTTGGGGTCGGGGACGATGTATTGCATGGTCGAGTGCGACACGGCGTCGGCGATGACGATGCCGAAATCCTTCGCCAGGCTGACGACATAGCCGGTCCAGCCGGCCGCGACGGTCGAGGCCGCGATGCCGTATTCGAGCAGCAGGAGCCAGCCCATGGTCCAGGCGAAGACCTCGCCCAGCGTGACGTAGGAATAGGAATAGGCCGAGCCGGACACCGGCATGGTCGAGGCGAGCTCGGCATAGCACAGGCCGGCGAAGGCGCAGGCGAGGCCCGAGATGATGAAAGCGTACATCACGGCGGGGCCGGCCATGGTGGCGGCTGCGTGGCCGGTCAGCACGAAGATACCGGCGCCGATGATGCAGCCGATGCCGAGCGTGACGAGGTTGAACGCACCCAGGGTGCGCTTGAGCTCGCCGCTCTCGAATTCGGCCATGATCTGCGCGACAGGCTTTCGCGCGAAAAGACCCGCCATCGTGTGTCCCCCTAAAGACCTCGAATCCGCGCGAGCCTAGTGGGCGCCTTGGTGTCCGGCAAGGCCGCGCATTTGCGGGCCGCAAGGGCAAGCGGCATGATGCGCCGCCTTGCCGAGTTCCCCATGACCTACCGCTCCCTGCGCGACTTCATCGCCAAACTCGAAGAGGCGGGCGAACTGGTGCGCG
>Ga0207929_1000037_pt1 | contig 51002 bp, 55 predicted proteins | sample NGESurdeep072012_FD_184466 | JGI IMG/M metagenome (GOLD analysis project Ga0207929, IMG submission 184466) | Arctic peat soil microbial communities from Barrow, Alaska - NGEE Surface sample 53-1 deep-072012 (SPAdes) | ecosystem: Environmental > Terrestrial > Soil > Wetlands > Peat ... | reverse complement strand
ATCGCAATCATCGACTTGACCAAACCAAAAGGTGTCGGTCATGTCTCCGAACAGGTGTCGGCTATGTCCCCGGACTAAACACTTGACCCGGCCACCCAGCAGGCGCGCGCCAATACGCTGTCTCTATCGGCCGCGCCAATGACTCACGCGGAGTCGCGGAGAACGCGGTGTGAAGATGTGATTCTCCGTGCGCTCCGCGACTCCGCGTGAACAATTGTTTTTCGCGCCCGCAGACGCGGGCGCGCTGGTTGGCCGGGTCAAGCCCGGCCATGGTGAGTTTTTGGATTGATGCGCTTAGCGGTCATGCGAAGTTGCTTATTGCGGCATGAAACGCGCGCGGGCAGTTTGGCTTGATGACCGACACCGCCAAAGCCGCCACCACGACGCCGATCCAGGTGCACTCGACCGTGTTCGCGGTGCTGTTCGCGGTGGGGTTCTGCCATGCGCTGAACGACATGATGCAGTCGCTGCTGGCGGCGATCTATCCCAATCTGAAAGCGACCTTCGAGCTCGACTTCGCGCATGTCGGGCTGATCACGCTGGTCTATCAGCTGACCGCCTCGCTGCTGCAGCCGCTGGTCGGCGCCTATACCGACCGCCGCGCGGTGCCGTATGCCTTGCCGGCGGGGATGGTGTTCACGTTTTTCGGATTGCTCGGGCTCGCCACGGCGCCCTCCTATCCGCTGCTGCTGTGCGCCTCGGCGCTGGTCGGCGTCGGCTCTTCGACGTTTCATCCGGAAAGTTCGCGCGTCGCGCATCTGGCGGCGGGCACGCGGCGGGGCCTCGCACAATCGATGTTCCAGGTCGGCGGTTCGATCGGCGGCGCGCTCGGGCCGCTGCTGGCGGCGTTCGCGATCTCGCCGGGACAGCGCGGCGGCGTCGCCTGGTTCAGCGGCGCGGCGCTGCTGGCGATCGTCATCCTGTGGCGGGTGGGCGCCTGGTATGCGAGGAACGGCACGACGCGCGCGGCGCATCACGGCCATGGCGGGGCGCAGGCGACGCTGTCGCCGTTTCGCGTGCGCGCTTCGCTGGCCATCCTGATCGCGCTGATCTTCTCCAAATTCGTGTATCTCGCCAGCCTGACGAGCTATTTCACGTTCTATCTGATCCAGCGGTTTCACCTGAGCGTGGCGTCGGCGCAGATTCATCTGTTTATGTTTTTGGCGGCGACGGCGGTGGGGACGATCATCGGCGGGCCGCTGGGCGACCGCTTCGGGCGCAAATACCTGATCTGGTTTTCGATCCTGGGCACCCTGCCCTTCGCGCTGGCGCTACCCTATGCGAACTTGTTGTGGACCGGTGTGTTCAGCGTCGGCGCGGGACTGGTTCTCTCCAGCGCCTTTCCGGCCATCGTGGTCTATGCGCAGGAATTGCTGCCGGGGCGCGTCGGGCTGATCAGCGGGCTGTTCTTCGGCCTGTCGTTCGGCATGGGCGGATTGGGCGCGGCGGCGCTGGGCGTGCTCGCGGACACGCACGGCATCGTGTTCGTCTATCGCGTCTGCTCGTTCCTGCCGCTGATCGGATTGCTGGCCGCGGCGCTGCCGGATTTACGGATGCGCGTAGGCGGCTGAGAACGTGGCGAGGCCGGGCTCGGCGGCGTAGCCCAGATGGGCGAGGCCGAAAATATCCTCGACGCTTTTCAGCATGCCGTAATGGTTGACCGGCGTTTCGCTCACCGCGCCGGGCTTGACGAAAGGCGACAGCAGGATCGCGCCGATGCGTCCGCCGCCGGGGCCGTAATAGCCGGGCGCCTTGACGTTGGGACCGGTGGGCTCGTTGCAACAGGCGGTGGCGTCGGCCGCCGCTTCGTCGAAGGTGACGATCAGCAATCCATCCTGTTTGAAGGCGGCGGAGTCCAGGATCTTCGGCACCCAGATTTTCAGCCAGGCGTCGGCGGCGATGAGACCGCCGTCGCGGCCGTCGGCGCATTTGGGCTTGTCGTGGCCGTCATTGCAGACGCTGGGCGTGATGAAGGAATAATTCGCGGTGGTGGCGACGCTGGCCAGGTCCGCCGTCAGCTTCTCCAGCCGCACCACGTTCGCGGCGCAGGCGGGGCGGTCGGTGACGGAATGAAAATAGATGAAGGGGTCGTGGCGATAGGCATAGGCGTCGGTCGCCGTCGCGGACAACACGCCGTTGCCGCCGGGCGCTGGATGGGCGCAGGCGCGAGCCTCGCGCGCCGGATCGTTGCCCATGTCCTCCATATAGCCGCGCCAGGTGAGATGCTTGGCCTCGAGCTGATCGGCGATGGTCTTGACGCTGGCCGGATAGACGCAGCCGTCGCCCGTGGCGATGCCCTTGGGGTCGAGCGGCGCGGCGGGCGCCAGATCGGCGAAGACGCGGCAGTCGGCGATGTTGGCCGGCGTCGGCGGCTGGCCGCTGATCATGGTCAGATAGTTGGAGAGGCTGGCATGGCCGGTGCCGAAATATTGGGTGTAGAGCGCGCCAAGCTGCGGCAGCGCGCGGCCGAGATAAGGCGCCGGCGTGTTGGGCCCGAAGATCGTGGCGTAGTCCTCGTTCTCCAGGACGATGATGAAGACGTGGCGGATGGGCGACGGCGCGGGGGGCGGCGCGGCGTGCGCGGCGGACAACAACAGCAAGGCAGCGGCGCCGAGCGCCTGCGCGATACGCATATACATAAGTGCTTCCCCCGAACGATGCGCCCTTCATATGGCAATTGCGGCGGCAAGGCCATGCGAATTGGTGTATTGTGTCGTGCCGTGTCCTGGCGGAGCCGAAGATGAAGCGCCTTACCATCGCATTCGTGGTCATCTGCCTTCTTGCGCCCGGGGCGCTGGCGCAGTTCCAGCCGCCGCAGCATCTGCAGCGGCCGACGCCCGGGCATCCGCACCTGCCGACGCCGCATCTTCCGGGGATACCGACGAGCTATTATCTGTCATGCACGCTGGGGACGAGCCCCGTGGTCAGCGGGCACCTCTGGCATGTGACCAATGAAGGCCGCAACACCGCGCCGGCGGGGCTGCATTTCTATGTCGCATCGGGCGGCTTCATCCACGCCGACTTTCGGCTGGGCAGCGCATTGGCCTCCGGCGACGGCCAGGACTTTGTCAGCCCGGCGACGAAGTTCGATCACCCTTCGACCAACAACGACAGCTGTACGGTGTCGTTCGACCGCTAGGGTTCTGGACGGTTCCACGATTTTGCGAAGTGACGGGAATGTGAGCGGGGGCGCGTGCTGGCCTGGGCGTTCGACACCGATGGGTCGAAGGCGAATTTGGCGGCGGTCTCCAACGCCGACGGCACGCCGAACTACGCCGCGGTCGAGGGCGAGAATTTCTACGACGCGCTGGTGGTCGCGGTCGACCGGTTGATGGCGACCGGCGCCGTACTGTCGAGCCCGGTGGCGGTGGACGGCGTGGTGTATTTCGGGAGCATGGATGGGGATCTGTATGCGGTGGAGGGGGTGGGGTAGATGGCGAGGCCGTGTGGAAGTCCCATGAGCCTTGCCTAGAGTATCTCATCTCACCCTGTAGGAATGGTTGGCTGCGGCGCTGAAAAGTAGTAGAGAACAAAGAGCGTACAAAGTTGATCTTTAAACAATGACTAGCCCCAAAGGCGCCGATCATCCCATTAGCTCGTTCGAAGATGACCTCTTAGGACGCAAGCCGTTTGTCGAGTCATTGGCAAAAGCACTGATCGAGGACTGCGAGGAAGCGAGCGAAAACAAAAGGAGGGCGACCGGCTACGTTATTGGTCTAACTGGCGAGTGGGGCGCGGGGAAATCGAGCATTCTAAGTCTCCTCGCAACGCACCTCGGTTCATTGAACAACGTATTGGTCGTTAATTTTAATCCTTGGCTATTTAGCGGTCGAGACGAATTGCTGGCAGGGTTCTTTGGCGAGATCGCTGTCGAACTGGGAAAGACGACAGGCGAACAAGTCTCCGAGTTGCTAGAGGCTTTAGACAAATACCGGGCCGCTATCTCGACCGGATTATCGACCATCACAAACATTATTTTACCGGGGGCTGGATTAGCGATCGATGCTGCCAATGCCGCTATACCGAGCCCCAAACCACGGTCGGCCAGCGAGAGCCGAAAGGCTCTAGAACAGAAGCTTATCAAGCGCGATGTGGCCATCGTCGTTCTCATCGACGAACTCGACCGGGTTGAAGACGACGAAGTGAGAGCAGTCGCCCAACTTGTCAAAGCGATCGGAGACATTAGAGGAATATCATACCTAGTCGCCTATGATCCAATTCGCGTCATTGACGCGCTGGGAAAGGGAGATGGCATCGAACGAACTAGGAGTGGTCAAGCCTACATCGAAAAAATTGTGCAACTCGTTATCCCTATCCGCCCTCTGCTCGAATACGAAGTCAAGGACATGCTGATGGCGGCACTTTCGCAACGAAAATACACCCAATTAGAATGCAGCGCTGACGATCAAATCGCATTCATCGCGCTTCTGAGCCAGGTCTTAAAAACACCACGTGATGTCAAACGCGTTGTCGGCAACTTTGCGGCTATCGAGCCGATGGTGCGAGGCGAAGTTAGTCCTCTAGATATTCTTGGGTACTGCTACTTGCTAGCGAAAGCGCCAACAATCCGAGACAAAATTGCACGCGGCATTGATGAGGTTGTTGACGACCCGCATGAGACTGTCGCGATACGGCGGGCAGTGAAAAAAGAGACACCTTCTATAGAGGGCCTGTTTGCCACGGCCACAGCGGAGGATTCAAAAATTCTTCGATTCCTTTTCCCGATATTTGGGTCCAAGCGGACGGAGGACTTTGATGGTGATCGCATATGCAATCGGCGGAATCTTTTGCGACTCGTATACCTCGGAAACCCTCCTCACGACGTGCCGAGAAGCGATGTTGATCGTGTTTGGCAAATGGATGGCGCTTCCGCAACGCAGGAAATCCAAAGACTAGTTAGGGACAACAAGATAAGGGCTTTCGTTGAACGCTTTATCGACCTGATGCCTAAATTGGAACCAGAGCACGAAGATACATTCTGGACGGCGATGGCAAAAGGCTTAGTCCGAACTCACGATTGGATCACGAGCTTCGAGCCACAGCGATCGGTTGTAGATGATCTGGAGACCGCTATCCGGAAATTCGGATCAACGTCTGAACGTGAGCGAGTTCGTGCTCAAACTATTGTCAAAGCGCTCGTCAAATCGGGTGACTGCCTAATCGCTCCTTCGCTGCTTAGGTCCCATACGTATCGCTACGGCTTAACGGGCGATCCGCCGCGCTCGTACCTTCCGACAGTGTTCACAGAGGCCGAGACTAACGCACTCATCGAATCGGAAGCGCCGCGATATAAAGCGGCAATTTTGTCGGGGTCACAATTGAAAAGGCTTCCCGATGTCGACCTCATTTTTCTTCTTCTAAATATGAATATGTACGACGAAGCGCTCAGAGAGTCTTTGACTACACAGTTAGATAGCGCTGAATCGTTTTCGACTTTCTCTGCACTCATGTTGCCGAAGGGATACCTGATAGATTTTAAGACTGTAGATCAGCTTATTAAAGTCTCCAGGATTGAAGGATCCTTGAACGGCGCCTTCGGTGAAGCGGCATTTTTGACTGCAGATCCTTGGGTGCGACAATCAACGGAACGGATGAGAAGCCTGCTGCTGAACTGAACAGTGCACAACTACACATGCTGCCCGCCATTGATGTGCAGCTCGGCGCCCGTCACGTAGCTCGATTGGTCCGTGCACAGATAATAGATCGCTTTGGCGACTTCTTCGGGGAGGCCTAGGCGGCGCAGGGGGATCGTGTCGACGATCTTGTCGGTGCCGGGGCTTAGGATTGCGGTGTCGATTTCGCCGGGGGCTATGGCGTTGACGCGCACTCCGAGCGGGCCGAAGTCGCTGGCCATTTCGCGCGTCAGGGCGGCGAGCGCGGCTTTGCTGGCGGAATAGGCGGCGCCGGCGAAGGGGTGGACGCGGCCGCCGGCGATGCTGGTGACGTTGACGATGGCGCCGCCGGCGCGCGCGAGCTCGTCTTTCAGGCCATGCGCCAGCCAGATGGTGGCGAAGAAGTTCACTTCGAAGACGTGGCGCCAGGTCGCCATGTCGGTGTTGAGGGTGTTGAGGCGAGTGGCGGCGCTTCCCCCCATGCCCTCACCCGAAAAATCGCTGCGCGATTTTTCGACCTCTCCCGCGAGCGGGAGAGGTGAAGAAGAGCCCTTGGGCGAAATTCCGGCGTTGTTGACCAGGGCGTGCAGGGTGCGGTGGCCGGCGGCGTCGCGCGGCAGGCGCTCCTTCATGTCGGCGATGGCGCGCAGCGTGTCTTGCGGATCGGAGAGGTCGACCTGGATGTGATCCTCCGGCCCGTCGGCCCAGGGGCAGTTCTCCGGGAAGGCGTGGCGCGAGCAGGTGATCACCCGCCAGCCGGCGCTGGAAAAGCGCTTGACCGTGGCGTGGCCGATGCCGCGCGAGGCGCCGGTCAGGATCAGCGTGCGCGGTTCCTCGGGCGTTTGCGGCGGGTTTCGGGCGGCGGTCATGGGCGAGACGATAGCACGCGCTCGCACGCGACACAGCTAAGCTGTCATGGCCTGCGAATGCAGGCCACCCAGGTGAAGCCTTGCTCAAATGTGGAAGAAAACGCTCAGATACCCTTGTGACGCCGTGCAAGACCTCAACTGGGTGGCCCGCATTCGCGGGCCATGACAATATCGGCGGATGGACGACCTGACCGCCCTTGCCGTTGTGCTGGCTGCCGCCGTGATCGCGGGGCTGGTGATGAACCGCGCGCGCATGCCGGCGGTGGCGGGGTTCATCATCGTCGGCGTGGTGCTGGGGCCGACGGGCTTCGGGCTGATCGCGCATTCGGCATCGATCGAGACGCTGGCCGATCTGGGCGTGCTGATGCTGCTGTTCATCCTGGGCATGGAATTGCGGCTGGCCTCGTTCCGCAAATTGCTCCCCCTGGCGATCGGCATCGCCATCGCCGAGATCGCGCTGTTCACGGCCTTCACCGCGGCGCTGGCGCAATTGACGGCGGGGGAAACCACCAGCGCGGTGGTGATCGGCTTCATGCTGGCGATCTCCTCGACCGCGCTGGCGATCAAGATGATGGAGGACGCCGACGAGGCCAGGACGGCGGCCGGGCGGCTGACGATCGCGATATTGGTGGCGCAGGATCTGGCGGTGGTGCCGCTGCTGCTTTTGACGAGCGCCATGGCGCCGCATGCGGGGGCCAATGCGCTGGCCATCGCCGGCGTCAAGCTGGCACTGGCGCTGGCGCTGCTGGCCGGCTTCATCGTGCTCTTGACGCGGATCAAGAGTTTCCGCTTTCCGGCGTCGGAATTCTTCCTGACCAATTTCGACGTCGGCACGCTGGGCGTGCTGGCGGTGTGCTTCGCGGCTGCGGCGGTGTCGGGTCTGCTCGGCCTGTCGCCGGCGCTGGGCGCGTTTCTCGCCGGTCTCGCGGTCGGCCATTCGACGCTGCGGCGCACCGCGATCTCGATGGCGCAGCCGGTGCAGAGCATATTGCTCTTCATCTTCTTCCTGTCGATCGGCCTGCTGATCGACCTGCATTACGTGCTGACGCATCTGTGGCTGATCGTGATCGTGCTGGCGGTGGTGACGGTGGGCAAGACGGCGGTCAACCTGGCGCTGCTGCATGTCGTCGGCCAGCCGGGCGAGGTGGCGTTTCCCGCCGCGCTGTTCCTCTCGCCGGTCGGCGAATTCTCCTTCGTGCTGGCGACGGCCGGCGTCACGGCCGGCGCGCTGACGCCCGAAGGCCACAAGCTCGCCATCGCGGTGATCGCGCTGTCGCTGCTGGTCAGTCCTCTGTGGTTCGTCGGCGCCAGGCGAGCGCACGCGCTGGCGCTGCGCGGCATCACCGAGGCCGACGCGCTGTTCAAGCAATCCTATGCCCGCGAAATCTTCTTCCTGCGCCATTGGGGACGGCGCGCGGCGAGCGTCGGCGCGCAGGCGGCGGCCGCCGCGGCGGCGGCGGGCACTTCGGTGGTGAACGCCAACACGCCGGCGCGGCGCATGCCGCCCAGCGCCGGCGAAGACGTCGACGCCTATCACGAACCCTTCGGCGACGTTGGCGGCCCGGGAATCCTGCCGACGCGCGGCGACGAGAAGAAGCCGTAAGGCGGACCGGACACAGAATTGTTCGAATCCGCCCACAAATTGCCTGCATTGCATGGCGGACTGTGGATGTGGGCCGTCGCGTTGCGCTTTGGGGAGCAGTTCCATGTTCAGACAGGCTTGTTTCGCGTTGACGATCGCGGCTTGCGCGTTCGGCTCGGCCAGCGCGGCGGCGCCGGCGAGTCCCGCCGTGACCACCGCCATTCCTTTGAAGAAAGACAGCGGCATCTATGTCGTGCCGGTGTCGGCCAACGGCTCGGCGACCTTCGATTGCATCGTCGACAGCGGCGCCTCGGACGTGAACATTCCGACCGAGGTCTTCCGCAAACTGCTGCAGGCCGGCGCGGTCCGGCAAAGCGACTTCGTCGGCATGGAAGAATATACGCTGGCCGACGGTTCGACGCAGCGCGGCCGGACCTATCGCTTCAAGTCGCTGAAGGTCGGCAACATCGTGGTGGCCAATGTCGTCGCCAGCGTCAGCGGCGACGGCGACAGCGGGCTGCTCGGCCAGAGCTTTCTCGAACGCTTCCCGTCCTGGTCGCTGGACAACAACCACCACACGCTGGTTCTCACCGGCCCGCCGAGCGCCGCGTCGCCGGCGGGACATCCCGACCACCCGCCCATCGCCAGGCCGGCCAACATCCCGCCCGACACCACCAGCGTGGCGCAGACCGGTGGCGGACACGCGACCGATGACGGCGATTCCGAATCCGGCGTGCCGGCGCGCGATCCGACGGACGACCGCCTGACGGCGCAGCACAGCCACTGATTGTCGCGGCCGCGCGCCGGCGAAAATCTTCTATCGTCTTGACGAAGCGGATGGCTGTACAATTCCGTTCCAGCACGCAATCGGGGGACGTTCCATGAAAGATCTGGCCGGCAAGACGGCGTTTGTGACCGGGGCGGCGTCGGGCATCGGGCTGGGCATCGCCACCGCGCTGGCCCAGGCCGGTGTCAAGGTGATGCTCTGCGACATCGAGGAGGCGGCGCTGAAGACCGCGCTGGAGAATTTGCGCCGCAGCAATGTCGACGTGGACAGCGTGAAGGCGGACGTCTCGCTGAAGGCCGAGCTTCAGGCCGCCGCGGACGCGACCATCGCGCGCTACGGCAAGGTCCACATCCTGGTCAATAATGCCGGCGTCGCCGGCGGCGGCGACTACGGCAGGTGGACGGACAAGAACTGGAACTGGACATTGGGCGTCAACCTGATGGCGGTGGTGTGGGGGATAGAGATCTTCGGGCCGCTGATCGAAAAGCATGGCGAAGGCGGGCAGATCGTTTCCACCGCGTCGATCGCCGGCCTGCTCGGCGGCGCCAGCGCCTACAACGCGACGAAATATGCCGTCGTATCGATCTCGGAGGGATTGCGCGCGACGCTGGCGCCGCGCGGCATCGGCGTCTCGGTGCTGTGCCCCGGTTTCATCCGCTCCAACATCATCGACTCGGCGCGAAACCGGCCAGAACGCTTCGCGGAAAGCACCCCGCTGCTGCCCGCGCAAGGCCCGGTCGCGAACATGATCAAGATGGTCACGGCGCGCATCGACGGCGGCATCGACCCGCTCTATGTCGGCGAGCTGGTGCGCGAGGGCATCGAGAACGACTGGCCCTATATCTTCACCGACACCGAGTTCGAGCCTGCCATCGAGGCGCGCTTCGCCGCGATCAAGCAGGGCTTCGACAAGGTCCGCGGAAGGACGCCCAGGCGGTAGCGCGCTGCGGCAGCGCGCCCTGTGCAGCCGTCAGATGCCGTGTCCCGCGACGGGCGGGTGCGCGGCCGCGGACTGCGCCGCCCTGGCGAGATCGAGCGCGTCCGTGGCCTTGGCATCGCCGTGCTTCAGGTCGATATCGACGGTGTAGTCGGCGATCGCCGTCGCGTAATCGCCCATCAGATACTCAATGAAACCCCGCCGATAGAAGAAGCCGGGCGATTTGTCGTCGAGCGCGATGGCGTGATTGATGCAGGCCAGCGCCAGCGCGTATTGGCCGACGATCGTCAATCCTTCGGCGCGCGTGTCGTAGTCCTTGGCGCTGTTGAGCGGCGGTACCGAGAAGCGGATGATCGCCTGGTGTCCTGGCGAAGATATCGGCTGGCCATTCCTGCTTGCCGGCGTGTTGCGCCACAATGCGCCGACGCAGGCCAGCGCGGCGCGGTCGAGCCGCTCCGAGCCGCTCGGTCGCAGGAGGGTGACGTTGGCGATCGCACCCACCGCATCCAGGTCGTAGCCGACCATGACGTCACCGCTTTCAAACAGATGGCGGGAGATGTCCGGATACATCGCCGAACAGTCATGCGAGCGGCCGACCGCCCGCGCGGGCAGGATGCCGTCGGCCGGCGGAACGCCCGGCACGCTGGGCGTTTCGACAGCCAGGCGAGCGGACCACGCGTCGTTGGCGGCCTTCACCCTGTCGCGCATGCTTGCCGCGGCATTGTCGATCTTCAGCGCGAGCGCGCGGTCGAGATCCGGCACCGCCAAGTCGAACTGACCGGCGCCAAGATAGGCAAGCCCGCGATAATAATAGGCGATGCCGGCATCGGGCTTCAGCAGGATGGCATAGCCGAGTTCCTGGATAGCGTGCGGGATGTCGCCCATGGCGTAGTCGGCCATTCCGCGTCCGACATAGGCGTCGACATAGTTCGGTTGCAGCGTCAGGGCGCTGTCGAAATCTTCCCGTCCGCGCGCGGCGGCGCCCATCAGAAAATAGGCGACGCCCCGGCCGTAAAAGGCGTTGGCGAAGCGGCTATCGAACGCGACGGCGCGGTTGAAGTCCTGACCGGCCCGCGCCGGACGGGCGAGAGCGAGATAGGTGGAACCCTTGTCGACATAAATCATGCTGGCGAGCTGGGCGGGCATGTTCTTGCCGTTTAACTCAAGCGCGCGGTCCAGGTCGAGAATGGTCTCATCGTAGCGTTTGCCGGCGAAGTAGCCCTCGCCCCGCCTGGCGAGTGCGAGGGCAAGGTCCGCCGTGGCAAGAGTTCCGGAGTCGATCATCGCGGTACAGGCCGAGATTCTCTGATCGGACGACACGTCAACGCCCAATGGGCGGCTACATTGTCCGCTCGAATCGGCATTGCCCGCGGCGGCGCCGAAGATCGAAGCCGCCAGCACGGCAAAGCCGAGCACAACAGGCGTGATGCGGTTCATCCGGTATTCTCCCGATTGGCCGCTACACTACCTCAAGTCGCCGCGAAGGCGACGGGTTCTTCGATGCCCGCCGGGTCCTGGTGGATGATGACTTCCGCGTGGGGGAATTGGGCGCAGAGTTCGGCTTCGACGGCGTCGCTGATCTGGTGCGCGCGCAGCAGGTTCATGGCGGGATCGAGTTCGAGGTGGAGCTGGATGAAGCTGTGCACGCCGGCGGCGCGGGTGCGCAGGTCGTGCAACGCCTTGACGTCGGGATGCGCCATGACGATGGCCTTGATCCTGGCGCGGTCGGCGTCGGGCAGTTCGTGGTCCATGAGCTGGTCGTAGCTCTGGCGGAAGACATGCACCGCGCTCCACAGAAGTATGCCGGCGACGGCGATGCCGATGATCGGATCGGCGATCAGGAGACCGAACCGACTGGCCAGCACGAGACCCAGCACGACGCCGACATTGGTAACAATGTCTCCGAGATAGTGCATGCGGTCGGCGCCGACCGCGAGCGAGCCGGTGCGCTTAACGACAATGCGCTGACCGACGACCAGGGCCGCGGTCGCCACGATCGAGATGCCCATCACGATCAGACCGGCGCTCGCGAATTCGATTGCGTGCGGCGCGATCAGGCGGCTGACAGATTCGACGAGCAGAAAGGCGACGGAGCCGGCGATCAGGCCGCTTTGTCCCAGCCCGGCGAGCGGTTCGGCCTTGCCGTGGCCGAAGCGATGCTCGCGGTCGGCCGGCGTCAGCGCCTGGCGGATGGCGAGCAGGTTGACGAAGGAGGCGAAGACGTCGAGCGCGGAGTCGGCGAGCGACGCCATCATGGCGATGGAGTCGGTGGCGAGATAGGCGACGAGCTTCATCGCCACCAACACCGCCGCGACGCCGACCGCGGCCATCGCTGCGCCCATCATCATGCGGCCATGCGCCGGCGACGTGGCGCCGCTCACGGGAACAGACGCTCCGTCGTCCAGGGTCCGGCGCCTTCGCGGCGATAGACCAGCCGGTCGTGCAGGCGGAACGGACGCTCGCGCCAGAATTCGATCTCGAACGGCGTGACGCGAAAGCCGCCCCAATGCGGCGGCCTAGGCACCTTGGCGAGCGCGTATTTCGCGGCGTATTTGGCGATCTCCTTTTCGAAGGCCCAGCGGCTTTCCACGGCGCGCGACTGGGCGCTGGCCCAGCAGCCGATCTGGCTGTCCTTGGCGCGGCTGGCGAAATAGGCGTCGGATTCGGCGGCGCTGGTCTTTTCGACGCTGCCGCGCACCCGCACCTGCTTGCCCAGGCTCTTCCAGTAGAAACACAGCGCCGCGAGCGGCTGGCCGATCAGCTCGACACCCTTGGCGCTTTCGTAGTTGGTGTAGAAGACGAAGCCGCCGTCCTTGGCCTCCTTGAGCAGCACCATGCGGACGTCGGGACGGCCCTGCCCGTCCACCGAGGCGATGGACATGGCGTCGTGATTGTGCGGTTCGGCCTTCCTGGCCTCGGCCAGCCAGGCGTCGAACAGCGCGAAGGGATCGTCCTTCACGCCGATGCCGCCGTCGTCGATGGGTCCGCCGATTTCGCTCATGCCGGGGAGATAGCATCCAAAGGTTTCACACGGTAGCCTCAACGCGCGGGAGGTGCCATGCGTTCAAAACTGTCTGTGATTGTCCGCGTCTGTCTCTGCGTCGCGTTCGCAGGCGGCTGCTCCACGGTGCACGATACGGGCGAGCTGAAGGCGATCTTCGACCAGGGCCTGGCCGCCTATGACGCCGGCCGCTATGAGGAGGCGTTCGCCCTCTTCAAGTCGATCGACGACGAAGACGTGGCCGCGATGCGCAACGAGGGGCTGATGCTGCGCAAGGGTCAGGGCGTGGAAAAAGATCCGGAGGCCGCCGAGGAGGCGCTGCAGCGGGCCGCGGAATCGGGGCTCGCCACGGCGCAATACGACCTAGCCGAGATGCTGCTGAACGGCGAGGCCGGAGCGCCCGATCCCAAGGCCGCCCTGCCCTGGCTGACCCTGGCGGCGGCGGCGCATCATCCCATCGCCGAGTACCGGCTGGGCCTGTTCTACGAGGAGGGCACGCTGGTCGAGAAGAACGCCGACTTCGCCCGCACATTATATACGGACGCGGCGGCGCGCGGCGTGCCAGAGGCCAAGGAACGGCTGGCCAAGCTGGGCGGGCCGGTGCCGGGCGCCCAGCCGCAAGTGACCCCCACGCCTTAACAGCGCAATCGGCGTACCTATATTGTCGGTTGGCTCGCCCGATTCCGGTGGGTAGGAGACAATATGCGCGATCCTTACGAAATCCTGGGCGTTTCCAGGGGCGCCAGCGAGGCCGAGATCAAGAAGGCCTTTCGCGGCCTGGCCAAGAAGAATCATCCCGACGCCCATCCCGGCGACAAGAACGCGCAGAAGAAGTTCCAGGAAATCTCGGGCGCCTACGACATCGTCGGCGACAAGGAGAAGCGCACGAAATTCGACGCCGGCGAGATCGACGCGGCGGGCAATCCCAAGGGCTTCGATCCGCGCGGCGGCTTTCATCCCGGCGGTCCCGGCGGCGGGCCGGGGGCGCGCGATTTCCACTTCACCTGGGACAATGCCGGCGGCGACACCCAGGAAGGCTTCCAGGCCGAGGACATTTTCTCGACCCTGTTCGGCGGACGCGGCGGCGGCCGGCGCGGGCCGCGCCAGCCGGCCAAGGGCGAAGACTTCACCGTGGCGACGACCATCAGCTTCGACGAGGCGGTCCGCGGCGGCACGCGCCGCGTCATGGTGCCGAACGGCGAACAGATCGACGTCAAGATTCCGGCCGGCGTAAAGGAAGGCCAGCAGGTGCGCGTCAAGGGGCGCGGCGGCGCCGGGCGCAATGGCGGGCCGCCGGGCGACATCCTGATCCAGATCGTCGTGGCGCCGCATCCCAGCATGACGCGCGAGGGCAACGACATCCGCATGGAGCTGCCGGTGACGCTGAAAGAAGCGGTGCTGGGCGGCAAGGTGGCGGTGCCGACGATCACCGGCACCGTGATGCTGAACGTGCCGGCGGGGTCCAATTCCGGCTCGACGCTGCGCCTCAAGGGCAAGGGCATCGCGCCCGCCGGCGGCGTGGCGGGCGATCTCTACGTCAAACTCGTCGTCACCCTGCCCGAGCGACCGGACACCGAGTTGACGAAATTCGCCGAAGACTGGAAGGCGGAGTACGATCCCAGGGCGAAGGGGAAGTGAACTAAACAGTAATCGTTTCCATCCTCCTGCAATCTTGCTTGTAGTGGCTAAATCGAAACACTAGCCTCCGCTTTGATTGTACTCTGGGGGCGGACAATGGCATGGCTCAATAGAATTACCGCAATCTTGAAAATTTTTCTTTTCGTGCCTCGTGCCAAACGAATTTCCGTTGAAGAGTATTGGATCGGAAAAGGTATCGACTACAAATCCCTCTGGTCCGCATATGATAGAGGGAAAGGCTATCAGGAGAAATTTTACTCCACGCGTGCCCACCTAATTCGAATTGAGTTCAAGGACCCAAATTTGAAGGAGCCTCTGTTCAATCATGAAGTTATTTACAAGACGATCAAGGGGTTATTTCACGATCTGAAGAAGGCAAATCTGTCAGCAGATGAATACGCAAATGCAGCACCAATTTTCCTATACCGGATAGACCGCGGATCAAGCGTTTGGGAATTCTTAGGTGAACTACGACAGTTGCTCACGCTCGGCACGACGCTTAGCGATCAGCAAACAATTGGCCAGGGCCTAAAAAACGCTCAGGATTAGCTAAAGCTAATTCAAGCGTTTGGACCACACCTCTCCGAAGCTGATGCCGATGCGGTGTTGAGCGCAAAAACACCAGACGAAGTTGATGAGGCCGTTCGGCGGCTAACCAAAGAAGGGATCAAGCGAATTCAAATATCGAAGGAGCCGTATCATGGAAAAATCAAGGAGGAGGAAGACGGACTCATCGATCTGAAATCCCTGGAGGGTCCCTCAGACGACGCGAGAAAATGACAAGTTATCTCGGAATGAGTGATGCCCAGCTGCCCCCGAAATGACGACCGACAAGATAGGTCTTCCTCGTCAAGTCCCAAGTGTTAGAAAATATAACAGTTGTTGTTACTATTTCGACGACCCGCTCGAACGAACCCATGTTGAGTAGAACAAATTATCTGAACATGGGAAAATAGGTACGATCTGCCCGCTAAGATAGAATAAGCAAGCCAGTCCACGTATCGCAATGAATGGGACAAGCGACGACAAGGAGCGATTGCCGCCTCCGCCGTTCTGGCGGACACGGTACTTCGCATTCGACGTCTTGCCGCGACGGCCATATCTCGACCCTTTGGAAATCAAGCGCGTCATGGCGCAGCCGGAACGAAGAACGGTCCAACGCGACGGCCGCATTCGCCTTTACGGCTTCTCGGAAAGCCTGGGATGTTATCTTCGTATTGTGCTATTGTCCGACGCCGAAACGGTTCATAACGCTTTCGCGGATGAAGATTTTGCGCCATGAAGACCCGGTACGACAAAGCCACCGATAGCTTGTATGTCGAGGTTCGGGCGCTGCCGTCGCGGCGCACCGTCGAAGTCGAGGAAGATGTCATGCTCGATCTGGGCGAAGATGACCGCCCCGTGGGCTACGACATCCAGCACGCTTCGACAAAAACGGAGTTCATCGCCAAGCTCATACTCGAGACGGAAGAGGCCGCGGCCGAGTGATCCGATGGCGGCAGCCTCAGCCGCACAAGGCCAAGGCGAAGTAGAGCGAAGGGCGATCGCGACGTGCCATCCCGGATCTGGTTCATTCTCGCGGCGATCTGGATCGCCGGCGCCCTGGCCTGGTTCTCTTGGACCGACTACGCGCTGGCCCACAACGTCGCGGCGATCGCCTGCGGCTATCCCGACACGGCAGCGAAAGACTATGCGACCTGCCTGACAGCGAAGGAAGCGCGCACCAGCGCCGCGATGTGGAACCAGTTCTTCGCGCATGATTGCCTGTGGGCGCTCGTGCCCGCCTTCGCGCTCTTGATATTCGGCAGTCTTATGCGTCGTCGCCGCGTGCGGGCGTAACTGCGGCTTAGTCTTTGTCCATCAGATCGTTCGTCGCGGCCTCGACGAAGATCGCGCGAATTTCTTCCTCAGCGCTGCGGCCATTCTTGGCTGCGCGCCGATTCAGCAATTCGACGAGTTCATCGGGGACATCTACCCAAATATCAACCATGCAGCCAGATTAGCACGGTCATGCTCGAATTGCGTCGATACGCTATACTTTCTTCGCAACTTAGAATTGCTGGCGAGGGCCAATGGACACCATCGAAGCGATCCACTCACGGCGGTCCATTCGCGCCTATCGGGCGCGCGGCGTCGAGCGCGGGGCGATCGAAGCGATCATCCTGGACGCGGCGCAGGCGCCGTCGACGCCGGTGAGCGGGGCGCATCCGTGGATCTTTCACGTCATCGAAGGGAGTGAACGCATCGCGGCGTATGGCGCGCGCGCCAAGCAATTCGCCAGAGCGCATCGGCCGCCTGGCGAAGCAGGCTACGCCTGGGCGGACCGGCCGGAGTTCAGCGTCTTCCTCGGCGCGCCGGTGGTGATCGTCATTTGCGGCGACGCGAAGAATTCTGAGGCGCTGGCCGAGTGCTGCCGCGCGGGGCAGAACCTGATGCTGTCGGCGCATGCGCGGGGGCTGGGCACCTGCTGGGTGGGCTCGCCGCTGCTGTGGCTGCGCGACGGCGCGAGCAAGGCCGAACTCGGCATCGCCGCGGAGCTCGAACCGCACGCGGTGTTCACGCTGGGCTATGCGGCGGAGGTTCCGGCCAAGGCACCACGCGTGGCACCGCAAATCCTGTGGAGCGCCTAGACGCCGGCCGCGAATTTGGCGACGGCGCGGCCGACTTCGAGCTGGAACAGGATGCCGTCATGGCCGGCCTTGGGGCGGATGAGTTCGTCGCTCGCCGGATGCGCCGCCAGTTCGTATCTGAGATCGGAGAGGCGCGCGATGTCGTCTTCCGGATCGTGCACCAAAAGGATGCGCCCCGGCAGATGGCCGGCGACGGCGCCGATGGCGAGGGCTGCGAGTGGCGCGGAGGTCGCCGCTTCGACGCCGCGGATGATGTCGGCGATGTCGGCCTCGCTGGAGGCCATGCCGGCGGCGTAGGACTCGATCACCGTCGGCATGCCGGAAGCGCCGGCGATGAAGGACAGCGATTTGGCCTGGAACGGCGCCGCGCCGGGCCAGGGCCGCGGGCCCATTGCGAAGGCGACGGCGAGCGCGCCGAAAGAATGGGCGACGATGTTGGTCCAGGTCTCGACGCGCAGTGCGCACGTCAGGGCGATCAGGGTCTCGACCCATTCGACCAAGGTCGATGAGGGCTTATCCGGATTGGCGTCGCGCGTGGCGCCATGCGCCGGCATGTCGAAGGCGTAGACGCGAAGCCCCTGACGGATGCAGGCCAGGATCAGCGGCTGGAAGAACTCGGCCTGCGCGTTCCAGCCGTGCACGGCGAGCACCGGCGGGCCGTCCGGCGGCCCCGCCGCGACGCCGATCAGGCGGCCGAAGGGCAGATCGAGTGCCAGCCGCTCGAATTTCGTCGACTGGCTTTTGCGCCGTTCCAGCTGCACCGGCGTGCAGAAGCGGTCGAATGCGGTTTCCAGAGCGGCGTTCCCCCAGGGCCATGTGGCGCCGGCAACCATAGCATGAGATAATCGCCACAGAACCGCTGTGGGAACAGACATGCAGAACTTTCAGGGTCACGCCCATATTATCGCCATCGCCGTTATCGTCCTCATCGTCCTGGTGATCTATTTCGTGCCGATCGTGCGCATCGTGCAGCGGACCGGTCATAGCGGCTGGTGGGTGCTGCTGGCGCTGATACCGTTCGGCAACATCATCGGCCTGTGGCTGCTGGGCTTCGGCCGCTGGCCGGCGCTCGACAAATAGCGACGACATCCACGACGGAGACACGACATGAAGATCGTTCTGCTGGTGCTGGGCGTGCTGCTGCTTCTGCTCGGCCTGCACTGGATCGGGCAAGGGACGGGATATTTCATCTGGCCGGGCAATCCGGTGATGAACAACCACATCACCTGGGCCTATTACGGCTGCGGTGTGGCAGTAGCGGGACTGATCGCCATCTGGCTGTCGCGGCGCTAGCGCGGCGGCAACCACGCCGCACCCAGGGAGCAACGATGATGAAGTCTTTGTTGTTGTGGCTCGCACTATGTTCGACCCTCGCGACGACGGCGGCGACCGGCGGCGAAGCGCAAACGGATCCGGCCGCCGAGATCCGCAGCTTCGAAGAAGGCTTCTCGGCGGCGCTCGCGCGCAACGACGTCGACGCCTTGAAGAGCTATCTCTCCGACGACTGGCGCATTGTGAGCGGCGACGGCGCCGTCATCAGCCGGGCGCGATTCCTGGACGTCGTCGCGAGCGGCGACCTCAAGCACGACACCATGTCGTCGCAAGATCAAACCATCGCGCTCTACGGCGATACGGCCCTCGTCACGGCGCGCGCGCAGAGCGGCGGCACCTATAAGGGCATGGCGTTCCACACCGACGAAATCGGGACGGACGTGGTGGTCAGGATGCACGGACGCTGGGTCTGCGTCTTCACGCAGCTGACGACGGTGGCCAAGCCGTAGATCTTCGTCAGGTCATCCGCATGACATGGACGGCGTTGCCGATGACAGAGGCGGGGCGTTGCGGGACTTGGGGTCCCGCGAGCATGGGGCTAATATGACCCGCAAAAGGCCGGGGGCAACGATGAAAAAACCGCTGAACAGCTACGCATTCGTGCTGGGCCTACTTGCGATAGCATATGCGTTCTTGGTTGTTCCCGAAATCGTCGAATATTTGCGCCAACCGAAGATGTTGTTGGATAACCTACAGACTCACGATGCGAACTACGTTCAGTCATTCACTGCGCGAAATATTCTGGGTTCGCTTCGCAGCACGGTTTACGGGTCCGGGGTCTTGCTGGCGCTGGCGGTCATCGTCGAACTCATTGACCATATTCGGTGGAATGCCTTGCCTCCAGAAGACCGGACCAAGCCGAAATCAGTCAAACAGTAACAGCATCGGATGTTCTCATCGCTTGCCGTTGCGCGCCGCTCCTTGCTAAGTTGGGCGTGCCGCGCGACTGGCGAATGATGGATCACCATCGGGGAGCGCGGCGTTAAACTGCCGATCGCCTGGGCAATCGCGTTTTCGAGCGCGATCAATCTTCCAAAAAGGGAGACGCCCATGGATTCGTATCGCAGCGCGCTTCATTCTTTCGATCCCGACATCGACGACGCGCTCAGCGGCGAGGAACGCCGCCAGAGGGACGGCGTGGAGATGATCCCGTCCGAGAACTACACCTATCCCGAAGTCTTGGCGGCGCTGGGTTCGGTGCTGACCAACAAATATTCCGAAGGCTATCCGGGGCGGCGCTACTACGGCGGCCAGGAATTCACCGACCGGATCGAGAACCTGGCGCGCGACCGCGCGAAGGCGCTGTTCCGCGCCGAGCACGCCAATGTGCAGCCGCTGTCGGGCTCGCCGATGAACCAGGCGGTGTATTTCGCCTTCCTCGAACCGGGCGACACGGTGCTGGCGATGGATCTCAGCCATGGCGGGCACCTGACGCACGGTTCGCCGGTTTCGCATATGGGCAAGGTGTTCAAATTCGAGCGCTACAAGAGCGAGACGGCCCAAGGCGGCGCCATCGATTTCGACGGGCTGATGACGCGGGCGAAGGAGACACGGCCCAAGATTGTGCTGTGCGGCTATTCTTCATACCCGCGCGATTACGACTACGCCGCGTTCAAGAAAGTGGCGGACGAAGTCGGCGCTCTCGCCATGGCGGACATTTCCCATATCGGCGGGCTGGTCGCGGCGGACGCAATGCGCAATCCGTTCGACGCCGGCTTCGACGTCGTGACGACGACGACGCACAAATCGCTGCGCGGGCCGCGCGGCGGACTGATCCTGTGCAAGGCGGCGTATGCCAAAAAGATCGACGCGGCGGTGTTTCCGGGCCTGCAGGGCGGGCCGCACATGAACAATGTCGCCGGCGCCGCGGTCGCGTTCAAGAAAGCGGCCGAGCCGGCGTTCAAGACCTATGCACACGCGATCTTGAGCAACGCCAAGGCGCTGGCGCGGGCGCTGATGGACGAAGGCGCCAAGCTGATCACCGACGGGACCGACAATCATATGATGGTGATCGACACGGTGGCGAGCTTCGGGCTCGACGGCCGCGCCGCCGAGGAAGCGCTCGACCGCATCGGCATCACGACCAACAAGCAGATCATCCCCGACGATCCGCGCCCGCCCCTGCGCCCCTCCGGCGTGCGGCTGGGCACGCCCGCCTGCACGACGCGCGGCATGGACGAAGACGACATGCGCGCCATCGCCAAATGGATGGTCGCGACGCTGCGCAGCCCCGACGACGCGGCGGCGACACAGAAGACACACGCGGCGGTGCGCGCGATGTGCCGGCGCTATCCGGTGCCGGGGATCGGGTAGACACCATTGGCTGTTGCCCAACTATAGGAAAGGCGTTCTACTTTCCGCTGCGTGGTAGGGCCAATCGATGTCGGAAACCGATCATCCAGTTGAAAACAGCGGAGCCATAGTGGCTCAAGGCGCGCCCGGCGATAGCGAGCCGCCCGCGCCCGAATCCAAGGAACGACTCGAACGACAAAAGCTTGCTCTTGAAGCGCAGTTACTCGCCCGTCAACTGTCCTGGCGAGGACAACTTGCAACCTGGATTCAAGCCGCTTCGATCCCTGCCGCAGTTGCCGGACTTATCGTGTCGTTTCTCATCGGCAGCTCCCAATTGCAATTGACCGAAAATGCACAAATCGACAGCCGCCTCGACAAGGACTTAACTCGGATTCAGAGCTCGGCCAACTCTGACCGGTTCGCGGGTGTCTCCGATCTGTTTCTATTTGTCGAGCGAAACAAGAGTTCAAGACGATCAGATGCAATCGATATACTCGTCGGGGCACTTGCAAACGAAACAGACCCCGTCATTCAAAGCAAAATCCTCCGTGTGATCACCGACTTAAGAGTACTGGGAGTCGACAGTTCCGTAATCGATTCATCGCTTCGATCGGTGTTAGAAAACAGCAACAGTCTTACAACCTGGCTCAATGCTCAAAATGCGCCCACCGATGCGGCTCTGAGGCGGTATATCGCACGAAAGCAGGGGCTGAGGGCCGATGAACTCGAAGAAAGAATTCCCGACACTCTTCTGGCCTTGCTGACAACGGGCGACTACAGAGCCATGTTGCCGATACAACAGACTTTCGTAGAGCGCATCAGTGGTGGCGACGCAATCCGCCTGAAAGGTTTGGCTAGAGCGATCTCCGCGATGATCCAGCAAGGTGCGCATGCCACCGACTTTTCGGGCATATTTTGCGAGGATTGCGACTTCACTCCAGCCAAGGACCTATCGGGCGCGACATTCGACAACGCGTATCTGGCGCGCGCGAATTTCTCGCATATGCTGCTGAAGCACACGTCGTTCCGCGACGCCGATTTGGGCAATACATATTTTTTCGCGGCTAATCTCGATAGCGCCGATCTTTCCAGCGTGGACCCGAAGTCCGCGACACGTTGGAACCAAATCGTGGCGGGAACATATCGATCGCTGCCGCTGCTCGATTGCGCTGTTCTCGACGGTTCCGATCTCACTCGGCTGCCTCTTGTGGTCGCCCAGAGGGTCGCGCTCACTGGCCACGATCACACCCTTATATTCGCAACCGTACTGCGTTCCGCATCGACCGACACGTCTCCACGTGGCGATCTACTGGGGGTGATCCTCGAGCAAACCGCGAGGGAATATGCATTAGACGCGCACCCATTCGATGTTGTCGCGATGTCGTTCGACGGCAGGATCGAGAACGCCGCCAGGGGTCAGGATCGCGGGGTTTATCGTTATGACGACCATCCGGCTGGCGAATCGAATATTCCGCGCGAGTTTCTGCGAACTGTGATCGCTTTCGGAACTTATGATTTGTGGGGGCGAAAGGCCGACGGATCACTGTTTGTTAGCGGCACGACTCCTGTCGCCGACGTCGACTCAACGCTGAATGGGTTTCTGCCAGGCTACGTTCACGGACAACATTTGGAGAGCATCAGCAACTTCGCGGAGCTGGAGCACGTACAGGGGCAGCCAGCGCAGTCGGTCTCCAGCATCGTGCCAACGAGCGCGAATATCTGCTCCCAGGCCGGGCATCCAAGTCTGCAATCTCTGGTGATCTACCCTGACGCCCTCCCCGACCTGTTCCGCTGATGCTGGATTGGGCGCAGCGATTAGTTTCATAGCCCCACCGCCCATTTCGCGAAGGCGAGCCATTGCGGCGTGGCGCCGAGCGGGCCGCGCAGGAGGCCTTCGGCGATGAGGATGGTGCCGCCGATGAGTGTCGCCGGGTGGAGACGCTTCAGGGTGGCGACATCCCAAATCGCGAGCGGAACCAGGAAGAGGAGAATTTTCAGCCAGAACGAGGCGTCGGGAATGTCGGCGATGAACGCGACCGGCCAGCGGCCGATGGAGGGGTCCATCAGGACGATGCAGGCGAGGAGGATGAAGCGCTTGTGGGTCTGCGGCGTGCGCCGCCAGACGAGCGCGAGGCCGGCGAACAGCGCGAACATCGCCATGTCGCCGAGCACGACGGTGAGGAATTGCAGCGGCGCCACCGGCACGCCGACGAAGCCGCCCGGCCGGCGCGCCGCGATCACGCTGCCGACGACGCCAAAAGCGATCATCGCCGGCACCAGGACATAGGCAACGACGCCGAGCCGCATGTGCAGCGCGGTGTTGCGCAGCGAGATCAGCGAGCCCTGCGTCAGCAGCAGCGCCATCCAGGCGACGAACAACACGCCATGGACGTAGAAGAAGGTCTCCGGCGGCGATGGCACGCCCGGAAACAGCGGCCGCAGGAAGAAGCTGCGCGCGAAGCCGAGCAGAACGGTGGCGATCATGGCGAGGATCATCGCCATGTAGAAGCGCCGCTCGGGATTGCCCGCGCGCTCCGCGACCGCCGTCATGCCTGGCCCTTTGAACGCCCCGGCCGCAGTCTAACGCGAGTCACCGCCGTCTGTCGCGGCCACGGTCCGCTCGCCCTCCACCGCCAGCGGGCGGACATAGCGCACGAGTTCGTCCAGGAACCGTTCGGGTGCGCTGAACATCGAATTGTGGCCGACGCCCTTCAGCAGATGGATCTGCTTTGCGGGCGCATGGATCGTGTTGAAATAACGCACCGCGAGTTCGGTGGGTGCCATGAGGTCGCTGTCGCCCTGCAGGACGACGACCGGGAGGCGGAAATCCGTGCCGAGACGGCGGGCGTCGAACGCCATCCATTCGGGATAGAGCCGGCCAATGCTGAACGGATTGGCCATGGCGAAATCGTAGAGGTCGCGCAGCGAATAGCTCGGGCTGGTGAGCAGCGCCGGCACGACGTAACCGCGCATGACGCGGCGATAGGCGGGGTCGGCTTCGCTCATCATGCCCTGCTTGGCGCCCCAGTCGGACGACGCGGCATAGGGCGGCGGACCGATCTTGGCGAGCCGTGCTTCGGCATCGCTATTGCCTTGACGGTGAAGGGCTTCGCGCATCAGCCGGTAGGACTCCGCCTCGTTCTCGGCCATCGCCACGATCATGTCGGTGCCGACATAGGCATGGAAGAGATCGGGCCGGCGCATCGCCATCATCACGCCCGGCAGCGAGCCCATCGAATGGCCCATCAGGACGATCTTCTTCTTGTGCAGGTGTCCGCGCAGATAGGCGGCGAGCTCGATGCCGTCGTTGGCGATGCGGTCCAGCGTCAGCGTGCCGCTGCCCGCCGCACCATTGAAACCATAGGTCTTGCCGCTGCCGCGGCGATCCCATTGCACGACGGTGAAATATTTCTCCCATGGCTGGAACATCGCGGTGAACGCCATGTAGGACATGGCGGGGCCGCCATGCATCACCAGGATCACCGGATTGGCCCGGTCCTCGCCCCTTATGCTGATCCATTGCGCGATGCCGCCGAGACGGACGAAGTGCTGCTCGTCGATGCCGCGCGGCGACGTGATGGCGAGCGCCACGGCATTCTCGTGCTGGCGCCAGGCGCGCCAGCCCAGGCCTGCGCCGGCCGCCGCCACCAGCAATACGACCAATCCCAACAGCGCGCGCAGCAGAAATGTGCCCATGGCTCTCGCCTCCCAAGCTTCGTGTCCGGACTAAAATATACATTGCTGTATAAAATGCAAGTGTGTATATTTTGTTGCGATTCGGGGGAAAGACTTGAGCGGCATGCTGGGACAAACCAAGGGCGACAAGCGCGCGCGCACCCGCGCCAAGCTGATCGACGCGGCGGCGCAGGTGATCGCGGAGCGTGGCTATGAGCGGATGAGCCTGGAAGCGGTCGCCGCCAAGGCCGGCATGACGCGCGGCGCCTTCTACGGCAACTTCAAGGACAAGGACGAGCTGATCCTGGCGGTTATGCGCTCACGCTGGCGGCCGGCGGCGCCGGCGGCCAAGGCGGGCGCCACCTTCCGCGAGCAGATGCGGCTCAGCGGCGAAGCGCTCGCCGCCGCCATGCCGGAGCGTGTGGCGCGGGCCAGGCAGGCCTTGGCGTTCCAGCTCTATGCCCTCGACCATGAGGAGATCCGCAAGCGCTACGCCGCGTTGAACGACGAGGTCTACCGGCGCATGGAGGAAGCCCTGCTCGGCCTCTTCGCGCAGAGCCAGATGCCGATGCCGGCGGCCAAGCTGGTACGCGCGCTGCACGCGCTGAGCGACGGCCTGGTCTATGCCCGCGCGCTGAACCCGCGCGCCTTCGGCGACGACGCGATCGTCGCGGCTTTCGAAGCGTTCGCGAACCTGCCGGCGGCGGCGGCGAAAACGAAAAAGCGCTGAACCCTACGGCTTGGCCGGCGGTGGCGGCGCGCCCATCGGCGGCGGCGGACCCCAGCGGTGCATCATGCCGGGTCCGTGATCCATCTCCATGCCGAACGGCCTGCCGCCGAACATCGGCGCGGTGACGATGGCCACGATCGACAGGATCGCCAGAATGAACACCCAGATGCCGAGCAGCCGGCCGATCAGCGCGACGACGCCTTCGGCCTTGCTCGCCGAGAACAGCAGCAGATAGCCGACGATCGCCAGGACCGTGGTGTGCAATACGACGCCCAACAGCATGTGCATATGCATGATTGCCCCCTTTTGTCCGTGTACGGACATACCCCGATGTTGTACGGTATAGCACATCCGCGCGGTCCTGACTGCGGCGCCTAGGTTAATTGCGTCTCATGTGTCGCCGCCGACGTCGCTGCAGACCCCGCCATTCAGCGTTAATCGCCGGCGCCTTCGGCGGCGAGGCGCGCGACGTCGTTGGTGTCGAGCGCGCCGGACTTCACCGCGGCCACCACGGCGGCGATGGCGGCGGCCACCAGCCTGGGATGCTCCAGCGCGATGGAATGGCCGATGCCGGCGGCGATGAATTTGGCGCTGTTGGTGGAGAGCGCGGCGAGACGCGCCTGCGACTCCGCATAGCCCTCATCCCAGGCAGACATCTCGCCGCCAGCGGAAACACCGCGACCCAGGACGATCAGCGGGCGAGCGCCCAGCGTGCCGAAGCCGCCGGCGCGCTTCATATCGTCCGGCGTGCGGTCGATGGCGCTGAACTCATCCAGCCCCGTCCGGTAGTGGCTGGCGCGTGGCACGAGGTCCAGGATGGCGGCCTTTTCGGCGGCGTTGAACCAGCGGGCGCGGGCGAGCGCCTTTTCCAGCCGGCGGCGCAGTTCGCCCGATTCGACCGCCTCGATTTCGTCGCGCAATTGCCGTTCGTGGACGGCGCGCATGTGGACCATCGTCGAGAAGTATTTCTCTGCGTCGCCGCCGTCGACCAGAACCAGCCCTGCGACTTCGTTCGGATAAAGCCGCGTGAAGACGCGCGCCAGAAGGCCGCCGAACGACAGGCCGACCAGGACATAAGGCGGCGTCTCGGTCCGCGCCAGCGCGGCGTGCAGATCGGCGACGCGCTCCTCGAAGCTGCGCCCCGGCGGCGCGGGATCGCTCCAGCCGAGGCCCGCGCGGTCGTAGACGACCGCACGGGTGAATTGGCCGACCATGCGCTGCACCGGCATATCCTGGATCGAGCTGCCGCCGGCGCCGCCGGATTCGAAGACGACGGTCGGGCTGCCGCTGCCGCACGCGACGAGATGCAGCCGCCTGCCGCCGCCGATGTCGACGAGCTTTCCGAGCGGCGCGCTCACGAACGGGGCGCCCGGCCCGCCTTGACGTCGGCGGTGAGCCGGCCGCGGACAAGACCGGGGGCGAGGCGAAGCAACCAGTTCAGCTGCTTGCCGCGCGCGCCGACGATGTGCTTGAGCGCGCCGCTGTGCACGGACTTCCACACGACATCGGCGCATTCGGCGACCGTGTAGATCGGCGTCTTGCCGGCACGCAACGCGTCCGACATCTTCTCGTTGCTGCCGTTGGCGCCGGCATCGAGGATCGGCGTGTCGATGAAAAACGGCATGATGCATTTGACGCCGACGCCCAGCCGCGAGAACTCGATGTCCAGCGCCTCGGACAGGCCGCGCACCGCGAATTTCGTCGCAGAGTAGATCGAGGCCTTCGGCACGCCGTAGAGCGAGGCGCAGGAGCTCATGTTGACGAGCTGCGAGCCCGGCGTCTTCTGCAGGAACGGCAGCGCGGCGCGGGCACCGTTGACGACGCCCTTGATGTTGATATCGAGCTGGCGCTCGACCTCCGCTTCGCTCTGCTCTTCGAGAAAGCCGTAATGGGCGACGCCGGCGTTGTTGAACAGCACGTCGAGCCGGCCGCCCGACGCCGCGGTGAAGACGGACAGGGCGTCGTCCCAGGCGGCGCGGTCGCGCACGTCGAGCAGATAGCTGGCGCCGTTGTCCCGGCCGATGCCGTCGAGCGCGGCTTTTAGGCCGGCGGCATTGATGTCGGCCAGGCCGACGAACCAACCTTCCTGGGCGAAGCGCTTGGCCGTGCCGAGGCCGAGGCCGCTGGCGCCGCCGGTGATGAAAATCGCTTTGCGTTCGCTCATCTGAACATGTCCGGTCCGGTCAGCGCCTGTTCCAGCGCATCGAATTCATCGCTGCCATTGTGCACCCAGGAGAAGATTTCTCCAGTCGCCAGGCGCCGCGCCAGATCGCTCGCCGCCATCACATGCGCCGGCGGAACGGCGACCGGCAGATCGTCGGGGGCGGCGGAGAAGATCACCGGACGGCGCGCCTGATACAGGCGCCCGATCTCGTAGCAGGTCGAACGGCCGACATAGCCGCCGGGCGCGACGACGAAAGCGATTTCGGCCTCGAAGATTTTCGCCAGCGCCGCGGTCTGAACCTGCGAGTTGCTCCAGTCCGCCCGATCGCTCGCGAAGCGCACGAAGGCGCCGCCCTGGGTCAGCGCCGCGCCCGCCGGCGAGGTCACGGCGAGACCGGCGGCGGAGAACGCCGCGATCGCTTCGAGGACCTCAGTGTAGAAGCGTCGAAAGCTGCCGATAACAGCGACTTTCCGGCCGGCATTGGTCATGGCGAGAGCTCGTTTTGGCCCAGAAATCCGCGACAATATGTACGCGAGGGCGTTGTACTTAGACCACCCCTAGACCACCCCCGGCCCGCCCCCTAATGTCGCGGCCAATAACCATCATCACGGGGAAGGAAGACATCATGAGCAGAGAAGCCGTCATCGTTTCATATGCCCGCACGGGCCTGGCCAAATCCGCGCGCGGCGGGTTCAACATCACGCCGACCATGTCCATGGCGGCGCATGCGGTGAAACACGCCGTCGAGAAGTCCGGCGTGGACAAGGAATTCATCGAGGATTGCTACATGGGCAATTGCGCCCATGGCGCCGGCAATGTCGGCCGCCAGGCGGCGCTGCTCGCGGGCCTGCCGGTCTCGACCTCGGGCGTTACCATCAACCGCTTCTGCTCTAGCGGCCTGCAGTCCATCGCCATGGCGGCCAATTCGATCCGCGGCGACAATTCGCAATGCATCGTGGCGGGCGGCGTCGAGTCGATCTCGATCCCCAATCCCGGCGGCGGCGCCGGCAATGTCGACAAGAAGCTGGTCGAGGAATACCCCGCGATCTTCATGCCGATGATCGACACCGCCGACATCGTGGCCAAGCGCTATAACGTTTCGCGCGAGTACCAGGACGAGTACAGCCTCGAATCGCAGCGCCGCATGGCCGCGGCGCAGCAGGCCGGCAAGTTCAAGGACGAGATCGTCCCGATGAAGACCAAGATGAAGGTCGTCAACAAGGAGACCAAGGAAGAGAAGATCGTCGACTACGTCGTCGACAAGGACGAGTGCAACCGTCCCGACACGTCGGCGGAGGGCCTCGCGGGCCTGCAGCCGGTCAAGGGGCCGGGCAACTTCATCACCGCCGGCAATGCCAGCCAGCTCTCCGACGGCGCCGCCGCCGTGGTGCTGATGGAAGCCAAGGAAGCCGAAAAGCGCGGGCTTCAGGCGATGGGCCGCTTCATGGGCTGGGCGACGCATGGCTGCCAGCCGGACGAGATGGGCATCGGACCGGTGTTCGCGGTGCCGCGCCTGCTCAGCCGCTTCGGCCTGACGGTCGAGGACATCGACCTGTGGGAGCTGAACGAGGCGTTCGCCAGCCAGTGCCTCTACAGCCGCGACCAGCTGCACATCGATCCGGCCAAGTACAACGTCAATGGCGGCTCGATCGCCATCGGCCACCCCTTCGGCATGACCGGCGCGCGCCTCACCGGCCACGTCCTGCAGGAAGGCCGCCGGCGCAAGAACGTCAAGTACGCCGTCGTCACGATGTGCATCGGCGGCGGCCAGGGCGGCGCGGGACTGTTCGAGGTGTATAACTGAGAGCGGCGTTGCCCGTTGAAACAAGGAAAGGCCGGAAGCGAAAGCTTCCGGCCTTTTCGCTCTGAGGAGTGAGCTTCCGTGACTGCTGCGTCCGTGCCCGAAGGTTTCGCGCCGCATTTCCGCAAGAGCGGGCTGACCGATCCGTGGGAGCCGATCTATTCGCGGCGCGCCGAAGGCACGGTCCGCATCGGGCTGCGCGCCGCGGCGGCGCATGCCAATAGCCGCGGCTTCGTCCACGGCGGGTTGATCACTTCGCTCGCCGACAATGCGATGGGCCTGAGCTGCGGCGAGACCCTGCGGGCCCAGACCGGCCAGGCGAGCTACTCCCTCGTCACGGTGAACCTGGCGATGGATTTCATCGGCACGGCCAGAATCGGCCAATGGCTGGAGATTCGCCCCTCGGTGCTGCGCACCGGCGGCCGCATCTGCTTCTGCGAAGCGCTGATCTACGCCGACAACGCGCTGTGCGCGCGGGCAAACGCGACATTTTCGGTTTTGAAGGCAGCGGAATAGGCCGGAGGTTTCGCCTCCAGCCCATCCTGTCGCATCAGCGCGAGATGTGCAGCGCCTCCGACACCGCGGCGAAGCCGGCGCGGGCGTAGATTCGCTCGGCCTCTTTGCCGCCGGGCGTGAGCCAGAGGAGCGTGACGTCCTTCGCAAAAGCTTCGGACGTCAGCAGCGCGGTGATGGCACCGGCGATACCCCGCTTGCGGAAATCCGGTGCAACGCCAATGCCGGTAATTTCGCTGATGCCGTCGATCGGCGGCTGGGCGGTACCGGCGCCGGCGAGGACGCCGCTCGCGACATCGCGGGCCGCCGCGACGACGCCGCCATATTTGAGCGTGCGGCGTAATCCGCCGGGACCGCGGCTGGGCCCGCCATAGGCCTCCGCCTGCGCCTGCTCGGCGCCGATGAGATCGGCGTCGGCGAGGGCCGCGAAGACATCAAAGCCTGGCGCAGCGGCGGGCCGTTCCAGTCCCGGCCGGCAGATCATCACCGGCACGCGCGCCTCGGCGACGAAGCCCGCCGCGATGAGCGCCGCCTCCAGGTCCGGCGCCGCGGCGGCGATGTATTCCAGGCGCGGCGTTCGCTGGCGCGCCGCGAAGGCGGCGATCAGCGCGGCGATGTCCCCTGCGCCGGGCGCCACGCCGTCGTCGGGGATGGCGTAGTTGACATAGACGTTGTCGTCCCGCGCGTTGAAGGTGGCCAGAAACGGCCCGATGCGTTCGTGATTGCGGCCGCGCAGGGCGGAGGCGCGCAGATAACCCAGCAGTCTCAGATTCAAGGCCTGAAGTTCGTCGGCGGTCAGTGAAATGCTCATGCAGTCTCCATCGCGCGCAACGGCGCGCGTGCGTTGCCGGCATGCGCAGGCATGCGGCGGTTCAAGAATTGGCGATGGAGAAGCCGCGTGCGGCGATCAGAGCGAAGCGCGCGAGGATCCGCACCGCCGGCAAAGGCGTTGTGCGAGCATGGTCATGGCGCCTCCTATGGCGATTGCGGGGGGAGTATAGCGCCAAAGACAGCCGTCGTCACGACGTCGCTGCGTCCAGGTCGGCGGCATATACAGCGTCCTCAGCGAAGAAATAGAGCGTGCTGCCGCGACCGGTGATGCGGTCGGCCTGAACCGGGACGCCACCGGCGAGCACAAAGCCGACCTGTGTCATTTCGCCGGCGCGGTCGGGGTCAAGCGTTCCTCGATAGCCGATGTGCGGCGAGTCGTTGTATTGGCCGGAGAACAACACGCGCTCGCCTGACAGGGCGAAGGCCTTGCAGCCGTGCACTGCCGTTTGCCGGAAGGTCAACGTGAAATCACGCGACACCGTGCAGACGGGGAAGTCGGAATAGTAGTAGATCGCCGCTTTGTCGCCGCACACATTGAGGGCGTAGCAATCGTCAATGGGCGCGTGCCGTTCAGACGGATATTCCCAGAGCTTTTCGCCGGTGTCCGAGAAACACACCAGTCCGGCGGCTCCGACGGGTTTGGGACCAGGATCGCTCCAGCCGAAATTGCCGAAGACGCCTTCATCGAAATAGCCGGCCCAGATGCGGCCCCTGGTATCGACCGCGATGTTCTCGATGCCATCGCCCAGCAGGATGCGCGAAACCGCGCCTGTCGAAGGATCGATCACCGCGCCGTTGCGGTCGAAATCGGTCTCGCTACGCCACGAGCAGCGCGGCCCGACGATCAGGACGCGTCCGTCGGGAAAAACGTCGACCATCGGGAACGTCAGGTCCAGAGGCGGCAGATCGGCGGTCTGCACACTCCCCTCCCCCACGCGAACCAAGCGAAAGCGGCACGGCGCGCCCATCCGCGGCTTTGGGAAGGTTGCAAAGCCGTTGTTTTCCGTTCTGCCGGCGACCGCTTCCTTGCCGGAAGGCTCGATGAACAGGAAGAGAAGCGAGTTGTCGGCGGCGACGGACTGCGACACCATCACATAGCCGTCCGTCCCGGCAGGGACGGCGCAGAGTTTCTTCAAGACAATGTCGGCCATTGCGAAACCGCTGTGAAAGACACGCCTAGCGTAAGCTTGCGGAGCGGACACGCAATCTCTTAGCTAGGGTCAACCGATTATTGGGGAGTGTGCCATGCGCTTTGGAATCTTCTACGAACACCAGCTCCCAAAGCCCTGGCACGAGGGCGACGAGGCCAAGCTGTTTCACGATGCGCTGGAGCAGGTCGTGCTCGCGGATCGGCTGGGCTATGATTATGCCTGGGAGGTCGAGCATCATTTTCTCGAGGAGTATTCGCATTCCTCGGCGCCGGAGGTTTTTCTTTCGGCTTGCGCGGCGCTGACGAAGAATATCCGCGTCGGGCACGGCATCCGGCAGGTGATCCCCAACTACAATCATCCGGCGCGCACGGCGGAGGGGCTGGCGACGCTCGATATCATATCGCGCGGGCGGCTGGATTTCGGCATCGGCGAAGGGGCGACGCGGCTGGAGCTCGGAGCTTTTAGCATTCCGGCGCGCGAGAAGCGGGCGATGTGCCTGGAGGCGGCCGAGCAGATCGCCAACATGATGGTGATGAACCCGTACCCCGGCTATGAGGGCAAGAGCTTCTCGTTCCCCTGCCGCAACGTGGTGCCCAAGCCGGTGCAGAAGCCGCATCCGCCGATGTGGATGGCCTGCACCAACCGCGACACGATCAAGATAGCTGCCGCCAACGGCATCGGCGCGCTGGCGTTCTCCTTCGTCAATCCGGAGGAAGCGCGCAACTGGGCCGACATTTATTACGGCATCGTCAAGTCGGAGCAATGCGTGCCGCTCGGGCACAGCGTCAACGCCAATATCGCGATGGTGTCGAATTTCTCGGTGCATGCCGACCGGGCCGAGGCGATCCGGCGCGGCCAGGAGGGTTTCGAGTTCTTCGGTTATGCGGTCAACGCGCTGGTGGCGCACGACACGGTGCCGGGACGCTCTTCGCTGTTCGCCGATTTCCAGAAATCGCGGGCGCGGCAGGATGAGGAGATCATCGCCGCGGTGCGCGGGGCCGAGCGCAACGCCAACGGCATCGGTACGCCGAACGACATCCGCGATCACATCCGCGCCTTCCAGGACGCGGGCGTCGACCAGGTGATCTTCCTGCAGCAGGCGGGGCGCAACCGGCATGAGCACATCTGCCAGTCGCTGGAATTGTTTGCCGGTGAGGTGATGGGCGAGTTCAAGGCCGAGGTCGCGGCGCGCGAGGCGAAGAAGGCGGCTGCGCTTGCGCCCTATATCGCCGCCGCGATGGCGCGCAAGAATGTGATGGCGCCGCTGGCGGACGACGCGATCCCGATCGTCAAGGCGTCGGTGCAGCGGGCGCAGATCAACGCGGAGAAACGCTAGGTACGATCCTTAAGGCGCCGCCTGGTCCTTCTGCTTGGTGTGCGCCACCGCCGACATCACGCCCAGACCGAGCACGATCAGGCCGCCGACAATGATCCAGGTTTGCGGCACATGAAGCAGCAGCGCGCCATAAATCAGCCCGCCGAGCAGGATGAAGAAACCGACGACATAGAGCATGAAGGCTGACATGGCGCGATCCTGGACAGACGCCATTGGCAACGCCGCGGCGGCGCGTTTGTTCCACGGTCGCGAGGGCAAAGGTGGAGCGCCGCGCCACCGTAACCGGGGCGGGGCACTTCGGCGCTGGCGCTCCGTGACCATCGCTGATCGCCGTGACTATGGCGGCATGCCGGGTCTGGAATCTGTTCAAAAGTGCTCACTTCGGATCGCTTTTGCGCAGAATTATGGCGGTCAAACGCCGGCCGGCTGCTGCGTATAGACGGCGTGGCACGCGCTCCCTTGCTTGAGTGCGGGATGCTTCACCTGTTGCGGCTGGGCGCTTTTTTCTCGATCGCGGGCTGATCGCGCAGGACGACGCTGAGCAGCGAAGAGTGCACTTCCATCGTGCCGTTGTAGCTGATGAAGCCCAGCTTGCGGAACTTGTTCATGAAGAAGCTGACGCGCGAGCGCGTGGTGCCGATCATCTCGGCCAGCGTTTCCTGGCTGACCTTGGTGATGATGGCCTCGGGCTTGCCCTCCTTGCCGAAATTCGCCAGCAGCAGCAGCGTCCGCGCCAGGCGTTTCTCGCTGGAATTGAACAGCTGATCGACCAGATCCTCCTCGACGCGCAGCGTGCGCGTCAAAAGGTGCGCGACGAACAGTTCGGAGAAGGCGGGATGATCGCGCAGCGCCGCGACAATGGCCTCTTTCTCCATCTTCATGACCTCGCAATCGGTGTGGGCCGTCGCGGTCGAGATTCGCTTCTTCTGTCCGGCCAGGCAGCCTTCGCCGACGAACTCGTCCTTGACCAGAATCGCGATCACCGCCTCGCGGCCCTGTTCGGACAGCACGGTGACTTTGACTTCTCCCTTCTGGATGTAGAAGACGGCGTCGGCCTCGTCGCCCTGGGCGAAAATCCTGTGGTTCTTGCGGCATTTGGCGATGCTTCGCCCGCCGCCGACTTTGGCGAGAAAATCCTTCGGATCGAATTGCGTCTTGCCGCGTTTCAACTCGGACTCCATACGTCCTAGAATGGGACCGGTGCGTTACCGTACATTATAGGGCCGGGGCAAAAAAAAATCACGCCCTCAAAATGGTCAATTTTGACCAGACTCTTCGACGCCATTTCCCTAGTTTTCAATCGTGGGGGTGGAGGCTGACATGAGTCTGCACGACCGCATTGAAAACTCCCCAGAACCGCGCGATCCCGGCCGCCCGCCGATGGGACTGCCGCATGCGCCGGGTCCCGATCACCGCAATTCGGCGCTGTATGCCCTGCTGGCCACGGCCCGCGAGCCCATGGCCGTTCTCGACCGCGGCTTCCGCGTCCTGGTGGCCAGCCGCGCCTATCACCGCCTGTTTCCGACGAAATTCACCGCCCTGCTCGGCCAGCCCTTCTGCGACCCCGGAGCGTCGAACTGGAGCGCGGCCGCACTGCAGACCCTCAAGGACGTGGTCGCGCGCGATGCCGTTGCGGAAGACGTGGAAATCGAGCTCGACGTGCCCGGCGCCGGACCGCGCCGGATGCTCCTCAATGCGCGCCAGACCTCCGACCGGGACAGCCCCGATGCGGCGGTCCTCGTCGCGCTGTACGACGTCACCGAACTGCGCGATGCCGAGCGCCTCAAGGCCGAGATCGCGGTCCAGGAAGCCATGCTTCTGCAGGAGGCGCACCACCGCATCGCCAACAGCCTGCAGATCATCGCCAGCATCCTGTTGCTGAAGGCCCGTTCGGTAAAGTCCGAGGAGACGCGCCTGCATCTGCGCGACGTGCACAAAAGGCTGATCCTGGTGGCCGAGGTGCAGCGGCAATTGTGTTCCGCCGGCATGCTGGACGAGATCGAGTTCGGTCCCTATGTGGCGCGCCTGTGCGCGGGCCTCGCGGACTCGATGACCGACGGCGACGACCGGGTCGAGATCGTGACCACGTCGACCGACGGCACGATCAAATCGGATGACGCCATCAGTTTCGGACTGATCGTCACCGAGCTGGTCATCAACGCGCTCAAACACGGCTATCCCGACGGGCGCCAGGGCTGCATCGAAGTCGATTTCGCCGCCGACGGCCCCAACTGGCGCCTGACGGTGTCGGATGACGGCGTCGGCCGGCCGGCGGACGGCGAGCAGAGCCATACGGGCCTGGGAACCAACATCGTCGAGGCGCTGGCGCGGCACTTGAAGGCCAGGGTCGAGATCGCGCAGAACGACATCGGATCGTCGACGTCGATCGTTCATTCGGAACCCGGTAACGCCTAGAACGCCGTCACCGGCGCGTCGACGACGAATGGTTTGCCGTCGCGCTCGAGCGTCAGCCGCCGCATCTCGCCGGGCTTGCCGTGCAGAGCGTCGAGGAGCTGGCCGCGCGTCATGGCAGGGGTGTCGCGGCCGTCGATCTTCACCAGCGTGTCGCCCGGCGCGACACCGGTGACGGCGTCCACGCCGTTCTTCTGCGCCACGGCGGCGATGGTGGTGACAGCGCGCGCGCGCGCCAATGTCAGGCCGACCTGGTCGAGATCGTGCATGTCGGGCGGGGACTGGCGCAGCCAATAGGTCATGCGGTTCGGGTAATCGACGGTCAGGCGGAAATCCTTGAGCACGTTGTTGCCGAGCATGCCGTCAACCGGCTCGCCGGCCTTGGCGGAATAGATGCGGTCCCAGAAGATGCCGGAGACGAAGCCACCGAGCATGCCGGGCACGCCCATCTGCAGCAGGCCGACGCCGTCCAGTTGCAGGGCGCCGACGGCGAGGTGCGGTACTTTCACGACCGGCATGCCGGCATCGCTTGCCTGCATGGTGAGGTTGGCCACGCCGACGCCGCCGGTGACGCGCAGCCGGTCCGGATGCGCCGCGAGCAACGGCCCGGCGTCGCGGATACCGCTATAGCTGCCACCGTCGTCGAGGACGAAGACATGGGGCGCGCCGTCGATGGTCGCGTCCAGCACCGCGAAACCGGTTTTCGGATTGACGCGGATCGGCACGGCGACGCCCTCGCCCTTCAGCGTGCCGGGTTGCGCAAGCGTCATCGTCCGCGCGGCGTAGTCGAACACGACCTGGAAATGCTGCAGCAGCCCGGGCGGGATCACGGCCTCCACATTTGTCGGCGCCGCGAAAGTCGCCATGTCGCCGCCCGCACGTTGCGCGGCGTCGGCATAGCTCGGCGGTCCGGCGAACGGGTTGAGACCGATCGACATATTGTTCGCCAGCGTTTCGGGGCACGCCACCGCGCCGTCGACCGCCATCTCCATGGCGCCGATCTTCAGGTGCAGCGGCCGGCCGGGCCTGGGATCGAGTTCGCGGAACAATTTGTTGGAGAGGTCGAGGCCGCCCTCACCCTGGTTGACGAAGGCGAGCGCCTGGCGCGCGCTGCCGTCGGGGCGGATGAAGGTCACTTCGACGAAGATGCGGTTGCCGTCGAAGATGAAGGGCAGCGTCGTCGACGCGACCGCCGAGGCCGACGTCACCGGCGCGCGCATGTCGGCGACGGGCGGCAGTTGCAGGCAGCCGGTCAGCAGGGTTGCCGCCAGGGCGCACGCAGCCGGCGCGCAAAACGCGTTTTTCAGTTTCATCGTGGTGATCCTTCGGTTAGGCCGATTTTCGCAGGCGCGGCTTACGCTCGTCCGGTTCGTATTCGAGGAGGTCACCGGGCTGGCAATCCAGATGGCGGCAGATCGCGTTCAGCGTGGAAAAGCGGAAACCCCGCACCTTGCCGGATTTCAGCAGCGACAGATTGGATTCGGTGATGCCGATGGCGCGCGCCAACTCGTTGGAGCGGACCTGGCGCCTGGCCAGCATGACATCGAGGCGGACGACGATGGCCATCAGATGAACGAGTCCTTTTCCTGTTCGATCTCGCGGCCGAATTCCATGACCTGCGCGATCGCGTAGACGATGGCGCCGAGCACCAGCGCCTGCACCTGGAAAAGATGAAACCAGCTCGCCTTGTCGGCACCGCCCGCCAGCCAGAACAGCGCATTGCAGACGTAATTGGCGAATGGATAAGCGATCAGCCACAACCCGATGCGCTTGAGATGCAACGCATTCTGCGTCGCAAAGACGATGCCGCGCGCATAGAGCCCGAACAGACCGCGCAGATGCCAAAAAATGAAAACGAGCGGCACCGAGACGATCAACCAGCCGACAGCACCGGCCAGGCGCGTGATCGCCGGCAGGTCGGACATGCGCACCTCGCCGGGGCCGGCGCGCGGAACCTGGCCGTGCAGGCTGAAGATGACTTTCGTGCCCTCGCTGCCCATCACGATGTGGCTGCCAAAGAACAGCGCGGTGGCGATGCCGATCAGGACATTGAGCGCGAACAGAACCAGCAGCAGCGAAAGCAGATACTTCAGACTGCGGCTGAGCAGCAGGAGCCGGCGATGCGGCAGCGCGGGCGCGTCCGCTTCGAAGGGCGAAAACTCGACGACATTCGACATGGCCGCATCCTCAGCCGGGACGCGGATTTAGTAAGACAGCAAATACTTTCTGTCAAACAGAAAATTCAAGAGCTGGGATTTTTCCGAGTGCTCCGCCACGCCGGATTTGATTGACGGAATTAGGAGCGGAACCCACAGCGATCCAGCGAAAGTCGGTGCAGGCACCACCTGCTATAAGTCGTGGTAATTCACGAAATGAAAATAAGCGTCCGTGCCATCGACACCTTGGTGATCGCCATGAACGACGGTTTGTCCGTTCCGGTCTATCCCCAACGCAACATCCGAAGATGTCGTGTGCGAGCCTGTCTCTCCCGTCGACAGATCCAAATGCACAACGGCGTCCGAGGCCGCGTTCGCAGATGCATCGCCAAGATGCGCTCGATGGGCCTCGTCCATCAGTTTTGAATAATCAAATTTGGCGTCCACCGCCAAATCGCCAATGTGACCCGAATCCGCGCCATCATGATTGAGCACATCGGCACTTGCGGCCTCATCAATCACGGGCAGACTGCTTCCGCTGTTGCCGCCGGGCTCTTGTGGTCCTGTTGGTCCAAGCGGCAGGTCGCTTGCGTCAGAGTAAATCGTTACAGCCGTCAAAAGCTCGCGCCATAGCTCGGGAGACGGCTTAAAGATTGGAGGCGGATCGCTCATGCGCCTTGTCCCCCGCGGGAATCGAACTCAGCAGCATTCCCCTGCTTCTTCTGCAGGATACCGCAAATCTTGCGGCTACGTAATAGAAGCGCCATCATTGGACTGCTCCGCGATTGCAATGCAGGCAAGGCAAAAGTGAGTGCCGCTGGGCGCAGAGCCGAGCTGCCGAGAAATCGCAAGAGCAATTATCTCAACGAAATCATGCTCGTGCCTTCCGCAGGTCTGTGCGAGATCGATTGCGAGCGGTGTTGTCGTGTCGCTGGGATGGCGTTGCGCGCGCGCCTGTCGCAGGCCCTGCGACTTGGCGGTCTCTCATGCCGAGTGCTGAAGAGCCATTGGTACGCCAAGCGTCGCGCTTCGCACCCCTGATTCGCGCATGGGTTTGGCGTCGCGACCAAAAAGACAGCGTGCGACCTGTCAGGCGCGGAATGGAACCGCCGAAACGCGTATGCGCACGTCGCCGCGTCCACCATGAAACGCTCGCACGCAGTCAGCGGCAAATAACCTGGAGATGGTGGCGTTGCTCGCCGGTCCGCAAACTATTTCGTTGAGACAATCCGGCGAGCCCGACTTCCAATTGAACTCTATGTGCCGGATAAGCATATAAGGGCGAACGCGATATTTCGGTTTGGCCACTTCCGACCGTTGCGAAAATATCTGTATCAAGCGGAATTCCGACTCGCCCCTGTAGGCGGGATGCTTGAACCCCATCGCAATCGTCAAAACGCGAAGTGCAAACAGGTTTGAAAGCTGTTCAAAATATGCGGCCCTAACACCCTCGTCCCGAAACATGCGGTTCTCGAGAGACAGCAGCGGCAGGACACAACGCACCAACTTGTTCTGTGCCGTTTCAAGTTGTTCTTCATCGTACGAAACGGAGAGATGAACGCGGGAACTCTTGCCTGACTCATCGGGTGCAAACGCGTTCAGCAGCGCGGCGGTATCGAAGGCGATTGCATATCCCTTCCCATTGTCGGCATAGGCGCGCCACTGCCCCAGGTCGTCGGCGGTCGTGCTGAAGCAGCCGACAAAAAACTGTCCGACCTGCGAGATTTCCTGTTCGACGAAGGTCGAAAACTCGCTCGCAAACCGCCTTGCATTCGGAGTATCGGCCGCGGTTCGCAACAGCTTTGCCGCGTGATCGACGCCGTAGCGAAGCTCGGTTGGATCGTTCAAATAGAAGAGATCGCTAAGCCAGATGGTCCCATTTTGCAGAATACCGAGCAGGCCACTGTTGTCCGTGTAGTGATAGATGACCTTCGGAAGACGAGAGGCTCTGGTGTCAGTGACGAGCGTTCGAACGATGGCTTCCGTATCGTGCTCAAAATCGGCCAGCAGAGCTTGCAGAGCGGGAGGCAATTCGGATGCTTCTCCTGCCGCCGCCATTAGTATGTTCTCTCATGACAAGATCGACTTGTGAACTATTTCGCCAACGCCTCGTAAGTCAGCCGCTGGAACATCGGCAGCGCCAGGCGGCCGCCCATGCGCTGGCCGGCGGCAAGATTGGCGAGCGCGCCGGGTTCGAGCGGCATCGAATTCTGAATCAGATAGATCATGATCAGATCGTTCGACGGATCGGCCTGCCACCAGGTGCCGAAGGCGCCCGGCCAGCCGAACGCGCCGATGCCGCCCATGCCGAGGAAGCCGAGCTTCTCGGGCGCGTCGATCACGCTGACCCCGAGGCCGAAGCCCATGCCGTCCCACATCGGAATGGCGCCGAGGAAGGGAATGGCGCGCTGCGCCGGCGTCAGGCGGTTGGTGCACATCAGTTCGACGGTCGACGACCGCACGAGACGCGTGCCATCGAGCTCACCCTTGTTCAGCATCAGCCTCGCGAATTTCAGATAGTCGTCGGCCGTCGAGATCAAGCCGCCGCCGCCGCCGCAGAAGGCGGGGGGCGCGTCGTATTGCTTGAACGGCACGGGTTCGAGGACGTTCTTCTCGGCGTTCATGCGGTAGACGACCGCGGCGCGGCCGCGTTTCTCCGGCGGCACATAGAAATCGGTGTCGCTCATGCCGAGCGGCTTGAAGATACGCTGCATCAGGAAATCGCGGAACGGCATGCCGGCGATGCGGCCGACCAGAAAGCCGAGCACGTCGGTGGAATGGCTGTAATGGAAGCGTTCGCCCGGCTGGTAGAGCAGCGGCAGCGTCGACAGCGCCTTCATCCACGGATCGGCGCCCATGTCGTTGTTGAGCACGTCGCCGAGCACGCGCTGATATTCGTGCGCGATGGGACCGAGCGAGGAAAATCCGTAGGCCAGGCCCGAGCGATGCGTGAAGATATCGTCGAAGGTGATCTCGCGATTCGCCGGCACGGTCTGGTCGAGCGGGCCCTGCGCATCCTTCAGTACACGGAGGTTCTTGAACTCGGGCGCGTATTTGGTGATGGGGTCGTCGAGCTTGAACTTGCCCTCCTCCAGCAGCATCAGCGCGGCGATCGAGGTCACCGGCTTGGTCATCGAGGCGATGCGGAACAGCGTGTCGCGCTCCATCGGCAGTTTTTTCTCGATGTCGCGCTGGCCGATTACGTTCAGCTGCGCGATCTCGCCATGGCGGAAGGTCAGCGTGACGAAGCCGGACAGATCGCCGGACTCGACGATCGGCGTCAGCGTCGGCGCGACCTTGGCGAGGCCTTCCGCGGAGAAGCCCTTCGGATTGGTAACGATCTTATCCATGAATCTCTCCAGAAAATTCCTGTTTTGATGAACGAAAACAACGCGCGCCGCAAGCGCCGTTCGGTCATAGTGGCGATGGAGTGCCTGCGTTTCTTTAGAATGACAAATTCCCAATTCGCTGTCGAACGGGGGGCGTTTCGACGTGAACGGCATTCATCGTGCCGAAAGTTGGCTGTGGAACCGCTACTGGCGCAGCGGCCGTGCCGATTGCTGCGCCGACGGCGCCAAAATAAATTTTGAGCCGTTGTGGCAAAGCCATTTCTCCGATTTTCCCGCCCGCAGCAAGCTGCTCGACCTGGCCACGGGCGGCGGCTACGTCACGCGTTCGGCGATCAAGGCCGGTGACAGACTCGGTTTGGCGTTCGCCGTCACGGGCATCGACTTCGCGAACATTCCGCCGGAAACCCCAACTGCCGCGGCATCCGGCCATTGCCAGCTGACCGTGACGGGAAATATCCGCATGGAGGCTTTGCCGTTCGCCGACGCCACCTTCGACGGCATCAGTTCGCAATTCGGCTTCGAATATGCCGAATTGGAACCGGCGGCGTCGGAAGCGGCGCGCGTGCTGAAGTCCGGGGGGCGCGGTCTCTTCGTCCTGCATCACGCCGGCAGCGCGATCAGCAATGCGACGGCGGCGCGCCTGGCCGCGCATCGATCGGTGATGGAAGGGCAGCAGCCTTTTGCTTTGGCGCAACGCGTATTCAACCTGCATGGCCTGCGGAAGTCGGGTTCCGAGCTTTCCAAGGCGGAGGCTGACTTTTGCGCCAGCGTCGCAACGATGCAGTCAAGGCTCTCACCCGGCGGCCCATTCGAAAATATCTCACAAACCATCGGCTTTTTCGCGGATTTGGCCGAAGCGCCCGCGAGCTTCGATCCGGCGAGCGCCTTGCGAAAATTGAAACAGCTCGAAGAAGACGTTCTCAGTTGGGAAGAGCTGCCGCGCGTTCAACTGGCGGCGGCGCTCGATCACGCCCAACTCGACAGCTTGATCAATCGATTGCAGAGTCACGGCCTGCAAGTTGCGGCGCCAGAAGAACTCTCCGCCCCGGATGGCGCCACACTGGCGTGGAAGCTTGCCTTCGAAAAGCGCCACTGACGCGGCGCAGCCCTATGCGCTAATTCCCATCATCTCTTCGAAATTCCGCCGATAGAACCGGTCCCTTCCGGAATCCGAAATCCCTTCCATCGTATCTTCGAATTTCTTGATCGGGTCGCGGCCGCCTTCGATGTGGGGGTAATCCGACGAGAACAAAAACACGTCGTCGCCGGCGTCCTTGATCATGCGGCCGATGTCCTCGCCGGGGAACGGGGTGAACTTGACATGCTCCTTGACGATCTCCGACGGGCTGCGCGTCAGCGAGCCGACGCCGGGATCGGATTTCTTGAACATCTTGTGACCATGGTCGAGACGGCGCAGGAAATCGGGCACCCAGCCGCCGCCCAACTCGATGACGCCGCCGCGCAGCTGCGGGAAGCGCGTGAAGACGCCGTGAAAGACGAGCGCGGTCAGGAACATCTGCGGCGCGAAGTTCATCACCATGTAGTCGAGGATCCGCAGGTTCTCGCCGCCGCCCAGCCAGTCGTCGGGCCGCGGCTGGCCGTTGTTCTCGTATTCCTTGCGCAGCGTGCGCGTGCCCTGGCCGATATGCAGCATGAACGGCAGGCCGTGATCGACCAGCGCCTGCCACACGACATCGAGATCGGGATGGCCGGGCGACTTGTCGCCGGCCGGCGCGGCGGCGATCCACACCGCCTTGCAGCCGAACTTCGCGGCATTGGCGATCTCCTGCGCGGCGAGCGCGGGGTTGGTCAGCGGCACGACAGCGATGCCCATCAGCCGTGCGTCGCCTTCGCAGAACGCGCCCATGGCGCGGTTGGCGGCGCGGGCACCGCCGAATTTCAGACGGTCGTCGCTCTCGCCGAGGAACTGCGTCGGCGCGAAGGTCGGGAACACCAGCTGGCGCACGAAACCCAGATCGTCGAGCGCGATGCGCCGCTCCGCCGGATCGAAGGCGCCGTAAGCGCCCCAGCCCTTGGCGCCGCCGATGATGTTGGCGCGCAACTCGGCGGCCTTGGACGGATCCTTGCGGCGCTCGAGCGCGTTGGCGATGGCCTTCTCGGCGAGGCGGCCGGCGCCGCCGAGTTTCAGCTTCGGAATCGAGCCGCGAATGTCGGGATCGGCATGGTCCGCGACCCAATCGAAAGTTTCCATGATGTGGCTGTCCGCATCGCACATGATGCGCGTTCCGGCATATCCCATGACGCTTTCTCCCACTGGCCGCTTGGTCTCGTTCTTCGAATTGTGGGTACGGGCTGACACGGCGTCAACTGTTCCCTGCGAGGAACTGCGATAAGCCTTGAATTCTCTGGTATTTCCCGCCACAGAGGGCGCGTTCGGTGATTGTGCTCAGGGGCTTTGGATCATGGCGTTTGAAGGACTCATGAAGGGCAAGCGCGGCCTCATCATGGGCGTCGCGAACAATCGCTCGATCGCCTGGGGCGTCGCCGAGGTGCTACACAAGGCCGGCGCCGAGCTGGCGTTCACCTATCAGGGCGACGTGTTCAAGAAGCGCGTGGTGCCGCTGGTCGAACCCCTGAAGCCGGCCGCGCTGATCGATTGCGACGTCTCCAACCAGGGCTCCATCGACGCCGCCTTCGCCGAACTGCAACGGGTCTGGGGCACGCTCGATTTCGTCGTCCACGCCATCGGCTTCTCCGACAAGGACCAGCTCGACGGGCGCTATGTCGACACCACGCCGGAAAATTTCCGCATGACGATGGACATCTCCTGCTACTCGTTCACCGCGGTGGCGCAGCGCGCCGAAAAGATGATGCCGAACGGCGGCGCCATGGTGACGTTGACCTATTACGGCTCGGAAAAAGTCATGCCGCACTACAACGTGATGGGCGTGGCCAAGGCGGCGCTGGAGGCTAGCGTGCGCTACATGGCCGAGGATCTCGGCAAGAAGGCGATCCGCGTCAATTCGATTTCGGCCGGGCCGATCAAGACGCTGGCGGCGAGCGGCATCGGCGATTTCCGCTACATCCTCAAATGGAACGAATACAATTCGCCGCTGCGGCGCAATGTGACGATCGAAGAGGTCGGCCATTCGGCGCTGTATCTGCTCTCCGACATGGGCAAGGCGGTGACCGGCGAGTGCCTGCACGTCGACGCCGGCTACCATGTCGTCGGCATGAAGGCGGTCGATGCGCCGGACATCGTGGTCGGCAAGAACGGCGATGGCGCTTAAGCTAAAGACCGGCCTGACGCTCTATTTCGCGCGCCACGGCGAGACCGAAGCCAATGTCGCCAAGCGCTATCAGGGCCGCACGCTCGACACGCCGCTGACGCATCGCGGCCACCGCCAAGCCAAGGCGCTGGCGAAAATCCTCAAACATCACGTGGACGATGTGGCGGACCTCAAATTCGTTTGCAGTCCGCTCAAGCGGGCGCGCACGACGATGCAGATTGTCCGCACGCATCTGGACCTGCCGGCCCGGGGATATTCGGTCGATGCGCGGCTGCAGGAGATCGACCTGGGCGCCTGGGACGGGCTGACGCACAAACAGGCCCGCGCCCTCGATCCGGCGGCCTTCGACAAGCGCGAGCATGACAAGTGGAATACGCGCACGCCGGGCGGCGAGAACTATGCCGATGTCGCCAAGCGCGCCGAACGCTGGCTTGCGGGCATCAAACGCGACACGTTCGCGGTGACGCATGGCGGCTTCACGCGCATCCTGCGCGGACTTTTCGCCGAGCTGACGGCGCAGGAAATCTCCGATCTCGACGAACCGCAGGGCTGCGTCTTCCGCGTGCGCGGCAGCAAGGTCAAGAGATTCGACGCGTAATGGCGGCGCCCGATTTTCGCGCCTTCACGCTGTATATCGCCCGTCATGGACAGACCAAGGCCAATGTCGCCGGGCGCTATCCCGGACGCAACGAAACGCCGCTGACGGAGCTGGGCCGGCGCCAGGCGCGCGACATCGGGCTGATCCTGAGGCGCGAACTGGGACCGCGGCCGGGGCTCGGCTTCGTCAGCAGCCCGCTTCGCCGCGCGCAAGAGACGATGCGGCTCATCCGGCGGGAATTGGAATTGCCGCCCGACGGCTTTGCCCTCGACGCGCGGCTGCTGGACATCGATCACGGCGCCTGGACGGGCTTCACGGACGACGAGGTGCGGACAGGCGACGCCGAAAACTATCGCCGGCGCAGCGGCGACAAGTGGAACGTGCGCATGCCGGGCGGCGAATGCTACGCCGATCTGGCGGCGCGGGTCCGCGGTTTTCTCGGCGATGTCGCGGGCGACAGGGTGACGATTTCGCACGGCGCCGTGACACAGATGCTGCGCGGCCTGTGCGGCGGGATGGACGAAGCCCTCATACCGGGTCTGGAAGAACCGCAAGGCTGCGTCTTCCGGGCACGTGATAGTGTCGTCGAGCGACTCGACCTCGACTGAGCCATGCCGACCTATCGCGACCTGACGCTATACGTGATCCGTCATGGGCAGACCGAGGACAATGTGGCCGGGCGCTGGACCGGGCGTAACGACTCCCATCTCACCGATCTGGGACGGCGCAATGCGCGCGCCAGCGGCGAGGTGCTGCGGCGGATCGTGCAGGATCTCGATGCTTTCGATTTCGTGGCGAGCCCCCTACACCGCGCCTGCGTGACGATGGAGCTGCTGCTTGACGGCGCCGGGCTGCATGCCCGGCACTACCGCACCGACCGCAGGCTGATGGAGAACGATGCCGGGGATTTCACCGGCCTTGCGGAGGACCACATCCGCAGCCATCACGCCGAGCATCACGCTCGGCTCGGCGAAGACGAATGGAACTGGACGGCGCCGGGCGGCCAATCGCAGGCGGAACAATACGCCCAGATCGGACGCTTTCTCGCGACGGTCGCCCGCCACAGCGTCATCGTCTGCCACGGTCTGACGATCCGCCTGCTGCGCGCGCATATTCTCGGGCTGACGCCGCCCGAAGCGCTGGGCCAGCCCTTTCACGATTTCGGCGTTCTGCGCTACCAGGGCGGCAACGAAACTCTGTTCGATCTGTGAATCCATGACTGGCTATCGCGACCTCACCCTCTACGTCATCCGCCACGGCGAATGCGAGCACAATGCGGCCGGCTGGGCCTGTGGTCACGACGACACGCCGCTGACCGGCAAAGGGCGCGAGCATGCCCGCGCCAACGGCCGCACGCTGGCGGAGGTTGCCGGCGATCTGTCGGCGCTCGACTTCTTCGCAAGTCCGCTGCACCGCACCTGCTGCACGATGGAATTGCTGCGCGAGGCCGCTGGCCTGCCGCCCACGGGCTATCGCGCCGACCGGCGGCTGATGGAGGGCAATCTGGGCGACCACACGCGGCTTCCGGCTGCGGAGATGATCAAACTTTCCAGTGACTCCGGCGATCCGTGGAATTATCCGCGGCCCAACGGCGAGAGCCTTGCGATGATCCATGCGCGCGTCGGCTCCTTCCTTGAAACATTGCCGCGCGACAGCGTGATCGTCACCCATGCTGGAACGGCGATGGTCCTGCGCGCGCATGTGCTCGGCCTTTCGCCCAGGCAGGCGTTGGGCTACCACATGCCCAATGCCGGATTGCTACGGCTTTCGAACGGTTCGGAAGCGCGGTTCGGCGGTTAAGTCCGGCTCATGTCGCACAACACGTTCGGCCATCTGTTCCGCGTCACGACCTTCGGCGAGAGCCACGGCAAAGCGATCGGCTGCGTGGTCGACGGCTGCCCGCCGGGCATCGCGCTGAGCGAGGCCGACATCCAGGCCGATCTCGAACGGCGGCGGCCGGGGCAGAGCAAATTCGTCACCCAGCGCCAGGAACCCGACACGGTGAAAATCCTCTCGGGCGTGTTCCAGGACGAGCGCATGGCCGCCCAAGTCACCACCGGCACGCCGATCGCGCTGCTGATCGAGAATGTCGACTCGCGCTCCAAGGACTACAACGAGATTCGCGACAAGTTCCGCCCCGGCCATGCCGACTACACCTACCTCGCGAAATACGGCGTGCGCGACTATCGTGGCGGCGGGCGGCAGAGCGCGCGCGAGACTGCGACGCGCGTCGCGGCCGGCGCCGTGGCGCGGAAAGTTCTCGCCTCGCTCTACAAATCCGTGAGCATCCGCGGCGCGCTGGTGCAGATGGGCACCAAGAGCATCGACCGCGCCAAATGGGATTGGGCGGAGGTGGCGAAGAACCCGTTCTTCTGTCCGGACCCCGGCGCAATCGATCCGTGGACGGAGTATCTCGAGGGCGTGCGCAAGGCGGGGTCTTCGGTCGGTGCGATCATCGAGGTCGTGGCCGAGGGCATTCCGGCCGGGCTGGGCGCGCCGGTCTATGCCAAGCTCGACGGCGATCTGGCCGCGGCGATGATGAGCATCAACGCGGTCAAGGGCGTGGAGATCGGCGACGGCTTCGCCGCGGCGGCGCTGAGCGGCGAGGAGAACGCCGACGAGATGCGCGCCGGCAATGACGGCAAGCCGCGCTTCCTAGCCAACCATGCGGGCGGCATCCTGGGCGGCATCTCGACCGGACAGCCCATTATCTGCCGCTTCGCGGTGAAACCGACGTCATCGATCCTGTCCCCGCGCAAAACCATCGACACCAGCGGCAAAGAAACCGACATCCAGACCAAGGGCCGCCACGACCCCTGCGTCGGCATCCGCGCCGTGCCGGTCGGCGAAGCGATGATGGCCTGCGTGCTGGCGGACCATGCGCTCAGGCAGCGGGCGCAGATGGGGTAAAATGTACCTAATTCTTGCGATTAAGCCTTCACCGCCTGGAAAATTCTGAGCGCAGTGGATGCCCTATCGCGCAATACGGCTGTAGTTGCGGCTTGAGCGCGATTCCAGACGATGAGATTCTTCAGAGTAGGCCCAACTATATTTAGGATTGATGCAGCGCGCTTCCCCATTGCAACAACAACGGAAGGTTGTAACTCAGTGATTAGTGGGCGCGCGTATAGTTCGGCGGCTTTCCTAGCAATACCATCGTCAAAATCTGATTTGCTCGCAGTTCGCCACGGCAAACAATTTGAATAAGCGATCTCATCAAACAACAGTCTACCGGCACCTATGACCTCTGCGCAGTGCCGTTTCCAAAGTGGCCATTGCTGGCACTCGACCCTGTATGCTTGCGACGCTTGAGCATAATTCTCTGTTGTGGGCTCTCGCCCAAAGCGATGGATAGCCGGCATCATTCGCTGATCCCCCGGTGTTCTGACATCATCGCGAGGTCCGTTGCCTGGATTTATGCCCATCAATAGAACACGCCTTCCTTCATAACGCTCTCCGACAAACCCAAATTGCGGGACCATGTCATCGCCACTTAGAATCGACGATCGGCGAAGCGGCAGGTCAGCATGAATAGGGAAAAAAGCAGATCGCCCTAGCAACACGACCCGCTTTGCAGATTCGTATCCAAGCATATCTTCTCCGCCAAAAGCGATTGCTGTCACCGCCAGTGCGGCAACTGCGCCACGACGTTGGCGCCGATGGAGAGTTGCGGCTCGGATGGAAATCCGTTGATCTCGTGCTCCTTGCGGCTGACGCAGGCGCGGACGGCGTTGGCGAGCGATGCGAAGTCTCCCACGCCGCCGATCGAACTCAGCCAGCAATCGTCGAAGAAGGTGTAGTGGTCGTTGTCGCCGCAGCCGAAGGAGGGCCGGTCGGGCCGCGCCGCCGTCATGACGAAACGGTTCGGCCCCGATAGCGCATCGACGAACACGCCGGAAAAACAGGCGACGACGAAGACCACGGTGGGACGGCTGCCGCAGGCATTGTCGAGCATGGCGGCCAGCGCGGTCGGCGAGAGCACGTCCTCGTCGAGCACCATGCCGTCGGGCGAACCATGCGAGGTGAGATAGGCAAGGCAGCCGCCGCTGGTGCGGTTGGACAGGTCCCACAGGTCGTTGGCGATGGTCTGCTTGTCGGAATGGGCCGCGCCGGAGCCGGGATAATTTTCCGGCCGCACGGAGAATTGCTCGATGTTGTTGGGGTTAAAGCCGAGCCGCGCCAGATCGGCGGAGACGTCGCGCCGGGCGTTGTCGAACACTTCGGACGGTGCGCCGGAATGCGAATGCCAGTCGCCGGCGACGACGATGGCGCCCCAATCGGCAAAACCCGCCGCCGCGGCCGGGGCTGCGAACAAGGCGGCGCACAGCACCGCCAGCAGAATCGACACATAACGCATGAACGTCCCCACGCTCACCGGCAAAACCCGGCCATCAGCTCAATATGCGACGACCACAGGAATTGGTCTACGGGGGTGACGGTTCCGATTTTGTAGCCGCCGTTTACCAGGATGCGCGCATCGCGCGCGAAGCTCGATGCGTCGCAGGAGACATAGGCGAGGCGTGGAACCTTCGACTGGGCGAGTTCGCGAACCTGCGCCTCGGCGCCGGCGCGCGGCGGATCGAGGCTGACGGCGTCGAAGCGGTTCAATTCCCGTGCCGTGACCGGCAGCTTGAAGAGGTCGCGCTTTTCGGTGGTGACGGGCTTGAGGCCGGAGGCGGCGCGGGCGGCGGCAGCGAGCGCATCCAGCAGGACCTGTTCGCGCTCGACGGCGTGAACGCGGGCGCGCTCCGCCAGCGGCAGCGAGAAGGTGCCGCAGCCGCTGAACAGGTCGGCGACGGATTTCGCGCCCTTGGTCGCTTCCAGCACCTGTGCCGTCAACGCCGCCTCGCCTTCCCGGGTCGGCTGCAGGAAGGCCTCGGGTGGGATTTTCACCTCGGTCTTGCCGAAGCGGACGACCGGCGCCGCGCTTTCGAAGGCGAGCGCGCCGTTCCAGACGATGCGGATGGCTCTCAGCGTTGCCGCGGCTTTGGCCAGCGCCGCGGTCATAGCCGGCGTCAGCTTGGCGCTGGCGCGAAAGGCGAGGTCGAGGCCGTTATCGGCCTCGGTGACGTGGACCTCGGCATGCTGGCCGCCGGCGAACAATCCGTTCATCGCGGCGCGCAGGCGCGGCACCAGCGCGACAAGGGCCGGCGTCAGCAACGACGAGTCGGTCATGTCGACGATGGTGTGTGAGCCTTCGGCGTGAAAGCCGACCACGGTGGCGTCGCCGTTCTTGGCGATCTTGAACACCGCGCGGCGGCGCGTACGGGGCGGCACGGCAATCGTCTGGCGCACCTCGGCGGTGACGCCGTATTTCGTCAGTGCACGGATGACGTCGGCGCGCCGCGCGTCGTGGGACGTCTGCGCACTCACGCCTTCTGCGCCACCAGGAGGAATTCGCGGTTGCCGTCGGCGCCGTCGATCGGGCTGGCCATGTTGCCGATCACCGTCCAGCCGCTCTGGGCGGCCAGCCATTTGGTGATGTCGGCCAGCGCCGCGTCCTGCGCCTCGGCATCGCGTACGATGCCGCCCTTGCCGACGGCGAAGCGGCCGACTTCGAATTGCGGCTTGACCAGCGCGGCCAGCCAAGTGCCGCCCGCCGCCATCGCCAATGCCGGCGGCAGGGCGAGCCGAAGGCCGATGAAGCTGACATCGGCGACAATGGCGCCGGGCGCTTCGGGCACGTGTTCGGCGTTCAGATCGCGCGCGTTGACGCCTTCGCGGGAGACGACGCGCGGATCGCGCTTGAGCTTGGGCGCGAGCTGGCCGTGGCCGACATCGATGGCGTAGACGCGGGTGGCGCCGCGCTCCAGCAGCACTTCGGTGAAGCCGCCGGTCGAGGCGCCGATATCGAGGCAGACGCGCCCTTCCGACGAAAGATTGAACTGGTCCATCGCGGCCAGGAGCTTGAGCGCGCCGCGCGAGACGTAAGGGTGTGGCTTCTCGTAGACGATGGCGGCGTCCGGCCGCAGCGCCTGCGACGGGCGCACGATGACGTCGCCGTCGGCGCGCACGCGGCCCATGCGGATGGCCGATTGCGCCTCGGTACGGCTCTTGGCGAAGCCGTGCTCGACCAGGAAAACATCGGCGCGAAGCGATTCAACTGCGGTTGGCGAAGTCATTTTCTTGTTCTTCTTTTTCTGAACACCAACTTGTCATGGCCCGCGAATGCGGGCCACCCAGTTGATGCTTGGTTGTGATGTCGAAAGTTAGGCCGCAGCCAATCTTTCGATATCCATGCTCTCGTCACCTGGTTGGCCCGCATTCGCGAGGGCTTTGCATAAGTTAGGTCTCGTGATTCAATTTGGCGAGGCTGAATCGGTGTTGGTTTGGATGTCGGAACGGAGAATCGGT
>Ga0207929_1000036_pt1 | contig 51539 bp, 85 predicted proteins | sample NGESurdeep072012_FD_184466 | JGI IMG/M metagenome (GOLD analysis project Ga0207929, IMG submission 184466) | Arctic peat soil microbial communities from Barrow, Alaska - NGEE Surface sample 53-1 deep-072012 (SPAdes) | ecosystem: Environmental > Terrestrial > Soil > Wetlands > Peat ... | reverse complement strand
CAGTTTCCAGAGTCGCTCGTCCCCGTAGGAGGTTGACTCCAGAAGGCCCTTCTGCGAAGCAAAGAACTCCATCACCCACTCGGGCAAGTCGGCTAGATAGGTCTCTCCAGTCTCTTCGTCAACAAGGGGGAGGACCCAGTCATATACCGAACCGTCTGGGTGAATGCTAGGAGGTGCCAGTACATAGCCTCCTTCTGCTTTGCAGTCAACGCCTTTGAGAAATCGAATCTTAGTTTCGAGGGCAAGCCCCTCCGGTAGACGGAAGTAATAGTGGTACCCTTTGGAAGTTTTGGCAACACTAGTTCTAGGGAGTTTGGAAATGAAGGCTTGGTTTTCATCGGTGGCCTCATCTACATCTATCACCAACAGGCGATTGCAGGAGCCCGTCAGGACTCCAAAGTTACAAGACGGCCACTGCTTGGCCCACCAAGCGTACATGGCCTCGGTCGGCTTATCTCCTCCCAGAAATTTCTTCCACTTCAAGGATTCCGGGGGTTTCTTCGAGTCAGCCTGGACGGGTATGACAGTCAGCCCGAACTCTCGGTAGTAGTTGAACTGATGCGAAGCGAAATTCGCCAAAATTTTTCCTTCTATATATACCGCGTTTTTTTTGCCGCTTGACAAAAAATCGAACTTGTGGTATAGTGAGTATAGCATGAAACCAAAAAAATGTCAAACCGAACGCGAACGAAACTTGGACCGATGGAGGCACTTGAAGCATCTATACGGGATAACCAAGAACGAGTACAAGGAGTTACTCCTTAGACAGGCTTACCAGTGCGCCATTTGCTTTCGCCCTTTGGACTTGACAAGCAAGGCACATGTAGACCATGACCACAAGACTCGGAAGGTGCGAGGGCTACTGTGCTCATCGTGTAATTTAGGCCTTGGGCACCTCAGGGACAATAAACTTATACTGCGAAGTGCTATTAGATATTTGGAGAAACATGTTTGACTTAAATGAAACCGGGCTGGGTCTCTTAATCAGGGCCCTCAACGGCCCCTGCTGTTGTGAATCGGGACAGTGCGCGCCCGTGCATCACCATCAGGACGGCACGGTAACGGAGGACTGTCTCCCCCCAATGGACCGTTGGTGGAACCCCATCGTCTCCGCTATCGTGGAGCAACATGCCTCGTAACTCATCGTGCGCCCTATGTCCCTTGCATCTCTCGGCCAAGCAATCGGTCTGTGTATGGGGCGTAGGCCCCTCTGGGGCAAAGGGAATGGTCGTCGGTCAGGGCCCTGGCTGGCAGGAGGCTAAGTTTGGGCGTCCCTTTGTTGGACCAACTGGAGACCTGCTTCGAAGCCTACTCTCCCGCGCTGGTCTTAAACCTGATGAATTATATTTCACTAATGCCACTAGATGTATGCCACCTATGGTTGGCCGAGCCCAGAGAGAACCCAGCATCAAAGAGACCAATGCCTGCAAGCCATACCTCATCGAGGAGATAAAAGATGTCCGCCCTAAAGTCATTCTCTCCCTTGGGAATGTTGCCCTACGAAGCCTCACGGGGAAGAGCGGGGTTTCGAAGTATCGTGGACAGTTGCATGACTTACATAAGGTATATGGAGAGGGCTCACTCAGCCGCGTTATCCCAACTATCCATCCTGCGGCGGCCCTTCGAAGCCCTCGATACACCCAGTCCATTTTCGAGGACATCCTCAAGTTCAAAGCCGCACTGACCGATGGCTACCAAGACATCCGAACCCCCTGGGTCAATGGTCCGGTGGACTGGGTTGAACTGGGGTGCCCGGACGGTTTCGTGGCAGTTGACATCGAGACCCGAGGCCTCGGAGACTCGTCCGACATTCGTCTTATCGGCATTGACGAGGGCGAGGGACTCGTTACAGTCTACGATGAATTGCATCTACGAGAAGCAATTAAGCGGTGCGTATTGCTACAGAAGATGGGCCGCCGTCTGGTGGGACACAACGCTACTTTCTTTGACCGTATTGTGCTTCGTCATCACTTCGGCATTGATTTCCACTTTGACGATACCATGCTCATGTCGTTCTTGCTCAACGAAGAGGGCAAACGAAACCTCGAAATCCTAGCGACGACTCATCTAGGCGTCAAGCCCTGGAAAGAGATTGACTGGGACAACATGGAAGGAACCACGGAAGATGAACTGGCTACCTATCTCGCTCGCGATTGCCGTTACACTCGCCTGCTTGCTAATAAGTTTTGGTCAGAGATGGACCCAAAATCGCGAAACATATACTCTTACGTCATGCTTCCGGCCAGCCGTGCTCTTCGCGAGATACAGCGTCGAGGTGTCTATATCTCGGAGCCCAACCTTGCAGATGCGGGACGAGTTGTTTCTGGAAGAGTTGAGGAACTGCGTGGAGAACTTACATCGAAAGCACTACTTCTCGGCATCACAAAGTTCAACCCCAACTCCCATCCCCACGTCCGAAAACTCCTATTTGACAAACTAGGACTCCCTCCTCAAGGCAAGACCGACAAGGACTTAGCATCGACCGATGAAGAACAACTCAAAAAACTCCAAGGCATCGTCGACGAGCCCGTCCTCGATACACTCCTCGAATACAGGAAGCAAAACAAACTCCTCACGACCTACCTCACGCCTTACAGTAAACTTAGGGGCGGTGACGGGCGGATTCATCCTTCATATTCAGTTACCTACACAGTTACTGGACGCACCTCCTGTCGAGGTCCAAATCTCCAACAACTTCCACGGGACCCAAGAATCCGCCGTCTCGTTACTGCGGGACCTGGGAAGACTCTTGTCATCGCTGACTACAGCCAAATCGAACTCAGGCTTGCGGCGTTCGAAGCCAGAGAGACCCGGATGCTTCAGGCCTACCAAGAAGGACAAGACGTTCATCTCTTGATGGCCGCAGACATCACGGGTAAGGCCCCCGAGGAAGTCACCAAAGAGGAACGGTCCCGTGCGAAGGTTAGCAACTTCGCGTTCCTCTACGGGGGCACCCCGTACACCTTCAGGAAGCAAGCCCTCATTGAGCACAACATACGACTAAGTGAAAAGGAAGCAAACGATTACTATGAGAGTTTCCACCGTAGATGGCCCGGGTTTTTTCCCTGGTACAGTCACGTTAACGATGAACTCAAGGCAACGGGTCGAGTGGTCAGCCGCCTTGGACGAATCCGACGATTACCCAACATATACGCCAACGGTGCTCGCGAGCGGGAAGAAGCTCTTCGTCAAGCCATCAACGCAAAAGTGTCCCCGGTGGCTTCAGATATGCTTATGCTGGCAATCAATAGACTCCATGAGGAGTACCGAGCGGCTATCGTCTTCGAGGTCCACGATTCCCTGGGAGTAGAAATCCTTCCAGAAAACGACTTGACAGTATCTGCTATAATCAAAGCAACGATGGAACAATACGTTCCCGCTCAACTCGAAAAACTCTTTGGGGCCACGCTTGACGTACCCATCATCGCCGACATTGAGGTAACACCAGAATGGCATTAATACACGACAAGGATTGCGTCTTCGCAAACAACTCCCAACACGATATCTATTGCAGTATAATGGGATGTGCAATCATGCGCCCTGTTTCTTCATGGGGAGAGACCATCGAATCAGACGCCTACAACGTCACCAAAGAGGCGGAGCCTGAGCCTGCCTTCCCCTCTGCCGCCCGAGCCACGATGGACAAGTGCTCAGCCGTCTTCGCTCAACGCGAGGGCGAGTACAAGGACACTTGGGCCCTTGAGAACCAAGTCACGACGATGCTCGACCATGTCCTGAAGGTCATCGGGATGGACGGTATCTGCAAAGAAGAGAAGCGTCTCATCCTCGTCGCCGCTCTCTGCGACGTGAAAGACTCTCGGATGATTGGCGACTACAAGGAAGACAGCCATCTCGACGCCATCAACTACCGGATGACCTTAGCGAAGTGGCTGGACGATTATGTCAATCCCAAAGATTCATAGGGCCTACCTCGCTGGCCCGATGACGGGGCTCCCCCAGCATAACTTCGCGGCCTTCGATGAAGGTGCGGCAACTCTCCGAGAGATGGGCCTGGAGGTCTGTAGCCCGGCCCAACTCGACCGACAGTTCGGTATCACTGGCTACGAGGACTCGAAGGACATTCCAACGCGGCTAGTCCAGGAGATTATGCTCATCGAGTTGCGCGAGATATCAACCTGCGATATCGTCTTGATGCTTCCCGGCTGGGAGAAATCCAAGGGAGCCAACATCGAGAAGATATGGGCGACCCTCTGGCATATCCCTGTCGAGACGTTCGAGGAGTTTCTCAGTGACTGTCATTGAACTAATCTGTTGCTTACAGCAAGTCGAGAACCAAGGGCTCGAAGTCATGGTCTCGTCCTCCTGCTGTGGATGCACGGGAGAGGTCAAGGGCGTCGAGGAGATTCTGGAGCCCGCTCGCCAAGCACGTCGTAGAGTCTCTGGCAAAGACTGGCCGTATCTCCTCAAGTGGGAAGACGTAGTCATCGACGAACAGAAACGGGTCTACATCAATGGCTAGGACCTCCTGGAATGACATCTTGGGGTCTCCAAGAGAACATGTCTTGATACCCAATCCCAATCTGAGATATGTTTTTATCACTCCTCACTTGTGGAACTACGTCCAGGGGCTAGGAGTCAAAGTGCTTCAATGGAAGGAGATGTTCTTCCCGGAGTTTATGAATTGGACTACAGATTCGGAGTTAGAGGTTGCTTGGTGGGGTCACCGATTGGTCGGCATAACCGAGGAGCAACAACATCAGATTGAACGCTATGTAAGGAACCCTCTAGGATGACTAAAGATATCTCGATGTCCGACCTCTTGACCTTCAAGCGTTGCCAGTACCGCTCGTTCAACCAGAGGGTCCGAGGCCTAGAGACCCGTGCAATCAACCGGAAGATGCTGATTGGAACGGTCATGCACCGGGCTTGGGCGGCTGGGTATCGCACCCACCCCGACGTTGCTCTAAGGACCATGCAGAATGAACTAATCCAATGTTGGGGAAAAGGGTTTAACGACCACGACAAAGATTATCCGCCCGAATCCTTCTCACATGAAGACCGCTACCTGATGGAGGATATGTTAGATTTTTGGTACCAGCACAAGGGAATGCAGGACCGTTACGAGATACTGAAAGTAGAGGAGCCCATCTATGTTCAAATCGGAGACTGGACCGTCCGGGGGACGTTTGACGCTTTGGTCCGCGATGAGGGGCATCTCCTCGTTGTGGACAAAAAAACCTGCGACTCCGTCAAGGACGAGACCGACTGGCTTCCCCTCGACTTCCAACACTGGCTCTATCAATACATTGGATGGAGAGTCTTTGGTGAACCTGTCGACTTCATGCTCGACCGGGTACGCCGAGAAGTCCCACCGGGCTTCGGTCATCGAGAGGTTAGGCTCACCAAGAAAGGAGTCCCCGCCGCTAACAACGCCTCGACCGCCGTTGAAGACTACCTCCAGCGCATCCCGGTTCCTGCTAAGACTGTGGCAGAACTCGCCACCTTTGAATCTGAACTTATCAATCTCCTCGCCACGGTGGAGTGGGCTGATAAGAGGGGCTATTACACTCGAACTGAAATCCGAACAGGAGGTCAGTCTTGTGGTGGATGCCCTTACAAGGATGTTTGCGTTGCTGAATACTATGGAAACGTCCTTAGCGACGAAGTCCTCAACGTGATGTTCGACCGGAGAGCCTCGTGATTCCCCGAGGACCGTATCCGAGGTGCCGATGCGGACATGGTTCGTCTTGGCACCAGGGGGATGGATACCTTTGGATATTCGGGATTGGGTTCAAGGTAAATCGTCCCTGTCGTTACCACTCCGAAATTCTCGATGAGCACAAGCACTGTGTCTGTTGGGAGTTTCGATTCAGCCACATGAGTGGTGAAGGATTTTTCGGCGAAGCCGACTTGACAAAAAATTGAAAGGATGATATAATCAATTTATGAAAATCGAAATCCAGTTTACCTATGTAGAAGACTACGCGCCCAACAAAGGCGATGCGGGCTTTCGCGCCTTCTGTGATGATTTCTATGTTACGAATGGAGGGTCGGGTAAGAGCCCCATCGACGCGGCTATTGACCTATTGACTAGGGTGCGAGACGGGAGAAAGGGGCATGAGTAAGACACTTCTCATCGACCTTGAACGAGGCACCGATTCCATCCAGGGTCGCATCGCATCAGGCGATGTCATCTGGTTCCCCGCCAACGGCCATGACGACGTAGAGAGGGCCTTCTGGGCGCTCAAGAAGGGCAAGCCCTTGGAGGGTTGCAAGAACCAAGCGGGCGAGACCTACGAAGCCGACCTGACGGACGTAGCCCTGATGGCCCTTGACTCAACGGCGGCATGGGTCAACAACACCTTCCTCGATATCGGATTCAAGGAGGCCTACACCGCAGGCAAAACGACGTGGTCTCTCGTGGACGAGTTCGGGGATGCCCGACACATGTATAACAAGACTACCAACCTAGTGAAGCAGGTCTATCGTTATATCAGGTCGCTGGACATCCCCACAATCTTCACGGCAGGCGAGGACACCAAGGAGACGCCCCTTCGGGTCAGCATGAATCCTGCGTTGCAGGAGACGTTTGAGTACCTCACGGACGCCCTGCTTCACATGATGAAGGCCCCGCAAGACATCAAGTGGGCTGGAGGCGTCATCCCCGAAGGCACCCGCATGATAGGATGCGCCGACAACTCGGTGTACCGAGCCAAGGGACGCTTCCCAGAGAACGTAGAGCCTGTCCCGTTTATCTATCCGGACCCAACCATCGAAGACATCAAGCGTACCTTCGGCGGAACCATCCCCAAAAGAATCGTTGTGTACGGCCCCGCAGGCGTGGGCAAAACAAGGTTTGCAACCTCACTAAACGTAACTAAGGAGAAAGCATGACTGCACCACAAACCATTGGCGACCTCGTAAAGAGCACCTATCCTGAAGGGAATTACACAATCTCTTTCGGGCCGGGCGAAATCGTCGAATCCAAATCTACGCCGGGTACATACTTCATCGCGTATCCGGGCCTCTTCAAGGGTGGCGACCTTGACTCGAAGCAATATACCGTCCGTGTCGTCCCCTCTCCGAAAGCGGGCCACATCGTAGGACGGTACTACATTGGGCTCGGCGGCGATAAAGCGGCAACCTTCCCGACGCTGAGGAACGACTCTACACAGGCAGTCGAAGCCTGGAAGGCCTTCTTCGACCCGCTCATCGAGGGTAAGGACGTGCCTTGCTTCTTGGCTGAGAAGAAAGACAAGAAGACGGGAGACTACAACAATGAAGTCACCTTCAAGGCAGGCCAAGCCTTCGCCTCAACAGGCGGCTCAGGCGGCGGGGCTTCCAGTAATCCCTTCGCCTAGATACAAGGTCGTATTCCTTGACATCGAGACGGCCCCCAACCTAGGATACACCTGGGACAAGTGGGAGCAAAACGTCATCGCCTTCGAGAGGGAGAGATACATGCTCTCCTTCTCGTCCAAGGAGCGAGGCAAGCGCCCAGTCACCTGGGCCTTGCCGGACTTCTCGCTCTACAAGAATTACCCATTCAGCGACAAAGTTCTCGTGGAGGCCCTCTGGCATGTCTTGGATGGAGCGGACCTCATCGTAGGCCACAACATCGACAAGTTCGACCTCAAGCGCATCAATGCTCAGTTCCTCCTGCATGGCCTAACACCCCCTTCCCCCTACAAGACAGTCGACACTCTCAAACTCATCAAGAAGGTTTTCGCATTCAACTCCAACAAACTAGATGACCTCTGCAAGGCCCTCGGCATCGGCCAGAAAGTCAAGCACTACGGCTTTGAGTTGTGGTTGGGCTGTATGCGAGGCGACCCGAAGTCCTGGGCCTTGCTGAAGAAGTACAACGCCAAGGATGTAATCCTATCGGAGAAGTTCTATGACCGAATCAGAGCGTGGGATGACACCCACCCCAACATCACCCTGGATACAAACCAGTCTCTTCGATGCCCCGTCTGCGGAAGCAAAACCCAGAAGCGCGGCTTCAAGAACCTGAAGACCTATCGGCTCCGCCAATACTGGTGCATCAATCCCAAGTGCCACAAATACTCAACAGGAGAGAGGGAACGCCTGACGGCGAAGGTGCTATCTTGAAAGTCTATCTAGTCTGCAACTCCGATATGTACTTCGTTAACCTCTACGGCATCTTCTCAACGAAGGAAGCGGCCCTAGACAAAATCGTAGCACTGGGGATGCCCTACCTAGATGTCACCGAAGTCGAGGTCGACGGCGACCTGGCCCTCAATCCGAAAGCCTCCAAAGGCTGGCCGCAAGATGCCCCCTACATCGACCTCTAATCCCGACACCTACAAAGTCCACATGGGTATCTCTCCGAAGGAGGGCCAACCCATGCGGACTCTCTATCGCTCGAAGGAACTGGCCGTCCTGCTAAACGTCTCCGCAGGCACTATCACGAGATGGCGTCAGCGAGGCTGGATAGTCGGATACCGCCTATCGAACTCTTGGTACTACGACGTGCGGGAGGTCGAGCAGACCATCAGGGCGAACTCTTCGCGTCACTGATTGGGTGTGGCGTAGTGGTAACGCGGGTGGCCTGGGACCATCAGTCGGGGGTTCAATTCCCTCCACTCAAAGATATAGGCTCAGGGCCTTACCCTTTCCCCCTGGGCCTACCCCTTCGGGGGGGGAGCCGGGACGAACGCCTGAGCGTCCTTCAAGGTGCCTGCCGCGATGACAGCGGCATCTTCCTTTTGCTGGGAGACAGTCGCTTTCAGGTTATCCACGAGAGCCACCATAGACGACCGCTGACCGTCGACCATCGCGTGGGTATCGAGGGCCAAGGTGTGGTTGTCCTTGCTCTTGAAGTAGCCCATCACAGATGCGATACCCGCGATGCAGGACCCCAGGGACGTGAGCACCGCCGCAACCGCCAGCAGAGTGCTCACCAGCGGGGAGAACCCCGAAGGGATACTCTCGGTGTAGGTCGCGGTCGTAGCCGTAAGCAAAGCCGCAATTGCTGTCAAGTGAAACATTACAGTTTAGGTCCTTTTGGATTCATGGTGCCCAATCCTCCTAGGCCGAGACCCCCTGAGGCCTGTTTTGGAGGGGCTACCCCGAAGGGGCTAAAGCCGAAGGCCACCCAGAGCAAGGCTTCCGGCGGCAACTTGGCTTCGGTGCTACGCAGAGGGAAGGCCCCGAAGGGCTTGAGCCCACCCTGTATCCAGCCGGGAGTGGCGAACTCTAGTTCCTCGGTCGTTGCAAAGTCTGTGTCGAGTTTCTTCTGAGCGGCGGCCTCGGTCACGTCCAGAATGACCTTCTCGATGGGTCCGCCCAAGGACGTGCCCTCGGATACGATAGGCGATAGGTCAGGCTTCTTGCCTGCCGCCGCCGCTTCTTCCTGAGCCGCTAAGAACTTAATGATGAAGACCTCGGGGTCCGTATTGAAGTCCTTCAGCCTGACGAAGACGTGCTCGCCCTTCCCTGAGGGGGTCACTCCCTTCATTCCGGTGTCGATGTCGAGTTGATGCCCGGGCTGGTTCTGCCAAGAGTAGGTTCCCGTCAAGGCGTGTTGCAGAAGGTTCGTCACGACAATCTGGATGAACATGGCCTTCAGATTGATGTTGATTGCGCTCTGCATCATAACCTGACGTTCAGCCGGAGAGGCCGCCGCCGGGATGAAGCCTCCGGCCATCCGACCCATCGCGCGGAAGGACCCGGCCTTGAAGAGCGGGGCGAACATGAAGAGGTAGCCATACTTGGGGAGCCAGGTGTTTACGTCTACGTCCGAAGGGATACCCAGAATGTCGTTCGACATCTTGGCCGCCGCCCGCTGAGCGAAGGCCTCAGACATTCCTTTCTTGCCGTACTCACGCTTCAATCCCATATAGGTCGTGGCGACGAGGTACCGAGCGTACTCATCGAACAGAACCTTATGAACGGTGTCCTGGTACTTGCCCAAGGCCACCAAGGGCTTGCCAGTAATGCCGAGCGGGCCCGCGTGGGATTCAATGTATTCTCCGGCTTGCTTGAAGATGGAACCATACTGCGAAACCATGTGGTCGACGTTGCTTCCGGCCTGAGCCATCTCATAGAGAATGGGGCCGTACTCCTTGACCGCTTTGACGGCGTTGATGAAGTCCTCCCCAGAATTGAGGAGGTCACTCCAGTCGAGACCCGCGAGGGTTCCCGTCGTCAGGGTCTTCGCGTGGATAGCGAGGTTCCAGTTTACCGTACCCTCCTTCGACCAGGCGGATGCTCCTCGAAGAAAGGACTTGAACCATTGGAAGTTTTCCTGCGGAGGAATCACCCGCTTGACGAACTCGGCTACCTTCGACGGCAGATAGATAGCATCGGTTCCGACCTCAACTCTGTCGAGCCCCGGCCCGTCCTTTTCTTGAACGACTCTTGCTCCGCGAAGTGCGTTGACCAGACGGACCTTCCGGACGTTGTCCGCGATGTTCATAAACTGTCGCCCGATAAGCCTATCCACTTCTCGGATGGGGGTGAGCGGGACGCCCGTATCTTTGCTGAGTTGCTCGATGCCTTCCCAGGTCGACCCCTGGTGCATGACGTGGTCAAACGTCAAGGTCATACCGTAGTTCCCGCCCTTTGCGACACCCTGAGTGCGTTGCATCTTGATGGCCTTTTCGAAGTAGGACTCATCAACCTTAGCCTGCAAAGCCGTCTGGGTCTCGCTAATCAACTGAGCCAGCGCGGTCGGCTCCATGTCAGGTCGAGCCGCCTTGAGCACCCTAGCGATTACGCGCTTGGGGTCGCCTCGGAGGTCATGCTTGTTGGTCGCGCTCGGAGGTTCTTTCCTCGTGGAGATGAAGCCCCTCTGGCCCTTCTTCTTTAGTTTCGAGATGTTTGCGTCGGGGGACATCCCGTTGGCGTTCCACTCTCGTTGGGCTTTTTCTGTTAATGTCTTTGTAGTGATTTGAGCATACGGTGGAATCTTACCCTTGTTGGAATCCCAAAATGTTCCTGTGCCCTCTTCTTGGGGTTTGCGGTAGGCCTCGGTCCCGTGATAATACACTAGGGCCGTATTGTCGTGGATACCCCCCGTGCTGTAATCGTGGGTGGTTCCCATCCCGTTAGAGCCAGCGTATTCGGAATGGTACCGGGCAGGGGAAAAGAAGTGAACCTTCCCCGTCTTGTGGTCATATACGAACTTGGCCTTGGCGTCTTCTCCCTCGTCCTGTAGACGACCGTGTGCATCGAGGATGGGAGTATCGCCCCCCTTAGCCATCCAGGGGTCTTGGTAGTCATCCCCCCGTTTGTAGTGCAGAAGACTCGGGAGGTCCGTCTCATCGTCGATGGGTCCGTGGTGTCCCCCGAACTGGATGTAGCCTCGTTGACCCGCGCCGGGCATCTTGTTGGCCGACCCGTCCGGAAGATGCTCCGCAGGGACTCCGGCCTCAATGAGGATACCTCTGAGGTGTGGTCCGCCCTTGATGAGGCGAGCGATGTCGAGAGCCTGGTTGACGCTTGCGTGGCCTTCCTCAACCATCATCGGAACGTAGTCGGTACGAAGGTCGACCTTCATCCCCAGGCTTCGCATGAAGCCAAACATCACATCGAAGGATGCGCCGACCATCCTGGCGGCGGCGGCTTCCGGGACGACCTGCGTAGAGTCTCGACCGTGGTCGTGAGTAAACTGTCCGACCGCTGAGGGCGTTGTCTTGTGGTCCGTGACTTGCTTCTTGATGCCCGCTTCGAGTTCGCCCCGCATCAGGTTCTGCATGGTCTTCTCAGAGTTATATCGGTCGACCGACTCCAGGCCAGCGGCTATCTCGGCCTGGTTTATGTCCATCTTGCCCAAGGCGAGGATGTCCGGGTCTACGGCGTAAGCCGGGGAGTCGATACCGTGGATGATTCCAAAGGCCCTCTGCCAAATCTCTTGCATGACCGGGTCAGGATGAAAGACCTGAATATCTCTCATGGGCTTCCCGAGGAGGACCGACTTCATCTGTTCGGCGGCCACGATAGGGTCTGTCGAGCCCTTCGACATATCGAACATCCCGAACGCCGCCGAGATGAGCGGTTGCTTGATGAGAGTTCCGTCTTCGAGTTTGATGGGTTCCCGTAGGATAATGCCCGCGCCGTTAAGGGCTTGAGAGAGCGGCCCCGAGACATTGACGAAGTGGCCGTCTTGATGGATAAGACGAGTAGCGTTGACCGGGTCTCCGAACTTGAAAGTAGTTCCGTGGGTTCCGACCGCTCCATGCGGAGGAGACCCCCCTGCTCCCGGGACCAACCGAATCGAAGCGACGACGGGCTTCTTCCGGAACTTGCCCTCATCGCGCGAACGATTGAAGAGTTTGGGCTTTACGCTTCCTGAGACGTTCGGGTCAAACTTCGGGTCGATAGCCCAAATCTTCCCAGGGCTTCCTGGACGTGCTGAGCCTCGACCTGTCGCCCTGGCGAGCATGGTCTCGTGAGCATTGGCGGCGGCCTCGATGGTCTCTCCGCTGAAAGCCGCGTCAGTAGCCATTCGGGTTCCGAACGCGGCGGCGTGTGCGGCCTTAGCAGCCTCGGCACCCTTGGCCGCCCAGTTCGCAACGCTCGTATAAGGGAAGAACGTCATCAGGGCCTGAGCCGCGACGTGTCCCGCTACAGTGCCGGGGTGCGTCCTGGCCGTCTCGATGAGAGATTGAATTGCGTCGCCCGTGTAATGGCCTTCGGCCAGAAGATTCTGGGCGTCCTCCTGAGTGAAGGACTTGCCTAGGCCTCCGTCCATCCCCGGAACGGGGAAACTTCGGCTGAGTTTCCAATAGGCGTTAGCGGCGGCGGGAACGCCCTGTTGAAGAGAACCTTGTGGAGCGATATCTGCGTGTTCATTCAGGGAGTTGGCGAGCCCTACGGCGGTATGAAAAATGGTCTCTCCGACCCCAATGGTCGCGGCCTCACCCGCCTGGGCGATGTCTCCGATTGCGGCAGTTGCGAAGTCCACGCCAGCCCCAAGGGGACCACCAGCCGTAGCGTTCGGCTGAAGTTGGATAGGCGAAGAGTCCGCCAGGGGGAGCGCCCCCGGGACAGGTTTACCAGTCGGGTGGGACTTGGGACTCAGGTTAGGAGCAGGGGTGGCTTTAGGAACCCCCGGCTTCTTCGGCTTAGGAGTAGGCGAAGGCGTCGATGGAGACTCCGCAAGAGGAAGCGGTTGTAGATTCCCCTCGCCCAGAGGCAACGGAGCCGCGTTTACGGTGTCCATGCACCCTGGCTTCCGTCAGGTGCGGTCGCGTGGGGGTCCCAAGTGTAGGTGTGCCCGTCGTGGGTTCCTTGCTGTAGGTCCTCCGGAGGATTCTGTCGGCTGAACGAACTCGTATCGGGCAAGGCAGGAGCGGTAGGAACTCCGGACCCCGACCTCAGAGTATCTCCCTGGACCTGAAGACTGTGGATGCGAGTCCCTAGGTCGGCAACCGTTTGTCGAGCAACAGCGAGATGGGCCGTGTCTTGGGGAGTAGGATTCGCGAGGTTTCCCAACGCATACATCTTGTTCCGAGCGTCGGTCTGTGCCTTGGTAAGGTTGGCCGTTTCGGAATCAAGGGACTTGACGGCGGCCAGCCAGGGCTTTGAGTTCGGAACCATCCGAGATGCCATCGTGATGTTGCTCTGGACTTGGTCGGCATAACTATTGGCCCGGGTGACGGCGGCACTCGCTTCCGAGACTCTTGCGTAGTTCGAGGCAATCCGAGACATAGTCGTTTGCGGAAGGTACTCGTTGATGATGTCCTGTGCGGCGGCTTTCTTCTTGTCTAGGTTCGTTATCGAATCGAGATTCTTGATTCGTGCCCCAATCTCTTGAATCTTGGAGTTATCCAGTTGGCCCGTGTTATAGGCTTGAGCAATCTTCGCCGAGACCCAGGGCCCTATCTGGGCGCTCAATTTGGACGCCAGGGACTCCATAGTTCCTGGACCTAGGATACGGTCGACTGGAAGCGCCAGATGGAGTAAGTCGTTCTGGATGTTTGTAGGGTCTCCAATTCCCTTAGCGAGGTCTTCGATGCTGGCTTGGGCCTTGTCGAACATCGTCGTGGCTTCAGCCGGAGACGTGACTTGATAAGCCGGAGCATATCGGATGCTGTCCGGAAGCGACGCGGGGTCAATGTTGTGCGCGATGAGCCAGTTGTCCCGCTGGGTCCCGACATCACCCTTCTTCCCGCCATCGAGGGCCGAGAAGTAGTTGTAGGTCGCGGAGTCCGACGAGAGCAAATCTTGCCAAGGGGCGTGTATGCCCATCGCTTCGCGGTCGAGCATATTGCCCTTCATGGGCAGGCTCATGCCAATCGAGGAGTAGAGGTCCCTCGCGGTCGCTATGAGTTTAGGGTCGCCATCCTCCGAAGCAGGAGCCGTCTTCAGCAACTGCTGAAGCATCGTCAACTTCTTGAGGTTGACCGTCATCTGCATGTCAGCGGTCTGAGCCTTCTGCTGAAGGAACTGCTCGTGGGCTGGTCCAAACTGAGAAGCCGCCTGGGCTACTTGGCCCCAGGGGTTAGCCATCTGGATAGCGGGCGCGCCCCCGCCAGGGAAGGGAAGTCCAGCCATTAGTCTAGCGCCTCATGGGTCAGGTATCCGAGTTCCTGGAGCATATCTAGGTCTCCCTGAAGGGTCTCCAGGGCGTCCGCTCGCCATTGGAGGTTGGGGGTTCCTACGGCTATCTTCTCGGCGGTCTCGTTGATTTCCTCGCAGAGAGCCCCCAGATTGGTGCCTACGGCGCAGGCTATTCCGACTAAGCCATAGGGGTCCGCAACGTACAGGCCCTCCTCGTCCCGAGCCAGCCCGTAAGCCGCGAAGGGCGGCCCCGACAGGGTATCGGTTCCCCCTACGGGAGTTCCGGTATGCTTCTTCCGCTCTACAGGGTTCTTGTCGATGTGTTCCCAGGGATAGGGCGGAATGCTCAAACGGGTCGATACGTCGAGGGTCCCCGTGTCGAACGGAGCCTCTGCGAGAGTCCCCGAGGCGAGGGCGTACAGGAACTCTCCGAGGGTCCCCTTGATTCGATTGAAGGCCGAGGCCTCGGAGTCGTACCCGAAGCGGGGCGTCCACTCAAGGAAGTACGGCTTCTCGTCCTCGGACGAGATGAGGGCGTTGATGTCATAGACCCCAGGACCCGCTTTCATCTTGCGGAAGAAGGAGGCCATCTCTTCGAAGTGCAACTCCTTGGCAATCGTCGGAACATCCTCGTAGTGCCACCCTAGATTTATCTGGCATCCGGTGTGGGGGCCCTTGTCTCCTTCGAGAAACTTCTTATGCTCGATGGTCCCGCCGAACGGCGGAACGAAGATGCTTCCGTTAAACCAAGCATTGGTAGAGATGGCGACCCCTTCGAGTTGCTTCTGGAGGATGCAAGGGCGGCTATTTCCAAATCGAGACTTGAGATGAGTGAGGTAGGGAACAAGGTGCTCCGCTTCAGTACCGAAGGTGGCAGAGCCCTCCAGGTACTTGTCGCTCTTAAAGTACCAATAATCTTCGCCATCGACCTTTTCCAGGAAGCCCATAGCCTCGTCAAGCGTCTTGAATCGTTTGGTCTCGGGAGCGGATATCCCGTAGGTCTTGGCAAGTTCTTCTCCCCACATTCTATCGCTCTCTAGTCTCTTCGAGAAGGAGCCGTCGTTGATAACCAGTCGGCCCTGCGCCCTTAAGGCGTCAGCCTTGTCTGCCGCACCGTTTCCGTCGAAGACCCAGACAGCATCGTCTCCGGCCCATTTCTTCAATTCGTCGAAGGTCCCGGCTTTCTCGACTATGCCGTCTCCGACTTCTTTGTAGTCCTGCGCCTCGATGTAGACCAAGACCTCGAAGCCCTCTTCGAGAAGACGATTCCAGAGGCAGAGGCTGTAGCCCTCGGTGCAGTAGAAAGCAAAGCGCATTAGAGGCCGCCTCCGGGGAGGTCCTTGAGGCCTTGCTTAGCGGAGATTTGCTGGAGGAGTCTCATCAGGTCCATTTGAGTTCGCTCTTCTAGGCCATGATGCCATACATCTTTGGGCATCCCTATCCCCGCCTCTTCAGAATACGGGGGCCACTCCGTCGTCGAGAATGCTTCGAACGGGTTACGGCTTCGAGAGAACTCGCCGGGAGTCAGGAAATTATTGTTGGAATGTCCCATCGCTTCATGTTGCCGCCAAGCGTTGTAGACATCTGGGTCCAAGTGTTTGAGGTTGCCGCTTACAGTCCTCCATTGGTCCGGAGTGCTTGCAGGTTTCCGCAAGTGCTCCAGCGCCCGAGCCCGAGTGAGGAGCGCACTGTCTAAGTTCTTCGCGAAAGCCTTCCCTTGGTGCTCACCGACCTCACTTAGCAAATCAAACTTCTTGAGCAAGGCTTCGTGCAGTTCAGGGTCGAGGATATTCTCTTGCCCCCCCGGGTACGGAGCACGGCGCGTCGATTCGATGAAGGGGACCAACTCTGAGGCGTCCGTTGCCTTTGTCAGAGCCGCCTTGGCTCGGGCCCTCTCGTCGAGAGCGAAGTCCAGATTAGCGGCCCCTTGCTTGGCGGCGTCCTTACCGACTGACCCCAGGAGGGCGTTCTTAGCCATAATTTGTGCGTGAAGGACCGGGTCCAAATCCGAGCCCGCCTTTTGGAGGAGTTTGAAGGCTCCTGTAGCGGTCGTGACTTTAGGCAGAGACTTCTTGGTCTTGGCTATCACGGGGAGGGCCGTCTCCAAATCTTCAATCAAGATTCTAGCCCGGTTGGGGGTTGTTCGGAGGACGTTTTCCATGTGGGCTTTAGTTTGGTTGACGAGTCTCATAGCCTGGCTAAGAAATGCATTCATGCCTCCTACATTGGTACCCGGGTCTCGGGTATTAGAGATGTGATTTATGATAGCCTGCATCGAACCAGTTGAGCCCGGGAGAAGGTCTCGTGTGCCCAACTGCTTCTTCAGATTGGCGACGTGCTTCAGCCAGTCCTCGGTGCTTGCGATGATTCGAGGGGCCTCGAACTCCGGGCCGGGTCCCCCGGGAATCATCGAGGCCGCGTCACCGAGAAGCCCTGCCGCTCCGGGTATCGAGCCCTTGGCCTTCGGGCCAGGAAGGCCCGTCAGCCCGTAATCAGCCGAAGGCTGAGGGCCCATCGTGGTGTGCCGAGGCAAGGCCGCTCTCAAAGAGGGGCCGTAGATGTCAGAGTTCTTGAAGAGGGAGTCTACATGATGCCCTTGAAGGGCGTGGTCGACGGTGCCTTCGGCGTGTTTAATAGCCTGGGTAATTGTGTTCCAGACATCGCCCCATCCTGCTTGCTCTGGCGTAGAGTCAGCCACGAGTTAAGCCGCCGTCGAGTAGTTGGGGTAGTTCGACCCTGCGTATCCGTTGCCGCCGCCGAAGTATCCGCTTCCGCCCACGGCTGTCGGGTTGACCGCCGGAAGCCCGACAGACCCGAAGGGTGGCAAAGACGGAGCCGGATTGTAAGGAGCAATCGGCGGGGTATTCGTCCCCATCCCGGAGGGGTCGCCCGTTGCGCCGGGCTTCTTGCCGAAGAGTTTCTCTAGCGCTCCAGAGTTGGCTACGCCCATCAATCCTGCGGCGAGGGGACTACCCTGACCCATGATGGTGTTGAGCAACTGCTGGTACTGCCCCGCTTGATTTTGCTCCATAGAGCCAGTCGTCGAGGCAATCCAGGACTTGGCTGAGTCTATGGCGGTTACGTCGTTGCTCGCCGCCTTGTCGCGCCAGTCGTTAATCATGCCCTGAGGGTTGACGATGCCCCCGCCCATTTTGTTCATCACGTCCTTCAAGGCGAGGTCAGACTGCTGGTTGAGGGGGCCAGTGATGGTGTTGAGGAACTTGGGCGAGTTGATATAGGAGAGGAACTGAGTGATGCGCTGGTCCCAATAGTTGAGGCCGCCCTCAGCCGCGTTTATCTCACGGTTCTGCTGGCCCTGTCCGAGGATACCGCCGAGGGCTGAGACGATAGCCGCAATAGTCTCCGGGTCCATTAGTATGCCCCAATCTGGCCGGGGAAGGGACCTGACATACCGAGGCCCTTAGAGCCGCCCTTGGTTAGGCTGTTCAATCTGTTGTCTCCGCCGAGGAAGCCTTGGTGGCCTCCGAGGAGTCCGAAGGGACCACCCATCTCGGGGATACCTCCGGCTTTGGGAGGGTTGCCGCCCATCGTGACGGGTTGACCCATGTCTGTGCCCAAGCGTCCCATGCCTCCCATACCTTGAAAATGCTGCATGAGCATCCTCAAGAGTTGTGGGTTCTGCATCAGCATCATCAGAAGTTGCGGGTTCATATTTCCTTCTCTTCGCTCCGAAGGAGCGGCTAACCTGTTCGGTTGATGATGTGGGCCCCAAAAACGAAGACCACGTCTGTTCCTATGGAGTTGACAAGTTGTGTGTTTAGCCCTGTAACTATGATATCAGCAGAAAATCCCTGGTATGTTATCCCGGGGGATAGCCCCCCCACAAGGTCCAACGGGGCGCTCGGGCTGGTAAAGCCTCCCGTCAGCGACGGACCGCCCAAGTTCTGAGAAGCCCTGGGGCGTATCTCCAACCCCTGGTAGGCAACGCCAGCCGGGAGTTGAGGATGATGAACTGGGTAGACATGAAAGAGAGCCTGGTCCTGATGATTGGGCTTGAACGGAGGAATGTTAGGGAACGTGACACTCCCCGTAAACTGCTGTCCTGAACTACCCGCGATGGCCGCAATATGGATGGTCACGGTCTGCACGTCGTTCCCAATGACGGGACGAGGCTGAGGTTGGTTCCCGGCAACCGTAGGATTCGTGGCGAAGCCCGAGACGTTTGCTGTCGTCCAGCCCTTTCCAGGAGTCCAGATACGAAGACTTCTTCCGGGAGGCGGGTTCTCGATATGAGGAAGAATTGCCATTAGCCTGGCCCCACTCCGATGAACTCTCTCTTGATAGTACCGTAGAGACGGACCTTGCTAATCGTTGTCTTGGCGGACGAGGTCATCGAGAGGCTAAGTTGAACCGAGGTCCCGACCATTGTCGATGGCAAGGACAGAAGTTGTCTCGGCCCCAAGGACAAATCGACGTTGAGTGTTGTGGACGCGGGCCCGCCAGCCCTCCCAGGGTCTGGAGCAATCGTGACGGAGAGAGTGCCCGTTTGAACAGGAGCCTCGATGAGAAGGAAGTTGTAGTCCTTAGCGAATTCGGGATTTCCGCTATCTTCGATTTTGCTAGTCAAGGTCGAGACGATTGGATTGCCGAGGTCCGTCTCGGCTTGAAACCAGGAGTTTATGGTGCCTGTGCCCGGAACGCTACCGAATACTTCGAAGGTCTCAGCATCGAAGTACACCGCGTCTAGGGCATACGGGAGTTTATGCCACTTCTGAGTTTTGAGGAGGTAACCCCAAGTCACTCCCTGATTAGGAAAACTGAGGTACCAAATCTGGTCCCTGAAGAATCCCACGGCGGCCTGGAAGTCGGCCACCGCTAGAGAGTCGATGAATGTCTTGATGTCTTTAGTCGTCTCTGAAGGAGCGTCGGTCCCGTCGAACGAGAACCCACCTTGCTTGGAGAGCCAGAAGACCAGCCCCCCGCCACCCTTGGTGACGGCGGTCGTCGAGATGCAACCGATATCAAACAGCCGCTGATACGTCGTGTCTTCCGGAGAACTACCGATAACGGCCCAGGTGCTCTTGAGTTTGAAGGCGACCATCATGCCGCCAACTTTTGCCAGGGCTATGCCGACGTCTCCAGGGGGGTTGGTGTTGGCAGAGCCTGGGTTATCGGAGATAGGTTCGATGTTATCGACGTTGTCGAATCCCCAAGATTCGAACTGATTGGATTGCCATAAGGACGATTGGGACGAGGGGGTCCCCGGAGGAATACCACCGTTGTCGACGCTATCGGTCCAGCCCCAAAGCCTCTCCTGGAAAATCTCCATGTCCCTGAAGGACGGAGGTACGTCACGATGGACGACAAGGGTCTGTCCAGTGTTGCCTAGCGGAGTCCCATTTCCGATTTTGTTGTCGGCTACGTTGTCGTTGAAAGTGGCCGTCCCGTTTGCAACTTGGGCGACCTGAAGCCAGGAGGACGAGGAGCCTCCCATTCGGTATATATTGATGTGTAAAACTTGTGGGTCGGCTGAGGCGGTCGGAAGTGTAAGAGCCGCGAACTGTCCAGCGAACGTGACGGCTCCCAAGAAATCAGTCGGGCTGGATTCTTGTTCGGCGCTGGAGAACGTGTAGCGCCAGTAGTAGTCCCCCGTTAGGTTTCCCCCGCCCGTTTGAACGGGGAAGACTAGGACATTGAGGGGAGCGCCGATTTGCCAGTTGTTTTGGACTAAGGAAGTATCAATCCGAAGAGGTCCTGTCCCCGAGAATCCACCGTTCGTGGGGCCGTAGGACAGATAGCAATTATTCTGGTAGATTTCAAACCGCGCTCTAGTCGGGGGCAATCCTCCAGTTCCTATCGAGAAGAGTAGTGCGGGGGCTCCTGCGGGTACGGCCTTGTAGACGGCCAGTTGGTTGCCCGTCGTCTTGATTGCGAACAGAAGTTTCGGAGTTCCCGTCCCGGTGAAGAACCTCGTAATAGCCAGGACTTGCGAGCAGTTGGGGATGGCACTCGCCAAGGCGGCAGTTCGCCCCTGCCCGGTCGTCAAGGACCCATACGTCCTATTGGGAACGAAGTTCGACATGTCAACGACACTAGCATTAATGGGGCGACTTTGCTCATCCAGCAGAAAGGGGTCGGTCGTGTTGTCGACGCCAACGACCGGACCTATCTGGAGAAGCAGTTGATTATCAGAAAGTTCCGATTGGCGGGTACGACTAGCCATTACCAGCCCCCACGTTGATAGGGTCTTCCGCCTTGGAAACCGTTACGATACGTCCAGGGGTGGGGCCTCTCTCCGAAGTCGCCTTGGAGACCTTGAATCCATTCTCGAACTTCGCTCTCTTCTTCTTTGGCAATCGAGCGTTGGTTGTTGGCGGTGTCGTTGTCTCCGTCGCTTCTATAGGCGAATTCAAGAGCCTTGGCTACGACATAGTCCGTCGCGATGTCGGGGAACAACAGGGTCTCGGACGCTCCATTCGTCAGCGTAACCGGAGAGGGAACATTCCAGATGCGGGCGAGCGGGGTCCCCGATGGGGTGGGGATGATACCCAAGAGCGGCCCTTGGATGTAGTAGCGAGGCCGTTGAAGGCCGTTGTTCGCGGACCATATCGTTTGGGGAATGGGGCCGTCTCCCGAGTTCGTTATCACGGGATAGGTTTGCGGGGTTTGGGCTTCCCATTGGGTGCCCATCGTCGGGGTAAAGGAATCATCGAAGGTATCGGTCTGGGTTCCCTCCATGATGTCGATTGTCGTGGGAACCAAGACTTGCCCACCCACTGTAATGCGAAGGATACGAAGCGGTATCCCAGCCGGAAAGAATGTGTCACTTGACATATCGTAAGTGGCTATCCCGTTTTGTAAGGAAATCAAGTTCGTTGTAGACGGCCATAAGACTCTCTTCACGAGAGCCTTGTGGGCACGGTCAACCCAGTTCAGGAGAAGAGGGTCTGTCCAACGGCCTGTGGAGTTCTGCTCAGCGAGAGCATTACGGAGGGTAGCCAGGACGTATGCGGTGGTGACGTTTGTGGATGCCATACCTCTCCTATTCTAGCCCACCGAGGCGAGGACCTAGGAGGGGACGGCCATTCCTGTTACTGAGATGGTTCCACTAACCCAGTTAGTGATTGTAGCATAGACTCCGACGAGAGGCCCCAGGAAAACGATGGTCTGGAACGGACCCGTTCCATTGACGGTCCAGTTCGCTAAGGTGTCGACGTTCAGTCCTGCGGGAGGAATGTTTTGGGTGCTGAAGGCCAAGCCGGAGTCGATGCTATCTTGGAGGGCGTTTCCAGTTCCACCACTCTGCATTGTCGTCCGAAGCGGTCCACCCCAAAGACGTATGTCGTTGGAGCCGTAGACGTTGATGGTAGCATTGACCGTCGTTCCTTCGGGGTCAAGTTGGAACGTCCAGTGGCTAAAGCCCCGAGCGTCCTTCATCAGCACGACGGGCTGAACGGCACCTCCGATGGTGACGTTCGTTGCGACCTGCTTGAGTAGATACAGGGGCCCTGTATTCGGGACTCGGAGTACCCCTGCGCCACTTGCACGACCCATCGGTTATGCCAGGTCTGTCGCGAAGTTGATTGGTACGCTGATTGAACCCTTGTTGTCCCAGGTCTTGCAGAGCAAGGCTACGGTGACGTTCGCTCCTGAGCCTCCGGCTCCGACCGTGAATCGTAGAGTCAGCCGCGTTCCGCCCAGCCAGATTGCGTCCGGTTGGTCTGGAACGAAGGTCTGTGTAGCGTTGGCAACCTGTACGGCGATGATTTGGTCTGCCGCAAAGATGCTCTGGCCCGCTGTTGCAATCGCATCGTTGAGGGGCGAGACGCCCGTCTCTGCAACGAGTCCTGCGGCTACGTTGAAGGCGAAGGTACCAGCGGCATTGGTGATGGAATCAGCGTTGACCTTGACGGCCAGAATCTTCGTGGAGTAACCCAAGAGATACTGGGCCTGGATAGCCGTACTCGCGATGACTCCGGTCGGTGTAGCGAAGTTGCCAAACTGGAGAGTAAAGGCCGCGTCGTACTGCACCGAATGGGTGTCGTGGCTTTTGTTCTTGGTCTTGCTCGGAACGGTGAGTGCCATTTATGCTCCCAGTGACCCGACTGCTCCACGGAAGTCCGCAGGGCCGTAGGTGCAACAGAACTCTGCCTTCTGGTTGAAGTTGCCCGTACCTGGGTCGCTCCAGGTCGTGGTCTCATTCTGCCATTGGAAGGAGACAATCATCGAGTGGGTATCGGTTTCGAGGTCCTCTCCGCCGTTGGCCGAAGTGACGAACCAAGCCGTCGTAGACGTGAGGTATCGGCAGATGATGAGTTCATACGCTTCGAAGGCCGTGTTGATTCGGTTGTCGTTGCTGTCCGGTGCGTGAGACGAGCCGAGAGTTTCCTCGGCAATCTTCCGCTGTTGCGGAGGAGCAATCATCTTACGCGGGGTGCGGAACGACGGGTTCCCACGGTCGCTGAGAAGGGTCTGGTAGAGAATATCAACTTGGTTGATAGACTCGGGCGAGATGGAAGCCGCGCCCACGAGGTTGGACTGAGTGCCGTATTGGGCAATCGTTCCGCCCCCAAGAGGATGGCTCGAAGAGAAGAGCGGCTGGCCGTCAGCCAGGTTGTACCCGCCTCCGGCGAAGTTCGTGAAGCCGAGGTTCAACATCTGGATGAACAACTCGTCCTTCGTGACCTGTTCCGAGAACGACAGCATGGCTGGCATCTTTCGGATAAGGCCCATCGGGTCTCGACGGAGTCCCTCTTTGGAGATTTTGTACGCAAGAGAGTAGCAGACGAAGTTGTAGGTCGTCGCCAATCCTTCACCCGGGTTATCGAACGCGGGTCCCGCGAACTCAGGGCGAACCGGGAAGAGGCCCAACTCCACGATGGGGAGGAAGGTCATAAATCCACGGCTCTTGTCGTTTCCTACGACCGAGAAGATTCTCGGGTAGAAAGACGGTGCCTTAATCTGGTTCTTGAGATACGTTTTGTTGACAATCTTCGTAGCGGCTTGGAAAAATGTATCTGAGCCGACTACTCCGCTTGCGCCTGCGACGTTAGGCATTAGTTTTTGCTATGCTCCCTATTAGTTTGCCAACACGGCAGGTAAGAACGAACCGTAGACAAGAGACCCGGTATCACCAATCGTACCGACGTTTGCGTTGACGCCGAGGACTTTGCCAGTAATCTGGACGGCCTTCGTTCCGCCACCACCGATGGTCGTAGTCAAGACCCAGAAGCCAGTCGTGGCATCCTTCTTGATGTAGGTGGTCGTGCCGACGAGGTTCGCGGCCCAAGCCTCTACGAGCGAGAAGACGAAGGGTTGCCCGTTATGGCCTTGGATGACGTGGACATCATTGAAGTCGCCTGAGTTAGCAGGCATCGGAGAAGCACCGAACAACGCCGTCTCTGTGATGGCGACGTTACCACCCTGTCCCGTGTAGGGAATATCGAGAGAGCCGTGCTGAGCGATACCGATGATAAAGCCAGATACGGCGGAGGTCCAGTTGACGGCGGCTGTACCGAGAGAGGCTTGCGCGTTGCCCGCGCTATCGAGGGTAGTCAGGTCGCCAGCGGCAGGAGCCACGCCCGTATTCGGGGCGGGGAGTGCGGCAGTCGTAATGCCATAAGGGAAAATGTCGGGCTCTTTGCCCTGACCCGGCATATAAAGTTTGGGAGGTTGGAGGGCGAGAGCGGCCATTTAGAAATCCTCTTTAGCCCCCCCATCCTCTGCGCTAGAGATTAACTCCGTGTTTTTCCAGCGTCCCGGTGGCAAGGCCTTGTGAACCTTGTTCGACCTCCTCTAGGTACGATTCCTCCCTGCGGGCCAACATTCCTAAGCCTGCCTTGGCTGGGTTCGTAAAATACTTCTTCCAGGCCGCCGGGGACACTTCGACGAGTTGGTGCATGAACCAGTAAATCCCGGTGTCCTGGCCCTCATAGGTGATGAGCCCGGCCCCGGCCCCCTCATTGAGGCGGTCTCGATGAACCGGGACATAGATGCCCATTGACTTCTTGGCGGCGTAGTTCTGGCGGTGTCGCATCCCGATGTTGCCCTCGCCCGTGACCGCAGGCCAGGCGTAGTGGAAGCCTGGCTTCGGGTCCTTGAGCAAGCGAGCGATGTTGGGGTGAGGCCGGGTCTGTTCGCGGCCATACTCGTCCTTGTAGACTACGTCGTCCAATTCCATGAACCAGTTGTCTTTGTACTCGTTCCGGATGTCGATGTACTCCTCTGCGGGACGTTGCTTTCCGTAGACGGAGGTGATACGGGGTCCACGCTTCCTTGAGGCTCGTTGGCTCTGCCGGACGGCCTCTTGCTCGACCTCGTAGTCCTTCGGAGGCGGGATATCGAGGGTCTGGGGAGTAGGGTTGGACGCAGGGGTAGCATGAGAGATAGGAACGGGCTGGTCGGCCCCCTTCGGGACAATCGGAGGGTAATCTCCGGGGCCTTTTTGCTTACGAGTACGGGGCATCTAGATTAGTCCTCCGCGATGAGTTCAGCGATTTCATCGTCGGTGAGGTGCGAGCCCTTACCGAGGATGGTAATAAGTTGGGCCATCTGGGAATCTGAGCCTGAGGAGTCTCCTGTGGAGCGTCCGCTCAAGTGCGGAGCCACCCTTCCGGGGATAACGGCCTTTCCCCGTTTCTCCATCGCGGACCTCACGCTCAAGGTCGAGGCGTAGCCAATCGCCGCTTCCCGACAAGCCTGCCGAGTAGCCGTTAGTTGAGCGGGGGTTGCCGTAGCCAGGACTCTAGGGTCATACTGGGACATCAGTTCGTCGAACCGCTTCTCGCCCGCCTGAAAGAGTTTGCCAGTGTAGGGGTCAGACGAGGCTTCTTTCTTGAAGTCCCGCATAGCGGCCTCGGCGACTTGGGCTCCGACAGGGCTGGAAGCGTTGAGGTCCCGCATCTCTTGACGAAGCGAGGTCACGACTTGGGCCAGGGCCCCGTACATGACCTTGCTGGGCGAGCCCGTCTTCATCTGTTGGTCGGTGCTCTCGATGAGGGATTGCATCTGCTCCGGAGTCAGAGACTCTAGGCCAGTGCGGTTTTCCTCAGCCCGGGGTTCCGGGGTAGGTCGGTTGATTTGGGCCCGGGTATTGGCGATTGCCAGCCGGATGTCGTCGGGGTCTAAGCCATCAAGGCCCTTGAACTTTTCCATAGCCGCTTGGGCCGTGGCTAGTTCGGATTGAAGGGACTCTAAAGTGGGCTTAGCGGGGTCTGGAGTCTTGGGTGCTGGGGGAACAATCGGTTCCGGGTCGCCTCCGAGAATCCTCTCGAAGTCAAATTCGTCTGCGGTACCGAGGAGGGAGGGTTCGAGCGCCATGCTAATTCCTCATGTCAGAGTGATATACTCAGACATTCAATGAATGTAGCCCTAATCCTCCTGGCGCTTGCCCAGTTCTTGAATTTCTTTTGGAATGGGAAGAGCGGCTCCGTCGTAGACGGTCTTTAGAATCAGATAGAGAACCTTGGCCTGGGTCTTCAGGGTCTCGGGTTCGGGATTTTTTCCCCACACCAATTCAGAGACTGCGTCCCGGATACGGGGCTTAATCTCTTTTTCGACGAGCCGCTGAAAGCCCCGGCTGTTGGTGAGGCCCTGGTAGTCGGCTATTCGCTCCCGGTCTTCCTGAGTTTGTTCCGCCGTTGCGGGTTTGACGTTAGCCACCTAAGCCTCCCATCCCCCCGGAGGGGTCTCCTCCGGAGGGGTCTCCGCCAGAGGTGGGGTCGGGTGGTTGACCCCCCTGGTTATCGGTCCCGGATGAACCGGAAGTGCCCGGATTGGGCTGACCGTCCTGGGGGGCCATTCCTGCTAATTGCATCTGCGCTTGCTGGGCCTGCTGTTGTTCCATTTGTTTCTGCTTAGCCTGAGCATCCTTCTCGGTTCCGATGAGGTCTTCGACCGAGGGGACATCCATCTGTTCGAGGACCCAACGAGTGACGTTGTATATCTTGGGCATGTCGGTCGCAACCAAGGGGTTGCTAAGCAACATCTTGTAGGCGACGAGACACTCAGAGAGTTTCTGCTGTTTGTCGATGGGGCCGCCCGCGCCATTGATGTCCCAGGTGTAGTCTTCAACGAGGGACTTCTTGGGCAGGATGAAAGTCTCGGGGGCACCTTGCTTGTTGCGGGTCAGAACTTCCTGGTCCTTCGGACCATATTGGATGTTCAGTTCGTTGACGAACTTGACAATCTCCCTGGAGGCGTCTCGGAATCTCTCGGCAATCAGGGCGGTCCGGATGCCGACCTTGAACTGAGAGGCCATGACTTGGGCCTTGGTTTGACGTTGACCAGTTTGCTGAATGTCTTCGGCTCCAGCCAGTTCTTTGGCGTAGCCTGTGAGGAGCCCTTCCTCTTGAATCGAGGACGCAGGCGCGTCCGGCAACTTCAGGATAGATACGTCGTCAGGAGACGAGACCTTCCACTTGGCCGCAGGACCCCACGAATAGTTCCGAGTATCGAGTTTAGCACCTTGCTTCTCAAGGAGCGGCGGCGAAGTGATGAGGTCGGTCCAGTCTCTGCGCTGGTTGTGAATCGCCATAATCTCGTTGGCGAGGCCAGCCAATAGGCCGACGAGGCTGAAGCCGATGACCTTGCCTGGTCTCGGAATCGGAGCCCAATCGAAGAACGGACGCTTGGGGGCCCAATAGGGATAGGCCACTACACCTAGGAGTTCTCGGGAGTTACGAGAGAACCAATAGATGTTCTCTTCCGGCTCATCGTCTTTGTCGAGGTCGAACTGACGAGAGTGGAAGCGGAAGACCTCCAACTGGCCCTTCTGGGGGTTGAGTTCTGAATCGAGGGAGCCTTGCTCTGCGCCGATGTTGATGGAAGACCCTACGTCGATGTCATCGGTCCCATCCTCGGAGAGGTTCCGCTCGGAGCGAGTTTCGGTCGCGTAGGCTATGGCTCGCTTGACGGCATCCTTGTAGAGGATACCGGAGCGAACCATCTTCTTGAGCATGTTCTCGTCGAGCCATTCGCGAACGGCCACGGCCTGGGGCTCGTCGAGATTCTCGGGGTTCCACGCCGGAAACATGTAGAAGTCGCGTAAGCGAACGGGCTTGAGTTCGACGCCGTTCCAGATGTCCTGGTCGATGGAGATGACTTGCTCTTCTTCGAGAGGCGGGACGACGCCCTTCTCATCCGGCGAAGCCGAGCCATCAGGGACGGGAACGCCCCCCTCGTCATTGGTTTGCTGGTAGACGAGTTTGTTGCGCTTGCGAGTCTCTTTCCGCCACAGGACCTGCATGAAGCAAGCGCCGTCAAGGATTCCGGATTGAGCCCAATCGTAATGGGCCTTGTCCCATTTCTTGTCGTTGTATTCTTTGTTGTAGAACTTCTCGACCTGGGGAGCCGATGATAGTGCCGTAGGCGTATTGCCCTGAACGGTGTAGAAGCGGTCCTGGTAGATGACGGTAGAGAGTTCTGCCGTGAGCATCTGAACTTGAGTCTGGACGACAGGAACGTAGATGTTGGCGCATCCCGGCCACGGGAACGCCCGCTCGTCGACTTGACCTTCCCAGAGTTTGTTCCAATCTTGGATTTGCCTGGTCAGACCCTTGCGGTCAGCCTGAGCCGAAATCAAAGAAGAGTAAAGGCTCTCGCCAATCTTGAGGCGCTGAGCCTTAGAGAGTTTGACCTTCGGCGGGTCGAGGTCCGAAGGTGGGACTGGGGTGAGGAGAGATTCTTCCTTAGCCACCCGGCATACCGCCAGGACTCATTCCGCCCATGCCGCCTTGGGGCTGGCCTCCTGCGGCTCCTCCCGGAGGACCTCCACCAGGAGCAGAGGGTGGCTGACCACCCTGCCCGCCTGGGGATTGACCTTGCTGTCCCTGTTGGGACTGAAGCATGTGGAGAACTTGAAGAAGCCGAACCAAAGCCTCGGGGTCCGTCGCTTGAAGATGCTTCAGGTAGAGAACTTGGGTACCTTGCTTCTGCGCGGCCTGGAAGGCTTGGACTAGGGTCTGCGGGTCGTTCACTCCGGGGACGATGGGGTTCTTGGGCTCCTTAGGAGCCTTCCCCTTGCCTTGGGCTCCCGGTTGCGGAAGGGCTGGGCCCACTTACTGACCCATCCTTTTGCCCATAGTTTTTGGGGTGTTCGCGGCCACATGAACAGCCGAGGACTGTCCCATAGACTGGCCCATCCCGCCAGTAGGAGTCTGCTTGGCAGAGACATTCGGGGACTGACCCATCTCCGAACCCATCGAACGCTTGGGTCTAGATTCGCCCGCCAAATTGCGGGCCCGAGAAACTGCTGACATTCTTTGCTCCTTGCGGGGTGCCTAGGCCAACCCAGGACCCACTGGTTTGTTGTGCAGATAGAGATTTCACCCTCTCCGGGTGTCGCTCCTGCCAACTTTGCTCCTGAAAGAACTCGTCGTCGGCCACATCCGTAGCATTTTGAGTAATCTGGTCTTGCTGGGCCAGGGCGTCCAGGATATCAAGTTTGGGCCCCTGGGGGAACTGGTCCAATTCGGCCAGGACGTCTCGGGCTTGGGGCCCCGCCAGTATCCAGACCTGCCGTCTGCGGAAGCGCATCTCTAGGGCCGTCTCGATGCGAGTCGTCTTCCTCATCCTCGAAGAGGGGACGATAGCCTTGAAAGTGGGACAGGGGGCTCCCTTGTCGGCCATGTAGCGTTGGAGTTTGTCGAGCCAGAGCAGGGAGTTGGGAACGTCCTCGATGGAGGCTTCTTCTATCCCGTACTCTGCGATAAGATATGCAACCCGAGAGATAACCTCCGTAGGAGTCCCCTTGAGGCCTTCGGCGACGAGGACGACCCAGTTGCCCTTAACGTCCGTTCCGACGACGGTGAGTCCGTGGTAGGACGTGGCTTCTCCGGGGTGGACGCCTGCGGTGTCCCAGGAGAAGGTTGTTCGGAGTGGGATACGCCCCTCGGGCTGGGTCTTGGGTCTGAGGATTGGTTGCCAGTCATAGTCGAAATCTCCTTCGAACATTTGGATGTAGGACTTCTGGAAGGTCTTGGAGCCCTCTTCGATGGGCTTGTTGTAGTACCAGACCGAGAACTTGTTGGGGCTGAGGTCAATACGCTGTTGCTCGATGAACTCACGGGTCAATCTGTGAGGGAAATAGAGTTCTCCGAATTCGTCTTCGACGGCCTTGATTCGAGTGACCCAAGGAGTTCGGCCTCCAATCTCAGCGGCATTAGCCACGTCTCGTAGGATTTTTCCATAAGAGTCTTGGTAGTGCCATCTTGTTCCAATAAGTAGTAGGGCACCTCCGGGAGCGAGGAGGGGATAGAGGTTTTCAATGTGACCCTTCACCTTCTCCCGCATACGCGGGGATTCGTAATTCTGTTCGTCATGGAGGTCGTCCGCGATAATCCAATCGTAGTGACCCCCGGCCATTCCTTTATCAACGCCAGTCGTGTCAATACTGGGCTCAGGTCTTCCGGCGGAAGTCCTTCGGTTGATGATGATGCCGGACTCAGTCCAGTAAGGAGCGTCCTTAGCCCAGTCTCCGAAGACATCCCTAAAATGCTTATCTTTCTCAATGATGTCCTTGCAACCTCGAAGCAAAACTTTGGACCTGTCCCATGAATGGGAGTCAATCAGGCCAGCGGAGTCCGGGTATTTTTCGAGGAGGAGGAGGGGCAAACCCTTCGAGGCGATGGATGACTTGTAGGAGTATCGAGGTTCGAGTTGCAGACCTCGGCGCTGTACGCCTGTGTCGTCCTCTCGGTAGAGAGGGAAGAACAAGTCTTCGAGCCAGTTGCACATGGCGACATGGGGTAGGACCTGGAGACCGCCGTTCTGCTTTCTGAACTCTAGGCCGTCGTTGCAGAAGACAAAGAGGTTCCTAGACTCTTGGGCCCTCTGGTGAGCCTTCGCCGATTGAAGCCACGAGTTTATCGAAGTCTGGTCCAACTTTGCTCTTCAACCATTCCAGGAGCCCCTTGGCCCCTTCGCCATCAATGCTGATTGCCGCGAGCGCGGCGGCTCTGCCGTTCTCGGCACCCTTCTTGCTTCGCTCAATACGCTCTTCGATTTGTTCAATCTTGATGCCTTTCTGCAAGTCCGAGGCACCCTTCAAGGCGGCACTTACCAGTGCGACCTCGTTCTTCGTAAGGTCGTGGCCGTCTTCGACCCAGTCGTTCGCTTGCTCAAGGAGGCCGTGGACCAGGCGAGTGTAATGCGACTCGATTCCAAGCCAGGCAAGAATACGCTCCCTAATGCTAAGACGGTCCAGAAGTCCGGCAACTGCGTCATGGTTTAAGGCGTCCCTGTATTTTCGTTTGGCTTCTTCGAGGGAACAACCGTAAGCCATCGCGTAGGCCTCAATCTCGGTTCCTCTCCGGGCTCCTCGTCTCGCCCCCGCCACCAGCAATAAATCGAGGGCGCAGACGAACCGTGCCAAATCTGGACTACCTCCATTAGCATAGAAGAAGTCAGACTTGTCGGCGGGCTCGATGGCTCCAAACCAGGCGGCAAACTGTTCATCGGTGAGGGTCTTTCCAGGAACGAGCATCAGTTCTCTTCGTAGATTTCATCGGCTGTCCCGTGAAACTCGCCGTCGTTGTCTTCGTCGGCATCAGCCGCCGGACCTCGCCAAGGTAAAACGACCCATTCGCCGAGGGCGGGGTCGTAGGCTTCGTAAGGTTCCCGTTCTGTGGGACACATTAAATCAGATTACTCCGAGGGGGGGTTCCCTGTCCCGCTTAAAGGGTAGGGATGGACGAGTTTGATTTTGAAGAAGCGGCTGACGATGCCGACGAAGTTACTGGTGACAGTACCCCCGACTGGACATCGCCGCCCTTCCTCATCTAGGTTATGCTCCGAGAGCGGCCTTGATTGTAGCGTCGAGAGTATCGACCTGGGCCTTGAGAGCGCCGACGTTTTGAATCGCGCCCGTTAAGTCAACCGTGCCTCCGCCACCCTTGGCGATATAGGCCGCTACGTCCGTGCTCAGAATCGAAACGCTGGCACTGGCGTCAACGAAGCCCTGGTTGAGTGTGTCGAGTTGTGACATTATTTTTCCCATCCTTCGATAGATTTTTTGGAGTAGAACTTCGTCTGATTCCAGGTCCCACCACATAAGGCCTAGACCTTAGGTGCAGGGGTCACTTGACCTGCCGCGTTTCTCGTGCCCGTATTGTGGGAGCCGTCCGCGTTGGTGAATCCCGCATTTGGGCTACCGTCCGCGTTGGTCTTGCCGGAAGGAGCCGTACCGTACAGACCTTGGTTCAGGGCCACCTGGTAGTTGGCTGGCAGGGATGACCGCAGGTTGTTGATGACCTCAGTCAGCCGAAGCGCAGTCTCCGGGAGGTTGCCGTTGGACATCCGGTCTCTCGCGAAAAGTACATCAAGCGAGATGGCCGCGCAAGCCTTGCAGAGTGTATCGTAGGCCTTGCTAGAGTCCGTGGGGTTGACGAAGCCGAGACCAGCGTTCGGAGTATAGGCCCCACCTGCCGGATAGCCAGGAGAACCTGCGGGAGCAGGAGCCTGAGGACCGGGAACCGAGACTGGGCCTACGTTACCACGAGGGTCGCCTGCGGGGTAATTCTGGGAGGTACCCTGGCCGGGATTGTAGGAAGGGCCAGCGACGGTCGAACCCGGGACGGGGGCTTCGGTGATGGTGCCATCGGCGTTGATAACTGTTGACATGAGAGGGCCTTTCTATAGAAAAGGAGTGTCGACTCGGGTGTCTTCGCGAAGCGAGAGGCTTAGCCCTTTAAGGGGCCACCGAAGGTAGCCAGCCCCAGCAGGCCGACTAGGACATAGAAGACCACGGTGTTGAGCCAGTAGGAGCGGGAACTGGGGTCGCTGACGGCACGATATCCACCAAAGAGGATGCTCAAGACGTAGATGGCCCAGAACCAAACTTGGAGAGTCATTCGTTTTTCCTTATCTAGTGGTGAGAGGGGCCGACATGGACCCCGCCCCCGGACATCGCGATAACGAAGCCAAGGAGCGCAACGAGTAGGTCCATACTATTACAGAGGGTTAATCGGAATCGGACCGATTGAGACGTGCGCGCCCTCGATGTAGGTATTGAACGGGGGGATGCTCACGGCCTGGTGCGCCTTGATGGCCGCGAGAGCCGCGCCGATTTGGCCCACGAAGGCCAGAGCAATCGAGACGGCGGTGAAGAAGTTGTTCATGGGTTCTCCTGACTTGCAAGTGAGGGGATTTTGCCCCTATAAGTATGTCTTCTACGCCCAGGGGGGCTGGCCCTTTTTAGGCGTAGAGGACGTTATGGTGGATATGGTCCCCGCCGTTATCGTGGAAGGCGACCGGGAAGGGAGGGTTCTCGGGGTAGGGTGTCCATAGAAGTCCCAGGGCCTTGAGGTTGCCTGGGGTGTAGGCTGAGCCAGCCAGCCCGACGTTCCTAAGCCTAGGGAACTTGCCGAGGTGGGCCAGGTAGGGGGCGATGTCATCGAGCCAGCCGCCTCCAGTTGCGAGGTTCTTGGGCCAGCCGTCGAAGGCTAGGCCAGCCGAATGCTCGGTCGGCCCGTCGTAGTGGTGGTCGGAGTTGATGGCTGTGAAGCCTATCGTGAAGCCCCCGGCGTTGAGGTATTGGATGAGGGCAATCAGTTCCGAGTTGGTCTTGGCCGGGTCGAGAAGGTCGCACCTCTGGGAGGAGGTCAACACGTTGAGGGGGCTCTCGACGATTTCGAGACGGGCGTCCATGCTCATGCTAAGCGTCCTTCTTCCAATCCATCTCTCCAGCGGGCAGAACGACGAGGGGTTCCCCCCCGGTCTTCATGGATTCCATCTTGGCGAAGATTGAAGTCAGCAACTGGGCTATCTCGTGGGAGAGTTTCTTGGAGGCCTTCTCTGAGCCAGCGTGGGTGTAGGCCAGGCGGGCGAGGGGCTTCTGGGCTTGACCTTCCTTCTCGTAGACGAAGTAGAGGGCCAGTGAGCCGCTCTCGCCTTCGTCGGCGAAGGGGTCTTCGGGCGCGAAGGGGTCCTCGACTGGTTCGACGGGCTGAGGTTCTGTGGCCTTCTTGGCTTTGGGCTTGGTCACGATACTACTTCTCCTGTGTTGCGGACGACCTGGCGGGCTCGGTCGTCATAGAGGACGAACATCTTTTTGTCTTTCACGTTAGTTACGGGCAGGCTCCGGCCAAAGTGCCGAAGGCAAAACTCCTTGACCTCAGCCACCTGCGTAGAATCTTTTCCCATATCCATTCGAGCAGTGAATATCCGAACGTCCGCGCCCTGGTCCAGCCAGCGCCGAACCTTCTTGACCATAGGGAAGATGGGTTCTCCGTTGTCGGAGCGAGCGAGAGTGGCATCGAAGTCTACTCCTATCCAGCCTTCTTCTCTAGGCACTGATAACCCGGAAGAGTGCCCAGAGGACGGCCCCAACAATGAGGGAGGGGACCCATCCAATCTGCCCACAAATCTTGATAACGATAGTCAATGCGACCACAGTGAGGATGCCCCAGGCGACGAGGGTCCAGGCTTGTTCGCGTTGGTAGGCTCGGTACTGACGCCCCTTCACTTGCCGACTCCGAGAATCCGGAGACGTTGCTCCGGGGTGCTTCCGTGGAAGGGAGGGAGGCCCAGGACGATTTTGTAGGTCGAGTAGATGGACTGAGCCAGCATCCGGCAAGTCTTGTCGAGGTCGGTCGGCTTGATGTCTTTTCCCCAAGTGACGCTCAACTCCATCGAGGCTCCCTTCGTTCCGAGGATTGTGGGGCCGTCGAAGACCAGGTTGACGGTGGCTTTCCCGGCCATCAACTCGGGGCCTTTGGGGGACGCGACGCCGGGACCGCAGGCTACGTCAGGCATTCTCGTCTCCGTGAGTGCAGTCGGGGCACTCTAGTTTGAGGTCTACCCCATGAGGGCAGGTCGGTGGTTCTACTCTCACCCAGATATCCTTTTCATTGAAGATTAGGTACTCTTTGTCGTCGTCGGCGAAGTCGAACGGAAGTCCGGAGTATCGGGAGAAGATGACCCAGTCATCGACCTGGATGTCCTCGCGGACGCCGTGTCCGACGAGGGCTACGATGCCTTTGACGTGAGGCTTCTTCTCGTTCTTGTTGACGTAGATGCCGCCCTTGGTGCCTCCGACAGGGAGGATTTCTAGGACGACTCTACCCGGCCAGGCTGGCTTCATCTATCCCTACGATTTCCTTAACGTCGAGGATGAGGGTCTTGGAGTCACCCTCGACCAAGCCCATGCCAACGCCCTTCTGGAAGAAGACCACGTCGCCATCGGCGAAGGGCATCGGGTCGCGGGTACCATCCTCCCGAAGTTCCCCTAGGCCAACAGCCATAACGGTTCCCCGAGAGGAGGCCTTCTCTACTGCGTAATCGGGGATGTAGATTCCTCCCGTAGATTTATCCGCAGGGGGGTCGGACCGAACGACGACCCGGCTCCCGTAGGGGATGTAGGTGTTAGCCAATGGTTTCTTTCTTTCGGTCCTCGATGAGGACGACGTGTCCGGTCGTGGCGCGGTGCTCCTTGGTGTTGTCGGCGACGCGGGCCAGTTCAACGGACCAGGGCTCTTTCCAGCCGCAGGCTGGGTCTTGGCAGGTGGAGGCTGAGAACCATATGGATGACATTAGTCGTCTCGTTCTTCTAGCATACGGTCGTATGCTGGCTTGGCTATGATTAAGGGTTCGAAGAAGTCATCGGAGATGTCCCAGTCGGGGTCGTCGATGTCCCAGTCGAAGTCATCGGTCGGAGGGGGCGGGGTTTCCGGCGAAGCCGGGGGGAGGGGCTTAGCCAAAGTTGCGGACCTCCTGCGGGACGGCTTCTCCTTTGGCGCGAATCGCCTGGAGGAGCCTATCGAGTTTCTCGCCTTGGTCGGCATAGAACTCGTACTGAGCGGAGATGGAGCGGCCAGCCTCGGTCGCCCTCTGGATGACTCGGTTGTCGAGCGTGGCCGGGAACCGGAGGGAGCGGGCGACTCGGAGTTTGCCTTTAGCCATTGGGGGTCTCCTTGGAACGGCCATACTTCTTAGCCATAGCGGCCCATTCTGTGTCGGTCATTCGCAGCGAGACGGGGGCATCGTCGTGGAAGGTCATACACTTGATATGGACAACTCCCCCTTCGAGGGGGTTATAGGGAGAGTAGAACGCTCCGCAAAACTCCTGGAGCCAGCGGTGGAATACGTCGGGGAGTATGGGGCCATCGGCCTCGACTTCAATCGTGGCTCGCATTGAACGTCCTCGTCTTCTCGACCTCAAGGGAAAGCGCCCACTCGACGGCTTTGAGGACGAACTTCGTCCGGCTGTAGCCGAGTTCTGCGGCTTTGCGGGTGACGGCATCATCGAGGGCTTGAGGAGCGTCGATGGACCATCTGGCTTTAGGTGATGTCATGGCCTCTTGCTTCGTGGGATGCTATCCGAATATCCTGCAACTGAAGTATAGCACACGTCGCCGCAGGCGTCAAGTCGGGCCGAAGGCCGCAACGAGACGAGCGTTCAGTCGGGAGAACGCTTGGCTTATCAAGCATTGGTTCCGCGTAGCGGTACGAGGTTTGCCCGACCCAATTTTTTACGCACAGTCGATATGGGGCCCCTCCCCGCGACGCGCACGGCGCGGACGCCCATCCCCCCCTCCCGCGCGCGGGCAAAGGAAAAGCCAAGGTCCCGGGGGGTGTCCCGAGACCCTGGCAGGGTCAGACTCGCCTTTCGGCGTCGACGATGGGTAGGGGGAGCCTACTTGCTCCCCTTGCCTCCTGTCTTCGGTGCGATAATCGCCAGGTGCTTGACAGGGCAGACGGCGTCGCCATCGGCGACCTGCAGGACCGCACCAACCGCCGTCTTGTCCTCTTGAAGCGCCAAGCATTGGGCCTCCAAGACCCGGTTGGCGTTTTGGCTGATAGCCAGCGTGACCAACTTACCGTCGATTGTGACATCGAGGAACCATTGGGGTCCGAATCGGGTCTTCTCCATGAGCCGAATCCCGGTGAACGTGAGGTCAATTCCCTTCGCTTCGCTCCAACGAACGAACGGCGGGAGGTCACCCTTTGCCTTGGCAACCGGGGCTGTTGCGTAAATGCTTGTGAAAGCGTTCTGAATCGACATGGTTAGTCTTGCCTTTCATGCTCCGTCTAGGAGCGGCGTGTCGCCGTTTTTCGTTCGGTCGACGCCGTCATCTTAGCACGTTTGCCGGGCGGCTGTATATGGGTCTTTGGTCCTAATTTTTATAGGACTTTTGGCCCCGGGCCGGCCCTGTTCCGTTTTGCGGGACCAGCCGGCGCCTATCTCTCCCTCAGTCTGCCCCAAGCACACAAGCACAAACAGACACAGTCTGCCTCACAAAATTACCCTGATTTCCGGGATTGCACCTAATTCTTTAAGTGTGAGATAATTGAGGCAGTTCTAAACACCCCAAGTCATCAAGGAGAAACCCAATGAGTATGCGAGGGGAGCGGCACAAACGAACCATGCGTCTCGCCCCTCGTGAAGTTCGAGGGTGCCGGGAGCACTCAGTCGGTTGCCTGTGCATAGAGTTCGAGCGAGCAGACTCATGGAGACGCTTCCAGCAAGTGCTGGACATCGTGGACAATCCACGCATCCCGTCTCTCGCCGCTCTTGCACAGATACGCACTATCATCTTAGCAGAGGAATAACCCAATGACTCGAAACCTGACTCCGGCTTCGCCGTACAGCAACCCGGGGTTGATGCTCAACAGCCCCGTAGTCCACCTCGTCAGAACCCAGGATGCTCGGGATGCCATGCTCTTGGCGTGGACGAAACGCGAAGAGCAGTACAACCGCAAGAGAACAGGAGCGTGGTAATCATGGACGACTCTACACGGTTCTACCTCACCGAAGCAGGCGAGGCCCACATCGAAGAGATGGCGAGCCAATGCGCCTACTGCGGAGAGGCCATCGGCAACCACACCAATCCCTGTTACCCCGTCCACCAAGTCGGACTGGAGGGCATCTAGATGCCCCGTGGAGACGCCGAGGAATACTACGATGCCTTCGGCCCTACAACCATCACAGAGAAGGCCCGAATCGTCGTGGCCTGTGCGTGGGACAAGGTAGCCCCTCCTACGGAGTCCTATCCGGTCTTCGGTGGCAATCCTATCGAGGACCTAATCCCGATGGACCTCAACTTCGTCTTCCCAGGGGAGGTACGCTGATGCCCTGCCATGACCTAACCTACAACGCCTGGGCCCTTGGCTTCTTCTGCGGGATGGCCTTCGTAGCACTGCTCGTGTTCCTCTGCTTGGCAGGGGGCCACAGCCCCGACGATTGGGAGGACTACGATGATGATTGACGCCCAACTCATCACGGACCTGATGGCTCAGCATGAGAAGGGGCGGCCTGCCATTCTCATCCTCGACGACATCAAGGCCATTCTCACTCACGTTCAGTCCGAGGACGTGCGTGACCATCTGGAGACAATGCCCCATTCCATCGGCGCTGTAGATGAATCCTGGAAGGACGTATAGCCATGAAGCAACGTACCAAGACCCACGAGAAACTGGTCTCAGGATTCACCGAAGCCGAGTGGAAGGGCCACGCCAAGTTCTACGGCCTCGACATTCCGGCCCCCTACACCAAGACGTGCTTGGTCGAGACGACCTACACCTGCAACAACTGCGGTTGGGTCATCATCTACTCAGCCGCCGTCGATGCTGAGAAGTCTTGCCCTGGGTGCGCCCACCGCCCCTCGCACTCCCTCCGGGGAGTCTTTGGGGTTGACCGAGGACGCATCCTCGGTCGGATTCGGTCGCTAGGTGCGAAGACGGCCCACGCCATTCGGCGAGCCGAGGTGGCTCAATGAGCCAATGGGCGTTCTACTCAGGCTGTGCGTTTACCGCCTCTATCTACTTTGCCTTCACACACCAAGACTTCCAGTTCTGTGTGTTTGCTGGCTACGGGTTCGGTTGGGGTATATGGTATTACCTCGACCGTATCGCGAAAGCGGTGGAGAGACGATGAAGTACATCCTCCTGATTCGAGACGAGTTCGGCAACGAGACTACGGTGCAGAACGACCTCCAGAAATGGCTGGTCGAGAACAGACTCCGGCTCATCTCACTTCGGAAGAGCCTACAAGGAGCGTTAGCCCACGCCAAGGAGATAACCAAAGATATCTCCGACTGGTAAGTCGTCCTGGCCTTGGCCCGGGGGCTCCGCCGCTGGCGTCCCCCTTCTAAACAACATACCCATCGCCCCTGTTTGGAGCCCCCAAACCCGCCAATCAATCTATTCATGGACCTACACACCTTACCACCTCTCCCACAAAATCATCTACGACGAGCCCGAGCCTCCGCAGGAGGACGAGGATGGCAACCTCGTCGACCCTCCTGTCTTCCTCGAACAAGACAACGTGTGTTGGTATCTAGGGAGCGACGGTCTGAAGCGAGTTCCAGCAGACAAGCCGTTCGAATGGGTTGCGTATGGCTACAGATACGGACAGACTGCCGAAAAAACGATTTTTGTTGACAGCGCGGAAAAAAAATGCGATAATATCTGGGACGCCGCAAATGCGGCGGGAAGGAGCGAGCACCACATGACCGACCAACAGAAAGCAAACGTCGAGAAACTGGTCTTCTTGTCCAAGAATCTCGATTCATTCTGCAAACTCTACAACTTCAGCACCCAGGCAAACTACCGCGTTGCGGCTGGAAGCAGTTCAGGTCCTGGTGTTGTCGGAGACCTTTACGGTCTCGCGGCTATCACCGGGATGTTCAACGGTGAGGGACTTTGGGCAGTCAAAATCCCTTACGACAGAGAGAAGAGCACCCGTTTCCAAGCCTACGTCTCGGGCACCCCGAAGGGCAAGGCCCTGCCCGACTCCGAGGTAACAGCCCTCCTACAGAAGATTTTCGGGAAGCCGAACCCCGAGTACGACGACGACCCCTACGAACTCTCCGTTCACGGAGACATCGAGAACCAAGTCAAAGTGCTTCAGACCTTCTTGTCGGAGAACCAATCGCCCCGTTACAAAGTCCAATGGCAGATGACGGGGACCTGCTACGTCAAGGACGTGGACTCTCAGGAAGACGCCATCGACTATCTCAATCGCTTGGGATATCGAGACGTGATTCAACTGACGCGAGACAAGGGCGGCACCCTTGAATCGAAGCAGTACCTCTCTGTCGAGTTGGACCGCACGAAGAAGGCCCTGAAGGACAGTGTGACCGACAAAGCCGAGAAGACCAAAAGGCCGGAGCGCGTCTGGCTCGACTCGACGGAAATCTTCGTCAGCCGAGACGGCCATTACATCCGCAAAGTCACAGGTGAAGTCGTCGAAACCCAGACGAACCCGACCACAGGTATGAGCCAGTGGTGTGTCGCCCAGACTCTGCTCGACCGCTACAAACTGTGCTTCGGCACGAGTGCCCGACAGTACAAGCATGAAGACCCCGCCTACGGTTGGGGTGCCCTCGAAACTGCCCGGCTGTTCCCCATCGACGCTCAACTCGTGGACTACACCAGCGATTGGGGCGGCATCGAATGGCGTAACTTCGACGGCAAGGTCGTCGACGACTTGGGCAACCCCATCGTCCCGACGAGGGATACGTTCTAATGCCAAAACAACCGACATTCCGCCTCGTCAAGAAGACTCGCAAGGACATCGGCGGAACCGAATGGGGCTGGCTCTCTCCTCAGGGCGAACTCTGGTTCGTCCCATCAAGCGGAGGTCAGCACGACGTAGTCGCCCTCAAGATATGCGAGATGTTTCGCATAGCATCCTCGACCGTCATGGAGAAGATGGGCTGGATTCGAGTCGACAAAGCCGATATCCGTGCTCTGCATATCTGCGGCAATCGGTACTGCATGACTCAGGCTCAGCATGACTTCCTCAAGACGGTCTATGCTCGTCTGGAGTACAGCGAGACGGATACGACCGCCGATGGCAAAAAGGTCGTGAAGCACCGAAGAGTGTTTCGCGACCTCGTCGCCCAAGCCGACATCCGAGACACCGATTCCAACGAGTGCGAAGAGAAGGGACAGGGAGTCTTGGTTACTGCGTACATGGAGCCGAGTGACCTCGGTTGGAAAGTGAGAGCATCAGTATGATAGTCTTACTCGTTGACGACCGCGAAGACCGGATGAAGCGCATGAAGGCGGCTCGTCCGGACGACGAGGTCGTGTGGGCTTCGACCCCGGTCGATGCCATCATCCTCCTAGGTCAGTCCGTCACCGACACCTCCGAAGCCGGAGCCCGGCCATTCTTCGAGGAGATATGGCTCGACTTCCACATGGGCTTCAAGGACGTGAACGGCGATTATGTCGCGCATGCCCTGGGGTGCCTCGGCAAATACTACCACGAAACTCCGGTCCATCTACATTCGACGACGAAGGGAGCCGCCGCGAAGATGCAATTCGTCTTGGCGATGGCAGACTTCGAGGACACCAAGGTCAAGTGCTTCGAGGACTTCTATCCGACTCCGGTTGTCGCGGCTTGGCAACCGACGCTCTTCAAGGTCGGTCGGGGCTCCATCAAACTGGCGACATGGGGAAGCAAGGCTCTCAAGCCTGGCTACATCATGCTTCCGGACGATGTAGTCGAATGGGACGGCCCTGAAGACCAAGAGCCAGGTCTGGAGTCCTGGAGACTTCCGGTCTCTGCGAGACCTCAGCCTTCTTCCTCCGGAGGAGGGCAGTTGCTTCGGCTTCATTCGGAGCGCCTGGACAATCCGCTTCTCGATGACGGAGCCTGGGAGCGTTCCGGTATGGGCGACCACCATCGGGACCCGGCCATCGGGTACCCCTACCATCTGCATCAGCACGAAGGAGATTGAACCAGCCTCTCACAGAGGGCACCCCTTCCTTCCCCTTTCGGGAAGGGGTGTAATGTGCCAGCGTCCGGTCCCAAGTCCGGAGCATGACCCATTCCCCCCTCCGGGGTTTCGGAGGTAGTCTCATGGAAAGGTACCTATCCATTATGTGTAAGGCAGCAGGGACTTTCGAGTCCAACTACAACGGCGGCGGAACGCCCGCCGAAGGCGACATCGTCATCGAGAAGAAGGGGCGCACCATCGACTCCGTCAACGGGCGTCCCGTCAACGGCCCGCAGGAAGTCACCTGCATCTCGAAGACGGACGGTTCGCTCCGCTTCAAGGGGCACAACGGCTCCAAGTTCGACGCGTCGGACTACAAGGTCCAGCCGAAGGCCGACTCCTCGAACGGTGACTCGGCGAAGTACGCCAAGTTGGTCGCTGGTCTGAAGGCGTTGGTCGCCTCTCTCTAGGTCTCGCTCCAGACCCCTAGGTCCTCCCGGCTAGGCTCAGCCAAACGTCAAGCCTCTTGCCTCTCCTCTGGAGGGGCAGGGGGCTGGAGGATTCATCTTCGATGCATCACAAGTGCATATCAATCATCGATACCGACCGGGTATTCATCACCTGCTCGTGCGAGTGGAGAGCAACCGTACTCACGATGGAGGACGCAGTCAATACCTTTGCTGAGCATTATCTGTTGGCTTATGAGTAGTCACGTCGAGTACTACGATTGGGACGACAACGAGTTCAACTGCCGTCGATGCGGTCGCAAGCGCGTCATTGACATAGATTAGGAGCACCGACATGCCACCACCTGATGACATGGAAGAGATGCGAGAACTCGTCCTCGATGCCGAGACAGACTTTCTCGCGGACTACATCGACAAATTGCCCGAAGAAGAAATCGTCCGTAGATTCTTCGCCTACGGACTCGACCAAGAAGAAGAACAAGAGGCCTCGGAAGAGGAAGACGCCTTAGGCGAGGAGACCGAACCAAGTGACTAGGGCCGAGTATCGGGCCATCGCTCAGGCAATCAAGAACGTCCCCTCTGTCGAGGTGATGCAGAGGATGTACCGAGTAGCCCTCGTCAATCACCTTTGCGCTCTCTTTGCAGAGCGCGACCCCAAGTTCAGCCCTACGGTCTTCCGTAGGAACAGCCTTAATGGAGGTAGGCTTTGAGATTCCCCATGAGCGCTTACGACAAACCCCTCAAGCCTTCGGTCCGCTTCGGTCAGATGGAGATGGGCTGGCTCGCCCCTGATGGTCGCTACTACAGGGTCGACCCGCCCTTCCGCAAAGGAGGCAACGGCCACGAGTTTAAGGCATACCACATCTGCACCCAAATCAAGGCGTCCGGCTCTGTCCTGCTGGAGAAGTGGGGCTGGATACGAGTAGACCTCAAGGACTACGACATCCGATGTTCGCACATCTGCGGCCAGTCTTGCATCACTCCTCAGCAGAAAGCAACCCTAGTGAAGATGCGAGACCGAGAGAAGAACACGAACCGACAGAACAAGTACAACGTCTTCCTCAAGGGGGCCGCCGTCCGTAAGAAGGATTGCGACCGCTCAATCGGAGGAGGCTTCGAGGCCATCCATCCTGGGACAGGCGTTACCTACTGGGTGTACGAGTAATGCCTACCTCCGTCTACGAGACCCCCATAGACTCGGACGTATACCAATGCGAGCGTCCCAAATGCAAGAACCCCGCAACTCTCAAACGGTCGTACCTCAAGAGCACAATCTTCATGTTTTTGTGTGAGGAATGTGCCCATCCGGTGCCGAAAGGAACCAAGTGAACCTAGAGACCCAGGGCTTGACGGCTGACCAGATTCGTGGTATCATGGCCGTGATAATCCCCTTGTACCTAATCGTTGCCGCTAGAAATGCGGTCATAGCAAGAAAGAAGCACTAAATGAAAAAGAGAACCGTCATTCGGGCTGTCGCTGAAGCCCTCGTAGTCATGGCGATGGTAGCCTCGTGGCATACCGTCGTCCAGGCCGCGCCTCTTCCGGCTGTCGATTGCGACATCGACGCCAACACAGGCATCACAACCATCGTCAACAACTCGGCTTCGCCGATAGGCCGCATCGCCCCGATGTCCGTTCACGTTGTCCCGAAAGCACAACTCGCGAACTGGCTGCTTCTGTCAGGCGTCCGATGCGAGGACCTCGACACGGCTGAGGGCACGCTCCCTGCTACGCAGGCAATCCAGATGGATGCTCCGACAACGCTGGCGACGGCTCCTTCGGCGAAGCCGAACGAACGAGGACCCAATTTCCAGTTGGGCTTGCTCTCCAGATTCAACGCTACAGCGACATACAACGTAGCCCTCTTCGGAGGTCTACGAGCAGGCGTCGGCATCGCCGGAGATGAACGCTTCTCCGGTCATTCGGAGACCTCTCGGGTCCGTCACGATGATTCGGCTCTGCCGTATCTACAGACCCTTCCGGTCGCTACACTCTCCTTTCCCATCTCGCATACAGGGCTGAACGCCCAGGCTGGATGGCTCTACAAGACCGAGACGTTCCAGAAGCCAGGCTTCGGCAAACTGGGATACGGCGTCTCCGCGACGATACACTTCTAATGCGCGGCCCAGGATTGTACGTCCTCATCGCAGTCCTCTGCGTGATGGCCGCCTTCCTGGTCGGTGTGAGGGTGGGGGCTTATCCAAGCCTCCACCAGTCTCCGCCGAAGGCGCAGAAGGTCGATAACTCTGGTCGCATCTGCACAGAGGACAAGTATTACGATGTGAAGACCGGAGCCCGGTACGACGCAAACGTCTGCGTCAAGCAAATCTCTCCTCCCCGAGGGGTAGGGAAAATCGAGATAGTCAAATGACCACCTTCGGTGATGGCGATTACATCACAGGAACGGGACAAGTGCTGTACGGAGTTCATTCCCCTCTGCTCTGCGCAGAGCGGACCTGCGTGATTCACGCACCGAGCCTCCATCGCTTAGCGAACTTCCCAACGAACTGGAGAGAGGACCGTCAAATCATGGAGCGAATCTGCGGTCATGGCGTCGGACATCCTGACCCAGATGACGCGGCATACCGTGCTTCGCAAGGCGACCACGACACTCAGCATGGATGCGACGGATGTTGCTCCAACGCTCTTCGAGAGAACTCGCCGGGGACCGGAGGAAGAACCAGATGACTACAAGGCTTGACCCCACGGCGCTCCAAGCGGCCGTCAATGTTCTTGAACATGATGTGGACCCGTGCGACATTGGGTCAGTAGACGATACTGCTCAACGAATGGTAGAAGCCTATCTCTCCGCCTTGCCGAAGCCCGACCAAGAGAGCAGAGAGCGGGCGGCAACCGCTGCGAGTGAGGCATGGTGCGATAAATACTACCTGCCGAACGGCGACTCTAACGACGACGTATGGGGTGCGGTCGTGGACGCCGTTCTTGCTGTCGTTCAGGGCCGTACCCAGGAGGACGACAAATGAACGGCAAGCCGGGATACGGCCTCTGCCCCGGTTGTCGCGAGTGGGGCACGATAACGGACGGCCACCACCTCTGCCGCGAATGTGAAGGCTACAAACCCAAGGCCCCGGTCCTACCCCATGAGTAAGCCGACACGCGAGACTTGCCGTATTTGTCACGGTAGCGGATGGATGCGCGACCAGAGTTTTTGGCGTTGGGTTATCTTGGCCGACCAAGACAAGGTGTGCCCGTCTTGCAATGGACGCGGATGGCACTTTATCGAGGCCCCGGTCCTACCCCATGAGGAGAGCAGTAAATGACTTGGACGGAATTAGCAATCGCGGCTGGTGCGTCATGTTCTGAAGAAGCGGACGCCTTGCTTTGGAGCGGAACCGCGTTCCCATTCGCGCCCGCGAAAACTATCTGGAAGCAGTTACGCCACGTCATCCGGCACAAGATATGCTTCGATGACCCATTCGCGAATTGCGGGGTCCTACCCGAAAAGGACGGCGAGAAATGAGCATCCACCAAAAACGCACTTTCATACGCAGGCCCGAGCCGACCGACCAGGGCACCACCGACTCCCCAAAGCGTCCGAGAGGCGTTGGCGGTATTCAACTCAACGAGGAACCGGACTTGGAGCCTTCGTCGGGGCGGGGGGACCTCGAAAACCGCGTCACGTTTTGGATTGGACATCACCTCGCCTACAAAAACCTCGACCTGCAAGACACGCTCTATAAAGTCCGCGACGCTCTCTCCTCTGACGCGCAACGGATCGCGGAGTTGGAAGCCGAGATTAAACACGCCGATGATTGGTACGGCGGGCACTACGACACGTTGCTTGCCGAGCGTGACGCTTTACAGGAAAAGAACGCCTCTTGCGCCAGGTCGTTAAGGCACGTTCTTGAAACGCAGGGCGCTTCCCTCGAAGAGGTCCGCGCCATCCTGGACCGCCCCTAGTTATGGAACATGAAGAGGGCACCGCCGTCCTTCGGTAGGACATACGAGGGATTCCAGGTCGGGCAGGCCGCAGGCACATTCCCGTAGGGATGAGGGGCCGACGCCGTTGAACACATAGAGCCGCCAGCGCCAGTGCCGTCTCCGAAGTTGATGACTGCTCCCGTCTGTCCGTTGGCCGTTCCGTCGAAGAATGAATGGTCGGTTCCGATAGGAGCGGGCGTAGCCGGAGTGCTTCCCGAGTAATACGGGGGATTGCACTGAGGCTGAGTGCTTCCGTTCGTGATGATTTGGTTGCAGTCGACGATATGGGCGTAGGTCTGTCCGAAGGAGAGCCCGACAATCGTCTGGTTTTGGTCCGTCAGATTTATCAGGAAGCCACAAGGCCCGATGATGACTCCGAAGTATGAGCACGAGGAATACTCGACGAGGTCGAGCGGGGCCGGATTGCCTTGAATGTCGGTGCCGCATCGGACGACGAACTCGGCTCCTCCGCCCGAGGCTCCTCCGGCTGAAGGACAGAAGGACCCATTTCCTTGGTATGTCGGGTAAACGCCGCCTTCGGTGAAGGCTACACGGACGCCCGCCAGGGGGGCACTGAGGGCTACGAGGCCATTCTCGGGATGGACTTCGGCGGTGTTGTTGCCGCCGCAGAGGACACAATTCTGGGAGCCGTCGTAGAGGTCGTCTCCGAACACGCAGTATTGAAAGAGGTCTCCGCAGGCGACCTGGTAGGCCGCTTCGACGTAGACTCTCCAGTCTTCGTGGTCGCCGATAGTGTTGCGGTCATACGATTCGAGAATCGTAGCCTTGCCGAGGGCCGCCATGTCGGACACACAATTTATTGCTTGGGGAGCGGTGTCGATGTTGGCTCCGCGTTTGGAAGAGCCTGACGCAGGCTGAGCAAAGTGTAGGAAGACGCCTTCGATGCCTCCTCCCATGACGTTTGATGGACCGACCATTGTGGTCGAACATGTGACGCCGTGACCCGTGGTGTTGTCGGTCGGCGACGACAGCGAGATAGGCGTATTGTCGAGAAGGGTAGAAATGCCGTTATACCACACATAAAACGGGGCTATGGTTCCAGAACCCAAGGGGCAACAACTTTTGGCGTGTGCCCACACCGACATAAAGGCCGCTGAGTCGGCCTCGACTCCCGGGAAGCATCCGGTGTAGCCGTCAAAGCCATACATCGTAGGGTCGAGTTCCATCGAAGCCGGAGGTCCGCTGGCAGGGAACAAGCCGCCGCCCCCACCGCGACCGTTTCCGCAAGAGAATTGGTCCTCGTAAATCGAGTAGTAACAATCGGGCGTCAAGGCTCCGGTCGTCGAGACGAGGGTACAGCCGACTCCGTTGATGGGCGATGGCGTCGGGGCCTCACCGGGAGCAGGAGTGTTAGTCCATTTGTAGTTTGCGGCCAGGATGCCCCCGTCGTTGAGGAGGGTTCCCCAACGCAGTTGCGCCGAATAGAAGACGTAGGGAGTCCGATTGAGGACGAGTTGTTCGAGGTCGGGGTGCTCGATTGCGCCGTCGCTCGTCCGAGTACAGTTTGAGCCTGCGGCGTTTCCGGTTCCGTTTCGGTTGCTCGAAGAGGGAGTCGGCGTCGGGGGCGACGGATGGAGCGACGGGTCGTGCTGGAACATATTGAGGCCCGTGAAGGTCGAGTCGCCTTGGGTCGCGGCAACGTCATAGTTGTCCATCCGAGGATGGTCGTTGCGGTTGACGCCCGTACAGCCTACGTCGACGTAGTCTGCGCCTAGAGCCAGGTTGGTGTAGTATTGAGCCCAGCATCCGGCCTTGCCGATGCGCCCGACCGCATGAGCCCAGGACTTTTCGGAGTTCGCCGCGTCCGTGACGTTCATAGCGGCACTGTCGTCTCGGCAGAGCACGAAGAACTTGTTCATGGTGGCATCTTGCATGGTCTTTGAGCCGGACTTACCCCATGAAGTTTGCATGGGGGGCACAAAAGGCGCACACGTCTGAGTGATAGAGGGGGCAGTCAGGCCCGATTGAGTGAAGACCCCTCCGGAGTAAGTACAAGGAAGTCCCGGAGAAGCCGCAGGCGGGCTCGGAGCCGGAGGCGGAGAAACGGAACACACAATGACGCCTTGAGCGTTTGAATAGCAGGACGAAGACCCTCGATTGCTCCAAGGGTCAGAGCCACACCCAAAGGCCATGATGCCAGCGAAGAGGACCGAGGCTACGAAGAGGCTAACAACGCTTCGCATTTAGGCTCCGTTTCCCAAGAAGCAACCCGCGTCAAACGTATCGTTGATGGCCGCTCCTGCGATGCTAAAGGTGACTTGGGTCGTGCTGTTGATGACGACGTGCCATCCGGTGATGTTGGTCGTTTCGTCCTGGATATGACAGAGCGGAGCGTTCGTGAACGCTTGCAAGAAGTTCACTTGAAGAGTCGTGAGGGCGTTCGTGGACGTGGTCACATGGACCGCTTCAGGGACTCCAGTAGCACACACACCAGCCGCGAGGGTTACTGCACAAGTGAAGTTGGCAGGTTGATGCAGGTGGCCGCCGCAAGTGTTGGAGGCTCCGCAAGGAGCGACCGAGGACGACCCCCCGATGATGATGTCTCCGGTGTTGGCAGTTGCCGACCCGAGAGCGGAAGCGCCTCCCGAGGCTATTTCGCCCTTGCCTCCTGAGTTGGCGTTCCCCAGAAGATTTCCGGTCGATGTGCCACCGTACTTCCAGTCACCCGCGCAGGTTACGGAGCCTCGGTTCGAGCCATCGTTCTGGAAGCCGACAATCGAGTTGGGTCCGGTGCATATGCCGATGCCGCCGTTGGTCGTCACGGCATGGTTGAAGTTGATGCCATCGGTCGCTGTGGCTGTATTGATGCTCCAGGTTACGCCGCCGTTCGTCGTGACGGCGACAGCCGAGAAGCATTCGGTCGTTCCGGTGCAGGCCGTTCCCGGGGCGAGGAAGGCCAGGCTATATGTATTGGCTCCGGCAGGCTGTACGATGGCAAGGACTCCGGTGTGCGTGACCGCCGTCGTAGACGCTGTGCACCCCACACAAGTGAACTGGACTCCGCCTACGTCAGCCGTCGTTGCCCCGGAGAAGACACCGAGGGCCGCTGTCGTTGAGGTCGTACCGATGAAGGGGGTGGCTCCCGTCAGGGAGATAGCCGGAGGAGCAGACCCGGTCGTAGCCAGGGATATAGGGTCGAAGGCGACACCCGTGTTGGTCCAACTGTCGGCGGCTTGGGCTAGGCTTCCCCGAAGGGGAGGACCCCCGAGAGGATTGAGGACGAACCCGGCTACGGCCAGGACGACGAGGCCTAAGAAAGCAAAGCGTTTAATCATTTCTTCAGGATGACCTCAAGAGAGTCGTTCGCGGCGACACCGAAGGCGTGGTTGGCTATGCAAGTCAAGCCATTGACGACGGGCCTGCCGTAAGGCGCTACGAAGGGACGCCAGCCTCCTGCGCCAGCCATCGCTTCCCAGACGATTGCACCTGTGTTGGTCGTGGCATTATCGAAGCATTGAACCGTGGTTCCAGCCACGAGGGTATTCATGTTTGACAAGGACTGGTAGGTTATCTCGTAGATGGTGCCGGGCCCGACCAGGAAGTTCCAGCAGTAGTGTCCCGTATTTGGGGCTCCTCCGGTATAGGAGGCCGGGTCGACGACCGCCGTACAGGAAGCGTTGTTGACGGCAAAGTCGGCTTGGGAGACCAGAGGGGTCTTGGCTCCGTAGGCTTGGTATTTCGGTATCGAGTTGACGCCTCCAATCGTGGATGTTCCTTGTTGCACTGATACGTTCAGGGCCCCAGAAGAAGATTGGAGTCGGTCAAAGCAGGGCGATGAGCCTGAACCGCAGTTGTCGACCCCGGTGTAGCCCATCAAGCCAATGGATGCTCCCGTTGTTCCGGCTTGCTGGTCCGAGAGACCGCTAAAGGGGAGAGAGAAGGAGATGGAACCTCCGACAAGAGTTACGTCTACTGCGCCGTTGTCCTCGACCTTCACACATCCCGGGGCGCATCCCGTCGAAGACGCAATCACTGTGCTGATGTCAGGTCCCAGAGGGGAGCCCCCCGGCGACACAAAGTATTGGGCTACTCCGCCGGAGTTTGAAAGCCCGAACCATCGTTCGTTCGGCTTAGAGCCAATATGAGGTTGGAAGCCAACAATCTTTCCCTTCGACATATAGACGAGGTCGATGTATCGGTGGTCGAGGCGGCCCGACTTATCGGTCGAGATGTTCCATTGAATGGTTTGAGTCGCCTTCGGCGTAACGGCTATAGCCCTCGCGGGATGGGACGCCAGCACCGCTAACACCATCAGGAGGGAAAGTAGGGTTCTCTTCATGCAAAAATAGCCTCTTCAAGTTCCCCGCGAAGCGAGGGTTGAAGGGCTATTTCTTCTTCGAGGAGGCTGAAACCTTTAGGGACCCATGTACCTCAGTCATTTAGACTGCCGTCTAGGAAAACCCGGACCAGGGCCCCTAATGCTTAGCGAGAGAACGTGCCTTGCGACAGAGGTTGCATACTGTCTCGCCTTACGCCCCAAGTATAGCACACACACAACCCATCTGTCAAGTCCCGCTTTGCGGAAAGTGATATCCATGAGCCACTACATGTGTCGGGGTAGCCCTGAGTTCATTATCGGAGAATTTTGCGGGACATTTGTCCCATCAATCGGGACCTTAAAGCGAGAACATACAGAGAGGGGGCGGTCGCTCGACCCCCCCCGACCCATGTTAATAATCATGGATATCATTTTCGATTCATGGACCGACAATCGGGACAAAGCGACACCTCCATGTCCGGGTCGAACCCAACCTTGAGTACGACCTTCTGTAGGTCCTCCGATTCTTCGCCGCATTGGTCACACAGATTTGGCATTGGCTTCCTCCGGTTGGGGGACTTCCAGTTTCCAGCCGATGCTTCCTTGCTGTCTCAAGTGAATCGTATCTCCTTGGAAGTCCCTCGACGACATGATGAGGTCCGCGACCGGGCTCCCGGCCTGACGTGCCAGGTTGATGACGGTGTCCGGCACCGCGCTCATGCCGTTCGTTCCGGCGACGGCATCAGTCGGGTCCTTCGTGTAGCCCTTCCTGGAGTGATAGATGATGAGCACACACACACCCTTCTCGTGGGCCAACTGGAACGTCGGCTCCATCATCTGGTACTGTCCCGCGAAGACATCGCCCTTCTGGCTTACCTTCTTAATGTAGGGTAGAAGCGTATCAATGATAACCAACTTGACTTCTGGGTGCTGGTCCAGAAAGTTGGAAATTGCTTGATTGCCGCCGTCGCTGGCCGCAGGCCATTTATGCGTAATATAAAAGTTCGATGGCCAAGCCGAAGACCCCAGATACATTTGGGCTGTCCGCTCGTAGAACCTATGACGATTGTCTTCAAGCGCCAGGTATAGGACTCCGGCCTTATTCGAAACAAATCCGTGCCCGTAGTGAGCAAGACTCTCTGCCGTATTCGCGAACGGGGGTAATCCTGTAGCCACCGACAGACCCAGCCCCAAACAGAAAGCGGACTTTCCCGCCTTGGGATGGCCCACGAGCAGTGTTTGACCAACAGCCAACAGATATGGTATAACAAATTCGGGTGGCGCAGGCCGGGAGTGTTGGAGTTCGGCGAGAGTATAGACTTCGATTTGCTGTCCACGTCTCTTAGACCTTTCCTTGTTAGCGATAGAGTCGAAGGTCGTCCTCAACTCCTTATCGCCGAGCGGCGGAGTGTTGGTGAAGTTCCAATCCTTTAGCCCTGCCCATCCGGCTAGTTCCCACAGTTCCTCAGGAAGGGACGCGACCAGGATGCCCGCTACTGAGGCGGCGGTGTTGTTTCGGCCCTCGCCGTCCTTGAGACCTCCAGGAAGATTCAGTTTCCAGAGGCGCTCGTCCCCGTAGGACGTGCTCTCCAGAAGGCCCTTCTGCTCCGCAAAGAACTCTATGACCCATTCAGGAAGGTCGGCTAGGTAGGTCTCGCCTGTTTCTTCGTCGACGAGCGGGAGGACCCAGTCGTAGACCGAACCATCTGGATGCACACTCGGGGGTGCAAGAACATA
>Ga0207929_1000035_pt1 | contig 53302 bp, 55 predicted proteins | sample NGESurdeep072012_FD_184466 | JGI IMG/M metagenome (GOLD analysis project Ga0207929, IMG submission 184466) | Arctic peat soil microbial communities from Barrow, Alaska - NGEE Surface sample 53-1 deep-072012 (SPAdes) | ecosystem: Environmental > Terrestrial > Soil > Wetlands > Peat ... | reverse complement strand
CCCCCCCCCCCCCCCCAACCTTGCGGGGATGGCGCCGGCGCGCGGCGGCGATGACGGGCGAGAGGTGCGGCGTGGAACGGGTCTGTTTCATGGCACGATCATAGCTGAGGATTCGCACCCTTGGATAAGTGCAAGTTGCATATCGAACACGCGGACGGCGCGCATGCAGGCGGAGCCTGAGATTTCGGGTCTGCCGACCGGGATAGCGATGGTATTTTCGGTCGGCCTATCCATACCCCTCGCGGAAGAAATTGACATCGTCAGCCGATGCAGGCCCCCAGCACCGCGCAATCGAAGAACAGCACCGGCAGGAACATGACAAACGGCGCGGCGACGCAGCTCAGGACAGCGGCGATCAACGCGCCGTCCGTGCCGGTGAATTTCAGCCGGCGGCGCAGCGCGAAGCCCAGTACAAAGCACAGCGCCATCGGGATCGCGAAATAGGATACCTCCGTCGAAAGGGCGCGCGCGGGCGCAAAATGGTCGAAGGACAGTCCGTAGGCGACATCCCAGACGAAGGCGAGCGCGAAACACAGGCCGGTGAACGCCGCCGCGCGCAGCCACGAACGTCTCGCGGGCGAGGCGAGTGCCACTATTGCAACCCTCCTGCTCCCGGTTTTGCGGCCGGGATATCGCACAAACCATAGCGGCCGGCGAACGCATCCGAAAACGCCATGCCGTTGAGACAGAGGCGACGGTTCAGCCGGCCGCGACGCCGCAAGGGACGGTCACGCGCTGTCCCGCAGGACATCGAAAATCCCAGACTACATCGAGATGCAATATGAATTGTTGCTGGGGACCTGGTCGTCGTGACCGGCGGTGCCAACGAGCGCGATCACCACGCAATTCAACTTATCCTTGGTGTCGATGAGTTGGCCGGTTCCCGGCATGATGAATTTCGTGGTCCCGCTGCCGGGAATAGCGAAAATCTGCAGCGGCGGCAAAGCGGCGAACGGGCCAAGCGGTCCGCCTCCGACATAGGTGCAGATCACCGGACCGGTCAGGGGCAGCGGGCCGGGCGGCGGAGCGCATCGCCAGTGCGGATCCGTAGCGCCGTAGCTGGTGAGGATCGAGCCGGTCGGAAAATTGTCGGTGACGACGAGACGTCTCAGGTCGGCCGCGGCGAGAGTGTTGGTGCCGACATTCTGGACCGTGATGACGAAGCCCTGGGACTGCCCGCCTGTGCTTGGAGGCGTCAGCGCCACCTTGGTGACGCCAAGATCGTATGCGGCATTGCCGGCGCAGACATAGATGTTCTTGAAGGCGATAAAAGCACCCGCCACTGGAGCCGATATCGTGACGGGATCCGGCGAGACCGGAATCCCAGGAGCCCAATAGCACCCATTGGCACCCACGCCGGCCGGCACCGTTTCCGTCACCGTGCATTCCAGGCCAATTGGAACGTTGGAGAGCGTCGTCAACGATGCGGCGGCCGAATGCGCGCTGGTGAGCGTCCCGGTTTGCACGACGTGCGCCGCCGCCGGGTTGGCCGGATTGCGGCAGTCGGCGACAAAATTGAACACGGCGCCGTCGGGAAAAGTCGACCCGACGGGATGCTCGTAAAGCTTGCCGACCAGAATTTGTCCGGTCGCGCATTTCAACGTATTGGTGACGGTGACGATCACCGTCTGGTTGGCGACGATGGTGACCGGCTGCGCCGGCGCGAAGGTCGCCGCCCAGGACGCGCTGCCGCCACCGCAAGCCGATGTGCTCGTCACCGGCGGCGGCGGCGTTTCGCTGACCGTGCACTGGCTGGCGGCCGCGATGCCCGATATCGGCAGGTTGGGACCGATGCCCCAGGGGATCAAGCGGAACGGAATATTCGGTCCGGACGGCGTGCAATTGATCGCGACCGGGAACAGCGCCTGTGTCGGCAGCCCCAGCGTGTTCACGACTTTCTTGTAGATCTGGAGCGAACCGGTCGGGTCGCACTTCAACGTGTTGGTGACGGTGACGATCGCCGTCTGGTTGGCGACGATGGTGACGGGCTGCGCCGGCGCGAATGTCGCCGCCCAGGACGCGCTGCCGCCGTTGCAGGCCGACGTACTTGTCACCGGCGGCGGCGGCGTTTCGCTGACCGTGCACTGGCTGGCGGCCGCGATGCCGGTTGTCGGGGGGTTCGGGCCGATACCCCAGGGGATCAAGCGGAACGGGATATTCGGTCCGGACGGCGTGCAATTGATCGCGACCGGGAACAGAGCCTGTGTCGGCAGCCCCAGCGTGTTCACGACTTTCTTGTAGATCTGGAGCGAGCCGGGCGTCGACAAACAGCCTAGAGCATTGGTGACGGTGACCGAATTGATGCCACTTTGGATCGTGACATCCTGGGCCGAAAAGACGGGGCCGTGCCAATGACAGTTATACGGCAAAATCGGGAGCTGCTCGGCCAGGTGACATTGGCTTCCCGGCACCAGGCTATTGATCGAAGCGCTGGCGTTGTTCGGCAGGTTCAAGGGGTAATTCGTCGAAACGTTCAGAAGGTCCTTGCAGGTCACAGCGATCGAAAATGGCGTGCCGCCAAAGAGTCCCAATGGATCCTGCAGGAGGACTTTCTTCACCACGAGTGAGCCCGGTGTCGCGGGGCAGAAATAGGCGTTGGTCACCGTCAAGTTGACAGCCGGGCCGCTCGACGTGGGGATGGTCCAGCTTTGCCCCGAATACACCGGCGCCGACCATTGCAAGGGAACCGGACAATTGCCGGTAAAGGACGCCGGAGACACTTCCGAGAGCGAGCATGCGGTGCCCGCCGGCGTCGAGGCGTCAGCCAGCAACGTCATCTGGTTGTTGCCGAGCACATCGTTGTTGCCCCATCCCAGGATACCGGGGCATGGCGTCTTCATCGTAAATGTGAGCCCGGACACGACCGACACGGAATTTCCAAAGACCGGATCGACGACGATCTTGTGAACGACCAGGGCCGTATAGAACTGCGCAAGGGCTGGTCCTGCGCCAAGGCCGAGCATGACGGCCGAAAGTGCCGCGCTCATGACGGCGCGGCGCACGGCACGCGCCAGACGTGCAAGCATCGCGATGCCCCCCTGATGCACAAGTCATCATAGTCCAGGTGACCGGTCTTGTCTCTAACTATTCCCCCGCTTCAGTAATAGAACAATTGCGGCAGGCCTTGCTGTAAGTATCCGTAATGCATCCTACAAAGCCAATTGCCCTGGCGGCGCGCCGTTCGTCACGCGAGGCCCCGGCTCCCCGGTTTGACGGCGGGGATGTTCTGCAGATGCGGCGGCAGGTTGTCCGCGTCCCAGGCGGGGACTTTGAGCGCCGTCAATGCGACGAGCTTGACGCCGACCTTGGCCTTGCCGCCGGAGCGGTCGATCAGGCAGCAGGCGGCGACCGGCTTGCCGCCGGCAGCGCGGATCGCCTCGATGCATTCGCGCGACGAGACGCCGGTCGAGACGATGTCCTCGACCATCAGCACGGGCTGGTTTTTCGTGAGCGTGAAATTGCGGCGCAGCTGGAACTTGCCGTCGACGCGCTCGACATACATCGCCGGCAGGCCGAGTTGGCGGCCCATCTCATAGCCCGGCACGATGCCGCCGACCGCGGGCGAGACGATGGCGGTGAACTTCGTCTTCACTTCGGCGCGGATTTTGTCCGCCAGTGCCTTGCACAGCTTGGCTGTGCGTTTGGCGTCCTGGAAGACCAGCGCCTTCTGCAGGAACATGTCGGAATGCAGGCCGGATGACAGGATGAAATGGCCTTTGAGCAGAGCGCCGGCTTTTTCGAACTCGGTGAGGACTTGTTCGGGGGTCAAAGATTCCACCTTCGGTGATTTGAAAAAACATTGTCATGGCCCGCGATCCCCCTACGCTGCTTCGCAGCTTCGGAGGACCGGCACTGAGACCCTCCGAAGCCTTGGCGTAGGAGGGATGCGGGCCACCCGGTTGAGGTCTTCGCGGACTGCGGCATTCGATCTCAACTCAATTCTGAACCCGAAGAGACTCTCGTCACCTGGGTGGCCCGCATTCGCGGGCCATGACAGATGAATTTGGAGCGACGCCCTACGCGTGCTCCTGCTCGCGCACCCGATCCACCGACTCCACCGCCGCGTTCACCCGCAGCGCGCCGAGGATGTTCTGTAGATGCGGCAGGTCGCGGACTTCGATGTCGACGTTGAATTCGAAGAATAGCGGGTTTCGCGCCGTCACCTTCATGTTGAAGATGTTGCCGCCATTGTTGGCGATCACGCTCATGACGGCGGCGAGCGAGCCGGGCTCGTTCTTGACGCGGACGGCGACGCGCGCGACGGACGGGCCGCCCTCGGCGGCGTGCATGCCCCAGTTGACGTCCAGCCAGTCCTCCATGCCGGTCTGCGCCCGCTCGAGTTCGGCGCAGTCGATGGTGTGGATGACGACGCCCTCGCCCGGCACCATCAACCCGACGATGCGGTCGCCGGGCAAGGGATGGCAGCATTGGCCGAGCTTGTAGGAGATGCCTTCGGTGAGGCCGCGGATGGAGATCGGGCGCTTGGCCTTGGGTTCGGCGAAGGCGGATTGCTTGCGCCGCTCGGGATCGCGCTTCAGTTCCGGGAAGACCGCTTCGAGGACCTCGTGACCGCGTAGCGCGCCGCGGCCGACATCGGCATAGACGTCGTCGGCCTTGCCGGCATGCAGTTTCTTGGCGACGCCGGCGATGGCTTTCTCTGTCAGCTCGGCGCCTTCGTCGGCGAAGACTTTCTTGAGGATGTTGCGGCCGAATTTCACGTGCTCGTCGCGCTGGGCATGGCGCAGGAAGCGGCGGATTTCGGAGCGCGCGCGGCCCGTGACGACGAACTGCTCCCACAAGGGCGACGGGGTCTGCACATCGCTGCGGATGACTTCCACCTGGTCGCCGTTGCGCAAGGGCGTGTGCAGCGGCACATGCACGCCGTTGACCTTGGCGCCGACCGTCGAGTTGCCGATATCGGTGTGCAGCGTATAGGCGAAATCGATCGGCGTGGCGCCGCGCGGCAGCGAGATCAGATCGCCCTTGGGGGTAAAGCAGAAGACCTGATCCTGGTACATGTTGAGGCGGGAGTTCTCCAGGAACTCCTCGGCGCTGTCCTCCTGCTCGAGCAGATCGACCATGTCGCGCAGCCAGCCATAGGCGCGGCCGTCGCCCTCCTCCGCCACATGCTCGCGGTAGCGCCAATGGGCGGCGACGCCGCGCTCGGCGACGTCATGCATCTGTTGGGTGCGGATCTGGACCTCGACGCGCTGTTTTTCGGGGCCGATCACCGTGGTGTGGATCGAGCGGTAGCCGTTGGTCTTGGGTGTCGAGATGAAATCCTTGAAGCGCGCCGGCACCATCTGCCAGTTGGTGTGCAGCACGCCGAGCGCGCGGTAACAATCGTCCTCGGATCTGACGATGACGCGGAAGCCGAAAATGTCGGACAGGGTCTCGAAGTTGAGCTGCTTGTCCTTGAGCTTGCGCCAGATGGAGAACGGCCGCTTGGCGCGGCCGTAGACCCAGGCCTCGATGCCGTGCTCGGCGAGCTTGCGCTTGATCTGGTCGGCGATGCGGCCGATGCGGTCCCCGGACGAGTCCGTCAGGCGCGAGAGATGCGTGACGATGGAATTGCGCTCGTCGGGATTGAGCTCGGCGAAAGCGAGATCCTCGAGCTCCTCGCGCATGTTCTGCATGCCGATGCGGCCCGCCAGCGGGGCGTAGATGTCCTGCGTCTCCTGGGCGATGCGGCGGCGCTTCTCGGGCTTTTCGATGAATTGGAGCGTGCGCATGTTGTGCAGGCGGTCGGCGAGCTTGACCAGCAGGACGCGGATGTCGGAGGTGATCGCCAGCATCAGCTTGCGGAAATTCTCCGCCTGCTTGGTGCGCTCGCTGAACAGTTCGAGCTGCGACAGCTTGGTGACGCCGTCGACCAGGCCGGCGATCTCGTCGCCGAAATTGGCCTTGATGTCGTCAAAGGTGGCGAGCGTGTCCTCGATGGTGTCGTGCAGCAGCGCGGTGACGATGGTGGCGACGTCGAGCTTGAGGTCGGTGAGGATGGCGGCGACTTCGAGCGGGTGGGCGAAATAGGGATCGCCAGAGGCGCGGAACTGCTTGCCGTGCGCCTTCATGGCGTAGACATAGGCCTTGTTGAGCAGCGCCTCGTCGGCATCGGGATCGTAGGCCTTGACCCGGTCGACCAGCTCGGTCTGGCGCATCAGGCGGCGCTTGGCTTTTGCCGTTGGCGATAGTGGCGCGGGCGCGACGGAGTCGGCCGCCGGGGCAGACAGGTTCTGCCCCGCGGAAACGGGTTTGTCCGCGGTCGGTAGGCTCATGCGCTCAATATACGCTGGGAATTGGCCAAATCGTAAGTCGAATAAGGCTCGAGCAGGGCCGCATCGACCATGCGTCCCGGAGCAGCTAAAGTGAACGCGCGGGGACAACCCTATTGTAAGGAAGCTCGCATGAGACGGTCATTGTTTATCGCGACCACCGCGCTTGCCGGATTGCTTGCATTACCGACGCTGGCCGAGGAGCCGACGATCGGGAGCATCGCGCATTTTCCCGCGCCGAACTGCCCAGCCGGCTGGCACGTGACGGACGGCACCCTGATGCCGATCAAGGACAATTGGGCGCTCTTCACGGTCCTGGGCAAGAGCCGCGGTGGCGACGGCCAGAGGACGTTCGCGCTTCAAACCGTACGGTCGTCACCCATCGACGGCGTGCCGGTCGTCTGGTGCGTCGCGATGCAGGGACGTTTGCCTCCGGAAGCCGCATCCCTGACGCGGCAGAACTAAAGAAGGCCGACGCAGACCTCGCCGCTGTAGCTTGCGGGCGCGGGCTCAGTCGCGGTTGAAACTCAAATTGGGGAGTCGCGCGGGGATTTTGCCGATACCGCCCGTTACCATGGCCTCGCGGATGCGAAGATCCGCGATCCATTGGAAGGGGAGAAAAGTTCATGCGTAGAATGTTGCTTATGGCGGCGGTCCTTTTTGGAACATTGGCGTCCGCGCCGGCCTATGCCCAGGCCAACGACTCGGCTTATGCGGGCGAGGTCATGCTCGTCGCGTTCAATTTCTGCCCGCAGGGCTGGCATGCCACGGACGGCTCACTGCTGCCGATCCAGCAAAATGCCCAGCTCTTCGCGCTCATCGGTTCGGCCTATGGCGGCGACGGCAAGACGACGTTCGGGCTGCCGAAACTAAGCGGTCCCAAACCGGCGAACGGCCCGGCGCTGACGCATTGCATTTCGCTGCAAGGACCCTTCCCGCTGCATGCCGAGCACGCCGGCGGCAACATGATGGGACCCAAGGGACATCACTGAACACGCCTGAGAGCAGAAAGGCCGGGACTCGCGTCCCGGCCTTTTGGTCTTTGGAACGTGCGCAACGGCCGTTGGCTTGCCGCGTCCGGCCATTTGCCGTACAGTAGGCGCAAGGATGGTCGTCATGAGCCGTTCCACTTTACAAAAGCGACCCGCTACGCGCACCCGGCAAGAACGCCTGGAGGCGCGTATTTCGCGCGACCAAAAGACCTTGTTTCAACGTGCCGCCGCGCTTCAGGGGCGCACATTGACGGACTTCGTCCTGAACAGCGTCCATGAGGCCGCGGTCCGCACCATCGAGGAAACGCAACTCATCCGCCTCAGCGCGCAGGACAGCCGCGTTTTCGCAGCTGCCCTGATCAATCCCAAGAAGCCGAACGAAAAGCTTCGTGCCGCGGCCCAGCGCTATAAGGAGCGGTTCGGAGGCTGAGTGACCAAGCCCACCTGCGAACGCATCGAACCGCTCGGCGAGCAGCACGACCGGTCCGGATTTTCCTGCGGCGTCGACGCGCTCGACCGCTACTTTCGCACCCAGGCCGGGCAGGATAGCCGCAGACGTATCGCCGCCTGCTTCGTGCTGACGGCCGCCGATGGCACCGTGGCCGGCTACTACACCCTGTCCGCGACCAACATCCTGCTGACGGAACTGCCATCCGCGACGGCCAAGAAACTGCCGCGCTATCCCCTGATGCCCGCGACGCTGATGGGACGGCTGGCGGTCGCAAAAAAATACCAAGGCCAAAAATTCGGCGAGCTATTGCTCCTCGATGCCTTCGCCCGCACGCTGCGCAGCGAGATCGCATCTTTTGCCTTTGTCGTGGACGCCAAGGATGCCGCAGCCGTGACGTTTTACGAGCGCCTTGGCTTCATACGGCTACCGAGTACCGAACGGCGGCTGTTCAAACCTGTGTCGGAGATCGCGACGCTTTTCGCCTGATCCGAAAGAAAAAAAGGGCGGCGCCTTGCGGTGCCGCCCTTTTTCCAATTCTCGTCCGGCGACGGCTACTCCTCGTAGTCGGCCTCGGGCTCCGGCTGCGGCTCGGCGCGGCGCTGGGCTTCGCTGGTGAGGGCGCGCAGCAATTCTTCTTCGGTGACCTGGCGGGAAGCAGCGTCCTCGCGGCCGTCGTCGCTGTCGGGACGGGCCTCTTCGGGCTCGTCGACATCGGCATGCTTCTGCATGCTCTTGATGTATTCCTCCTTGGTCTCGTCGGGCTTGACTTCCTTGGCCGCGATCTCGCGCAGCGCCACGACGGGATTTTTGTCGCGGTCGCGGTCGACCATCGGCTCGGCGCCACCGGACAGCTGGCGGGCGCGGAAGGCCGAGATCAGAACCAGGTCGAAGCGGTTCGGGACCTTGTCGACGCAATCTTCAACGGTAACGCGGGCCATGGAAATCCTTGTGCTTCAGGGGCTTAGCGGCGCGGAAGGCGCAAATCGAGGCAAACCCTGTGAGAAGGCGGCGGACCATATAGAAAGCGCCAAGTCACGGCAAGGTCGGCTTGGAAGAAGGCGCCGACCGACCAATTCCGCGCGGCGCGCCGAGTTTTCCGTGCGTCGGTCCGAAGGGTTTGTGCGTCGCCGCCCGCGGCACGGTCGCGCTAGGCAAGACCGTCGGCACGAGCCAGAAGAACACGGCCAGCACCGTTGCGATGCCGGCAAGGACGAACAACGCCCACCATCTGTCCTCATTTCGATAGAGCGGCCGCTGAATCGTCCACTCGACGATCTGCTGCCACAGGCCCGGTTTGTCCGTTACCCAGCGCTGGTGAAGCCATGTCAGATTTTCGAATGCCGCGGGGCGTTTGCGCTTGATCTGTATCTCGGCGATGTACGGCAAGACAACATTGCACAAGCCGACAATCGTGCCGCGCTCCGTCACCATCAGGATGTGTTCGTGCAAATCGCCGCTGCGCACACCGGCCGAAATGAATTCATAATAGTTCAGAATAAACATCAAAGCCGTCATCACCGGCTTGTCGTTCAAGTCGGGGAAAAGTCCGGCGCCGATGGAGGCGCGAATTTTGCCCATGTTCTCGTGATAGAGCGGATCGAGACTGGTCTTGAGCAGTGCATTGAACGATTGCTGCGTGCGGCTGAGTTGCCTGCTGCGACGCGCCGCGTATAGCCAGCCGCAGGTCGCAAATATGATGCCGAGAAGCGCGATCGCCCCGGAATTCAGGCTGTCGAGCCATGCGAGGATGAGGTTCATGCCATGATCCTCAACGAAGAAAGCCGCCCCTATCAGGAAGCGGCTTTCTGCAATCTAGACGGGAACTTGGCCGACTTACCAGCCAAAGTCCTTTTCGATGCGAATCATTTCATACCTCCGTCAGCTTACGAACGCCTCGGCGCGTCCCCGCCAACTGCCGCTGGTGGTAGCACCGGCCCGGGATCGGCGCAATTGGGAACTTCCCACGACACCTTCGAGGCGCTCCCTCAGCAAACGTTAGATGGTTGATTGGGTTCCCTTTTTCAAGGCCACCCGACTTTCTATTTCAGCCACAGAATAATCTGCGTGCCGCGGAACAGGGCCATGAGCTTGCCGGGCGGTTCGGCCGAGATCGTCGCGTCCCAGACCTGGGTGGTGCGGCCGCCGTGGACGAGTTTCGCTCCGCACAACACTCCGCTCTCGCGCACCGTGCTCATGAAGTTACGTTTTAGTTCGGCCGTCGTGAAGCCGACGCCGCCGGGTGGCAGAATCATGCCGCAGGCGCAGAGCGTGTCGGCGAATGATAATGGCTCGCGCTCAGAGAAATCCGATCGGCGCAGGACGCAAGCAGGCATTCATTTCCCGTCGCGGCATCGTATAGTCTGACTGATCTCCCAACCGTAGCCGCGAGACATGCCGGACACTGACACTCCCGTCCACGCCTGCGGCGAATGCACCATGTGCTGCAAGGTCATGGCGGTGGACGAACTGGCCAAGCCGGCCGGCCGCTGGTGCGGCCATTGCGATATCGCCAAGGGCTGCAAGATCTACGAGTCGCGGCCCGGCGAATGCCGCACGTTCGACTGCGTCTGGCGCTTCGACGCCGCGCTGGGACCGGAGTGGCGCCCCGACACGGCGCATTTCGTGATGGCCTATGAGATCGGCGGCAAGCGGCTGACCTTGCGGGTGGACCCGCAGCGTCCCGATGCCTGGAAGCAGCCGCCCTATTACGCAAGACTCAAACAGATGGCCCGGCAGGCGATGCCGCGTGGGCAGTATGTCATGGTCGCGTCCCTGGGCCGCGCCATCGTCATTCTGCCCGAACGCGACATCGATCTGGGCACCGTCGGGCCCGACGAGCGCATCGCGACCCGCCTGTGGGGGCCCGATCCAGACGCCTTCAAAGTACACAAGAGCGATTCGCGGCTTCGCGAGGCCTGACATGCGCCGATTATTTCGGCCAGAGGATCATCCGCGTGCGTCGAAAGGCCGAGAAACATCAGGCCCAAGCGGCTCGGCACCTTGTCGACGCAGTCTTCAGCTGTAACGCGAGCCATGGAAAGCCTTAATCTTCAAGGCGCCACAGACCGCGCAAATCGGCGCAAAATCTCTGAGAAGGCGGCGGAAACCATAGGAAGGCGGCATGCGTCGCAATAGTCCACACCTCTGATCGTGCCCGCCTGGGCGAATCACATAAAAATGGAATACCTCTGATTGGGTCCGAGGCAGACCATGAAAATGCCGATCAAAATTGTATTTGCTGTTACGGCGTGGCTCTTCCTGAGCGTTTCTGCGTTCGCCGATGAGTGTGGCTGTGCATCAGACTCGGCAAATTCGGGGAGCAAATATCGACTTGGCGGGATTCCAGTTTTCGTGCCTAGAGATTCACGCGAGGCGCTCGCCTATGGAATTCCCATTTGTGTAAACGGGGAGGTGGGGATCTTTTGCTTTGCTGACACACAAAAAGTTTCACAACTTTCACACAGGCCGCGCTCAAATCCGCATCACACTCATAACCATAAGATAGCTTCTCCACTTTTGGTCAAACCAACGGTAGATGCGCCAACTGCGAGCTATACGGGTGCAGTCAATGCCGAGAGTGATGTCCAGACGACCAGCGTTCTGGCGAATATCTCTCGCTTTCTTGTTGCGTGCGGGAAGGTACTCAATAGCACCGGAGGCATTGCAGCATGGCTTGCCGTGATTATTGCGATCACGGCAATCGTATTGCCACTCAGAGGAAAGATAAGAACTACTTAGGCCACAGGATGATCTGCGTGCAGCGGAAGGCGGCCATCAGCTTGCCGGTTTCGCCGGCCGTGATCGTCGCGTCCCAGACCTGGGTGGTGCGGCCGCCATGCAGGAGCCTGGCTTCGCACAGCACCTTGCCGTCGCGCACCGTGCTCATGAAATTGCATTTGAGTTCGGCGGTGGTGAAGCCAATGGCGCCCGCAGGCACAACCGTGCCGTAGGCGCACAGCGTGTCCGCCAGCGTCACGATGCTGGGCGCGAAGAGAAAGCCGATCGGCGCCACCAGCGCCGGCGTCACCTGCATGCTGGCGCGCATCAGGCCGGGCTCGGCATGCGTGACGACCATGCCGACCATGCCGGGCAGCCGGTCCTGGTTGACGGCGTTCAGCCGCGCAACCCAGTCCGCGTCATTGGCCATGGGCGTCTGTCGGCGGAAGCTGGGCCGCCTTGTGCCGGGCGATCATCGGGCGGATGCGGATCATCATGTGCCCGGCCTGCGCCATGACGCGCGCGGCGACGAACAGCAGCGCGGCATCGGCGAGCCAGAGCAGCGTGCCGGCATGCTGCACGATGCGCCCGGGCACATGCGGCGGGGCGCCTCCGGGCCCGCCGTTCACGACGTATTCGATGGCGAAGCGCAGAATGAAGACGGCGGCGGTGAGGATCGTGCCGAATTGCGTCGGCTTGCTCATGATGGTTCCCGTCGCATCGTCGAGCGTGAGTTCCACGTGCTGAGTCGTGAACCAGCCGAGCGCGCCGCCGGCCGCGATGGCGGCGGCGAAATAGGCATAGGCCACCAGGTCCGGCGCGACGCCCCTGGACAGCGTCAGCAGTACCAGAACGGTGATGCCGAGCGGATAGATCCAAAGCCGGTTCGGCTTGACGCGCTTGGGCTTGCCGCCGCGCCGGAAGATGAAAAAGAGCGCGAGAAGCGGGCCGATATAGGGAGCGAGGTCTTTCATGGCTGTTCCGTGACGGGAATTTCAACCCCCGATCCGGGGATGCGATGTGCTTTGTACTGCGCCCGGCGCGCCCGCGACAGGGCTCCGGCATGCGGCGATACATACCGCCTCAAAAAAAAGCGGCCGCCGCAAAAAGAACGCGGGAGTTAACGCATCCGGTGGATTGCTTATCGCGCGGCCTTGCCTATGAGTGTATAGGCCGAGGGGCGAGATTTCACACAGGGGACGAAAATGAAGTTCAAGATGATTGCGGCCGCCGCCATGGCAGCCGGTCTGGCGCTGCTCGCGCCGCAGGCGGCGAGCGCCGAAGGGCGGCAAAATTTCTCGCTCGTCAACAACACGGGCTACACGATCAACGAAGTGTATGTCTCGACGACCAACACGAACAGTTGGGAAGAAGACGTCCTGGGACAGGACACGCTCGAGGACAGTTCGTCGGTCGAGATCCAGTTCCCGCATCACGCCGGCGGCTGCTATTGGGACCTGAAAGTGGTCTATGAAGACAAGACCGAGGCCGTGTGGAAGAACTTCAATCTCTGCACGATCTCGGAGATCTCAATCAGCTACAACGCCGACACCGGCAAGACCTGGGCGCACTGGAAATAGCGCGTTCCGGCCAGACGATATGGAAAAACCCGGGCAGGCTGCCCGGGTTTTTTCTTTGGGGGTGGGCTCGCTTCATTTCTCCATTGTCATGGCCCGCGAATGCGGGCCACCCAGTTAGAGACGACTCCAGTTCAAAAATTTAGTTGAGCCAAATCTTGCAGCTATGGTGTTCGGCGTCACCTGGGTGGCCCGCATTCGCGGGCCATGACAGTATGGTGTGGTTGGTTAGGAGATCGCACATGAAACATACGGGGCAATTTCTCGGCGTGACAGCCGTTCTGGTGCTGCTCGGCTGCGCCCACGCCGCACCTGCCAACTGGCAGCACTACACCGACGCCAAGCTGGGCTGGTCGATCGCCTATCCGCCGCAGTGGAAGGTCGATCCCGACTATGTCTCGGTCTCGCTGGGGCCCGATCACGAGATCAAGGGCGTGTCGTTCGCGATTCCGGACAGCTTTCAACCCGGCACCAACCTGTCGCACAACGACACGGCGCTTTCGGTCGAGAGCGTGCCGGGCACGGATTGCGCGCCGTCGCAGTTCGTCGAGCCGGCGGAGGATGTGCACACCTTGCGCGCCGACGGACGGCGCTACAGCGCGGCCACATCGCAGGACGCCGGCGCGGGCAATCGCTACGAAACGCTGCTGTTCGTGATCGACGGCACCTCGCCCTGCATCGCGGTGCGCTATTTCATCCATTCGACGGCGTTTGAGAATTACGATCCGGGAACCATCAAGCGCTTCGATCGCGCGAAGGTGATCGCGGCGTTCGACGCCATCCGCGCCACGCTCACGCTCGGGAAGTAAGCCGGGCGATCGCCCGTGCTTCGCGCGGCAACGCGGCGAGCAGGTCCTGCACGGTCCTGCCCGTCTGTGGATGAGTCCAGCCCGGCGCCACCTCTGCGAGCGGCACCAGCACGAAGGCGCGTTCGGACAGACGCGGATGCGGCAGGTGCGGCGGACCCGCCTGTATCAATCCGTCATAGTCCAGCAAATCCAGATCCAGCGTGCGCGGCGCGTTGCGCAGCGAACGGACGCGGCCGAAGGCGGTTTCGGTTTCGTGCAGCAACGTCATGAGCGCCGCCGGATCGAGCGCCGTCCGCAGCCGGGCGACCGCATTCACGAAAGGGGGATCGGCGGGATCGGGCCAGGCGGGCGTGACGTAGTAAGACGATACCGCCTCGATGTTGGCAGCGTTATTTCCCAGCGCCAGCAGCGCGGCGTCCAGCGTTTGCGCCGGGGCGCCGGCGCGGGACTTCAGATTGCCGCCGAGCGCGATCAGGATCATGCGCCGCTCTTGTTAATTTGAAACGCGGCGCTCTTGCGGATGGCGCCACTTGGATTAGAAAGACGGCTTGGTCTGAAGGAAGAATGGGCGGTCGGGGGATTTTTGCCGGTTAGGCCTTCGTTTTGATAGGAGTACATATGTTGTTCTACCCCCAGGAAAAACTGGCGCTGTTCATCGACGGCGCAAATCTCTACGGCGCGGCCAAAGGCCTGCAGTTCGATATCGATTATAAGCGCCTTCTGGAACTTTTTGCGCGCAAAGGCATCCTTGTCCGCGCCTTTTACTATACGGCGGTGGCGGAGGATCAGGAGTTCTCGCCGCTCAGGCCCCTGGTCGACTGGCTCGACTATAACGGCTTCTCCGTGGTGACCAAGCCGCTCAAGGAGTTCACCGACAGCCAGGGGCGCCGCCGCGTCAAGGGCAATATGGACATCGAGCTCGCCATCGACGTGATGGAGATGGCCGAACAGGTCGATCACATCGTGATCTTCTCCGGCGACGGCGACTTCCGCAAACTGGTCGAGGCGGTGCAGCGCAAGGGACGCCGCGTCAGCGTGGTCTCGACCGTGCGCACCCAGCCGCCGATGGCAGCCGACGAGTTGCGGCGCCAGGCCGACAATTTCATCGAGCTGGAGGAATTGAAGCCCCAGATCGCCCGCGAAGGCGGCCCGCGCACCGCCGCGTCCTCGCCGCATTACGCCGCGAGCGCCTCGGGGGCGTGAGCACCGCGCAGCCGCCGCGCGACTGTCAGCTTTGTCCAAGACTGGCGGAGTTTCGCAGCAGCAACCGCGTGGCCTATCCGGCGTATTTCAACGCACCGGTACCGACGCTGGGCGGCAGTGACGGCCGGCTGTTGATCGTGGGGCTGGCGCCCGGTCTGCACGGCGCCAACCGCACGGGGCGGCCGTTCACCGGAGATTTCGCCGGTGATCTGCTCTACGCGACATTGCTCAAGCATGGGCTGGCGAAGGGCGACTATCTCAAGCGCATCGATGACGGGCTCACGCTGCACGACTGCGCCATCACGAACGCCGTGCGCTGCGTGCCGCCGCAGAACAAGCCGCTGCCGATTGAGATTAAAACGTGCCGGACGTTCCTCAGCGCGCAGATCGCGGCCATGCCGCATCTGCGCGCCATCCTGGCGCTCGGAAAGATCGCGCATGACAGCGTCTGCGACACGCTGGAAGCGAAAAAATCGAAGCATCCGTTCAAGCATGGCGGTGAATACCGCGTCGGCAAGCTGAAGCTGGTGTCGAGCTATCACTGCTCGCGCTACAACACCAACACCGGCGTGCTGACGGAAGCGATGTTCGACGCAGTGGTGAAGCAGGCGAAGATCGCGGCGATGCCGGCGCTCTAGTCGTCCTCTCCCGCGAAGCGAGAGAGGTAAGATTGATCGCGGCTCAACCCGGCACCTGCGCCCAATCGTCGGGCAGCACGGGCATCGGCCATGTCGGGTCGGGGCGCCAGGCGGGCCAGGGTTCGTTGAAGGGCGCGGCGCGCGCTTCGATCCGCTCAATCACCGTCTGCGCGTCTCGCCGAATGGAGGCGGCACGCTGTGGCGTTATCCAGCCCCATTCCTGGATCGTTGCGAAATGGTCTTCGTCCTTCATCTGCCAGCTCAGATCGGGCGCGGCGACGATGTCGAGCGACTGGTCCCAGGTGACGATGCCGCCGCCGGCGCGCCGGATCGGATCGGCCAGGTCGATATACCAGCAGAGGAAGTCGCCTGTGGCGCCGGCGTAGCCCGCGGCGACGATGAAGCCCAAGTCGGGTTCGTAGAACCGCAGGACGTTGGTCGAGTGCCACGGGCCCGGCTTGGGGCGCTCGACGGTGCCGGTCTTGAAATCGACCCTGCCACGTTGGACGGTCGTGCCCATCGGCATGTAGGTGATGAGCCGGCCGGGGGTGTCTTCGACGACAATTTGTGGAAAGGCGAAATACACTTCGCCGTGCCGCACATAGCGGATGGGGATGGTCTCGCCGCGGCGCCAGGGACCGGTCATCTCAGCCATACCGCTCTTCCTTCCACGGATCGCCCTGGTTGTGGTAACCGCGGACTTCCCAGAAGCCGGGGTGATCTTCGGCGTGGAAGACGATGCGCGTCACCCATTTGGCGCTTTTCCAGAAGTACCAATCGGGGACGACGACGCGGACGGGGCCGCCATGGTCGCGCGGGATGGGCTCGCCCTCCCAGGAATGCGCCAGCAGCACGTTGGGATCGGCGAAGACCTTCGTCGTGACGTTGGTGGTGTAGCCGTCATAGGCGTGGAAGGCGATATGTTTGGCGTCCGGCTTGGGCTTGACGAGATCGAGCAGCGTCTTCGATGAGACGCCGCGCCAGTGATTGTCGTAGCGGCTCCAAGCGGTGACGCAGTGGATGTCACTGACGGAATCCTCCTGCGGCAAGGCCTGGAATTGCTCGAGCGTCAGCGCTACCGGGTTCTCGACCAGGCCCATGATCTGCAGGCGCCAGTTTTCCGGCTTGACGTCCGGCTGGACACCAAGATCGAGCACCGGCCAGTTCTTCACCTCTTTCTGGCCGGGCGGCAGGCGGTTGACGTGCCCCAGGTCGGGGCGGCCGGTGATGAGGCGGCCCTGCTCGGCCCATTCCTGCTTGGAGCGGATGAGCTTTTCCTTGATCTTGCCGATCAGGCCGGGGCTTTCGTCGTCGTCGCTCATGCGTCGCTCCTGCGCGCAAATATTAGGCAAAGTTCGCGGCGCGCGCTAATCACCCGGCAGCTGCGACCAGCGGCACGCGGCCGCCCAGTCCTCTGCGCCGGCCATGAAGAGATCGAAGACCGGATCCTTGATGTCGTAATAGGCATCCGCGTCGTTGGGAAAATGCCGCGCCAGTTGCCGCTTGATCTCGCCATAGGCGTCGGCGGCACCCTTATGGGTTCGCAGATAGTCGCGGCAGAGCAAGGGATAGCGCTGGTTGAAGCGACCGGCCTCACGGATATGCACATTGGACGGGCGTGTGGTGTCCTTGTAGAAGCGCTTGGCGAGCTCGGCCGCCGGCAGCGACAGGCCCGGCGGGCAGTGATCGGTGACATGAGGGCCCAGCTTGAAGCCGGCGTCCTGGATCGGGCTCTCCGTCTTCGCGCCGAGATCGGCGACGGTGATCTGGATGTCGATGATGTCCTTGGCGGCGAGGCCCGGCACGGCGGTCGAGCCGATGTGATGGATGGCGACGAAACCGTCGCCGGCCGCGGCGCGCAGGCGTTGCGCGACGTCCAGATATTCGCGCGGCCAGCTTTCGCGGTAGGGCACGATCTCGATCATGTGCGGCTTCCTTCCCCGAGCCAGCCTACGACCTCCTCCGCATCGCGCGGGTGACGCAGGCGCAGGATAGACAGATTCGCGTAAGGCGGCGTGGCGAGAAGAATTTCGTACTCCGTGCGGCGGCGATGGTGCGTGTTCCAGGCCCAGCGGATGGGATGGTCCTTGTCCAGCCAGTGGCGGAAATTCTCCGTGTTGCCGCCGCCGAACAGCGCGGTGCCCAAGATGGCGCGCGCGAGCGAGCGCGTAATGACGCGCCACATGATCAGCGGGCGCTCATAGTCCAGCCAGATCAGATGCGTGGCACGCGCCAGCACGATCGGGCGCACCATGCTGTAATTGCCGTCGCAGACCCAGGCTTCGGCGGCGACCGCCTCGGCGGTGCGGCGCTTGAATTCCTCCGGGTCGTGGGTTTGCAGATCGCGCCAGCCGTCCTGCCAGTTAAGGGCGTCGAGCTCGATCCGCGCGCATCCGGTTTCGCGCGCGATGCGCATGGCCAGCGTCGTCTTGCCCGCACCCGAGGTGCCGACGACCGTGACGCGCATTACAGCTCCGTATTCCTGTCGGAAATGCGATACATGCGGCCCGGCGTGCCGGTGCGCGATTGCAGGACGATCGGCTCGTCGGCGATGAAGAGTTCACGGGCGGCGTAGTAGTCCAGCTTGACCGGCAATGCCGGCGCCAGTTTCTCGAAATGCTCGCGCGGCAAGTAGCGGGCAAAGGCGAGAACGATGTAGCGCGGGTTCAGATGGGCGTCGGCGACGGCGCGGTGGATCTGCGCCTCGCTGTAGAACTCCTCATGGCCGTAATCGACGAACAGCTGATGCGGCAGTTTGCCGGCATATTTCCGCGCCGCGCGATGGAGCAGCCAGCGGCCGAACATGGCTAACCCTTGGCCCGCATCAGGCGGGCCTTGTCGCGCTGCCAGTCGCGGGTTTTTTCGGTTTCGCGCTTGTCGTGGATCTTCTTGCCCTTGGCGATGCCGAGCTCGATCTTGGCGATGCCCTTGGCGTTGAAATAGAGCTTGAGCGGGATCAGCGTCATGCCCTCGCGCTGAATGGCGATCGAGAGCCTGGCCGCCTGGTGCTTGTGCACGAGGAGCTTGCGCGTGCGCTTGGGCTCATGATTGAAGCGGCTGGCCTGGGTGTATTCGGGGATGTAGGCGTTGACCAGGAAGAGTTCGCCGTCCTTGGAGAAGGCGTAGGATTCGGCGATGGTCGACTTGCCGCTGCGCAGCGATTTGACTTCCGAGCCGACGAGCATGATCCCCGCCTCGAGGCTGTCCTCGATGGCGTAGGCGTAGCGGGCCTTGCGGTTGTCGGCGATCACCTTGACGGCGTCGTCTTTTTTCTTTGCCATTATTTCGGTCCGCCGCTCCAAAACGCCGCCCACCAACCCATTTTGGAGCGGCGGACGGTTTAGTTCTTTATCCCCGCCAACGCCAGCGCGGCGCGGACGGTGGCGCGCGCGTTGTCCGTCGCGGCGATCAGCGGCAGGCGCACTTCGTCGCTGCACAGGCCCAGCAGGGACGCCGCGTATTTCACCGGCGCGGGGCTGGGCTCGCAGAATATCGCGTCGTGCAGCGGCATCAAACGGTCTTGTAGCTGCAGCGCCCGGTCGAAGGCGCCCTGCAGGCAGGCATTCTGGAACTCGGCGCAGAGCCTGGGCGCGACATTGGCGGTGACCGAGATGCAGCCATGGCCGCCATGCGCCATGTAGCCGAGCGCAGTGCCGTCCTCGCCGGAGATCAGCCGCCAGTCCGGCCCGCAAGCCGCGCGTTCGCGCGTCGGGCGCATCAGGTTGGCGGTGGCGTCCTTGACGCCGATGATGTTGGCTATCTTCGACAAGCGCCCCATGGTCTCGACCGAGATGTCGACGATGGCGCGGCCGGGGATGTTGTAAAGCAGGATCGGGATGTCCACCGCCTCGGCCAGCGCGGCGTAGTGGCGGTAGAGGCCCTCCTGGCTCGGCCTGTTGTAGTAGCCGGTGACCGAAAGCACGGCGTCGGCGCCGACCTCTTTGGCGTGCCGGGTCAGCATGATGGCCTCGGCGGTCGCGTTGGAGCCGGCGCCGGCGATGACGGGGACGCGGCCGTTCGCTTCCTCGACGCAGATTTCCACCACGCGCATGTGCTCTTCGTGGCTCAGTGTGGGGGACTCACCCGTCGTGCCGCACGGCACCAGGCCGTGGCTGCCCTGTTCGATCTGCCAGCCGATCAGCTTGCGGAACGCGGCCTCGTCCACCTTGCCGGCGCGCATGGGCGTGATGAGGGCGGGGATGGAGCCTTTTATCTTATCGCGCGCGAACGCCATGATCGGCCTGCTGTGAAACGGAAGAGTCGGGGCAAACTACAGGGCGCCCCACGGGCGCGGCAAGGCGCACAAAATATCCCCTCGCCCCCGCGAAGCGGGGGAGAGGGTCCGGCAGCGGCCGCTGCCGGACGGTGAGGGGGTGGTGAGGCCGGAACTCTTCAGTGGAAGATTCTTGGCATCGGCACCGTTTTCCGTTCCAGTATTCCGATACCCGCATCAGCACCCCCTCACCCTGCCCTCTCCCCCAAAAAGGGGGGAGAGGGTTCGTTCTTTTTTATGGCCTCGACTTCGCCACAGGGCTGTGGCCCCAATGGCGCATTCCAAACGCAAAGCGATTCACCTCATGACGTTCCGCCGCGCCGCCCTTTTCCTTCTTGGGACTTCCGCTGCCGCCTATGTGGCCTATGCCGCGGCGCAGACGACGCTACCGAACGGGCTGACGCAGGTGGGCGATGTCATCATGATGGCGCCGATCCCGGACGGCTCGACCGACAACGGGCTCACCGTCGACCGCGAGAGACGCCCCAGCCCCGTCCATGTGCTGAGCCCGACCGACCACGACATCTACACGCGCGCTTTCGACGCGGCCGACCGCGGCGACTGGACGGCGGCGCGGGGCCTGGCAGCCCAAGGCCATGACGCGACGGCGACCCGGCTGATCACCTGGCGCTACGTGCTGGACAAGAACAGCGCGGCGGCGTTCTCCGACATCGACGGCTTCATCAGGAACAATCCCAACTGGCCGCTGCGCGACACGCTTTTGGCGCGGGCCGAAGTCGCAATGGCGGCGGACATGGCGCCGGCCGCCGTGCTCGCCTGGTTCGGCGCGCGGACGCCGGTGACGGGACTGGGCATGGTGCGGCTGGGCGACGCCATGCTGGCGACGGGCAAGCCCACGGCCGGGCGCGACATGGCGCGGCGCGGCTGGATCAGCGGCAGCTTCCAGCCGGACCAGGAACTGGCCATCGTGAAGAAGGACGGCGGACTGTTCACGCCGGAGGTGGACCGCGCGCGGCTCTCCAATCTGATCTCGCGCGACGACGCCACCGCGGCCGGGCGCGAGTTGTCGCGCGTCGACGACGATGTGCAGCGTCTGGGACGGGCGCGGCTCGCCTTCCGCACCAGCCGTGCCGCCGGCGAGCGGCTTGCGGGCGCCCTGCCCGCCGGCCTGGCGAACGATCCGGAGTTGTTGTTCGACCGCGCCCGCGCGGCGCGGCGGGCCAACGACAATGCGACGGCGGCATCCCTGCTGCAGCGCAGTTCGCTGAAGGCGTTCGCGCTGTCACATCCGGCGCGCTGGTGGACCGAGGTGAATTTGGTGGCGCGCGCGCTGCTGACCGGAGGCGACTACCGCAACGCCTATGGCATCGTGTCGGACACCGGGCTGACCTCGGGCACCGAGTTCTCCGAATCCGAATTCATGGCGGGCTGGATCGCGCTACGCTTCCTGCACAACCCGAACCAGGGCCTGGGCCATTTCAAGAAGCTGGAAGCGGGCGTCTCGCGGCCCATCAGCCTGGCGCGGGCGCGCTATTGGAAAGGACGGTGCTACGAGGCGAACGGCAATCTTGTGGACGCCACTGCGCAATACAAGCTGGCGGCGCAGTCGCCGGAGAGCTTCTACGGCCAGATGGGCCTGGCGCGGATCGACGCGACGCCGATCCTGCATGTCAACGACACGCAGCTCGATGCGAGCTCGGTGGCGGGTGATTTCGAGAAGGACGACGTGGTACGCGCCATCCGCGTGCTGGCCGATCTGGGGCAGGAGAACATCCTGCGCATCTTCGTGCTGCGCGAGCAGGAACTGAACCCCGCGCCCAAGCGCGTCAAGTATCTGGCGCAGACTTTGGTCGATCTGGGCTTCCGCGAGATCGCGGTGCGGGTTGCGAAGGCCGCGAGCTATACCGGCACGCCGTTTCTCGCCTTCACCCATCCGGTGATCCCGCTGCCCGCCTATTCCGGCCCCGGCACGGCGCCGGAGCCCGCCTATGTGCTGGGCCTGATCCGCCAGGAGACCGAATTCGATCCCGATGCGGTGAGCAAGGCGGGCGCGCGCGGGCTGATGCAGCTGATGCCGGGTTCGGCACGGGCCGACGCCGCCCGCGCCGGGCTGCAATACCGGCCGAACGATCTGACCGGCAACCCGACCTACAACATCCAACTGGGCATGGTGGAGTTCGCCAGCGACGTTTCCGACTGGAACGGCTCGCTGGTGCTGGCGATCGCGTCCTACAATGCCGGACCGGGCAATGTGAAGAAATGGCTCGCGACCAACGGCGATCCGCGCAGCCCGACCGTCGATCCGATCGACTGGATCGAGGAGATCCCGTTCAACGAGACGCGCAACTATGTGCAGCGGGTTCTGGAAAATGCGCAGATCTATCGCAACCGGCTCAACGGCCGGGATAACCCGTCGCGCATCCTGATCGATCTCTATGCGCCCCTGGCGCCGGCGGTGAAGCCGGTATCGCCGTATCCGTAAGCAGGCTCTGTCAGGCTCAGCGGAAGATCGACAGCCACTCTCTGGCCAAGCGCTGGGCTTCGGCGATCTGGGAGGTGTTCATCTCCTTGGAGATCGACGCCCGCCAGCTTTTGGCCTCTTCGCTGCCGCGCACGGCCGCGAGGTTGAACCATTTGTGGGCGGCGACGAAATCCACGCCGACCCCCTGGCCCGTCGAATAGGCCAGCCCCAGATTGTACATCGCGTCGGGGCGGCCGGTTTTGGCGTCCGTCTCGAACTGCGCCAGGGCATCGATATCTATGCACGCCATGACAGTCCCCATCGTCCTTGTGGCGCGGCGGGGAAAAGTCCCCTTGGCGCAATGGGGATCGTGACCGGGGACGCATGAACGCAGGGTTAACGCGGTTAACCCTGATTTTCATACATCGTTAACGTTCGGCGGCGGCCGGCGGGACATGATCCGTGTACGGATTAAGCCGGCGGCGGCGGAAAACAAAAAAACCGCGCCGGAGCGCGGTTGGAGATCTGCTGGCGGGCTTGGCCGCGGCTATGAGGACAAGAACTCGTCCAAGCCGCGGCCTTTGCCTTCGCTGACGAAGCGCTCCGCTCGTTAGAAGGGAGCGTCCGAAAACGACAGCGTTGACCGAGTCAACGCTGGGTAACTATTTCTTCTTCTTGGCCTTCTTCGCGGTCTTCTTCGCCTTCGCCTTCTTCTTTGCCTTCGGCATGAGAACAACTCCTTTTATCGTTCCGTTCGGGTCGGACGAATCGTTCGCCCCCCAAAACGTGAGCAATATGAGTGGGTTGCAATTTAAAACGCAATACGTGCGGGGGTTTCGCGAAAACGCGTCTTCACATAAAATTCATTTAAGCCGTTATTTCATTGACTTATATTCATCGATCCGTACACAGACGTTCGGACGCCGAATTTTCCGCTGTCAAGCCTGATTTCGCGAAATTGTGCGAATCACCCCTCGTCGACGATTCCGAGTCGCGTCTTGAGCAGCACGTTGACGACTCCCGGATTGGCTTTGCCGCCGGTCTGTTTCATCACCTGACCGACGAACCATGAGACCATTTTCGGTTTCGCTTTCAGTTCTTCGACCTTGTCGGGATTGGCGGCGATGACGGCGTCGATCGCCTTGTCGATCGCCGACATATCGGTGACTTGCTTGAGGCCGCGCGCCTCGACGATCGCCTTCGGATCGCCGCCTTCGCTCCACACGATGTCGAGAACGTCCTTGGCGATTTTTCCGGAGATCATGTTGCTCGCGACCATCGCGACGATGGCGGCGTTGGCCTCGGCCGTCACCGGACCGTCGGCGATGGCGAGGCCGCTCCTGTTGAGGCGGCCGAAATATTCGTTGTTCAGCCAGTTGGCGGCGGCCTTCGCCTCGATGCCGGTGGCGAGCATCGCCTCGAAATAGTCGGCGCTCTCCTTCTCGGCGACCAAAACCGTGGCGTCGTAAGGACTTAGGCCCGCCTTCACGAGGCGCGCCTTCTTCTCGTCCGGCAGTTCGGGGAGGGATTTGGCGATCTCGTCGACCCAGGCCTGGTCGAGGACCAGCGGCATCAGGTCAGGATCGGGGAAATACCTATAGTCGTGCGCGTCTTCCTTGGAGCGCATCGAGCGAGTCTCGTTCGCCTTGGAGTCGTAGCGGCGGGTTTCCTGGTGGATCGTGCCGCCGTCTTCGAGGATGTCGACCTGGCGGCGCGCTTCGTATTCGACCGCCAACTGCACGAAGCGCATCGAGTTGACGTTCTTGATCTCGCAGCGCGTGCCGAGGTGCTTGAAGTCGCCGTCAACGCGGAACTTCTCATAGCCGCCGGTGCGGCAGACCGAGACGTTCACGTCGGCGCGCATGGAGCCTTCGTCCATGTTGCCGTCGCAGGTGCCCAGATAGCGCACGATGGAGCGCAGCTTCTTGAGGAACGCGGCGGCTTCTTCCGACGAGCGCATGTGCGGCTTGGAGACGATCTCCATCAGCGCGACGCCGGAGCGGTTGAGGTCGATATAGGAGCTATCGGGGTGCTGGTCGTGCAGCGACTTGCCGGCGTCCTGCTCCATGTGCAGGCGCTCGATGCCGACCGTGATGGTCTCGTCCTTCATGTCGAGGAGGATTTCGCCCTCGCCGACGATCGGGCTCTTGTACTGGCTGATCTGATAGCCCTGCGGCAGGTCGGGAAAGAAATAATTCTTCCGGTCGAACACGGACGTCAGGTTGATCTGCGCCTTCAGGCCAAGGCCGGTACGGACCGCCTGCTCGACGCACTTGCGATTGATGACGGGCAGCATGCCGGGCATGCCGGCGTCGATGAACGACACCTGGCTGTTCGGCTCGGCGCCGAACGCCGTGGCCGCGCCGGAGAACAGCTTGGATTCGGAGAGTATCTGGGCATGGACTTCCATGCCGATGACGATTTCCCACTCGCCGGTGGCGCCCTTGATGGTCTTGCTCATGCCGCCCTCCACCACTGGGTGGGTTTCGCGTTAAAGCCGGAGGCCGTCTCGATGGCGCGCGCGGCGCGCAGGATCGTGGCCTCGTCGAAGGCCTTGCCGATGAGCTGCAGGCCGAGCGGCAAGCCTTCGGCCGTGAGGCCGGCGGGAACGGAGATACCCGGCAGGCCGGCAAGGTTCACCGTCACCGTGAAGATGTCGTTGAGATACATCGCGAGCGGATCGGCGCTCTTGTCGCCGATGCCGAAAGCCGGGCCCGGCGTCGCCGGGGTCAGCAGCACGTCGCACTTTTCATAGGCCAGCGTAAAATCGCGCGCGATCAGGGTGCGCAGCTTCTGGGCCCGGGAATAATAGGCGTCGTAATAGCCCGACGACAGCACATAGGTGCCGATCAGGATGCGGCGCTGGACTTCCTTGCCGAAGCCTTCGGCGCGGGACCTTTCGTAAAGGTCCAGGATGTCCTTGGCGCCTTTGGCGCGGTGGCCGTAGCGCACCCCGTCATAGCGGGCGAGGTTCGAAGAAGCCTCCGCCGGCGCGACTATATAATAAGTGGGCAGCGCGTATTTGGTGTGCGGCAGCGAGACGTCGACGATCTCGGCCCCTTGGGCCTTGAGCCATTCGATGCCCTTGGTCCAGAGCTGCTCGATCTCGGCCGGCATGTTGTCGATGCGGTATTCCTTGGGGATGCCAACGCGCAAGCCTTTGACGCCGGACTCCAGTCCGGCTTCGTAGTCCGGGACGGGCACGTCGACGCTGGTGGAGTCCTTCGGGTCCACGCTCGCCATGTGCTTGAGCAGGATGGCGGCGTCGCGCACGGTGCGGGTCATCGGGCCAGCCTGATCGAGCGACGACGCGAAGGCGACGATGCCCCAGCGCGAGCAGCGACCGTAGGTCGGCTTCAGCCCGACCGTGCCGGTGACGGCGGCGGGCTGGCGGATCGAGCCGCCCGTGTCCGTGCCGGTGGCGGCGAGGCAGAGATTGCCGGAGACCGCCGTCGCCGAGCCGCCGGACGAGCCGCCGGGCACGAGGTTGGCGTTGGAATTGCGCGCCCGCCAAGGATTGAACACGGGGCCGAAATGGCTGGTCTCGTTCGACGAACCCATGGCGAACTCGTCCATGTTGGTCTTGCCGAGCAGCACCGCGCCAGCGTCCCACAGATTCTGCGAGACGGTGGATTCATACGGCGGCACGAAGTTGGAGAGGATGTTGCTGCCGGCGGTCGTGCGCACGCCCTTGGTGCAGAACAGATCCTTGATCGCCAGCGGCAGACCCTCGAGGCCGCGCGCGGTGCCGGCGGCGATGCGGGCGTCGGAAGCGGCGGCCATCTGCAGCGCCTTGTCCGGCGTCTCGGTGACGAAGGCGTTGAGCGGCCTGGCACCGGCGACGGCCTTGACGAAGGCGCTGGTCAATTCCCTGGATGAGACCTTTTTGGACTGCACGGCATCGCGCGCCTCGGCGAGCGTGAAATCGGTCAGCGTTGTGGGCAGCGACATTACTCGACCACCTTGGGCACGACGAAGAAATGGTCCTCGCCGCCGGGCGCGTTGGCCATCAGGGCGTCGGCGTTGCCGCCTTCGGTGACCTTGTCGTCACGCATTTTGAGGCGCTGCTCGACGACGGACGTCATCGGCGCGACGCCGTCGACGTTCACTTCGTTGAGTTGCTGGACCCAGGTGAAGATGCCGTTGAGCTCGTCGACCATGGGGCCGACCCTGGCCTCGTCGAGGGCCAGGCGGCTGAGTTTGGCGATGCGTCGAACGGTGTCCTTGTCGACGGACATGGGGAGCCTTAAGTCTTGGAAATCAACGGCCTTGCTAGCAATCAGGGACCTGACTGGCAAGCGACCCAAACGAGGTTCGCCCATGTCGCTCGGCATCACCGGCATCGACCATGTGCAGATCGCCGTGCCGCGCGCGCTGGAGGCGGCGTGCCTGAAATTCTATCGCGAGGTTTTCGCCTTTCCCGAACGGGAGAAGCCGCCCGAACTCAAGGCCCGCGGCGGGGCGTGGTTCCAGGTGGGGAGCCTGCAGATGCATATTGGGGTCGATCCGGAGCCGAGCCCGAAGAGCAAGCGGCATATCTGTTTTTTGACCGCCGATCTGGCAGCCGCGAAGGCGTCCGTGGTCGCGCATGGCGTGGCGATCGAGGAGGAGAGCGTGGCCGAGGGCCTCAGCCGATTCTTCGTGCGAGACCCGGCGGGAAACCGGATCGAGATCGGGCAGCGGTAATTTGAAAAAGAAATTCCCTCTCCCCCATTTTTGGGGGAGAGGGTTAGGGTGAGGGGGCGGTGACGGCACTGGCGATGTGCTTTCACCACCCCCTCACCCCGCCCTCTCCCCCGGAGGGGGAGAGGGAGAAGTTTTTTGGCCGTTGTCGACATCACCGCTTTGAGAGTCGCCCTCGCCCCCAACGCCCGCCTGATTGGCTTGGATTTGGGCGAGAAGACCATCGGCATCGCGCTGTCCGATACGCGGCTGACCGTGGCGACGCCGATGGAGACGTTCAGACGCGGCAAGTTCTCGGTGGATGTCGTCAAGCTGGACAAGATCATCGCGGAGCAGAATGTCGGCGGGCTGGTGGTCGGGCTGCCGCTGAACATGGATGGCTCCGACGGTCCTTCCGCGCAGTCGGCGCGGGCTTTCGCGCGCAACTTCGCCGCGCGCTCGGCGCTGCCGGTGCTGCTGTGGGATGAGCGGCTGTCGACGGCGGCGGTGACGCGGACGCTTTTGGATGCCGACGCCTCGCGCAAGCGCCGCGGCGAGGTGGTGGACAAGATGGCGGCGGCGTACATCCTGCAGGGCGCGCTGGACCGTCTGCGCCACATGGGGGCTTCTTGAGCATTTCGTCAGACGACAGGCCGGCACGATTCCTGTGGCTTCCGCCGGGTCTTCGGCCACCCGTTGCGATGACCGTGCGGCAGGAACGCATCTTCCTGCTGGTCGGCGTGGCGGCGCTGTTCGCCGGCTATGACATGAACATCTACGGGCTGGCGATCCCGCAGATCCAGGTCAGCCTGCACATTCCGGAAAATCGCGTTGCGCTGACGGTGTTCTTCTTCCGGCTGGCGTCGTTCGCGGCCATCCTGCTGGCCTATTCCGCCGACCTGGTGGGACGGCGCCGGCTTCTGCTGATCACGATTTTCGGCCAGGCCGTCGCCACGCTGGCGACGGCGTTCAGCGCCACCTATGGCGAGTTCCTCACGGCGCAGATCGTCACGCGCGTCTTCGGCTATGCCGAGGAGATGCTGTGCATCGTCGTGATCATGGAGGAGATGTCGGCCGCGGCGCGCGGCTGGGCGGCGGGCACGTTCAGCGCCATGGATTCGACGGGCGCGGGCCTGGCGTCGCTGGTGTTCGCCCTGGTCAATCTGCTGCCGTTCGGATGGCGCGCGATATATGTGATCGGCGCGTTGCCGCTGTTCCTGGTCGCGTTCCTGCGTCGCCGCCTGCCGGAGACAAGGCGGTTCGAGGCGGAACAGACGATCCACTCGCTGCGGTCGCGCGTCGCGCAGGCGTTGACGATGCTGCGGCTGTTGGTGAGCGAGTATCCGGGACGCGTGACAGCGATCCTCCTGGCCGTGGCCGCGGTCGGATTTTCCTTCGCGCCGGCGCTCGTGCTGATGTCCAAATACCTGCAGCAGGTGCATCACTATTCGCCGGCACAGGTCACGGCGCTGTACGTTCCGGGCGGCTTCATCGCGCTGGTGATCAGCATCGTCGCGGGGCGGACGAGCGACCGGATCGGGCGCAGGCCGGTGATCGCCGCCACGCTGGCGCTATCGGCCGGCGGCTTCGCGGTGTTCTACGGCGGCTGGGGCGGCTGGTTCATCCCGCCGGTATGGATCCTGGCAATGGCGGGATTCTTCACGTCGGACGCGCTGCTGGCGGGGTTTTCGTCGGAAATCGTCCCGACCGCGTATCGCGCCACGGTGTCGGGCCTGCGCTATTCTGTCGGCCTGCTGATGGGGGGCCTCAGCCTGGCGCTGGAAGGCGTGTTCTACGACATGTTCCAGGCGCACGGGCCGGCGGTGATGCTGCCGCTGGCGCTGGTGCCGCTGGCGCTGCTGGCCGTGTTCTTCCTGCCCGAACCCTCCGGCAAGACGCTGGAAGAGATGACGACGCAAGCGAACACCGCTTCCTGAAAATGTCTCGGTTGGATTTCATGGGTCGCCGGAACAAGTCCGGCGATGACGGACGGCTTTATTTCTTGCCCCTTTGGCATCCGTCACCTATACACCGGACTTTGATGACACCGGCCGCCGCCGAACCGCTCCTGAAATCCAGCCATCTGCTTGGCATCGAAACGCTTTCGGTGGGCGAGATTGCGTCGCTGCTCGATCTGGCGGAGCGCTACGCGACGCTCAATCGCGGCGCCAACAAGAAGAGCGACCTGCTCAAGGGCCGCACGCTGATCAACCTGTTCTTCGAAGCCTCGACGCGCACGCAAAGCTCGTTCGAGCTGGCGGGCAAGCGGCTGGGCGCCGATGTGATGAACATGAGCGTGCGGACATCCTCGGTGTCCAAGGGCGAGACGCTGATCGATACGGCGACGACGCTGAACGCGATGCGGCCCGACATGCTGGTGGTGCGGCATCCCGATTCCGGCGCCGCCGAATTGCTGGCCCAGAAGCTCGACTGCTGCGTCGTCAATGCCGGCGACGGCAGCCATGAGCATCCGACGCAGGCGCTGCTCGACGCGCTGACCATCCGGCGGCGGCGCGGTTCGTTCGAAGGCCTGATCGTGGCGATCTGCGGCGACGTGCTGCATTCGCGCGTGGCGCGCTCCAACATCCATCTGCTGGCGAAGATGGGCGCGCGGGTGCGGCTGGTGGCGCCCGCGACGCTGCTGCCGCCGGACGCGGACCGCTTCGGCGTGGAGATTTTCCACGACATGCGACAAGGGCTGGAAGGCGCCGATATCGTGATGATGCTGCGGCTGCAGCTGGAGCGCATGTCGGGCGCCTTCGTGCCGTCGACGCGGGAATATTTCCGCTTCTACGGGCTGGATCATGAAAAGCTCAAAGCCGCCAAGCCCGGCGCCCTCGTCATGCATCCGGGGCCGATGAACCGCGGCGTCGAGATCGCATCCGCCGTCGCCGACGACATTGAGGTCAGCGTCATCCAGGAACAGGTCGAGATGGGCGTCGCCATCCGCATGGCGGTGCTGGACGCGCTGAGCAGAGGGCTCGCTCCCGAGGGGCGCAACGCGCCATGACGAAACGCATCGCCTTTCGCAATGCGCGGCTGATCGATCCGGCGAGCGGGCTCGACGTCAAGGGTGGATTGCTAATGGAAAACGGCCGCATCGCCGATGTCGGCCCGCGCCTGTTCAACGATGCCGAGCCGAACGATCCCGAAGTGATCGACTGCAAAGGCCTGGTGCTGGCGCCGGGCCTGATCGACGCGCGCGTCTTCACCGGCGAGCCGGGCAGCGAATATCGCGAGACGCTGGCCTCGGCCAGCGAAGCGGCGGCGGCGGGCGGCATCACCACCATCATCGTGATGCCGAACACCGAGCCGGTGATCGACGAGCCGTCTTTGGTGGACTTCATCCTGCGGCGCGCGGCCGCGACCGCGAAGGTGCGCGTGGCGCCGATGGCGGCGCTGACCAGGCACCTGGCCGGCGAGACCATGACCGAAATCGGCCTGTTGCTGGAGGCCGGCGCCGTGGCCTTCACCGACGGCGACCGCACAATTCGCAATGCGCGCGTGCTGCGCCGGGCGCTGGCTTACGCCTCGACCTTCGGCGCGCTGGTCGTGGGTCACGCCGAAGATCCGGACCTGTCGGACGGCGCCGCGGTGACGGAAGGCGAATTCGCCATGCGGCTGGGCCTGCCCGCGGCGCCCGCCGCCGCGGAGGCGATCATCGTCGAGCGCGACATCCGCCTCGTCGAGCTGACCGGCGCGCGTTATCACTTCAGCCAGATCTCGACGCGCGCGTCGTTGGACATCGTCGCGGCGGCCAAGCAGCGCGGCCTGCCGGTGACCTGCGGCGTGGCGGCGCATCATCTGGCGCTCAACGAACTGGATGTCGGTTCCTATCGCACCTTCATGAAGGTCAAGCCGCCGCTGCGCTCGGAAGCCGACCGCGCCGCGATGGTGGAAGGCGTGGCGTCGGGCCTCATCGACATCATCGTCTCCAGCCACGATCCGCAAGCCGCCGACACCAAGCGCCAGCCTTTCGCGGCCGCCGCGTTCGGGGCGGTGGGCCTTGAGACGCTGCTGCCGGTGGCGCTCGGCCTGCACCATGACGGGCGGGCGCATCTGAGCCACCTGCTGAAAGCGCTATCGACGACGCCGGCGAGGATCCTGGGGCTCAACGCCGGAACGCTGGCCAAGGGCGCTCCGGCCGACCTGGTGCTGATCGATCCCGACGAGCCGTTCACGGTGAAAGCGGAACAGCTGCGTTCGCGGGCCCAGAACACGCCATTCGAGGGCCGGCGGTTTCACGGGCGAGCGCAGAAGACGTTTGTGGGCGGGGCGTGCGTGTTCGATCGACGGACGGGACGTTGAATAATAACCTCTCCCGCCCTTCGCGGGAGAGGTCGGCGAGCGCAGCGAGCCGGGTGAGGGCGCGTCGCGAGCCGGCTCCCCTCACCCAGCAAAATCTAAGGCTTGGCTTCGCGAAGTGCTCCGCCAAACCTAAGATTTTGCGTCCCTCTCCCGCTCGCGGGAGAGGATAAAAGTGGCGCGTTCACGCCGATGCGCAATTGCGCTAACGTCAGCCGATGACCGTCCCACTCCTCTCCCTCACCTGGACCGCCGTCGTCGAAGCTCTCGCGATCGGCTATCTGCTCGGCTCGATTCCGTTCGGCCTTTTGCTGGCCTGGGTGTTCGGCGAAGGCGATGTGCGCAAGATCGGCTCGGGCGGGATCGGCATGACGAATGTGCTACGCACCGGCAACAAGGCGGCGGCGGGGCTGACGCTGCTGCTCGATGCCGCCAAGGGCGCGGCCCCGGTGTGGATCGCCGGACATTTCTGGGGCTCGGATGCGGCGCTGTTCGCCGCGCTGGGCGCTTTTTTGGGTCACCTGTTTCCGATCTGGCTCGGCTTCAAGGGCGGCAAGGGCATCGCGGTGTCGCTCGGCATTTTACTGATGCTGTGCTGGCCGGCGGCACTGGCGTCGTTGGCGACCTGGCTCGCCATGCTGGCGCTGTTCCGCATCTCGTCGCTGTCGGCGCTGGTCACGGCGGTATTCGCGCCGCTTTATATGGTCCTGTTCGGACGCGAGCACGCGGCGGTTCTCGCCTTCGTACTCGCCGTGCTCGTTCTTTTGGCCCACATCGAAAACATTCGCCGCCTGTTGCGCGGTGACGAGCCGCGTATTGGCAGTTCCCCCAAGCCCGCGTGAGCGCGCATGGGTTGAGCGATGCCGAGCGGCGCGCCTGGCTCAGGCTGGCGCGCACACAGAATGTCGGGCCCGTCACTTTCGCGCAGCTGATCGCGCGTTTCGGTTCGGCCAGCGCCGCGCTCAAGGAAGTGCCCCGGCTGGTCAAGCGCGGCGGCGGCAGCGACTTGCGGATGCCCAGCGACGACGACGCGGCGCGCGAGCTGGCGGCACTCGCCAAACTTGGCGGACGCATGATCGCGAGCTGCGAGCCGGAATTTCCGCGCGGCCTCAGCGCCGCCGAGCCGGCGCCACCGATCATCTCGGCCGTGGGCCACACCACGTTGCTGACCAAAGAGATGGTGGCGATCGTCGGCGCGCGCAATGCCTCGGCGCTGGGCCGCAAGCTGGCCGCGACGCTGGCGCGCGATCTGGCGGATGCCGGACTGGTCGTCGTGTCGGGCCTGGCGCGCGGCATCGACGCGGCGGCGCATGAAGGCGCGCTGGCCGGCGGCACCTGCGCCGTCGTCGCCGGCGGCGTCGACATCGTCTATCCGCCGGAGAATGCCGGGCTGCACGAACGAATTCGCGCCGAGGGCTGCATCGTGTCGGAGATGCCGCTGGGCCTGACGCCGCAGGCCCGCCATTTCCCGCGCCGCAACCGGATCATCTCGGGCCTATCGCGCGGCGTCGTGGTGGTCGAGGCGGCGGAAGGCTCAGGCTCGCTGATTACGGCGAACTTCGCGCTGGAACAGGGACGCGAGATTTTCGCGGTGCCGGGATCGCCGCTGGATCCGCGCGCCAAGGGGACGAACCGACTGATCCGCGACGGCGCAACGCTGACCGAGAGCGCGGCCGATGTGCTGAACGGGCTGCGGCCGATCCTGGGGCACGATTTCCAAGAGCCGGCGCGTGACGGTCCGTCATCTCCGGACCAGCCGAGCGAGGCTGAGGCCGACCGAATCCGCGGCCTGGTCGAGGAGGCGCTCGGCCCCGCGCCGGTGGAGGTGGACGAATTGGTCCGCCTCTGCCGGGCGCCGGCGGCCGTTATCGCAATAATTTTGCTGGAACTGGAACTCGCGGGCCGAATCGCCCGTCACCCGGGCAACCGGGTCTCCTGGGCCTGAACGCCGAGGGACTTGGCTTCCAGCGCCGCCAATTCGAGCAGGTGGGCGAGCAGGCCGTGGCCCTGGCTCAATGCGATTTTGCGAAGAGATTCAAGCATATCGCGGGTGTATTGCGCCGTTTCCACCGGGGTTATGGGACTGGGCGGCGGGCCCGAAGAGTCCCGGCCGCCGCGCGGGTACGAAGCCATGACAGCGACCGCTCTACGTGCCGGGCCAAAATAAGGCTGGACCGGGAAATATGCAACCTTAGGTATAGAAAATTGGGTAAAATTACCCGCATAACAACTTTTGGTTTCATCCGGACCACAGGTCCGGCGTTGACACCCGTCGTTCCGTTCGATCAGTGTCCCGCCGCCTTAGGGGCCCGGTCCCTGATTTGGCACCTTTTTTGAGGCCGCAGGGTCAGACCTCGGCGCCGAAACCCAGCAGAGCACCCCATTTCACATGAATGTCGTCGTCGTCGAATCGCCTGGCAAGGTCAAATCCATCAACAAGTATCTGGGCTCGGACTACAAAGTCCTGGCCAGTTTTGGCCATATCCGCGACCTGCCCTCCAAGGACGGCTCGGTCAAGCCGGACGACGACTTCTCCATGACCTGGGAGGTCGACGACCGGGCGGCCAAGCGGATCAAGGAGATCGCCGACGCCGTCAAGGGCGCCGACAAGCTGATCCTGGCCACCGACCCAGACCGCGAGGGCGAGGCCATTTCCTGGCACGTGCTGGAAGTCCTCAAACAGAGAAAAGTGCTGGCCGGCGTCGCCATCGAGCGCGTGGCGTTCAACGCCGTGACCAAGTCCGCGATCCTGGAGGCCATCGCCCATCCCAGGCAAATCAACGAGGAACTGGTCGACGCCTATATGGCGCGCCGGGCACTGGACTACCTGGTCGGCTTCACGCTGTCGCCGGTGTTGTGGCGCAAGCTGCCGGGCGCGCGCTCGGCGGGGCGCGTGCAGTCGGTGGCGCTGCGCCTGGTGGTCGACCGCGAGGTCGAGATCGAGGCGTTCCGGGCGCAGGAATATTGGAGCATCGACGCCGATCTGATGACGCCGAGCGGCGGATTCAATGCACGGCTGACGCAGCTCAACGGACAGAAGCTCGACAAGCTGTCGCTGAAGAACGAGGCCGAAGCGTCCGCCGCCGTCGCCGCAATCAACGCGCAGAGCTTTGCGATCGACAGCGTCGAGAGCAAGCCGGTCAAGCGCAATCCGGCGCCGCCGTTCATCACCTCGACGCTGCAGCAGGAAGCCTCGCGCAAGCTCGGCTTCGGCGCCAAGCGCACCATGCAGATCGCCCAAAGCCTTTACGAGGGCGCCGATGTCGGCGGCGAGACCGTGGGTCTCATCACCTATATGCGCACCGACGGCATCACGATGGTGCCCGAAGCGATCGCGGAAGCCCGTTCGGTGATCGGATCGCGCTACGGCCGGAAATATGTCCCGGGCGCTCCGCGCATCTACACCAGCAAGGCCAAGAACGCGCAGGAGGCCCATGAGGCGGTGCGGCCGACCCTGTTCGAGCGCACACCGGAAGAGGTCGCCAAATATGTCGATGCGGATTCGGCGAGGCTCTATGAGCTGATCTGGAAGCGCGCCATTGCCAGCCAGATGGAAAGCGCCGAACTGGAGCGCACCACGGTCGACGTGGCGAGCGCCGACAAGAAGATCATGCTGCGCGCCACCGGCACGGTGACGCTGTTCGACGGCTTTCTCACTCTTTATCAAGAGGGCAAGGATGAAGAGGAAGACGAGGACGGTTCGAAACTGCCACGCGTAAAAGCCGGTGACAAGGCGGACGCCCTGAAGGTCAATCCGGCGCAGCACTTCACCGAGCCGCCGCCGCGCTATTCCGAAGCCAGCCTGGTGCGCAAGCTGGAAGAGCTCGGCATCGGCCGGCCGTCGACCTACGCCTCGATCCTGTCGGTCCTGCGTGACCGCTCCTATGTGCGCGTCGATCGTGGGCGCTTCGTGCCCGACGACAAGGGACGGCTGGTGACGGCGTTCCTGGCGACGTTCTTCCCGCGCTATGTCGAGTATGGCTTCACCGCGGACCTTGAAGAGAAGCTCGACGAAGTGTCGGCCGGCGCCCTGCCGTGGAAACAGCTGCTGCGTGATTTCTGGCGCGACTTCTCGGCGGCGGTCGGCGGCACCAAGGACCTGAAGATCACGCAGGTGATCAACGAACTGAACGAGATTCTCGGGCCGCACATTTTCCCGCCGAATGCCGACGGCTCGCCGCCGCGCGTCTGCCCCGGTTGCGGCAAGGGCGAACTGAGTTTGAAGCTCGGCCGTTTCGGCTCCTTCGTCGGCTGCTCGAACTATCCCGAATGCCGCTTCACGCGCCAGCTCGGCCAAAGCAATGGCGACGCGGCGGCGGCGCAGCCGCGCGAACTGGGGATCGATCCGCCGACCGGCGAGAAAATCTCGCTGCGCAACGGGCGCTTCGGGCCCTATGTGCAGCTGGGCGAAGGCGAGAAGCCCAAGCGCGCCGGCATTCCCAAGGGGACCGACATGGAGAATGTCGATCTCGAGCTGGGCATCAAGCTGCTCGCGCTGCCGCGCACGGTCGGCATGCATCCGGAAAGCGGCAAGCCGATCACGGCCAATTTCGGCCGCTTTGGGCCTTACGTGGCGCATGACGGCATGTATGCCTCGCTGGAGTCGCCGCAAGACGTGTTCGACGTCGGCCTCAACCGCGCCGTCGACCTGATCGCCGAGAAGAAGAACAATCCGCGCGGGCGCAGAGGTCCGCAGGCGCTGAAGGAACTCGGCAACGACGCGAGCGGCGTGGCCATCAAGTTGATGAAGGGGCGCTTCGGCCCCTACGTCACCGACGGCACGACCAACGCGACGGTGCAAAACAGTGACGATCCGGAATCGGTGACGCTGGAACAGGCGATCGCGATGCTGGCGGATCGTGCCGCCAAGGGCGGCGGCAAGAAGAAGAAAGCGCCCAGGGCCGCGGCCAAGCCGAAGAAAGCCGCGAAGCCGAAGGCCGAGAAGGCCGTGGCGCCGGCGAAGAAAAAGGCCGTGGCGAAGAAGAAACCCGAACCGGTGGCAGGCGAATAGAATTGCCGAGGAAGAAAAAGCACAAGCGCGCGTCCACGATGCCGGTCATCGACAAGGCGGGCGTGCTTGAACTGTTGAACCGCCAGCCGAACGCGACCAAGCGCGACCTGACCAAGCTCTTGGGCGTCAAGGGTTCCGACCGCATCGAGCTCAAGCGCACGCTGAAAGAGCTGGAAGCCGACGGCGCCATCGCGGGCAACCGGCGCAAGGGCTATGCGACGCCGCCTGGGCTGTCGGACGTCGCGGTGCTGGAGATCCTCGGTCCCGACGTCGACGGCGAATTGCTGGCGCGGCCGCAGAAGTGGCAGTCCCTGGCGGAGCCGCCGCATATCATAATCGTGCCCGGGCCCGAAGATGCCGGCCCGGCGCTCGGCGGCGGCGAGCGCGTGCTGGCACGCATGACGAAGGCCGGCGACGGCTATGAAGCACGCGTCATCCGGCGGCTCGGCGCCGATGCGCAGAAGCTGCTGGGCGTGCTGATGGTGACGCCGCACGGGCTTCGCCTGGCGCCGATCGACCGCAAGAGCCGCAACGAATATTCCGTCGACGCCAGAGACCGCGGGGCCGCCGAGAACAACGAACTGGTGCTGGCCGAACCGATCGCGGGCCGCGCCTCCGGCTTTCCGCGCGCGCGGGTGATCGAGCGGTTGGGCAATATGAGTTCGCCCAAGACCGTCAGCCTGATCGCCATCCATGCGCACGGCATTCCGACCGAGTTTCCCAAGGAGGTCATCGCCGAAGCCGAACGCGCGGCGGCGCCGGACCTGCAGGGGCGCACCGATCTGCGCGCCATTCCGCTGCTCACCATCGATCCCGAAGACGCGCGCGATCACGACGACGCCGTATGGGCGGGGCCGGACAGCGATCCGAAGAACCCCGGCGGGCAGATCGCGCTCGTCGCCATCGCGGACGTCGCGCATTATGTGACGCCGGGCTCGGCGCTGGACCGCGAGGCCTATAAGCGCGGCAACTCGGCCTATTTCCCCGACCGCGTCGTGCCGATGCTGCCGGAGCATCTGTCGGCCGATCTGTGCTCGCTGAAGGAAGGCGTCGACCGCGCCTGCCTCGCGGTGCGCATGGTGTTCGACGCCAAGGGCGAGAAGCGGCGACACGAATTCATGCGCGGCGTCATGCGCTCCGCGGCGCGGCTGACCTATGCCCAGGCGCAGCGCGCCTTCGACGGCAAGCCGGATGCCGATATGCCGGCGGCCGCGCGCGCGACGCTGGCGGCGGTGTGGGCCTGCTACCAGACGCTGACGCTGGAACGCAAGACGCGCAATCCGCTCGACCTCGACCTGCCGGAGCGGCGGATCGTGCTGGGCGCCGACGGCAAGGTGGCGTCGATCGCCTTCCGCGAGCGGCTCGAGTCGATGAAATTGATCGAGGAATTCATGGTGCTGGCCAATGTCGCGGCGGCGGAATCGCTGGAGCGCCACAAGCAGCCCTTGATCTACCGGATCCATGAGAGACCGTCTCGCGAGAAGCTGTTCGGTTTTTCCGATTTCCTGCGCACCCTCGGCATCGATTTCGCCAAGGGCCAGGTGGTCAAGCCTTTCGTGTTCAACATCATCCTGGGCAAGGCCAAGGGCGGACCGCATGAGGCGGTGATGAACGACGTTGTGCTGCGCACCCAGGCACAGGCGGTCTATGCGCCGGAGAATATCGGACATTTCGGCTTGAACCTGTCGAAATACGCACATTTCACCTCTCCGATCCGGCGCTATGCCGACCTGATCGTGCACCGCGCCCTGGTCAAGGCGCACAAATTCGGCGACGACGGCCTCAGCGACCGCGAAGCCGGGCGCCTGGGCGAAGTCGCCGAACACATCTCGATGACCGAGCGCCGCGCCATGGCGGCGGAGCGGGATTCGACCGACCGCTATGTCGCGGCCTTCATGGCGGATCGCATCGGCGCCAGCTTCGATGCGCGCATCACGGGCGTCACGCGGTTTGGATTGTTCGTGCGGCTGGCCGAGACCGGCGCCGAGGGCCTTTTGCCGATGCGGGCGCTGGGCGCGGAATTCTTTCGCCACGACGAAAAAGCCCATGCGCTGATCGGCGAGCGCACCAACCGCAAATTCAAGCTCGGTAGCATCGTCGCGGTGAAACTGGCGGAGGCGGCGCCGCTGACCGGCGGACTGCGCTTTGAACTTGCCGAGGCGGGAACGGCGCCGCGCGATCCGCGAAAGGTCTTTCAGGCGCAGTTGCAGAAGAAGCAAAAGCCGAAGCGGCGGCGGTAGTTTTCCGCCCATTCCATAATCGTCATCGCCGTTCGTAGCGCCAGCGTACGAACCATGCGGGCGACCCATTTTCTTCGCGCGGAGAAAAAGTTGGGTTGCCCGGACAAGCCGGGCAATGACGGGTTTTGTGTATTGAGAGCGAACTGATCTAGTATTTTGTCATGGCTATCTTCGATTCCGACAATGAAAAAGTCGTCGAGCAGGTGCTGCGGCCCAAGGATGCGGCGACCCTGGTTCTGGTGAAGCGCGAGGGCGGCACGGCCCGCGTGCTGATGGGCCAGCGCCACGGCAACATGGCGTTCATGGCCAACAAGTATGTGTTTCCCGGCGGCCGGCTCGATCCGGGCGACATGCGCATTCCGGCGGCGAGCGAACTGCGCCCCGAAGTGGCGGCGCGGGCCGGGCTCGGCACCAGTCCGGCGCGCGCGCGCGGCCTGGCGCTGGCGGCGATCCGCGAGACCTTCGAGGAAACCGGCATCCTGCTCGGCGAGCGCGCCGAGAAGGTGCCGCGCACGCGCGCGCCGGCGTGGAAGAAATTCTTCGCCCACAAGATTATGCCGCGCCTGGACTCGCTGGAGATGATCGCGCGCGCCGTGACACCGCCCAACCGGACGCGGCGTTTCGACGCCCGCTTCTTCATGGCCGATGCGAGCTTGATCGTGCACGAATTGGACGGCGCGGAGACGGAAGAATTGCTGACGCCGGCCTGGCTGACCATCGACGAAGCCCGCGCGCTGGACTTGCCCAGCATCACGCGCACGGTGCTGGACGAGGTCGAGGCGCGCCTCGGCGGCGACACCGCTCGGCCGGCGCCGTTCTATCGCTTCACGCGCGGCAAGCCGTCGCTTGTGCATATTTAGAGAAGGTTTGTTTTGAAATTTCTTCTCCCCACACCGTCATCGCCCGCTTTATGCGGGCGACCCATTTTGTTCTTGGCTGAAAGAAAAATGGGTTGCCCGGACAAGCCGGGCAATGACGGATTTGGGAGGGGAAATGACAAAGCAACCTCACGCTAATGAATGCGTTCGCCCGCGAGCGGCGCCTGAGCCTGGTCGCCATCCTGACGGCGTGCACGGCGTTCGCACTCGGCATGGGACTGACGCTGCCGCTGCTGTCGCTGATCCTGGAGCGGCGCGGCTTTTCGGGCAGCGTCAATGGCATGAGCCTGGGGACGGCTGGTCTCGCGGCCATCGCCATCACGCCGCTGGTGCCGCGCCTGATCCGGCGGCTCGGCACGGCGACCTATCTGGGCGGCTCGCTGGCGGTTTCGGCCCTCGCGCTGCTGGCGATCTATGCCGCGCCCAGCTTGTGGCTGTGGTTTCCGCTGCGCTTCATCCTGAGCGTCGGGTTGAACGGCCTGTTCGTCGCCACTGAATTCTGGATCAACCAGCTGGCCGATGAGAGCAATCGCGGGCGCTACATCGCGCTGTACGGCACCGCGATCTCGGTCGGCTTCGGCATCGGCCCCGCCATCCTGTATGTCATGGGCACGCATGGCATCGCGCCCTTCGCCATCGGCTCGGCGATGCTGTTGCTGGCCGTCGTGCCGGTATTCCTGGCGCGCAAGGCGGCGCCGCAACTCGACGAGCAGAAAAGCGCCGGCGTGATCGGCGTGCTGCGCGCCGCGCCGGCGATATTGCTGGCGGCGTTGGTGTTCGGCGCCATCGATGCAGGCACCGCCGGCCTGTTTCCGGTCTATGCCGTGCGCTCGGGCTACAACGAGGCGCATGCCGCGCTGGCGATCACCGCCATGTCCTTGGGCGGCATGGTGTTCCAGTATCCGCTGGGCATGCTGGCCGACCGCTTCGACCGCCAGAAGCTCTTGATCGCCTGCGCGGCAATCGGCGTGATCGGCGCGGCGCTGACGCCGTTCCTGATCGCCTCGCCGCCCGCCACCTACACGCTGCTGTTCTTCTGGGGCGGCATCGACATCGGCATCTACTCGATCGGCCTGACGCTGGTCGGCGAACGCTTCAAGGGCGCGGCGCTGGCGAGCGCCAATGCGGCCTTCGTGATGCTCTATTCCATTGGGCTCCTGGCCGGGCCGCTGGCCGAAGGCGCGGCGCTGGACGCGTGGAATCCGCACGGATTGATGCTGGTGCTGGGCCTGATCAGCGCGATTTATGTGATATTCCTGATGCTTAGGCGGCAAACAGCCATACCGGCCCCGCCTTGACTTATGGCCCTTGGCGGCTACATTCCCGGCCCTTCGAACCGGTTTTCAGGAGTCCCGCCCCATGGCGAAGCCCACCACAGCCAAGATCAAGCTCAACAGCGAGGGCGGCACGGGATTCTATTACGTCACCAAGAAGAACACGCGCACGATGACCGAAAAGTTCACCATCCGGAAATACGATCCGGTGCTGCGCAAGCATGTCGAATTCAAAGAAGGCAAGATCAAGTAGCGCGCTCTACTCCGCCGCCACTTTCTTTCCCCTCGCCGCTTCCACTTTTCCGATAAACGGCAGAATGAACCCGTGCACCAGCGGGATCACGCCCAGCGGCATGTCGTGTCCCCAGCCTGCGATCTCGTGAAATTCGGCGCCGGGGATGCACTGCGCGGTGTGCCGCCCGGCCTCGGGCCGCAGCAGCGTGTCGGCCGAACCGTGCAGCACCAGCGCCGGCAGCTTGAGGGACTTGAGGCGCTCGCTGCGCGGCGGGCTCGCCATGATCGCGGCGTATTGGCGGGCGCTGCCTTCGGGATAGAACATGCGGTCGTAGTTGAGCCCGATCAGCGCCGACAAGCGCGCTTCGTCGAAGGGATAGGCCGTCGAGGCATAGGCCCTGCGGCCTTTCAGCGAATGGGCGATGACCGAGGCGCGGTCGGTGGCGGGCGCCGGCGTGGTCAGCGCGGCCATCGCCTCGGGGCTCGACGGCGGCAGCGACGGATCGGATGTCGTGGAAAAGATCGAGATCAGCGAGCGCGCCTTATCAGGGTGATCGAGCGCGACGAGCTGGGCGATCATGCCGCCCATCGAAGCGCCTGAAATGTGCGCGCTCTCGATGCCGAGCGCATCGAGCAGGCCGGCGGCATCAGCGGCCATGTCGGTCAAGGTGTAGGGCACGTCGGGTTTCTTGCCCTCGCGCGCTGCTTTGGCGACTTCGCGGATGTCGGGGACGATGCCGTTCCACTTTTGCGTCAGGCCGACGTCGCGATTATCGAAGCGGATGAAGCGCAGGCCCGCCTTGGCGAAGCCTTGCCGGAATTCATCCGGCCAGGACGTCATCTGGCTGCCGAAGCCGTTGATGAAGAGAAGCGGCACGCCGTCCTTCGGGCCGATTTCGTCGTATTCGATGTCGATCCCGTTGGCGCGGATTTGGGCCATGTCTCTCTCCCCGTTTCGCAGGAGATTAGCCCGGCGGCATTCCTTGACAAGATGTCAGGCGAAACCGAGCCTACCCTCCCAACCCACACGGATTCCATGCGCCGCGCCCTCGACCGACTGGCCAACGAGACCTTCGATCTGCTGATCGTCGGCGGCGGAGTCACGGGCGCCTGCGTGGCGCGCGACGCGAGCATGCGCGGGCTGAAAGTGGCCCTGGTCGAGAAGAACGACTTCGCCGGCGCGACCAGCGCGCACAATTCCAAGCTGGTGCATGGGGGGCTGCGCTATCTGCGCAATTTCGAGCTCGGCCTGGTGCGCGAGTCGCTGAAGGAGCGGCGCATCTGGCAGCGCATCGCGCCGCATTTGGTGCATCCCCTGCCCTTTCTGGTGCCGCTCTACGGCGGCGGCTGGAAGGCGCGCGCGACGCTGAGCGCGGGGTTGACGCTGTACGACCTGTTGTCGTTCGACAAGAGCTGGCTGGACGATCCGGACCAGAAGCTCGCCAATCATTCCTGGCTGGGGCGGAAAGCCGCGCTCGACGCGGAGCCGGTGCTGGACGGGCCGGGTCTGGACGGCGCGTTCAAATATTACGATGCGCAGATGTACGCGCCCGAGCGGCTGGCGCTCGAATGCCTGATCGAGGCGGACGGCGACGGCGCGGCGGTCGCGAATTATGTCGAGGCGGAAAAGCTGCTCAGCCGCGACGGTCGGATTGAAGGCTGCACGGTGCGCGACACGGTCGGCGGCGCCGCGTTTGACGTGCGCGCCAAGCTGACGCTGGTCGCAGCGGGGCCGTGGGCGGATATTTTCCTGGAAGCCGCGCTGGGCAAGCCGGCGTCGCACAAGCTGCTGCGCTCCAAGGGCATCCATGTGCTCGTGCCGGCGATCACCCGGAGCAACGCGTTGACGGTGGCGGCGGGCGGCGGGCATTTCTTCGTGCTGCCCTGGCATGGCCATACACTGCTGGGCACCACGGACACCGCGTTCAAGAGTGCGCCGGACGCGGTGGGCGTGAGCGAGGCCGACATCGAAAGCTTCTTCGCCCTGATCAACAAGAACCTGCCGGGCGCCAGGCTGGCGCGCGGCCAGGTGGAACATTTCTATGCGGGGCTGCGGCCGCTGGTGGACGACGGGTCCGGCGATACCTATGGCGCCAGCCGGCGCGCCGAACTGGTCGATCATGGCGAGGATGACGGGTTGGACGGACTGTTCTCGGCGATCGGCGGCAAGTGGACGACGTCGCGCGACCTGGCGCAGAACGTGGTCGACGCCGTCGTCGCCAAGCTCGCGGTCTCGGCGGGCGAATGCGAGACCGACGAGGAGCCGACCGCGGGCGGCGACGTAGGACGCTTCAGCGATTTCCTGAGCGCGCAGAAAAAAGAGCATGGCGACCTGCCGACGCTCGAACATCTGGCCCATATGTACGGCACGCGCCTGCCCGACATGCTGGCCGAGGCGAACAACCGGCCTGAGCTGCGCGCAACGATCGGCCAGGCCGGCGACATCGGCGCGCAGGTCCTGTTCGCGGTGCGCGAGGAGATGGCGCTGACACTGGCCGACGTCGTGCTGCGGCGCACCTGCATGGGCCAGGTCGGCGCGCCGCCGCGCGAAGCGCTGGAGACGGCGTCGAAGATCATGGCGGCGGAACTGGGCTGGGACGAGGCGCGCCAGACACGCGAGATCGCGTCGCTCGGTCCCGCCTTTGCGACACGGGAGGCGGCATGACCGCGTTCGTCGTCGTCAATCCGCGCTCGGGCAACGGCCGCACCGGACGCGACTGGAGCGCCATCGACCAGCGCCTGAGCGCCGTCTATCCCCACATGGAAGTCGCCTTCACGCGGGCGCAGGGCGAGGCGACTGAGCTCGTGCGCCAGGCGCTCGGCGAAGGCCATCAGGAAATCGTCGCCATCGGCGGCGACGGCACCATCAACGAGGCGGTCAACGGCATGTTCTCAGCCGACGGGCCGCTCAATCCGGACGCGGTGTTCGCCTTCGTCACCAGCGGCACGGGCGGCGACTTCCGCAAGACTTTCGGCATCGAGGCGGGACACGAGGCCGCCATCGCGCGGCTGAAGACCGCCAGCGTGCGGACCTGCGATGTCGGGCGCGTTTCCTGCCTGACGGCGCACGGCGAGCCGACGATGCGCTATTTCATCAATATCGCTTCGTTCGGGCTCTCCGGCGTGATCGTGGATTCAGTCAACCGGGCGCGGATCGCCAAGCTGTTCGGCGGCGCATTCGCCTTCGCCTTTCACAGTGCGCTGGCGATGCTGCGCTACAAGAACACGCCGCTGCGCATCATGGTCGACGGCGCGGACGACGAGATCGCCACCATTTCCACCGTCGCCATCGCAAACGGGCAATTTTTCGGCGGCGGCATGCGCGTGGCGCCGGGCGCCTGGACCAATGACGGGCTGTTCGACGTGGTGGTGATGGGCGGCGCACCCAAGGGCCAGGCGCTGGCCGACATGAAGCTGATCTATAGCGGCGAGCACATCAACAAGCCCTATGTGCGCGTTCTGCATGGCCAGCGCGTCGTCGTCGCGCCGGTAGCCGAGACGCGCGGCCGGGCGGTTTACATCGAAACCGATGGTGAATCGGCGGGGCGGCTGCCGGCCACGTTCGAGATTTTGCCCGCCGCGCTGAATTTGCGATGCTGAGGCGATGACCATCGACCGGACGAAGATCCGCTGGAACGGCTGGGGCTGGGCGGCGCACAAGGACGAACTCGCGCGGCGCGAGGAGATCTGGACCTGGCTGGCCGGCGAGCTCGGCATGCCGGCCTTGCTGGCGACGCCGGCGCGGCCGCTCGAAAGCATCGCGCTGCCGGTGACGCGATTGAGCGCGGAGGCGCGGGCGAAGTTCACCGAACTGCTCGGTGCCGACCGCGTGCGCGACGATGCCTACGAGCGCGCCTTTCATGCGCGGGGCAAGAGCTATCACGACCTCTTGCGCCTGCGCGCCGGCGACCTGGCGACGGCGCCCGATGCGGTGCTCTATCCGCGCAGCGGCGAGGAAGTGTTGGCGGTGCTGGCGGCGGCTTCGGAGTTTTCGGTCGCGGTCGTGCCGTTCGGCGGCGGCTCGAGCGTGGTCGGCGGCGCCAGCGCGGCGAGCGGGCCGCACAAATCGGTCGTGACCTTGGATTTGTCCGGCATGGACCGGCTGATCGAGATCGACGCGACGGCGCAGACCGCGACGGCCGAGGCCGGCATCTATGGACCGGCGTTCGAGAAGCAACTGCAAGCGAAGGGCTTCACGCTCGGCCATCATCCGCAATCGTTCGAGTTCTCGACGCTGGGCGGCTGGATCGCGCATCGCGGCGCGGGGCAAGGCTCGGGCCGCTATGGCCGCGCCGAGGACTGGCTGGTCGGCGCCAAACTGGCGACGCCGCGCGGCGTCTTGAGCGTCGGCGGCTTTCCGGCATCGGCGGCGGGGCCGCAGCTGCTCGACCTGGCGCTGGGCTCGGAAGGCGCCTTCGGCATCGTCACGGAAGCGACGGTGCGGCTGCATGCCGTTCCGGCGGCCAGCGATTATCGCGGCTATCTGTTTCGCGATTTCGCGAGCGGCGCAGAGGCGATCCGCGAGGCGGCGCAGAGTGGCATCGCCGCGACCATGCTGCGCCTGTCGGACGCGGCGGAGACGCGGTTCTATCGCGCGTTCGGCGCACTGGGAAAGCGCCGCGGCATCGGCGACAGGCTGGCGCAGATCTATCTCGACACACGCGGCTTCGACGACAAGGCCTGCGCCATGGTCGCGGGCTTCGAAGGGACGGAGACCGACGTCGCGCGCGCGCGCGGCGCGTTCGAGGCCATCGCCAGGAACCATCGGGCGCTGTTTTTGGGTGCCGGCCAGGGCAAACGCTGGAAGGACGGGCGCTTCCACGGTCCGTACCTGCGCGATCCCTTGATGGATCGCGGCGTCGGCGTCGACACGCTGGAGACGGCGACGCGCTGGTCGAAAATCGACGCGCTGTATGTCGCGGTGAAGGACGCGCTGGAGAAAGCCATTCGCGACAGCGCACCGCGCGAGGGCGCGCACGGCATCGTCTCGTGCCATATCAGCCATTCCTATCGCGACGGCGCAAGCCTGTATTTTACCTACATCTTTCCGCGCGCGCTGGAGCGCGAGATCGCGCAATGGCTCGCCATCAAGAGCGCGGCGTCCGACGCCATCGCGGCGAATAGCGGCACGATCAGCCATCATCACGGCGTCGGCGAGGATCACTTGCCCTGGATGGCCGGCGAGAAAGGCGCGCTCGGCATCGACGTGCTGCGCGCGGTGAAGATGGCGCTCGATCCCAAGGGCGTGATGAATCCGGGGAAGCTGATACCGTCCTGATTTTCTCCTGCATATAAGAAATGAATCGCGCGGAGATGCGGAGAACGCGGAGGTTTGAACTCAACTCCGCGCGCTTCGCGCCCGCGTGAGAATCTTTTGTTGCCGCTTCGCGGCGCTCCATAAAATAAAGCGGACACCGCGTCGCGCGCGATACCGGGGACTTGGGGCTGTGGGCGCGCGGGCTTTGTCCGCTCCGGTCAGGGGCGACAGACGGCCGGTAAAAGGCTGTGTCATCAGCCAATCCGCACGGCACCTTCGCCCTACCACCCCGGTTCTAGCGAACACGTTGGACGAACCCTTCCCGCCAGCGCCTCGGCGCATCGGCGGCGGATACCCACGCCAAAATATTCAAACGAATGCGCGCGAGCCTGCGCACCCTCACCTGTCTGGTCTCGCTGATGTCACTGTTGGATAAGCGGCACTCCTTGCAATCCTAGGTTGCAAATAGGGAGTGGGACTTCAAGGGGTGGACTAGGAATTATTTCTGACAGATTGTCAGTTGGGGCAAATCAAGTCGCCACCCTTGTCAACCTCTCAATGCTGCAAGTCTGCGAACGATCGCCTCCAAGGTGGGAGACGACTTCCCTTGGATCGCCGCGCCCTTAATAACCTCCGCCACAATGACTGGATTTTTGAGCGCGTGCTTCCTTTTGGCAATTCCGAACTTGGCCCGCGCGCTATCCAACAGCTGCGCAAAAAGCTGAATTCCAATTTCGGATGCTAGCGTGGCTTCGAGCTTGTCCTTGAAACAGGCAAAATTGTCGCCGATCTTCGCTGGCCAATCTTCGGGCTCTTCGCCGACTAACTTCAGCAGCGCTCTGTTCTGCGCAATCGATTGAGCCTGGTTCTCATTGCCATCCAGATCACCATCGCTATCCCACAGAACAAACGTCGGAATACCGAGCCCAGAAAAGATGCAATGTGGACGATCAAGGTTACTCTTTCCATCACACGGGATGATTGCGCACCCGATGCTTTCAAGATCTATTCCCAACGCTAGGCTTGTGCCGAGCAAAGCCGCACGATCATCTTCGCCTTCAACCAAAACCGCCACATCAGCAAAAAAGCCTTCGTTCATCCATGGCGTCATCAGAGTGGCTACCCGTGACCGAATGGAATCTACCGTGAAGGCTTGCTCTGGCGAACCTTGAGACTCCCAAACTGCCACGGCTACACTTTCCCAGTTTGTATTCCGTACACCACTCACTTTCGGTTCACCCTCCGCAGCACGCGTTCGCGTGATGCGACGCACGCTGTCAAATCTGTCGATCCCAACAAGCAATGGCGAGTGTGTGGCATAGATTATTTGAGTTCGCGCCGACACGCCCGGAATTTTTCCTTGTGAAAGCGCTAACAACACTTTCGCAAAATGCCGCTGCATATTTGGGTGTTGATAGAGTTCCGGCTCTTCGATGCCTAGAATAAGGTTTAGAGATGGGCTCTCGACGGGCAAATCGTCAATCACGCCGCTTTCCGAAACCTCCCCACTTGTAGCGCCACGGTTGGGGCGCCTCGCGATTGCGAGGTGTTGAAGCAACGAAAGTATGAACGCTCTCTGAAGGCCATGACCAACCTTCGTTACGGGCATATTGAGCTTGTCTTCTGCAAGCCGGACATCCGCTCTCGGCGGCGGCAGCGCAATATCTTCAGCAGGTAACCAGTCGAGTACAACATCTGCATCATCATAATATTGATGAAGTGTAGTCGTTAGATTGTCCTCTAACGTGCCCAATGCAGGAAGTTTGTCTGGCCGAGTGAGGTCCGCGTATCGTTGCTGCACTTCGGCTTTCAATTGTGCAATGTTCGCATTTGTTGCGAGCGCAGAGCGCACCACAAGATCCATCAGCTGGGTGATAGCCGAAGTCTTTGCCTCACGAACGTCATCGGCCGCATCTCTCACAGCTGGAATGAACAAAAACTTTGTTACATCGCTCAAATACCCACGCGCGACATTCTCGAATCCGAAAAATTGGCCGTCATCTCGACCCTCTTCGAGTTTCTCCGGGTATTTGACTTCCCACGCTGCTAGCGCTTCAGCGACGGCCCCACCGGATGTCGCTGTCGCCAAATCGTCTTTGAATTCGTCGGATTTTCGAAAGTCACGGTAGGCAGCAATCTGATCGCGTCCACTCAAGACACGCAATGCTGCAAAACCTGGAAATCGCTTCGTGATGCCGTAGTATTTCCCGTGATCCTTCGACGAAAGCGACAGAACGCGAACAACAGGTAGGTCAGCCCCCACCATGCGCGCAGAAAATCTCTCCTCTTCGGCAATGGTCAATTCAGTAAATGTCACCGCGATTTCGATATTCACAGATGGGTCATGATTATAGAAGTCCTCGCGACTGACCGCTGGCGAGGGGGAATAGAATAGGTCGAGTGCGCGGATGAATGACGACTTGCCTGCGCCATTCGGTCCGACTAGCGCGGTTAATTCATTGCACTGGAGATTGGCGTCCTTAATTGACCTATAGTTTTTGATGGCAATAGATTTGACGATCATCGGCCTTCTCCTCGCCGCGAACATTCCTAGCACGATATGGTGCCACGGGTGTTTAGTGCTGTGGAGTGCGCGACGTCACGAATCGCGACCGTTGCGATGTATCACGGAGCGGGTAAGGCGGGTGGCCATGCTCCACGCCAGTGCCCCTCACCCAGCAAAATCTAACGCTTAGCTCCGCTACGCGCTGCGCTAAGCGTAAGATTTTGCGTCCCTCTCCCGCTCGCGGGAGAGGTTAAGAGCGCGAAGATCATTCTCAAGAATTCGGTCAGGGCCGCGCACTCGGAAAAAACTGGTCAGTTCGTCCGCGACACCGCACTAGCGACTGTTGACAACGCTGTGGATCGATTCAATACTTCGCCAACTGGAGAAGTATTTTGGAACCGGATCAGGAGGCAAGGACATGACACTGCGGATCGTTGCGATGGGCTTTGGCGCGTGGGTTCTGGCGGTCGGCGCGGCATTCGCGGCGCCCTATCCGGCCATGGCGCCGCTGGCGCAATACCGCTCGGCGAGCGACGCCGACGAGATCGCGCTGGCGCGCAGCGCCGCGCCGCCATCGGTGTCGAAGGATGCGGACGTTCTGATCCTGGGCGCCAAGGGCTATGACACCGCGGCGAAAGGCACGAACGGCTTCGTCTGCATCGTGGAGCGCGCCTGGGCCAATGATTTCGGCAAGGACGATTTCTGGAATCCGAAGGTGCGCGGGCCGATCTGCTTCAATCCGGCGTCGGCGAAGAGCGTGCTGCCGACCTATCTGACGCGCACGCAATGGGTGCTGGCCGGCATGTCGCAGGATGAGATGATCGTCCGCACCAAGGCGGCGCTGGCATCCGGCGCCATCACGCCGCCGGAGCCCGGCGCGATGTGCTTCATGCTGTCGAAGGGCGGCTATCTCAGCGACACCGGCGGACACTGGCATCCGCATCTGATGTTCTTCGCAGCCCGCACCGCGCCTTCAACCTGGGGTGCCAACCTGCCCGGCTCGCCGGTGCAGGGCGGCGTGAGCGGCACCGAACCCTTCACGTTGTTCTACGTGCTGTTGGCCAAGTGGTCGGACGGAACGCCGGCCGAAATGAAAATGTGATGCGGGGGCGGGAAGAGCATCTCAACCGGACCTTCGCGGCGCTGACCGATCCGACGCGGCGGGCGATCCTGGCGCGGCTCGAGCGCGAGCCGGGATTGTCGGTCGGCGAGTTGGCGCGGCCGCTGTCACCCTTGAAGCTGCCCGGGATCATGAAGCATCTCGACGTGCTGGAGGGCGCCGGGCTCATCGCGCGCAAGAAATCCGGCCGCACGGTCGCGGTGAGCCTGAAGGCCGATCCGATGGAGGATGCCATGGCATGGCTCGCACGCTATGAACGCTTCTGGTCGCGCAGCCTCGACCGGCTCGCGGTTCTCGCCGAGGCCAAGGAAGCCAGGCTGCGGGAGAGCGAACGATGACAAGCGTGACCCTGGTGCGGCGCATCCGGGCGCGGCCGGCCATCGTGTTCGATGCCCTGACGACGGCGGACGGCATCGCGCAGTGGTGGGGGCCGGACGCGGGGCCGGTGCTGCTGGCCGAGATGGAGGCGCGCGTCGGCGGCCGCTTCCGGGTGCGCTTTCGGCTGCTGGACGGCAGCGAGCATGAGAGCGGCGGCGAGATCCTCGAATTCGCGCGGCCCAAGCGGCTGGCGATGAGCTGGCGCTGGCTTGCCGGCGGCGACGACCCCGGCGAGTCGGTGCTCTCGTTCGATCTGCGCGAAGTCGATGAGGGCACGGAGCTGACGCTCACCCATGCGCGCCTGGACAGCGAAGAGGCGCGGCAGAGCCACGAGCATGGCTGGAGCGGTGCGCTCGACAAGCTGGAGAAGATGTTCGGGTAGGAAGCGGGAGAGGTTAGGAAATCGCCACGCCTTCGCGCAACGCTGCCGCCGCGGCGGCGACGGCTTCGCGCGCTTTCGGGATCAGGCCGCGCATGCTGAAGAAGCCGTGCACCATGCCGGGGTAGTTCACATGCGTGACGGGAACGCCGGCGGCGTCGAGCTTGTCGGCGTAGTCCTTGCCTTCGTCGCGCAAGGGATCGAAGCCGGCGGTGATGACGTAGGCGGGGGGCTGGCCGGCGAGGTCGGTGCACAGCAGCGGCGACAGGCGCGGGTCGCTGCGGTGCGCCTTGTCGGGCGCGTAGCAGCGCGTGAACCAGTCCATGCCGTCCTTCTCCAGGAAATAGCCCTTGGCGTTGTCGCGCATCGACGGCGTGTCGGACGCGCCGAGCTGGGTCACGGGATAGATCAGGAGCTGGAAGGCGATCGGCGGGCCGCCCGCCTTGGCGAGCTGGGCGACGACGGTGGCGAGATTGCCGCCGGCGCTGTCGCCGCCGACCGCGAGGCGTTTCGGATCGATGCCGAAATCGGATGCGTGTTCGGCGACGAATTTCGTCGCGGCGAAGCAATCCTCGACGGCGGCGGGAAAGGGATGCTCGGGCGCCAGGCGGTAGTCGACCGAAACGACGCGGCAGCCGCTGCCGTTCGCCAGGCAGCGGCAGAGATCGTCATGGGTGTCGAGATCGCCGATGACGAAGCCGCCGCCGTGGAAGAAGACGAGGCCGCCGAGCGCGCCTTGCGGCGCCTCGAGCGGGGTGTAGACGCGCAGCGCGAGATCGCCGCCGGGGCCGGCGATCCTGCGGTCCTCGCTGTTGCCGATCTTTGTGTCGCCGCCGCGAAAGACGCTCATCTTCATCGCGGCGCGCGCCGCCTGGGGCCCGATCTCCCACAGCTTGGGGGCTTTGAGCGCCGCCAGCTGGTCGAGGATGTTGCGGACATGGACGTCGAGCGACATGGGGGCTCCTGATCTTTGTCTACTTATCTATCCAACGCACAGCTGTCATCCCCGGCCGAGTATCGCGAAGCGATGCGAGGGGACCGCCTTCGCTAAAGCTACGGCGGTCGAGTGAGAAACTCCATGTCCGCCGAAGCCTCGGCGTAGGCGGAAGGGGACCCAGGATGTGCCGTATTTGGGCTCCCGAAGATTCATTCGCAGCAAATTCCGATGCACCTTTCAAACGGCTAATACTGGGTCCCCTTCCCTCGCTCCGCTTCGCTACGCTCGCCGGGGATGACAATTGTGCTTTATTTGAAACCGCTGCTCTACTTCAACATCGCCGCCACGGCTTTCGACGCGGCGGCCAGCGCTTCGTGGGCTTGCGGCAGGACCGCCTGCAGGTAGACGAAGCAATGCACCATGTCGCTGTGGTCGGCGACGGTGACCTTGACGCCGGCGGCGCGCAGCTTGTCGGCGTATTGCATGCCCTCGTCGTGCAACGGATCAAAGCCGCCGAGCATCACGAAGGCGGGCGGCTGGCCGGAGAGGTCCTTGGCGCGCAGCGGCGAGATTTTCGGATCGTTCCTGTCGGCGCCCTGCGGCAGGTAGCTCGCATAGAACCAGTCGAGCGTTTCCTTCTCCAGGAAATAGCCGACGGCGAACTCGCGCAAGGAGGAGGTCTCCTCGCCGATCTGGGTCACGGGGAAAAGCAGCATCTGGGCGGCGAGCGAGAATCCGCCCTTGGCCTTGGCCAATTGCGCGACCTCGGCCGCCAGCGCGCCGCCGGCGCTTTCGCCGCCGACCGCGATGCGGTTGGCGTCGACGCCGATCTCGGCGGCGTTCGCCACCACCCAGCTCAGCGCCGCGAAGCAGTCGTCGATGGCGGCGGGATATTTGTGCTCGGGCGCCAGGCGGTAGTCGACCGAGATGACGCGGAAGCCGCCCTCGCAGGCCATCAGGCGGCAGAGGCCGTCATGGCTCTCGATGTTGCCGATGACGAAACCGCCGCCGTGAAAATAGACCAGCGCCGGCATCGGATCGCCGCCGGCCGCGACCGGCGAGGTGATGCGGATCGGGATGCCGCCCGCGGCGCCGGGCACGACGATGTTCTCGGTCTTGCCGACGGGGACGTCCTTGGGCCCGACCATCTGCATCAGCCCGTCGAAGGTGGCGCGCGCGTCGGCGGGCGCCATCTCCGACATTTTGGGTCCGGGCACGGCCTTCATCGAATCCAGGAAGGCTTTTACCAGCGGGTCGAGGGGCATGAAGGGTCCGGGTCTGGGTGGACGCGGAGTGTGAGGGCAAGCGCGAGCGCTGTGCAAGGTGCCGATGGCGCATCCCTGCCCTCCCTTTGAGGAAAATTGGACGCGCGGGCCGGGATCGAACCGGCTCATGGTGGGGTTGCAGGCCACAGCGTTCCCATTTCGCCACCGCGCGAATTTGGCCGAGGAGGATGGGATTGAACCACCGACGCCGCGCTCTTCAAGCGCGCGCTCTACCGCTGAGCTACTCCTCGTCCGACGGCTTTAGAGCCGACAGAATCGTTGCTGAGGAAATCGCTGCGGAAAGGTTGTCATGGCGCGCGCTGAATGGATCACGTTGACCGGAAAGTCAAGTCACGACCGACGCGTTCGAGCTCTTCTCGCTCAAGCGAATGGCGACGAAAGCCTAGAGCAGTTTTGGAATGAACTGACTCGGGTCGGATTCCCAAAGTTGGCACGATAGGCGAGTCTGGGACCGCGGCTGATTCGGGAGGCGTGGATGGCG
>Ga0207929_1000033_pt1 | contig 58425 bp, 64 predicted proteins | sample NGESurdeep072012_FD_184466 | JGI IMG/M metagenome (GOLD analysis project Ga0207929, IMG submission 184466) | Arctic peat soil microbial communities from Barrow, Alaska - NGEE Surface sample 53-1 deep-072012 (SPAdes) | ecosystem: Environmental > Terrestrial > Soil > Wetlands > Peat ... | reverse complement strand
GGAGCGAGGGCCGAAACGCATCAGCCCGTTCACGGTGCCGATGATGATCGCCGACATGGCGGCCGGCATCGTGGCGATCCACTGTCACGCGGGCGGGCCGAACTACGCAATCGTCAGCGCGTGCGCTTCCGGCTCTCATGGAATCGGAGAGGCCTCGGAGATCATCAAGCGCGGTGACGCCATCGCGATGCTCGCCGGAGGCTCCGAAGCTACGATCACGCCTCTCACGATGGGCGCCTTCTGCCAGATCAAGGCCGTCAGCGAACGCAACGATGAGCCGGAGAAGGCTTGCCGCCCATTCGATCTCGGCCGCGACGGCTTCGTCATGAGCGAGGGCTCGGTGATGCTCGTGCTCGAGGAGATGGAGCACGCGAAGAAGCGCGGGGCGAGGATCTACGCCGAGATCGCAGGGTATGGCGCCAGCGCCGACATGTACCACTTCACCGCGCCGCAGCCGGAGGGAAAGGGCGCGATTCGCGCCATGCGTCGCGCGCTCGAGAAGAGCGGAGTCGAGTTGACCGATGTCGGATACATCAACGCGCACGGCACCTCGACCAAGCTGGGAGATCTCGCGGAGACGAAAGCGATCAAGGCTGTCTTCGGCGACCACGCTTACAAGCTCGCAATCAGCTCGACGAAGTCGGTGCATGGCCACCTGCTCGGCGCTGCGGGCGCAATCGAAGCCGCGGCTTGTGTGCTCGCGCTGGACCGAGGGCTGTTGCCGCCGACCATCAACCTCGACGACCCCGACCCGGAGTGCGACCTGGACTACATCCCCAACAAGGCACGCAAGAAGGACATCAAGGTGGCCGTGTCGAACTCATTCGGCTTTGGCGGCCACAACGCGACGCTCGTGATCAAAGGCCCTGAGGCCAACTAGGAGAAAGTACGTATGGCAACCCCACTCGATTTCAAAGAGCTCCAGGAACTCGCCGCTGAGATCCTCGGTATCGACACCGACAAGGTGCAGCTCGACAAGAGCTTTGCCAAGGACCTCGCGGCCGACTCGCTCGACCTAGTCGAGCTCATCGCCGCCGTCGAGGACAAGTACGACGTCGAGCTTTCCGAGGAAGAGCTCGAGAAGATGAAACTCATCGGCGATCTCTGGAAGTTTCTGGAGCAGAAGACCGCCGAACGGCTGGAGGCCTAGATGACATGGCGATAACGACCGCGTACCGCACGCGTTCCGGGGCTGTCCCGCTTCGCTCGTTCAAGACGAAAGGCCGGCACAGCGCGATCGCCGGCATGGGCGTCTACGTGCCGGAAAAGGTGATCACGAACTTCGACCTCGAGAAGATGATTGACACGTCTGACCAGTGGATCACCGACCGGACTGGCATCAGGACTCGTCACATCGCCGAGCCCGGGACCATGACGCTTCAGCTCGCGACCAAAGCCGCTCGCGCGGCCCTGGATGCCGCCGGCATCACCGCCAACGATCTCGACATGATCCTGGTTGGCACGTCGACGCCGGACGGTCCGTTTCCGTCGATCGCATGCCGCATCCAGGACGAGCTGGATGCGCCGGGCGCCGTGGCGTGGGACATGCTCGCCGCGTGCTCCAGCTTCATGTATGGACTCGCGACAGCAGACTCGTTCATCGCCACCGAGCGGGCTGACAACGTGCTCGTCATCGGCGCCGAGGTGCTGTCTCGGATGCTGGACTACACGAGTCGCGGCACTGCCGTGATCTTCGGCGACGGAGCCGGCGCCGCGGTCGTGAAACCCGCGCCTGACGGCGCAGGCTTCCTATCGTGGTGCCTTGGCAGTGATGGCCGCGGCTACCTGCAGGTCACGGCCGGCAACAAAGAATTTGGCGCGTACGCAGCCAAAGACCCGAGGCCCATCATCGAGATGCAAGGTCCCGACGTCTTCAAGTTCGCCGTCGACATCTTCATCCGCCAGGCGAACGAGGTCTGCAACACGGCAGGAATCTCGATGGAGGATATCGACCTCTGGGTTCCTCATCAGGCCAACTTCCGAATCATCGACGCCGCCGCCCGCCGCATCGGACTGCCGCTCGAGAAAGTCGCGATCAACATCGACGAGTACGGCAACACGTCGAGCGCCTCGATCCCGATCGCTCTCGAAGAAGCGATCCGCAAGGGCCGCGTCAAGACCGGCGACCACATCCTGCTGGCTGGGTTCGGGTCGGGCCTGACGTGGGGCGCTACTCTCTTGAAGTGGGTGTAAAGAGATATGAGAGAGAACCTTGCGGTTCCCTCTCATCGGCCCGTCGGCGGAGCCGACCCGGCCTAGCGGCCGGGCAAGCGGGCCTGCTCTTCCTCCCTTGAAGGAAGGGCTTTGATTAATCTGGCAGGTCCCATCGCGCTTCTGTTTCCCGGCCAGGGCGTGCAGAAGCCCGGGATGGGCAAGAACCTGCACGACAGGTACCCGGCGGCCCGCCGCGCCTTCGAGCGCGCCGAGGAGGTCCTGGAGATGCCGATCCGCCGGCTGTGCTTCGAGGGTCCGGTCGAGGAGCTCAACCGCACAGACATCATCCAGCCGTGCGTGATGACAGTCTGCTGGGCGGCGTATGAAGTCTGGCGCGAGAGCTACGGCCTCGAGAACGTCCAGGTCACGGCGGGCCACAGCCTCGGCGAGATCGGTGCGCTGGCTGCCGCCGGGTCGATTCCGTGGGAGACCGCGCTGCTGCTGGTGAAGGAGCGCGGGCGCATCATGGCCCAGGCCGCGCACGACCAACCGGGCGGGATGATCGCGATCGTCGACCTCGACGAAGCGCAGGTCGAGGCGGTCCGCGCCCAGGCTTCCGCCAAAGGCCAACTGTGGGTCGCCAACCGCAACGCCGACGTGCAGTTCGTGCTCTCGGGCGAGGTCGCCGCAGTACAGGAGGCTGAGAAGCTAGCGCTTGCTGCCGGGGCGCGCCGAGCGCTTATCCTCACGATCCCGCTACCTGCGCACACGCCGCTGATGGCGAAGGCCGCGGCTGCTTTCCGCAAGGTGGTTGACAAGCTTCCGCTCAAGACTCCGTCGATTCCAATCCTCGCCAACGCGACCGGCGAGGCGATGCGCACTGTCGCCAGCCTGCAGGAAGAGCTCCGGCATCAAATGCTGCGCCAGGTCGACTGGGCGCGCACCATGGTCTCGATGCGCACGATGGAGGTGCGGACCGTGGTCGAGCTCGGCCCTGGGCGCGTGCTCGCAAGCCTTGCTGCAAAGCACATTCCCGGCGTCGACACCTGGAACGCGGAGGAGCTGTTTATCGACTTCGCGGATGCCTCGCCGGCATGATCACAGAGCTCGAAGGCAAGACGGCGCTGGTTACCGGCGGGGGCAAGGGGATCGGCCGTGCCATCAGCCTGGCGCTGGGCGCGATGGGTGCCAAGGTGGTGGTGAACTACAGGTCTGACCAGACCGCAGCTGAGGAGACCGCGGCCGCGCTGCCCGGCGGGACCTCTCACAAGGCGGACGTCGGCGACCCGGCTCAGGTGGAGGCGATGGTCAAGGCAATCGGACGCGTTGACATCCTCGTCAACAACGCGGGAGCTGTGCGCGACAAGCTGCTGATCCAGATGGCGCCGGCCGATTGGGAGGAGCTGATCCGCACCGACCTGATGTCGGCTTTCGCGACCACCCGGGCGGCCATCATGTCGGGCATGATGCGTGCGCGCTGGGGCCGCATCGTCAACATCTCCTCGATCGTCGGCCTGACGGGGAATGCCGGCCAGTCGAACTACGCGGCCGCCAAGGCCGGGCTCATCGGCTTCACGAAATCGGTGGCGCGCGAGTATGGTTCGCGCAACATCACCTGCAACGCAGTTGCCCCGGGTTATGTGCGGACGGAGCTCACCTCGGGCTCGCTCACTGACGTAATGGTCCAAGAGCTCGTGAAGGCGACTCCGATCAAGCGGGAGGGAACCGCTGACGACATTGCGGCAATGGTCGCTTTCCTGTGCTCGGACCGCGCGGGCTTCATAACGGGACAGGTGATCGCGGTCGACGGAGGCCTCTCCTTGTAATGGTTGCGGCGAAGAAGCCTGCCGACGTTCGGATCTCAGGTGGCAAGCTGCCACCGATCGCGTTGCCTACCAACTGTCCCGGATGCGGGGTGGGCCTCGACCACGAGGAGCTTCGGCGACACACGTACGTGTGCACGTCGTGCGGACACCATTTCCGGATGGGGGCCGACGCCTGGATCGCCCTGATCGCCGACCGCGGCACATGGAAGGAGCGCTACGGAGACGTGCGCTCCCACGACCTTCTCAACTGGAAGGTGCCAAAGCCGTACCAGGAAACGCTCGAGCAGCTTCGAGACGAGGGCTTGAACGAGGCGGTGCGGACAGGAACCTGCAGCCTGGGTGGCCGTGAGATCTGGCTCGCAACGTTTGATTTCCGCTTCGTCGGCGGCACCCTTTCGATCGTGGCCGGCGAGCGACTGGCACGCGGCATGGAGCAGGCAGCCGCCTCGGGATTGCCGTACCTGCTGGTCGCGGCCTCCGGCGGCGCCCGCATGCAGGAAGGGGTGTTGGCGCTGATGCAGATGGCCAAGGTCAACGCCGCGGTCGGGCGCCTCGACGCGGCCGGCGTCCCCTATTTCTCGGTCCTCACCGACCCGACCTTTGGCGGCACCGCGGCCTCGCTGGCTTTGCTCGGCGACATCAACATCGCGGAACCAGGCGCCGCCATCGGCTTCACGGGCCCGCGCGTGATCAAACAGGCCACATACGCGGACCTGCCTCCCGGTTTCCAGAGCGCCGACTTCCAGCTGGCTCGTGGACAGGTCGACATGGTGGTCTCGCGGCCCGAGCTTCGGCGGCTGCTGGCGCACCTCCTGGAAATCTACCCATGAAGGTGCACGGGCGCCGGCCCGAGGAAACGACCCTCACCGTCTGGCAGGTCGTGGAGCTTGCCAGGCATCCCGATCGGCCTTACTCCCTCGACTACATCAAGCGGATGGCGCCGGATTTCGTCGAGATGCACGGAGACCGCATCTCCGGGGACGACCCGGCGCTTATCGGCGGAGTCGGCCTCTGGCACGGCAGGGCGACGATGTTCCTCGGCCATCAGAAAGGCCGGAGCCTCAAGGAGAGGGTCGCGAGGAACTGGGGGATGATGCACCCGGAGGGATATCGCAAAGCGGTTCGCCTTGCCCAGCACGCCGCCAAGTTCAACTTTCCGATCGTGTCGCTGATCGACACCCCTGGCGCCTACCCGGGAGCAGGGGCTGAGGAGCGAGGGATTGCCTCGGCGATCGCCAAGGCAATCATGGAGTGGTTCCGGATTCCAGTGCCGATCGTGGCCGCGGTGATCGGCGAGGGTGGCAGCGGCGGGGCGCTGGGTATGGGCGTCGCGGACCGGGTGATCATGCTCGAGAACTCGATCTACTCCGTGGCCTCTCCGGAGGCTGCGGCGTCGATCGTCTGGCGCGACAACACGCGCAAGGTGGAAGCGGCGGAGCAGCTGCAGCTCACATCGCGCGATCTGCTGGCGATGGGCGTTGTCGAGGAGGTCGTGACCGAGCCCGAAGGCAGCGCGCGTGTCGATTACGAGGCCACCGCCGCCGCGCTCGACGAGGCTCTTTATCGCCATCTCCGACCTCTCCTCGCACAACCCACCGAAGAGCTGCTTCAGCATCGCTACGAGCGATTCCGCTACATCGACTCCCTGATCCGCGCCGAACCTCACTTCGGCCCAAAAATCTGACAGCGCGCGGAGCACGAACGAGCACCCGGACCCGGCCAAAAGGGCACAAATGGCGCGTTTCTCGCAAATATTTAGCCAAAAGGGCACAAATGGTCGCGCTTCCGCGCTTCCGCGCCTTATGAGGCTGGTCGTCCAGCGTGTGACGGCCGGCTCGGTCAGCTGGAGCGAGGCCGGTGAGCCTCGCAATGCAACCATCGGGCGCGGTTACGTGTTGTTGGTGGGTGTGGCATCCAATGACGACGAGGCGACGATTCGAAAGCTGGCCGACAAGGTCATCGACATGCGCGTGTTCGCAGACGAGGCAGGACGAATGAACCTGAGCCTTGTCGATGTTCGGGGGTCGGCGCTCATCGTGTCCCAGTTCACTTTGTTTGCCGACTTCAGTCGCGGCCGCCGGCCAAGCCTCCTGGGCGCCGGCGATCCGAAACGAGCCGAGGAGCTCTATCTCGCCTTCGTCCAAAGATTCCGCGATCGGGAGATCGAGACCAAGACCGGCAACTTCGGAGCCGACATGAGGGTGACGATCGAGAATGACGGCCCAGTGACGCTCGTCATGTCCTCTGACGACTGGCCGACCCGTGTCTGATTCCCGCCGCGGGTGGTTGCCTTACCTTGCTCTCGCTTCCATTGCGTTGATCTGGGGCGCCTCCTTCCTGTTCATCAAAGTGGCAGTGCAGGACATGAGCCCAACGGTGCTCGTGCTCATCCGTTCAGCCTCCGGCGCCGTCGCGTTGGCCGCCCTCATGATCGTGATGCGCCGAAACCTGGTCGTCGATCCAAGACGTCGCTTGATTCCGTTCGCTGTGATGGCGATCACGGCCGGTGTGATTCCGTGGGTGTCCATCGCTTGGGGCGAGGAACGGATCTCGAGTGGCCTCGCCAGCATCCTGAACGCGACAACGCCGCTGTGGGCCGCGATCCTCGTCTACTGGGTGATCCCCTCCGAGCGCCCAAGCGCCATCAACTACGCCGGTGTCTTGATCGGCCTTGCCGGAGTGGTCATCCTCGTCCTGCCCGACATCACAGCATCAGGAGTCCGCGGTGACCTGATCGGGGCGGTGGCGGTGCTGTTCGCGTCGCTGTCGTACGCCGTGTCCGCCCTGTACCAGCGACGCAAGTTGCGCGGCGTGAACGTCTTCGAGGCGAACCTCGGCCAGCTAGCGTTCACCGCGCTGTTCATGCTTCCCTTCGCGGTGCCGAGTGTGCCGGGAGCGCACTTCGAGCTCAAGTCCATCGCCGCGGTCCTGGCGTTGGGGATCGCCGGGTCAGGGATCGCTGGAGTTCTCTACTACTACGTTCTCAACTCGCTGGGACCAGTCCGCGGCTCTGGCGTCACGCTCCTCGTTCCGGTCACGGCCGTGTTCTGGGGCGCCACCTTGCTGCACGAGCCGGTGTCGTTGCCCATAGTGGTGGGTATGGTTGTCATCCTTGCCGGGATCGTGCTTACGAACGTCGGTCGCGGACGGGCGCGCGCGAGCGCCGACAAGGCCGCCGCATGAATGGTTTCGTAGCGGCGCATCGAGCCGAGGTTTCGACGGCGGCGGGCCGGATCCGACCTCATATCCGCCGGACTGCCACGCTTACGACCGACCTGGACCCTGACCTTCGGCTGAAGCCTGAGTGCTTCCAGGTGACAGGGTCCTTCAAGCCGAGAGGCGCGTTCAATGCGGTGCTTTCTCAGATGGCGCGCGAGCCTCGACCGATCGGGGTGATCGCCGTGAGCTCCGGCAACCACGCGCAGGCGGTCGCGCTGGCGGCACGGACCGCAGGCATACCCGCGCTCCTCCTGATACCGGAGGACGCCAACCCCGCCAAGGTCGCCGCAACGCGAGCTCTGGGTGCCGAGGTGATCCAGGAAGGCATCACCTTCGCCAACCGGGAGCAGCGTCTGCTTGAGGTGATGGGTGAGCGCGGCTTTTCACTCGTCCACCCATTCGACGACTGGGACGTGATCCATGGACAGGGCACGGCCGCAATGGAGCTGCTGGAGGACGTACCCCAGCTCGATGTCATCGCGACCCCGGTCGGAGGTGGCGGGCTCCTCTCGGGCACCGCGATCGTCGCGAAGTCCCATAACCCCAACATCAAGGTGATTGGAGTCGAGCCGGCAAATGCAGACGACGCATACCAGTCGTGGAAGGCCGGCAACATCAGGAGCCTTGGTGCCGCTCCGTCGACCATCGCGGACGGGGTGCGGACCACCGCAATCGGGGCGCGCAACTTCGAGGTGATGTTCGCCAACGAGCTGGTGGATGAGATCGTCACTGTCACGGAAGACGAAATCGCAACGGGCGTGCGGGTCGCCTGGACTCGACTTCACATCGCGCTCGAACCCACAGGGGCGCTTCCTTTGGCGGCTTACCTGGCCGGCAAATTCCCCAAGGGCAGCACCGGTCTGATCTTGAGCGGCGGCAACTCCAATTTCGAAACGATGGCTAAACTGCTCGGAACCCGATGATCCCAGTCAAAGAGGTGATGACGACAAACGTGATCACCTTCCGCGAAGACACGCCAGTCGAAGAGATCGCGCTGATCCTCACCTCCAAGCGAATCACTGGCGGACCGGTAATTGGAGCCGACGGACACGTGGTCGGCATCGTGTCGGAGATCGACGTCTTCTCCAAGAGGGGCAAGTTCGCGCGCGACATCATGAGCCAGCATGTGATCACCGTCAGCGAGGACACGGGTATCGACGAGGCGGCGCGACTCCTCGTCGGCGAGAAGATACGTCGAGTACCGGTGATCAAGCGCGGCAAGATGGTGGGGCTGCTCAGCCGCTCCGACGTGCTCGATTTCTTCGCGACAACCCGCTGGACCTGCAACGTCTGCGGTCGCTGGGAGCGCGGGCTTGAGCAACCCGAAAAGTGCTTCTCCTGCTCGAGCACTGACATCCGACTGGAGCGCGCGGATCCTGGCCACTGACGCCACGGATGGCACCGCTCGCCTCTCGCTGAAGGCCCAGAGTTTCACGGAGTCGGTCATCCGCGAGATGACGCGCATGAACCTGCAGCTCAACGGACCCGACAAGGCGATCAACTTTGCCCAGGGTTTCCCGGACTTTGAGACGGACTCGCGCATCGTGGAGTCCGCCGCCAGGGCGATGCGAGACGGGTTCAACCAGTACGCGACGACCTGGGGCGCTCCCCAGCTGCGAAACGCGATCGCCCGCAAGCAATCGATTGCGTGGGGCCGCGAGGTCGATCCCGAAAGAGAGGTCACCGTTTCATGCGGTGCGACGGAGGCGATGATCGCCGCGATGCTGGCCGCTGTCGATCCCGGTGACGAGGTCGTCATCTTCGAGCCCTTCTATGAGAACTACGGACCCGATTGCATAATCAGCGGCGCCGTCCCGCGCTACGTCACATTGCGAGCACCGGCGTGGGCCTTCGATCCGGACGAGCTGCGCCGCGCATTCACCAGCAGAACGCGCGCCATAGTCGTCAACACTCCCCACAATCCGACAGGCAAGGTTTTCTCACGACAGGAGCTGGAGCTGATCGCCGACCTCTGCATTGAACATGACGCGATAGCGATCACGGATGAGATTTACGAGCACCTCGTGTATCGCGGTGAGCACATCAGCATCGCGACGCTGCCGGGGATGGCGGATCGAACCATCACGATCAGCGGGGCGAGCAAAACGTTCTCGGTCACCGGCTGGCGTGTGGGTTGGTTGATCGCGCCGGCGGCGCTCACTGCCGGGATCCGCAAGGTCCACGACTTCCTGACCGTCGGCGCCGCCCATCCGCTTCAGATCGCAGTCGCCGCCGCCCTCGAGCTTCCAGGGGACTTTTATGTCGAGCTGCTCGGCGATTACCGCGAACGGCGCGACGCCATCGTCTCAGGACTGCAGGAATGCGGCTTCGACGCTGCGGCACCCGGTGGGGCTTATTACGTGATGGCAGGGATCGGAGCCTTCGGCTTCGACGACGACACCGCGATGGCTCGGCATCTGATCGAGAAGGTCGCCGTCGCGACGGTGCCTGGGTCAAGCTTCTTCCACGACCCACGCGAAGGACGAGGCCACCTGCGTTTTAGCTTTCCCAAGCGCATAGAGACCATCGAGCGCGGCGTGCAGGCCCTTCGCTCGCTGCGCTCTTAACAGCCTGGGTTCACGCCTCGGCACGAGCGGCCTAGTTTGGCTGCATGCGCAACCTGCTGCGAAAACCGTTGCCCTGGATTGTCATTTGCGAGTGCGCGATCGTTGCTGCGCTGGCAATGGTCGCGTGGCACATGGTTGCCAGCCCGCCGCCGTCTCCCGTCTTCGGAGTGCAGGCCGCCGCCCCGACCCCGCCGGCCGGCCGACCTGCTAGCGCTGCCCCGAGGATGCCAGCGGGCAATGCCAAGGCAGAAGTCCCTCCGCTGCTGCCCGGCCTCAATGTCGATTCGAGCTTCTGGAAAGGGCGGCTGGCCGAGCTCAACCGGGGTGAGAGCTCGTTCGAGCAGCTCGAATGGAAGATCGTGCACGCAGTCATGGATGCCGCGCGCCGCTACGTGAAGTCAGTGGTGATGCCGGCGGTGACGCGAGCCGAACGGGGAAGCCGCTAGCCGCCCGCCTGACGCAGCGCCGAGCGCATCAGCTCGGACAGAGTCGGATACGCATGCATTGCTTTCGCGACGACTTTGACAGGGGTACGAGCCGCCATCATCGCGACCGCCTCATGGATCATTTCACCTGCGTTCTCGGACACGATGTGGCAACCGAGGAGCTCGCCGGTCTTGGCATCGGCCACACACTTGACGTGGCCGTGCTCGAGGCCGTCGATCTGTGCTTTCTCTGCCTCGATGAGCCGCGCGAAGCCGGTGCGAACCTTGCGCCCGCCTTTCTTGGCGGCGGCCTCGGTGAGCCCGACTGACGCCACCTCAGGGTCCGTGAACGTCACCCGCGGCACCACGCGCAGATCCATCCGCTCGGTCGTTTTCTTCATCGCGTTGCGGGCGGCAACCCGGCCCATCTCCGACGCGACGTGCGTGAACAGTGGGCCCCCGACCACATCGCCGGCCGCCCACGCCCAGGGCTTTGACGTCCTGAGCTGCTTGTTGACCTTGATGCCGCGGGGAGTCCATTCGATGCCCGCCGCGTCGAGGCCGAGCGCCTTGCCGCCCAGCGAACGGCCGACGGCAACGAGGATCTCGTCGACCTCGATTGAGGCGCCGCTCTCGAAGAAGATCCGTTTGACGCCATCGCTCAGCTCAACCCGCGTCATCTTCATGCGCGTGCGCACCTCGATGCCCTCGGATTCGAACACCGCACGAATCGCGGCGGAGGTCTCAGGCTCCTCAGAAAAGAGGATGCGAGCTCCGTGCTCGATGAGTGTCACCTGCACCCCGAAGCGGGAAAAAATCTGGGCAAACTCCGACCCGATGGGCCCGGAGCCGACTACAGCCAGTCGGTTTGGAAGCTCTTTCAGCTCGAGGATTCCTTCATTGTCGAGATAGCCAGCCTCTCGAAGCCCCGGCACATTGGGCACGATCGGCTCGAGGCCGGCTGCGATCAGCACGGCACGGGCCTCGATCTCTTCTTCTCCGCCGATGAGCAGCTTGCGCTCCCCAATCAACTTCGCCTCGCACGGAAAACGCACTTCCACGCCTGCCTTCTTGAATGGGTTGGAGCCGTAACGGAGCATGTGGTCACGCACCTGGTATGCACGCCCCATCGCGCGACGCCATTCAACTTCGGGCGCGCCGACCTTGATCCCATAGCGGTCGGCGCCACGGATGAGATGGACGAGTCGCGCAGTGCGGACCAGCGCTTTGGTGGGCACGCAGCCGTAATTGGTGCAAGTGCCCCCGAAATGGGTGGCCTCTGCCAGCACGATCTTTGACTTGCCGCCGTCAGCGACCGTGAACGCCGCCTCCGACCCGGCCGCGCCGCCGCCGATTATTACAAGGTCATAGGCGGGCTTTCGGCGCAATGTGCCCTATGCGCCTGGTTCGCCGCTCTAGCCCTTTTCCGGCGTCATGGTGACGTTGCCGTTCAAAGTTGCTCCGTCTTCGACGGTGAGACGTGCGACCTTGACCTCGCCGTTGAGGCGGCCTGAGCCGCCGAGGGTGAGCCGCTTGCGCGCGGTCACGTTGCCATTGACCTGTCCGCGCACGTTCACGTTTGCCCCCTCGATGGAAGCCTGGACGGTTGCGGTCGGCTCGATAGCGATATCGCCGCTGGCCTTGAGCTCGCCCTCCACGTTGCCGTGGATCCTCAAATCGCCGTGGATGTCCAGGCGTCCGTTGAGGGTGTCGCGAGGGCCGAGCGTGACTACGTTGGTACCGCCGTTTTGCGCGGTCCCGGCCGAGTGGGCCGCGGACTTCTCAGCTTGGGCCATGTGGGCCTCCTCTAGTGGGTTTGATCTGCTTCCCCGTCGTCCTGCTCAACTCGGCCTGACACCCTGATCTTGCGTTCGCAGCCAGGGTATTCAGGAGGCTCTGAATTTGGACGAGCTAGCATCGTAACAGGGTGTCATTGAACGTAGAGGAAGGGATCGGGAGGCCGCCAGGCTGGTTTGCGAGCGGCCGCACAGCGACTCATTCACCGCATTGATGGACCCGGATGCCTCTGACGAGATGACTGACCATCTGGTCGATTTCTTCGACCAGATCGCCTCTGTCTATGACAGCTGGGCGGGCGGCCAGCATGGTCGAGTGGCCGCCAGGCTGGTCGAGCTGGCGGCGCCAAAACGCGGCGAACACGTTCTCGACGTCGCCACGGGCACAGGGTTGGTCGCTCATCTGGTGGCGAGCAAGGTCACGCCTGGCAGCGTGATCGGCATTGACCTCTCGGATCGCATGCTTTCAATTGCGCGCGCGAAGCAAGGCAAGAACACACAGTTCGTCGGCATGGCGGCGGAGCGGTTGGTGTTCCGCCCAGAGACCTTCGACCTCGTCACGATGGGCGAGGCGCTCGCGTACCTGGCCGATCCAAGCGACGCCCTCGCGGAGGCCAATCGGGTCCTCCGCCCTGGAGGAAGGCTGGCGGTTTCCTGCCAGCGGCGCAGCCTGAGCACGCGCGCGCAGGACCTCTTTTTCCAGGGGTTGGCGCCTTTGGCGCGGCGCCATTACCTGAGCCTGCCCCGCTACAGCTCGGAGCGGGCTCGATTCGGCGAGCCGGACGTGCTGCCGCAGCTGCTCGGGGCGGCAGGCTTCGAGGTAACGCGAATCACGGAGATGGTCACGGGCGGGCGCACGCGAAACGCGCGGGAATGGACCGAGCTCATGGCCGGCGCCGGTCCGCTCCCTTACACGTTGATCACATCGCTCGGACCTCGTTACAGGAGCGAGCTCGAGGCGGAGGTCGAGTCGGCGATGGACAGCCTGGGCGACCCCGACGACGCGTTTAGGTACCACCACTCGTATGTCATTGCGGTTGCAAGGAAGGTGTGAGCGGCTCCCGCCTGATCGTGGTGACAACGACAACCGCGGCCAGGATGCACAGGGCCGCCGCGATGGTGAAGATCTCGCGGTATTCCTGAAGAAACGCCGACGCGACGAGGCGGCCGAGATGCTCGATCCGCGCGCGCACGTCAGGGTCTGTGAGCTGCGGCGTGCCCAGGATCTGACGAAAGCGGAAAAGCCCGAAAGCGGTCAGCGCAGACAACCCGACGAGCATGCCCATCACGCGTGCCAGGACCACGAGGCTCGAGGCGAGGCCGTGGTGCTCCGCCCTCGTGAGCTCCAGGACTGTGGCGGCCAGTGGTGCGATCACGATTCCAAACCCGAGGCCACATGCCCCTAGCGCCAGGTCGGCCGTCCTGAACGGACCGACGCGCGAGGCGAGCTCTCCGGCCTGCCAGGTGGACATCTGAATGAAGGCGGCAGCCGCCAGTAGCGTGCCGAGAACAGCCGTCCAACGGGTTCCCAGGCGCCCGGCCAGGACACCGCCGACGATCGCGCCCACCGGCACCCCGACCAGAAACTGGGTGAGCAGCAAGCCGGCCGCCAGCTGGTCGAGATTGAAGACGAGCCGCCCAAGAATCGGCACGTCCACCAGGGCCACCATGAGCGCGGCTCCGATCAGCAGGTTGGCAGCCGCGACGCCGGCGAATCGCGGGCTGCGGAGCAGCTGGCGCGGGATCAACGGCTCGAGCGTGCGGAGCTGGCGCCACCCATACAGCGCCAGGACGAGCAAGCTAAGGAGCCCGATCGGGATGAACAGGCCGCTCGTGGCGCGATGGGCGGGGTCGTCGGGGTAGAGGGCGACCACCAGCAGCCCAAGCCCAAGTCCGAGCAGGCCGGCGCTCTTCCAGTCGAATGTCCGGGCCGGCCCGTCAACCATCGGGTCGAGCGGCAACGTGCGATTTCCCTTGTCGCGGCTGGCCGCCAGCAGTCCCGCAGCGCAGACGGCCGCCAGCGGCACGTTCAGCCAGAACACAAAACGCCACCCGCCGATTGCCGAGGCGGCCGAGGCGAGGGTGGCGCCATAAATTGGCCCCAGGACGCTGCCCGCCTCCTGTAGCCCGGAAACTGCGCCGAGCGCTACTGTGCGCGCACGACCGCTATAGAGGTCTGCTGCCAGCGCGAGTGTCAACGGCACCAGGCCGCCGCCACCCAGGCCTTGCAGCACGCGGCCCGCGACGAGCCAGGGCAATGAGCCTGCGGTGGCAGTCACCACCGACCCCGCCGCAAAAACGACGACACAGAGCGCATAGACCGAAGCTCGGCCTCGAATATCGGAGTAGGCGCCCAGCAAGGGCAGCGCGACCACATATCCGCAAAGAAAGCCGGTGACGATCGGGGTTGCCTGCTCGAAGCGTTCGATGGTGAGGCCGATGTCGGTGAGCATCGCCGGCAGCAACGTCACGACGAGGTAAGCGTCGAGCGCAGCCACGAATAGCCCGGCCCCGGCCAGTCCCAGCAGGATGCCGCGCGCGGATCGGGTCTCTCTCACTCGGATCAGGGTGTGGGCGAGGCGATCGCGACGGGCGCGTTGAATCCGCTCAGGTCGATCTCGACGGTGCTGGCGGCGCCTCCGTCCCCGAACAGCCCGCTCAGGACGGCTTTGCGAATGAGGTGGTCAGAGCCGCCGACCCAGATGGTGGCGGTGACATCGCCCGTTGAGCTGAGCTGGGGCAGCAGCTTCGCGATCTGGGCAGCGCTGTAAATCGCCCCGATCTTGCGAGAGTCGACCCCTGACACCTTCTCGGTTCCGATGTAGGTGAGGTTATTCCCGGCCGGGATCATGGCCGGCAGGCCGGTCGTTGCATCGAACAGCTTCGCCAGGTCAGGAACTTCCGCAGCAGTTTTCCCGGTCACCTCGGTGAACCCGGAAAAAGGCGGACGCAGGTAGACGTGACCGCCGGTGATCACCACCTCCAGGCCGATCAGGAGGTCCTGGTACTTGACCTTGTAGATGGTGTCGCTGTCCGGCAGGCGAACCGCAGCGGTGGCCGACGTGAGCACGTAGCCCTGGAACGAGACGGTGCCCTTGGTGAATGTCAGCGTTGCGCTCACCGTGTTCAGCTTCGCCATCGCGGCGCCCCCTTCTCGCAGGACCTGCCCGGGGTCCTCGGCCTGCAGGCCGCCGCATCCGTTGAGGGCCATCGAAATCACCGCCAGGGCGGCGAGCAGCGTGGCTCTGGGCCTTATCACCTCAAACTATCAGCCCCGCATCGGGCCAGTTTGTGACGTCCGGTCGCCTCCCCCGTCCCTGGCGCGCAGGATCAACCGGACTGGACGGTCGTAAAACAGGTAATCCCACGCCCAGTTGACCAGCACGATGAGGCGGCTGCGAAAGCTGATCACGTTCACGAGATGCACGCCGAGCCACATCAGCCACCCTGCGAATCCCGAAAGCCTTACCGCGCCGAGCTCCGCCACCGCCGAGTTACGCCCGATCGTGGCCATGATGCCGGGATCCTTGTAGCGGAAGGTTTTCGCCCCGCCGTTGCGGACGAGCTCGGCTATTGTCGCCGCGACCTGCTTGCCCTCTTGCATCGCGACGGGGATGAGCATGGGCAGCGTCGCTCCCCCGACGGAGGCCCCGGCGAGGTCGCCGATGACGAATGCAGCGGGGTGGCCGGGCACCTGAAGGGTCGGTTCGACCTTGACTCGCGCCTGGCGCCCAAGCTCGATTCCGAGGCCTTTGCCCAGGTCGGAGGCGCGCACGCCGGCTGTCCAGACAACGGTGCCGGCAGCGATCTGGGTGCCGCCCACCAGCTTTATCGAACTTTCATCGACTGATTCGACCTTCGCACCCAGCATGACCTCGACGCCTTTTTTCTCGAGCGACTTTCGCGCCGCCTCGCGGAGGGTGGGCACGAACGTGCCCAGAGGGGCAGCGGCCGCTTCCAGGAGAAGCACGCGCACCTCGCCAAGATCGAGGTCTCGGTAATCCTTGCGCAGCACGAGGTGGATCAGCTCAACCAGCGAACCTGCGAGCTCGACGCCAGTGGGCCCGGCGCCCACCACGGCGAACGTCAACAGGACGCGCCTTTGCTCAGCGTCGGTCGCCCAGCGTGAGGATTCGAACTGCGAAAGGATGCGGTTGCGCAACGCAAGCCCCTCCTCGAGACTTTTGAGGCCGTAGGCGTGCCGGGCGAGCGACGCGTTGCCGAAGTAGTCACTCTGGCTGCCGGTGGCCAGAACGAGGTAGTCGTATGGGATCTCGCCGCGATCCGTGAGCAGCCTTCGCCCATCGAGGTCGGCCCCGGTCACCTCCGCCTGCTTGAACTCGGCGTTGGCGAGCGGCCGGATCAGCGAGCGAACCGGTCGCGCAATCTCACCGGGATCCAGCAGGGCCGAGGCCACCTGGTACAGCAGTGGCGTGAACAGGTGGTAGTTGTTGCGGTCGACGATCAGCACGTCGACGGCTGCACGCTTCAGCGCCCTGGCGCAGGTGAGACCGCCAAAGCCCGCACCTGCGATCACGACTCGGGGGCGGGTCACTTCTCCGGTGGCTTGCGGAACCGTCCCCCGGTGCTGTGACGGCGGTTGGCCATCTTCTCCAGCGCATCGGCTCCCCCAATCGCCTCGACGAGCGACTTGGGCAGCTTTTGCTTCTTCTTGATCACTGGCTCAAACAGGTCGCCTTGCTTCGCCACCCTGGCGAGGACCTGGTCGGAATCGAAGACCAGGAGGCTCGGGTCGCCGGCCTTGAAGCATTTCTCAACCTCGGCCCAGGACACCGGGGTCGACACCGTGGGGCGCTGGCGAGCCCGCAGCGAATAGACGTTGACTGTCGTCTTGTACTGGTCGTTCTGGCTCCAGTCGATCAGCACGCGGCCCGTTCTCAGCTCTTTGAGCTGCTTGTGGACCACGAGCTCCGGGTGGCGTTCCTCGAACAGCTGGGCCAGCCCTTTCGACACGACCTTCGTCTCGACATACGTGACCTTCGTGTTGAGCGGAACGTAAAGTTGAAGCCCTTTTGAGCCGGAGGTTTTCGCGCAACACTCGAGCCCGTGCTCCGCGAAAAGATCCCGCAGCATGAGGCCGACCCTGCAGCACTCGACGATCGTCGCCGGCGGCCCTGGGTCCAGGTCGAAGACCATCGTGCGCGGCTCCGGAAGATTGCTGGCCAATGACAGCGAGGTGTGGAACTCGAGGGTGGCCAGGTTGCCCAGCCACACCAGCGTCGGCAGATCGTTGCACAGGCAGTAGTACATGTCGCGGTTGTTGCCCCCGCTCCACACAGTTGCCGTCGCGACCCAGGGCGGACGGTGCTTGGGGCAGTTCTTCTCATAGAAGAACTCCGCGTCGACCCCATTGGGATACCGCTTGAGCGTCAGTGGGTGGTCACGGGTGTGTGGGAGGATCGCCGGCGCCATCCGCGTGTAGTAATTGATGACCTGCGCCTTCGTGAATCCGACCTCGGGGTACAGGACTTTCTCGAGGTTGGTGAGCTTGAGAACGCGGTCCTCGATCTTGACTTCGACCGCCGTTTCCTTAGCCACCTTCGCGCACCACCTTGCTTGCCGGCTTGTCGGCGCGCAAACCCTTGAACGAAGGTGCGCGCAGCTGGCCGGACCGTGTCCACTCCACGAACTCGAACTCCGCCACCAGCTTGGGCTTCACGAAATGCGAGGCTTTTGGAGGGGAGCCGACATCAAATGGGCTCTTCGCCTGCTCCAGGGGTTTCAACAGCGCGGCCAGCTTCTCGAGCATCGCGTCGCTGAAACCGGTGCCGACCTTTCCGGCATATACAAACCTCTTGTCCTTGTCGTAGTAGCCGACCAGCAACGCACCAGGATAGCCGCGGCGCTTGCCCTCACCCTCGAGCCAGCCCCCGATGACCAGCTCCTGGCGGTTCCGATTCTTCACCTTGAGCCACGCGCCGCTGCGACGGCCAGGCTCGTAACGTGAGTCCAGCTTCTTCGCCATCATGCCTTCCAGCCCAGACTTCGCGCTCGCCTCGAGCATCGCCTGCCCGCCGCCTTTCTCCCAGGGCGGGGTCTGCCACGAGGCGCCTGACAGCTTGAGCTCGGCCAGGAGACGCCGCCGCTCCGTGTAGGGCTGGGTGAGAAGCGAATGGCCGTCCTGCCAGAGCAGGTCGAAAATCATGTAGGTCACCGGGACGAGCTTCATCTTGCGGCGGACCTCGGACTCCGACGTCAGTCCCATCCGCTGCTGGATCTCCTCGAAGCTCGGCCGTCCTTTTTCGTCGAGGGCGACCACCTCGCCATCGAGGATGACCTCACTTGAACCAAGCGCCCGGCCCATCGCGTGGATCTCGGGATATCGAGGGGTCACGTCCTCGCCGCTGCGACTCATGAGCCTCACCCGTCCGCCCTCGACGTAAGCGAGGGCGCGGATGCCGTCCCACTTGAACTCAAACCCCCAGGCGGACTCCGGCTTGGGGATCGCCGTGGCGAGCTTGGCCATCATCGGCTCGATGCGCTCCGGCATCGGCTTACGCTCGGGATCCAGGGGCGGATCCATGCGATGGATCATCCAGTTCTTGCCGTTGGTTCGGAAGAGCACGTAGCGACCCTGCAAGCGCTTGCCGTGCAGGACCACCATCACCTCACGGTCGGACCACTTCTCCGTCTCGTAAGTGCCCCGGTCCCAGATCGAGACCTGGCCCCCGCCATACTCCCCCGCCGGAATCTCGCCGGCGAAGTCGATGTAGCTGACCGGGTGATCTTCGACATGGACTGCAAGGTGGTTCTTCTTCGGGTCGGGCGGGACGCCTTTCGGCACAGCCCAGGAGACGAGCACTCCATCGCGCTCGAGCCGGAAGTCCCAGTGCAGACTTCGCGCGTGGTGCTCCTGGACCACGAACCGCGGCGCCTTGGTCTCCTTGCGGGGGACCTTGGCGCCGGGTTCAGGGGTCTGCTTGAAATCGCGCTTCGCCTCGTATTCGGCGAGCTTTTTCGCCACAGATCAAGGTTAAGTCCATTCGCGCCGTTTCTTGGCCGGCCGGCGTTCGTGCGGTGGTTCAGACCTGGGCCGGCTTCATCAGCCGCACCTCGAGACCGATTCCCTCTGTTGATATGACGCATGTCTGGAACGGACTCCTGGCGACGAGGCTCTCGAACTGAGCCGGCGAGTAGGCGCGGCGACGGAGCATCTCCAGTGTCCCCTTGGTCGTGAATGTGCTGACCCGGCCCAGCCCCATCTTCCTCACCTCCGCCTCGATGTTGGCGTGGGAGGCTTCGCTGCTCATGTCTTCAATCACTGCTGTGCGGCAGGTGCATTTCAGGCTCTTGGGTGGAACCGTCTCAGTCCTCGTACCGTTCGGCGGCTGGGTTGCGTTACAGGGTCATGAAAAGACTGATCTTCTCCCTGCTGCTGATGGCGGTGGCTTGCGGTCCCACACAGGCCCAGCATGCGACCCCTCTCGCGACCCCTCTCGCGACACCGAGCGACACCGCGGGGCAAAGCCTCTTCGCCGTTCTCGAGGCCAAGATTCCAGGGAGCCAATACTCGTGGAACACCGTTGCGATCAGCGGGCTCGACGGGCATGCCCGCGCCGAGACCACCTTCACGCCGATGCCGGTGCCGAACCTTGGCTGCATGGGGGCGATACTCCCTTCTTCGGCTCAGGTCAGCGCGGGGAAGGTCTTCTACGCCGATGCGAAGGGCGTAGTACGGAGCCTGGCAGTGGACGGGACTGTCAAAACCGTGGCTTCGTTCCCCATGACCTCGACGCAGCAGATGCTCTCGTTTGCGGTGAGCCCGGACGGCACCAGGCTGCTTGGGACGATCTTCACGGCCCCAACGAACGCTTATCCGTGTAGCGGCTCCCCGTCGAATGGAACCTTGACCCTTGATGCATACGTTGCGACAAGCGGCGGAGCCAGCCAGCTCGTGTATCACGAGAGCTGGACCAAGCCTCAGAACGTCCTGGCCCTGACTGGATGGGATGCGATCGGGCCCTTCGGCACCTATCCGACGGTCTGGGCATCTCAAGGTGGAGGCCCTAGCTCGGCGCTGGGCGTCCTGGTGAGAGTCGATGCAGCAACCATCAAGCCTCTTGCACCGTTCGCCGACCCAACCAAGTGCCTGGTGTGGAACTCCATACCTAGCGGCGCGTTCGTGTGCACCGGAGACTCCGTCATGACTGGTGGCGGCACCGCAGCCCAGAAAGTCAACCAGCCGGTGAGCGTCCGAAATGCGGATGGCACAGAGCTGTGGCATTCCACAGTGACCGGGCAGAACTCTCCGTTCGGGCCGTTTCTTGCCCCAGATGGACAGCACGTGATGATCTGTTGTAACGATCTGAACCTTGCCGATTCACATGAGTTGCTCGTCGGTCGCGACGGCCTCCAGGTCAACCTGGCGAAGGGTTTCGGCGGGTCTGGTTGGCTTGACTCGACGACGATGGCCGGATGGGTGAACACGAATCCCCTGAATCAGGGTCCGTTTCCCCTGGCGTATGTCGCCATAAACGCGCCAGGCACTGTCGTCTCGATGGGATTCCCGGGCCTGTTCGTGGGCGCGGTTCACCCGTAGAGCACGCCTACCCGGGAGCTACTGGTGGCGTTATCCATGTCAGCTGAGCCTCCTCGATTGCCCACCAGCTCTTAACGGCCAGGGTTCCTATCGGCTCGCTGGGCCCCTAACCTCCGGCGCAAAACGCTGGAGGTCAACATGCTTTTTCTATCGGGTACACCTGACGTCACGCCGATCACCAACTTGATCCTGAACTGGACGCACATCGGTCAAGCTCTCGTCGGATCCGTTGGCGCCTTGGCCTTCATTTTTGCGTTCCTATGGAAGATCACCTCGGTGGAGGCGAAGTCCGCGCTGGAGGCGAAGCAATGGATCCAGCGAATTGTTGTCGGGACCATCGGTGTTGAGGTGGCGGGCGCGCTGGTGACCATCCTGACCAGCTCCGTACCGACGTCAACCCACTGACAAAATGGATTGGATCCCGTCGCTCGTTCAGGCCGTCGGGCAGTTACGAGATGTGCTGTGGCCATTGGTCCACCCCGAGAAGGTCCTTGCGTCACTCCTGCAAGACAGCCTCGGCCTGCTGCTCAAGGTCTGGTTCGGTTTCATCTTGCACACCACCGACTTCGAAACCGGAAAGGACTTTGTCTCCAACGTTACGATTCACCGCTTCGAGCCCGCGGTACAACTGGTGGCCGACTCGGCCCTGGTCCTCGTCGTGGTCGTGGCTTGCTACAAGCTCATGTGGGGCCAAGGCGTTAAAACTCAGTACACCGTCCGGGCCCTCCTTCCGCGGCTGTTGATGGGAACCCTCCTCATCAATTTTTCGCTGCCTTTGTTCCAGCTCGCCGTCCACGCGAGCAATGTCGCGTGTGACGCGATACAAAGCTTCGGCACCATCCCCAACTGGAATACGTGGTGGGACAACTATCGCCTCGACCAGACGCACGGGATCTGGCAGTTCATCACGACCGGGGCGCTGGTGGCCGGCTACGACGTGCTCGCCGTCGCCTACCTCGTCCGGTACGCGATCCTAATCGTTCTGGCGATCACCGCACCCATCGCCGGCTTGCTGTTCACGTTGCCGGACACTCATTACCTGGCCAAGCAGTGGGCTTCCTTATTCGTGACAAACCTCCTGATGCAGCCCGTCCAGCTGTTCGTGCTCGCAATCGGATTTGGTCTCGAGAATGGAGGCCACACGCCAGTTCACCATCTATTCGCGCTGGCCTCATTGCTGATCGTGTTCAAGGTGCCAGGGGCGCTGGGCGGCGCCGAGAAGACGGCGCACAAGCTGGAGTCGGCGCTCACCTCGGGGCTGCACGGACTGCAGCACGTCATCGCAAAGGCCGCCTGATGGGCTGGTTGCGAGTGACCGGCATCTGCTTCGCCGCGATGTTGATCTGGGTGGTCGGCGCTTCGAGAGTGACCAGCCACGACAAGCTTGCCCTCACTGCGATCGTTCCCGGCGCTGCGATGACCCAGCCGTTCGGCTGCTCGACATTGGTCCTCGAACCGTTCGATCCCTACTGCCCCAGCCATCACGTGCACACAGGTGTCGACCTGGCGGCGCGCGAGGGCACCCCGGTACACGCCGCCGATGCAGGAACGGCCAGCGTTGGATTCGACCCGGGAGGCGCAGGACTTTATGTGGCCGTGTCGTCGGACAGTCACGTTCGAGCGCTCTACTGCCACCTGTCGAAAGCTGAGGTCCACGAAGGAGAGCTCGTCGTGACGGGCCAGGTCGTCGGGGCGGTTGGGGCGACTGGCCTGGCGACTGGCGCCCACCTCCATTTCGAGGTCCAGGTCGACGGCCGCGCCATCGATCCCGTCGCGTGGCTCGCGTCTTAACAACCTGGGTGGGCAGCACAAAGCGACCTACCTACGCTGCAGTCAATCAAACGGAGGTGATCGGAAGTGCTCAACAAAGTGCAGTTGATCGGCAACCTGGCGGCAGACCCGGAGGTCAAGGCCACGCCTAAAGGCGTGTACGTGGCGAACTTGCGGCTGGCCACGAACACGTATGCAGGGAAGGATGAGGAGGGCAACGGCAAGGAGGAGACGGAATACCACAACCTCGTCGTGTTCGGCAAGCGAGCGGAGTTCGCCGGCGAGTACCTGCGGAAAGGTCGTTTGTTGTACGCGGAAGGTCGCCTGAGGACACGAACGTGGACCGATACGGCCGGCCTGAAGCACTACAAGACAGAGATCGTGCTGGCCGCACTCGAGCTACTCGGCCCCAAGCCGTTGGAGGTGGCCGCCTAGCGAACGGTGCCGGTCGAGGTTGCGTTCGACGCGCCGGAAGGTAATGATGTAATCGATGGCTGAGGATTTAGGCTCCTGGTTTGCCGGCCGCCTGCCCAAAACGTGGTTCGTCGGACCGCCCGAGGTGTCCGCTGACGGCGATGAGGTGCTGGTTCTGGGCATGCTCCCCGACGTCGAGCTGGCGAAAGGTACGTCAGCCGATGGCCGCTCGGCCGCCCGGTCTGCGCGGATCGACCGGTTTCGGGAGGAGACTCGCGAGGAGCGTGTCAAGATCGCGCGGGAGGCCGAACGCCACTTCAAGAGGAAGGTCGCCTGGGGAGCTCGATGCGGCGACGAGACCAAGATCTTCACCACCCTGAGCGTCCCGGTCATGACCCGCCTGCGGATGTCGGAGCGCTCGATCCTCGACACCCTGGTCGCCGGCGGGGTGGCACGCAGCCGCAGCGACGCCCTTGCGTGGTGCGTGAGGCTGGTGGGCATGCACCAGGCTGACTGGATCCGCGGCCTTCGCGACGCCCTGGTCAAGGTCGACGAGGTTCGGAGCAAGGGCCCGCTGAACTAGGCCTGCTCGCTGCAGTAGCGCAGGTTCCGAACCGGAGCCTCGTCAAGACCGTTGATACCCTGTGGCCACTTTGACAGTCGAGGACGATCGCCGGCGGGTCGTGATCATGGGCGCCGGTCCGGCGGGATTGACGGCCGCCTACGAGCTCATGAAGCACGAGATCCCCATCACGGTGGTCGAGAGGGACATCGGCTACGTCGGCGGGCTCGCCCGCACTGTCGAGCACAAGGGGTATCGCTTCGACATCGGTGGGCACCGCTTCTTTTCAAAGAACCAGGAGGTCGAAGACCTCTGGACTGAGATCCTGGGAGCCGAGATGCTCACCCGAGACCGGCTTTCGCGGATCTACTACCGCGGGCGCTTCTTCGCCTACCCGCTTAAAGCTTTCAACGCGCTTTGGAACCTGGGCTTGATCGAGGCGATGCGGTGCATGGCCAGCTACTCGCGCGCACGCCTTTTTCCGATCCGCAATCCGCGGAGCTTCGAGGACTGGGTCCGCAACCAGTTCGGATGGCGGTTGTACAGCATCTTCTTCAAGACCTATACGGAGAAAGTGTGGGGTATCCCGACGACAGAGCTCTCAGCCGACTGGGCCGCCCAACGAATCAAGAGCCTTGACATGTGGCTGCTCGTGAAGAGCATGCTGCTCCCGCACAGCAAACCGACCCATCGCGACGATATCGTCACTACGCTGATCGACAGCTTCCGGTACCCACGTCTCGGGCCGGGACAGATGTGGGAGCGCGTGGCCGAGATCTGCAAAGAGAAAGGCCAGCCGGTGATGTTCGGGCAGGCGGTCGAGACGATCAAACACGATCGCGGACGCGTGCGATCGGTGACCACGCGCTCGACCTCAGGAGAGGCCACGGAGCACGCCGGCACCGATTTTCTTTCGAGCATTCCGATACGCCAGCTGATCGCGCGCCTCGAGCCGCCGCCTCCCGATGCAGTGCAGAAGGCGGCGAACAGCCTGTCTTACCGGGACTTCATCAGCGTCGCGCTGATGATCGATCGAGCTGACGTCTTTCCCGACAACTGGATATATATTCACGACCCGAGCGTGCGCGTCGGACGCATCCAGAACTTTAAGAACTGGAGTCCTGCCATGGTGCCCGACCAGGCCAAGACATGCCTGGGCCTCGAGTATTTCTGCTTCGAGGGCGATGGCATGTGGACCTCGGACGATGCGACGCTCATCAAGCTCGCGACCAGTGAGCTGGCTCAGCTCGGCATATGCACGCAGGACCAGGTATTCGACGGAGTCGTGGTCCGCCAGCCGAAGGCGTATCCGGTTTACGACGACTCATATCAGGCGCATGTGGATGTCGTCCGCGACTACCTGCGTACCCAGCTCAGCAACCTTCACCTGATCGGCCGAAACGGAATGCACAAGTACAACAACCAGGACCACTCGATGATGACGGCGCTGCTGGTTGCCAAGAACATCGCGACCGGCTCCAGCTACGACCCGTGGAATGTCAATGCCGAGGCCGTCTATCACGAGGACGTGCATGTAGGGGAGAAAGACGCGACGGGCAGGCAGGTCCCCCAGCGTCTGGCAGGCTGAGCGGTTCTTGTTTTAGGCGGTCCTCTTCGATCGTGCAAAGTTCGCGGCGATCAAGCTGGCGATTGCCAGCACGCTGAACAGGATTGCGTGGGTGGTGTGATGCTTCGCATGCGGGTCGCTGACAAAAATCTGCAACACGCCCTCGTAGTAGAGACCTGCAAGAAGCACAAAGACGACAGCGAGGACGACGAAGCCGACGGCCAAAGAATTTCCTCTCATGGGCGGAAGGTTAGCAAAGCGAGACTGATGGCCCCTGCCGCGGCGCAGTACCAACCGTAGGGGTCGAGCCGACCTGACCGGAAATACCGCAGCAGAAAGCGAGCGCTGAGGTAGGCTGCCACTCCCGCCAGGACGGCCGCCGCCACATATTCGGCCAGGGGCACCGTGCTCGACAGCAGTTGCGGGATCTCGAGCACGCCGGCGGCAGCGATGATCGGGGTCGCCAGCAGGAACGAGAAGCGTGCAGCCTCCTGGTGCCGGAGACCCGCCAATAGGCCGCCACCGATGGTGACCCCCGATCGGGAGATGCCGGGCAGCAGTGCGAGCGCCTGGCACGCGCCAACCAACGCCGCGGCTTTGAAGCTGATCTGCTCCGCGGAGGCAAAGCTTTCCTCTTGCTCGACTCGTGTCTTGGCAGCAGGGGCAACCCGCGCTTCAGCGCGACGCCTCAGCGCCTCGAAGCCGAGCATGAGAAGGCCGTTGACAATCAGAAAGATCGCCGCGGCCTTGGGGCTCGCGAAAAGACTCTTGAGCTGATGCTCGAGGAACACTCCAAGTATGCCCGCCGGTATGGTCCCCACCAGGAGCAGCATCGCGAGCCGCTCGGACGGTTTTTCAATCCGGCCTCGCACCGCCGCGGTGAAGAAGCCCTTGATGATCTCCACCCACTGTGTGCGATAGACCACCAGCAACGCCCCTGCAGTGCCGAGGTGGAGCAGCACTAGGAAGGGAACGAATGACGGGTCGGATTGTTTGAAGCTCCAATGCAGGAGGCTCGGTATCAACACCGCGTGACCGAGCGAGGAGACCGGGAAAAGCTCAGTCGCCCCCTGCAGAAGCCCCATGAACAGCGCTTGGGCTAGCGTCATCTGGTGACCGGAAGAAGGGACAGCAGCTAGCGGGAGCCCAGCTTGGTGAGGGCCTCACCAACAAGGCGGCGTGAAGAGTCAAACTCGCGGCGGACGGCCGCGTCCTCGGCGCGATCCAGTAACGCGACGACATCCTCCCAGCGCTCAGAATCGCGCTCGTGCAGCCCGGCCTTGACCTGGCCGATCGTTTGCGTGGCAAACAGAAGGCCTCCGCCTGGGTTGTCGAGGATCGAACTGGCGATCTCGAGCTGGCCTTGTGCCCACGACACGATCTCCTCTCCTGGATGGGTGTCGAGCTTCTTCGGACGCAGCACTTCCATCTGTTGACTATTCTCGTCCAAGCGAGCCGAGGGCCTCGCCAGCCAGGCGGTAGACGGTCCATTCCGAGTTCGGCCTCGCGCCAAGGCGCTCGTAAAAACGAATCGCTTCCTGGTTCCAGTTGAGGACCGCCCACTCCAGCCGGCCGCAACCACGCTCCACAGCGAGGTGAGCGAGATGCGCCAGCAACGCTCGGCCCACCCCACGTCCGCGATGCTCCGCCAGCACGAACAGGTCCTCGAGGTAAATGCCCGGACGTGCGAGAAAGGTCGAAAACGTGTGGAAAAAGAGCGCAAAGCCAATCGGCTGACCGTCCTCCTCTGCGATCACGGTCTCCGCGTATGGATGCGGACCGAAGAGCCCATTCACCAAAAGCTCCTCGGTCAGGACGACCTCGTTCTCGAGCTTCTCGAATTTCGCAAGCTGACGGATCAAGTCGGCGATAACCGGCACGTCAGCGGGTTGCGCGGCGCGGATGCGTAACGTCAATTTGAATCTCGCTTCCGCGTGGTCGCGGTCGCGCGCTTGCGCGCCACGCCGGCTCGCTGCTGTCGCGCCATGCGCGGCCGATCCCTGACGCGGAACACCATCCGCATCGCCCCCTGGGTCTCCGAGAAGCTTGCGATCTTGTTGTCGACCAGGCCCGCGGCCAGCCCCGCTGCAATTACGTCAGTGTCGCGAAGCGAGCCGCGTCCTCCCTTCGTTCTGACCACCCAGATCGCGCCGTTGGGCTCGATCCAGTCCTTCAACGCTTCGATCCTACGCAAGTCCTCCCGCGTCTCGGCGCCGAAGAACACCAGGTCGGATGGGCTCGACGGTTTGCCCTTGACGATGTCCTGGGTCCGCGTGCGAAGAAGGGCGACGAAGCTGTCGTCATCGAGATTGACGATCGCCACCTTGGCGCCGGGCTTCACTCCAAGCTTGTCGACCAGGGGCCGAGCGCTTGCGACATCTGGGCTCATTCGTGTTTTTCCTGCTCTGGCGCTTGCTGGTCAGGGCCTCCGCGCACCGAGCCAAAGGCGATGACACCGACGAGCCAGCCTGCATAGGCGCCGGCTATGGCCAGGATGATGATCGGCAGCGGGCTGGCCACGCGATTCAGCAGCGTGAGGCCGAGGCCGATGAACAAGGCGAAAACGATGCTGCCTGCGATCACCCCCACCAACGTCCCGGCGACGGTCCGAGGGCTCAGACCTCGACCACCTCGAGGTCGCTCACCGCCCCCTCGACGGTGCCCGAATAGAGGTGGTTGAACATGAAACGCGTTTTCGGGTGGCGCGCCTTGAGGTCGATGGCGGCCTCCCAGCTCATATGGCTGAACACGTCCCCCGGGCCAGTGGCCTCGACGATCGCCACATCAGCGCCCTCGACCAGCTCGTCGAGGGGCGCTGTCGCCTCGGTATCGCCGGAGTAGGCCAGGATCTTGCCGCCGACGTTGATCCGGTAGCCGCTGGAGCCGCTGGTGCCGTGATCCAGCTTGATCGACTCGTACTTGTAGCCCCTAACCGCGCCGGATGGCTTGGCCTCCTCGTACCTGACGTTGAAACGATCCTTCATGGCGAGCCCCCAGTCCTGTCCCCAGCTCACCTCCCACAGAGCCTCCAACCTCGAAGCCAGGCCCGCCGGGCCGACAAAGGTGATGGGTCGTGGGTCGACGAAGATGCGGTACAGAACAAAGGGGGGCAATCCCAGCGTGTGATCGCCGTGGAAGTGGGTCAGAAAAACTGCCTCGATGGCGCCGGCATCCACCCCACAGCGGTGCATGTGAGGGAGGAGGGGCGCTCCGCCGTCAAGGAGCAGGCGCCCGTCCACGACCACCGCCCCGTTATAGCGCTCCGGGGAGAATGCCGCGCCGGTCCCCAGAAAAGCTAGCCGCATGGGTGGTCGTTTGCCGCCTTCAGGCGACGGTGACCGATTGGTTCAGGTAAACGTCCTGGATCGCGTGCAGCAAATCGACGCCCTCCTTCATCGGCCTCTGAAATGACTTGCGCCCGCTGATCAATCCCATGCCGCCGGCACGCTTGTTGATGACAGCCGTGCGGACGGCCTCCTTGAGGTCGGAAGCCCCGTGTGACTCCCCACCCGAGTTGATGAGGCCCGCGCGGCCCATGTAACAGTTCACCACCTGATAACGGCAGAGGTCGATGGGGTGGTCGGTGGTGAGCTTGTCGTAGACGATCGGAGAGGTCTTGCCGAAGTTGAGCACCTCGAAGCCGCGGTTGGTGTCGGGCAGCTTCTGCTTGATGATGTCCGCCTGGATGGTGACTCCGAGGTGGTTGGCCTGGCCGGTGAGGTCAGCCGCAGTCTCGTAGTTGACGCCATCCTTCTTGAAGGCGTTGTTGCGCACGTAGCACCACAGGATCGTCGCCATCCCCAGCTCGTGCGCCCTGGCGAAGGCGACCGCGATCTCCTGGAGCTGGCGATCCGACTCTGCGGAGCCGAAGTAGATGGTGGCGCCCAGCGCCACGGCACCCATCTCGTACGCCTCCTTCACGGTTCCGAACAGGATCTGGTCGTACTTGTTCGGATAGGTGAGGAGCTCGTTGTGGTTGATCTTGCAGATGAAGGGGATGCGATGAGCGTAGCGGCGCGCCACCGAGCCGAGGACGCCAAACGTCGAGGCCACGGCGTTACAGCCGCCCTCGACCGCGAGCTCGACGATCTTCTCGGAATCGAAGTAGATCGGGTTGGGGGCGAAGGAGGCTCCCGCGGTGTGCTCGATCCCCTGGTCGACGGGCAGAATCGACAGGTAGCCCGTGCCCGAGAGGCGGCCGTGCTCGAAGAGCGACTGGAGGCTCCGCAGCACCCGCGTCGGCCGGTCGCTGTCCTTCCATATGCGGTCGACGAAGTCGTGGCCGGGCAGGTGAAGCTGTGCCTTGGGCACGGTTTCGCACTTGTGCTCCAGGAGCCCGCGGGCGTCCTCGCCCAGAATCTCCTCCAGCTTGCCGAAAGATCCCCGTGTGGCTGTAGCCATGCTCATACACCTTATTTAAATAGGCCCTCCGCAGGTTCGCGGGCGCGCAGGCGTCACTCTATAGTGGCACCTCATGACGGAGCGAGCTAGCGATCTGCTCAGCAAGCTCGCCGACCGGCTCTCGGCCGACCCTGGCGAGAGCGGTCTGGTGGCCGCCGAATCGGTGCGCTCGCTCGCTCCCGAGATCCTGAAGTCCCAGAAAAGCGAGTCGGTGGACGAGCTCGTCAAGACGTCGGGGAAGTTCCTGGAGCTGCTATTCCGGTCTCTGAACGCCGACTCCCACATCCCGTGGGTCGAGTACTACGCCATCGCCCGTGAAGCCTCCCGCCGCTACGCCGAGAAGGGGATCCCACTCGAAGCCCTGATGGAGGGGCTCTCCGTGTTCCGCCGATCAGTGATCGCCCGGGTCACCGAGGAGGTGTCGGGCAGCGAGGACTCCGAGGAGGTCATCCGCCTGGCGCAGGGGCGCCTGGGTGAGGTGATCGAGCACATGAACTCGAGCTTCATACGCGGCTACCTCGACTTCACCGAAGCCCGCCACATCGCGCGGCAGACGGAGCTGCACGGTCTGTATCACATCGCCAGCGCTCTCGGCCGGTCCCTCGACGTAGCCGAGATAGCGGAGGTGGGGCTGCGCGAAACCCTCCAGGTCCTGCGTTTGCAGGCAGGCGCGGTCTGGGTTCGCGAGGGCGCGCGGCTCAAGCTGGCCAAGACCCTTGGCATGCAACCTGGCGAGGAAGAGGAGTTCACGGAGTCAGGTCGCTCTCGCCTCGTGAAGGTGGTCGAGATTGCCTCCGGCCCTGCCGAGTCCCGAGTCGACCGGATCACAGGCGAGTGGAGCGCGATCCGCGCAGAGCTCAGGACCAAGGGGGTGCTGCTCGGAGCGATGACTGTCGCCACCCGCCTTCCCCGAACCTTCGAACCCAGCGACCTGGAGTTTGTCGCCGCGGTGGCCGACCAGATCGCGGTCGCGCTCGATCGGGCGCGCCAGCACACCCGAGAGGCTCGCACCGACTATCTGACAGGGCTTGCGAACCGCCCCGAGTTTGAGCGTGCTATCGACCGCGCAGTCGCTGCCGCCCAACGCCACAAACGCCGCCTGACGCTGATGATGATTGACCTCGATAGCCTCAAGGACATCAACGACACACACGGCCACCACGTTGGCGACGAGGCGATCCGCGTCCTCGCCCAAGAGCTCCAGCGGGCAGTGCGAGCGACCGACACATGTGGTCGGCTGGGCGGGGACGAGTTCGGGGTCGCCATGCCCGAGGCAGACGAGCGACATGCGAGCGACGTTGCATCTCGCGTGCGCCAGTCACTCGAAGAGCTCAACCGCACCGGCAAATCGCCGGTCCCGGTCCAGTTCAGCATCGGGATCACGTCGTGGCGCTCCGGCATGGACTGGCAGGCGATGTACCTGGTCGCGGACAAGGCGTTGTACGTCGACAAGCGGCGCCGCCACGCGGGCCGCAGTGCGATTGGCCAAGCCCGAGCCTGATCCGGCGGAGGTCGCGCCGGCCGGTCGTGTCCTGGGCCCCGCGTTCTTCGATCGGGACACTGTGACTGTGGCCCGGGACCTGTTGGGCAAGGTCCTGTTCCGCGAGGTCGGTGGCCGGCGTTTGTGGGGAAGGCTGGTCGAGGTCGAGGCCTACCTCGGGCCAGACGACCTGGCGGCGCACTCGTCAGGCGGGCGGCGCAGCCCCCGCAACGAGGTGATGTACGGGCCGCCAGGCCACGCGTACGTCTATTTCACGTACGGCATGCACCACTGCCTCAATTTCGTGACTCGCGAGCGTGGGGTGCCGCAAGCCGTGCTCGTGCGCGGGCTGGAACCGGGTCCCGGCGTTGGTCGGTGTGGCGGGCCGGGTCTGGTATGCCGCGCACTCGACATCGACCGAGATCTGAATGGGGCGGCCCTCATGCCGCCGTCGATTTACGTCATCGACGACGACGCCCCCAGCCGCCGGGTGTACGCGACCCCGCGAATCGGTATCGGGCAGCAGGGCGACTGGACCGACCGTTCCCTACGTTTCTGCTGGGACTCGCCCTACCTGTCTCGGCCGATACCTAAAAAGACAAGGCCCGGCGTCTAGGCCGGATTTACTCCGGCCGTCACTCAGCGGGGGCCTTCCAAACATCTCCTGCGTGGTGGCTAACGGGAGGGGGTTCCGCGGGGGAGGGCATGCCCTCACCCGCGCCTTCTCCTGCGTGGTGGCTAACGGGAGGGGGTTCCGCGGGGGAGGGCCTGCCCTCACCCGCGCCTTCTTAAAAGACAAAGCCTGGCGTTTAGGCCGGATTTACTCCGGCCGTCACGAAGCGTTGCCCTCCAAACATCTCTTGCATCGCGGCTAATAGGTGGGGGTTCCGCGGGGGAGGACCTGCGTCCTCACCCGCGCCTTCTTAGGGCCACCTGCCGGGCGCCGGGTCCAGCCTTTTCAGGTTGTTCCAGTCCGCCCGTGGCGGCGCAAAGACATCGGCCACCACGCAGCCTTCCGGTCCGGCCACTGCATCGTGCGGCACGTCGCTCGGGATGGCGTACATGTCTCCGGCCTTGAGCGCCTGCTCCTCGGTTCCGATTCTCATCGTGAGGGTTCCTGCGATGACGAAACCGAGCTGCTCGTTCTCATGATGATGCTCGTTTAGCACGGCGCCCGGATCAAGGTCGACGACGGCGATCGTCATCCGGTCGGCTTCAATCGCGCGAGCGGTGATGCCTTGACCCAGCGCGTAAGGCCGGATGTTGTGCAGAGACTCGAACGTTTTGTCGAGGCGTGTCATTCGACGACGCGGTCGATGATCGTTGCGGTGCCGATGCCACCGCCGCAGCACATGGTCTCGAGGCCGTAGCGCAGGTCACGGCGCTCAAGCTCGAAAAGAAGCCGGTTCATCAGAATGGCACCCGAAGCGCCGAGCGGATGGCCGACGGCGATGGCGCCCCCGTTGACGTTGGTCTTGTCGAGGTCGGCGCCGGTCTCCTTTGCCCATGCCAGCACCACCGATGCGAATGCCTCATTCACCTCGAAGAGGTCGATGCTCTTCAGATCAAGTCCCGCCTTCCGCAGGACTGCGGCGGTGCCGGGGATCGGCCCTTCGAGCATGAGCACAGGATCGGTGCCGACGACTGCCTGGGCACGGATGCGAGCTCGGGGCTTGATGCCGAGCTCCCTGGCCTTCTCGAGCGACATGAGCAGGACCGCCGCTGCACCGTCCGAGATCTGGCTCGAGTTGCCGGCCGTGATCGAATGCTCCGGGTTGAACGCGGGCTGGAGCGCCGCTGTGGCTTCGTAGCTTGCGTTCGCGCGGATGCCCTCGTCCTTGTCGAAGAGCTCGGTGTGGCCGTTGCCATTGAGCGACACCTCGACCGGCATGATCTGCGATTTGAAATATCCGTGGTCGGTGGCCTCGTGCGCGAACCGATGGCTGCGGACGCCGAACTCGTCCATCTGCTTTCGCGAGATCCCGTACTTTCTGGCGATGAGCTCGGCCGAGATCCCCTGCGGGACCAGGTCGTAAAGCTCCATCAGCTCAGGCGGAAATGGCGATCCCGGCGACATCGCGTTGGAGCCCATGGGGACTCTCGTCATCGACTCGACGCCGCCCGCGATCGTGATGTCGCAAACGCCCGACGAGATGAGGTTGGCGGCGAAGTGGATCGCTTGCTGGCTCGAACCGCACTGCCTGTCGACAGTCGTCGCGGGAGTCGTGACCGGGAAGCCGGCAGTGAGCCACGCGCTGCGCGCGATGTTCAGGCTTTGCTCGCCCGCTTGAGATACACATCCGAAAACGACGTCTTCAACCTGATCCGGCGTGATGCCTGCGCGCTTGACGATTTCCTTCAACACGAGCGAGCCGAGGACGACAGGGTGGACGTCCTTGAGCTTTCCGTTGCGACGACCGATCGGTGTCCTTACCGCCTCGACGATGACGACTTCGCGCATGTTCATTGGTCCATTCTAGGCGCGCGCAATAGTCGGTCTTGATGTTCTGTGTCAAGCCACAAACATTTGCCAGGCATGAGGAATTTTTTCTCTGTTGACGTTGCCTTAATCCGCTGATAACTTTCGACACGCCCCAAGCGGCTGAGTACGGTAAACCTGAGGATACCGAACGTCGAGTAGGTGGAAGGATCGGCGCAAGCCGGGATGGAAACCGAAAAACGCATAGGGGACTTCAGGGTAAACAGGAAGGTCGCTTGGAGCAAGTTTTCCACAACCCCTGCACACCCACTCCTCAATACGAAAAGCCGAGTTTTACGGCATCCTTCCAGACTTTGTCCACAGCATCGGGGTCGATCTCCGCAGCCTTCCCCCTCAGCTCTTTCAGGCCGTCCCGAAGCCGCTGCACCGGCATTGGATCCTCAAAGCGCAGCCACCTGTATGCCGTTGGCTTGGACCAGGCGCGACCCTCGCTTTCGTAGAGCCGGCGGTGGCTTTCGATCACGATCTCCTCGGCCTGGCGCAGCACGCTAGGTTCCCCCGCGCTTAATGTTGCGAAGTCCTGCCTCCCCATCCATGAGAGCAAACGATCGAGGCGGGAGCCCGCATCAATGGCGTTGCGCTCGTACGGCATTCGCGACCCCGTCTAGTTCACTGTCGGCGCCGGCGGCACTGCCGCGGCGCCGAGCTCGTAGATGCTCGACCGCAGGGTGCATATAAAAGGAAGGTTCCGGTACAGCTCGCGATAGTCGAGTCCGTAACCGACGACATAGTCGTTGGGAATCTGAAAGCCGACGTAACGCGCGGGCAGCTCGACCAGGCGGCGTGTCGGACGGTCCAGCAACGTCACGACCTCGACCGATGCAGGATTACGTTGCCGCAGCTCTGACAGTAGGTAGTCGAGCGTGAGGCCAGTGTTGACGATGTCCTCGACCAGGAGCACGTGCCGCCCTTCGATCGGATAGTCGATGTCGCGAGCGATGCTCACGCGCTCGCGCGGCTGCGCGCCGGCGTAACGCTTGAGGTCCAGGTAGTCGATGACGAAAGGCACCTTGATCTGGCGGGCGAGGTCGGCCATGAAGAAGGTGATGCCCTTGAGCACTCCGACCAGGACAATCGAGCGCCCCCGGTAATCGCGCGAGATCTTGGTCGCGAGCGCCCGCACGCGCGTCTCGAGCTCTACCGGGGAGATGACGATGTCGCCGATGTCCTGCTTGCGAAGATTCTGAACCTCGACGGCCCCGTAGCCCGCCTTCGCCAGCAGCTGCTGGTAGTCCTTTCGGTATAGCAGCCTGACGCTCACGTCGGGATACAGCTCGCGCAGCATGCGGACCTTGCGGTTCTTCGGGGTGACCAGAGACTGCTTCATCGTCGTGACCTCGACGTACAGGTCGTGCTCAGGTAGGTAGAAGTCGGGCGTGAACATCTCCGCGATGCGCTCGCCGTCCCAGGCGATCGGGAACGACACGGGTTCGTAGACCCATCGGATCCGGTAGTAATCGAGAAAGCGCGCGAATTCCTGCTCCGATGGATGGGCGAACTCGACGCGCGCGTGGGCCGGACCTGTGCGTCTGACCAGGCGCGAGCGCTGCCGGACGGGGCGGCGCCACTTCTGTGGAACGTGGAGTGGAGCGGACGACGCCAAATAAGCCTTGAAATTGTACTCTCGAACTCAGAGTGACTCGATGAGCACGCCAGCGCAGCGGATGGTCGCCGAGCAGCTGATGCCAAATGGAGTTACCGACGAGCGGGTGCTCGAGGCGATGTCCACGATCCCTCGCGAGGAATTTCTCTCAGGCAGGCTGCGCCGGTATGCGTATGAGAATCGCGCTCTTGCGATCGACTGCGGCCAGACGATCTCGCAACCGCTGGTGGTCGCGCTGATGACGCAGGCCCTCAGACCGCAGCCCGGCGACATCGCCCTCGAGGTCGGAACCGGGTCCGGTTATCAGGCGGCGGTGCTAAGCCGGCTGTGCAGGAAGGTGGTGACGCTGGAAAGGGAGCCGGCCCTCGCCGAGCACGCTTCGGAGACTCTGATGCGCCTCGGTTTCGACAACGTCGAGGTCGCCGTGGCGGACGGCAGCCAGGGCTGGCCCGCATCCGCCCCGTACGACATCATCCTTGTCGCCTGCGCCGCGCCGGACCTCCCCGCAGCGCTCGTCGAGGAGCTTGCGCCAGGGGGCAGGCTGGTCATCCCTCTCGGTCGTGGAGAGGACGATTACCAGGACCTTCGCATCTACCAACGCCACGAGGGTGAGTTGTCGTCGCGTTCGCTGTTCCCGGTGAGGTTCGTACCTCTAAGGACTGGCTGAAGACGCGGGTCTTCGCCCCGCTTATGAGAGGGAACCCCCGGTGGTTCCCTCTCATCGGGCGTGCGGCTTTGCCGCAGGCCCTGCTCTCCCTCCGGTATAAGGATCGGCTTTGTTTTAGATGAGTTGCTCCAAGCCGCCCTGAGGTGTCGTCAGAACAAAGTCATGCCCGGGGGGACCCCGGCCAACCCTGCCACGCCAGCGATTTGCTAGAACAAATGGGTCAGGGACTCGGCGTGGATGAAGGCGACGCCGATGCTGACGGCGATGGTGACGACGACGGCGAGGGCGTTGGGCTGGTGGTCGCTTTGCCGCCCGCGGTCAGGGTCTTCAGCTGGTTCAGCAGGTTCCCCACCTGGACCATGTCGGAGGCGTAGGTCGATAGGTCGCCGGCCTTGAGCGCGGCGTATGCCGCCGCGTATTCCGTGTTGGCCTGGGTCACCAGGCTGGCGATCTGGGCAACGATTGCCGGGGAGATCGTGGTTGGCGGACCGGTGGTCGGCGGACCGGTGGTCGGCGGACCTGTGCTGGTGCCGACCAGCTGGTCGATCGCCTCCTGAAGCGTGTCGGTGTAGACGACCTGTTGCTGGTCGGCAAGGATCACCTTTTTCAGCTCAGGCAGGCTCGAGGCCTGGGTGGCACTGAGGTAGATCGGCTCGAAATAGAGGAACGCGTTTCCGATCGGCACGACCAGAAGGTTGCCCTGCACGACCTGTGACCCAGCCTGGTGAAACAGGGTGAAGTCAGTCGAGATTGCGGTGTCCTCGTTGATGAGGTTCGCCACCTGTTGCGGACCGTAGATGACCTTGTCCTTGGGCAGCACGTACGAGACGTACTGGCCATAGTTCGGGCCGTCGTTTCGGGCGGCCATCCACGAGACCATGTTCTGCTTGTTGAGCGGGGTGAAAGGCATGATCAGCAAGTACTCGGGAGTCGTCTCACCCGGCAGGCGGAAAAGCACGTAGTAGGGCTGCACGGCTGCGGCAGCCGATGACGGCGAGTTCTGCGCCGTCGGAATAGCCCACACGTCCTCACGGGCAAAGAAGACCTTGGGGTCGGTGACGTGGTAGGTGGCGTAAATCTGGACCTGGGTGGTGAAGAGGTCCTCGGGCACTCGAATGTGCGCGCGCAGCCCGGCCGGCATGGCGGCGAGCGGCTTGAACAGGGACGGGAAGGTGGCCTGATAGGCCTTGATGATCGGGTCCGTCGGGTCGACGATGTAGAAGTCGGCGGTGCCTTCATAGGCGTCGATCACAACCTTCACCGAGTTGCGCACGTAGTTGACGTCAAATCCACCACTCGTCGAGTTGCCTTGGAAGGTGCTCGTTTCCGAGTACGGGTAGGTCGCGCCGGTGGTGTATGCATCGAGGATCCAGTAGACGCGGCCGCCGACCACGACCACGTACGGGTCTTGATCGAAGGTCAAGAAGGGCGCCAGCGCTTGGGCCCGATCGATGATCGTGCGGCGGTAGAGCAACTCGGTCTGGCTGGTCACCTGCGGCGATACGAGCAGGTTGAAATCGCCAAGACGTAGCGACCACAACGCACGGTTCACCGCGGTCATCGGGACTCCGTGGGTGCCGGTGTAATTCGTATAGACGTCCTGCGTTCCCTGCGGGAAATCGAACTCTTTCGTGTTGGACGGTGCCAGCGCGTAGTTGCTGGTCTGCTGTCCAAAGTAGATCGCGGGTTGGGTGATGGGGAGGGAACCGGTGGGCGGCAGGTTGCCGACCACGTAGTCCGGCAGGCCCTGGCCGACGACGGCGTTGACCGGGCTGGCCGCGAGGCCGTAGCCGTGGGTGTAGACGAGGTGCTGGTTGACCCAGTTCTTAGCCGCCTGTGCCAGGTTGTTGAAGTTGAATTCTCGGGCGCTGATCTCGAGCGAGGTGTACACGTTGTTGATCGTGTAGCGGTCGATGCCGATGTTGTCGAAGCTGTAGTAGCTCCGGATCGTCTGCAGCTGCTCGTAAGTGGCGTTGAGTGGGGCGTAATCCCACAGCCTGAGGTTGTTAATAGTGGCCTGGTCGTTCTGGACATCCTGCGCGGTCACCGGCTGGTCTCCGGTGAAGTTGCTGACCGTAACGTTGGACAGACCGTACGCGGCCCGGGTCCCGGCGATCTGTCTTGCAATGTAGGGCAGCTCGTACGTCTGCGCGCTTGGTGTCACGAAGAAGCTCTGGATGACCGCCGGATAGATCTGGCCGATGAGCAACATCAGCACCCAGAGCCCTGCCGCCGCCGCGGGCAGCCATAGACGCCTCAGCCACAGGTTTGCAATTAGCGCCCCGGCCAGAACGATGCCGGCACCGGCCTGGAAGGTGAACAGCGGCAAGCGTGCATTGACATCGGTGTATGACGCACCCCACACGATGCCGCTGTTGTGCCCGTAGAGGAGGTCGTAGCGGCCGAGCCACATCCAGCCGGCTAGAACGAGCGCGAAAACCGCCAGCAGGGCGGAGAGATGGCCGATCGCCTGAGGACTCAGATTGATGTCCAGGGTGTCCCCGCGCCATGTGTAGAGGCCGGCGGTCACCAGGATGGCCATGAAGCCCAAGCCCAGCGCCCAGTTCGCCACCCCGTGCAGGAACGGCAGCGTCAGCAGGTAGAACGAAACGTCCTGATGAAGGACGGGGTCGACGGTTCCGGTCGGTGACGCGTGCAGAAACAGCGCGAGGTACTGCCATTGACCGCCCGCTCCGCCAGAGAGGATCAGCGCAATAACGAAAGCGGCCGCGAGGGCGATACCACCAGTAGGGCTCCGCAGAACCGCCTTTCTGATGCCGACGGCTCGCAGTCCCGGACCGGACCGGACGCGAAGGGCCACGTAGACGTTGACCGCCAGGTAGATGAGGGCGAGGATGAAGCTGCCGGCGAACAGGAAGACCTGCAGAACCACCTGCGTCGGGAACACGCTCTGGTACCCAAGGGCGTCGAACCACTGGCGTTCGGTTATGAACCAGACGATCGGGCTCGCAAAGATAAAGATGAGGAACGCCAGCCCAAACAGGGAGGCGCCGACCCAGAAGCGGCGAGGAGGTCGTGGGATCCGAATCTCCCGCGCCCCCTCGAACGCGCCACCCCGTTCGAATGGATCAAAGGGTCTGTAGCGGCGGCTCATGTGGTAGGGATCAGGTTAGCGACTCCCGTCCCCGCGGGTTTACTGCACTCTCGCTACTGATGCGACAGCCCGAGCGGGTCGCCAGGCCATTGCTTAATCCTTGAGGTTGTTAGGGTCCAGCAGCTCTTGTTTCGGGCGCTCGATTCGCCGGCGCGACCGCATGATCTCGATCAGCTTCTTGCGGCCCTTGGGCGGTCCGATCATGATCGCGCCGACCAGCTTGTCGTCCTTGAAGAACAGCTTGCGGTAGAACTTCTCCTCGAGGCTGTAGGTCCGCACCGACTCCAGGTCGGGCTGCACGTCCGGCGTCACGCCCATCACGGCCAGGGTCGACCCGAACATCGTGGTCGTGTACGTCGGAACGTCAAAGAACTCCTCCGACTCTCCGGTCATGTTGTGCGCCGCGACTTTGCCATGTGCCGCGGCGTTGTCCCACGTGCCCATCTGGTTGTGGCGCTCGACCATCAGGTCGTAGAAGACGGCGATGTCGCCTGCCGCATAAATGCCGGGGACCGAAGTCTGCAGCCTGGAGTCGGTGACGATCCCTTTGCTCAGCTCGATGCCGGAGCCGCTGGCCGGTTCTGTGTAGTAGTCGAGGCCGACTCCGTACGTGAGGACGTCGAAGTCGACGTGGTGCCCGTTGACGGTCTCGGCGGTGAACCGGCCGTTTTTACGACTGAACTTCTGAACCTCGTCCGACGTGATGAACTCGACGCCCTGGGACTCACCCAGCTGCCGGCACAGCTGCCCACCCTCTGCGTCCAGCACGTAGCGGAGAAACCACGGCCCACGCATGATCCAGGTCAGCGTTGCCTTCTTGCGGAAGCTCACACCCTCCGCGAGCTCGTAGCCGATAAAGCTCCCGCCCATCACCAGCACCCTCTCGGCAGCGTCAGCCTTCTCGATGATCGCGTCCGTGTCATCCAGCGTCTGAAAGCCGATGGTCTGCGAAACCTCGTCCGAGCCTGGCCACGGCGGAGGCTTTGGACGGCCGCCGGTGGCGACCAGGAGGGCGTCGTATTGGAACTCCTGGTTGCGGTTCGTGCGCACGACCTTGGCGCCGGTGTCGATCTCGGTCGCCCACGTCTCGAGGTGAAGGTCGAGGTTCTGTTTGCTGTAGTCCTCTTCGGTGCGCATGAACACTTTCTCGCGGCGCACCTGGCCTCGGAGATATCTCGGCAGCGCGACCCGGTTGTAAAGAGGATGGCGCTCCGCGGCGATCATCACGATCGAGGAATCCGGCTCGAGCTTGCGTAGCTCCTCAGCAGCCGTCTGCCCGGCGATGCCGTTGCCGAGGATCACGTAGCGACGCGACATGCTTTTGGCTCCAATCTCGTGCTATTAGCCTCCCCGCCTTGCGGGGAGGGCCAGGGTGGGGGCGACATAGCGATTGCTATGGCGAGAGCTTCAATCCGTAGACGTAGCTGGTGTCGTCGTCATTTGCGAAATCGTATCCGCTGGCTCGCAGGTCATCGCCCGCCGGGTGGTTGCGCGGCAGGGCAACCGTCACGTCATCGAGGCCATCCGCGTCTGCTTCAAATCGCAGTGCGAGCAAAAGGTCTCGCAGCGCACCTCCCTTGCCGGCGACGAACGCAACCGCGAGGTTGTTGCCCCACGGCTCCCGGAGGCCAACGATCGCGCGCCCGCCTGGTCCGGACCTCAACATCCCGATTCCGGCCAGCCTTGACAGCTCTTTGGCGCCGACGTCCTGGGCACCCCGGAAATCGGCGGTCACACCACCCCAAAGCTCAATGCCTGGGCTCGAGGCGATAGCGGCCCAGAGCTGGTCCGCGTCGCTTGGTCCAGGTATGCGCGCTGACTCGCCGCCCTCGACTCGCATGCCCTTCCACCACCTATCGTCCTGCAGCCGGACGAACCCGACCTCTTCGAAGAGCTTGGCGGCGGCCGGGTTGCCCGTCGCCAGGCGCACCTCGCGAAAGTTTTGCTCGCGCGCCTCGGCGATGGCCGACTGCAGCATGTGGCGCGCCAGGCCCTGGCGGCGGTGGCTGCTCGCGACGCGCAGGCCCTCGTACCAGAGCAGGCCGGTGGCATAGGGGCGCATGCGCTGCAGCCCGACCACGGTTCCGTCGAGCTCGATTGCCTGGAACGCGGAGCCGGAGTCGGACACCCAGTCGTCGAACACGCGCGGCACGTAGTCGTGCCCGTCCCAGATATCGCGACAGAGCTCGATGACGCGCTCGCGATCAGCCGGCCTTACCGGCCGGATGACGAGGTCGCCGCTGCGGAACTTCAGCGGCTCAGTGGTTGCCAATGCGCAATCCCGGTCAGCGTGACGCCGCCGTTGAACACGAGCTCGTCTCCATCGCGCTCGAGCAAGCCTTGGACGATGGGCCGGCCTCTCTCCTCGTCCCACCGGTCGCCGATCATCGCCTGGCAGTCGGCAAGCGCCTCGTCGATGGCGGCGTATCGCTGGGGGTTCGAGTAGCTCGTGAATTTCACCTCCGGCGCGATGCCCATCTGCATCAGGAGCATGAAGAGATCGCTGAAACGCGGCAGCCGAGGCCCTTCACCCAGCATCCGATCGCGGACCAGAGCCCCGAGATGGGCCATCGGCGATTCGCGGAGCATTATGAAAATCCGTTCGCGGGCGGACGTCTCCATCTTGTTGATGAAGGAGACCGGATCTTCGACTCCGTATAGGACGTGCGAGCAGATCAGCAGATCGGCGGGCGCCACGGCAGCGTCCTGCCAGGTGCTGGCGACGACTGTCATGTTGTCGCGCTGTGGGATCTCCGCGCGCATCCCCTCAGAGGGCTCGACCGCGGTGACCCATTCGAGGCGCTCGGCGAGTGGGACAGCGTGCCGTCCTGAGCCGGCGCCGACGTCGATCAGCGTTTTGCGTTCTGAGATGTAAGGCGCAAGAACGTCCAGGAAGGCGTCAGAGCGCGCTTGGGTTGACCTGGCGAAAGTCGGAGCCCGGCGGTCCCAGTAACCCGGGTCGCTGTGGCCGCCGGCGGCCGCGGCGCGCTCGGCGACGAGCGACCGCCATTGCTGTTCCCAGTCGATGGACAAAGGTGGACTGATTGTGTTCTGCATTGGCAACCGAGGCTACCGGAATGGGGGCGACCAGAGCGGACGTTGCTGCTCTGTCGGGGTTTTGCAGGCAGTTTTTAACATGGCTGTGGATAACTCGGGGACAAAGATCCGGCCCGCAGGTGGGGTCTAGGATACGGGCGGAGTGACCGAGAGCCCAGCCGAGTTCAGCGCGGCCGAAACCGCTTTGCTCGCCCGATTCTTCACCAACATGGACCGGCCGGTTTTCGCCTTGCGCAACCTGCCCGAGGTGGTCAAGGGAGCCCTTTTCTCGCGCTATTCGCGAACCGAAAAGAGCCTGCGGCGCGTGCTCCTGGAGGAGTTCATCAACGAGCCCGACTCCGGGTTCGCGCAGCTCACCGGGGCGGAGGCCGGAGCGGACGATACTGTCGCTGTCCGCCGCGCCGAGGAGTTCTACGAGCGAGTGTTGGTCGGCTACGGGGACGATTCGGTCGCAGAGCTGGCCGGCGCCCACGTTGCGCTGGAGCGTGTCTCGACCCTGGCCGCCAAAGCCCTCGAGGACAGCCGCATCGGCATCTCTCCGCTCGAGAAATCGACTCGCTACGTGCGGTTTGACAGGCCGGGACCCGACGGCAAGCACCTCTACTATCGCGGCCCCGAGCTGGCGCATCCGGCCTTTGAGCCGGCGTGCGACGCGCTGTTCCAGGCTTACAGCCGTCTGATCGAGCCGCTGACACGGTCGATACGCGAGCGATTTCCCCTCGAGGCCGGCGAAACGGATAGGGCCTGGAAGTCAGCCACCCGCGCCAAGGCCCTCGACATGCTGCGTGGGCTTCTCCCGGCGGGAACGCTGACGAACCTCGGCCTGTACGGCAACGGCCGCGCGTTCGAATACCTCATCACCAAGCTGGCGGCAAGCGAGCTTGCGGAATGTCGCGGCCTGGCCGGCGACCTGCATCGCGAGCTGAACCTTGTCATTCCCTCCTTCGTCAAGCGCGCAGTCGATGAGCGCTATGGGGCGCCTGCGGCCGAGCGTATTGCCAGGGCCCGTTCTCAGACGGCGCGCCTCGCGCAGCGTCTGGGTCGCCCGAGCACGGGCCCCAGCGTCACGCTCCTGGAGCACGACCCCGACGCCGAGCGCAGGGTGGTGGCCGCTGCCCTTTTCCCCCACTCGGATGCCGGCTGGAAAGAGCAGGAGGGAGACGCCGCGACTGTTCTCGAAACCATCCTTGGCGACCGCACCAACCGCCGGCAGCGGCCCCCCCGCGCGCTCGAGCACGCGCTGTACAACTTCGAGATCGTCGCCAACTTCGCCGCCTATCGCGACCTGCACAGGCACCGAATGCTCACCCAGGACAGGCAGCTTCTCGGCACTTCGCTCGGCTACGACGTACCGGCCGGCCTGGCTGAGCTCGGCATGGAAGCAGAGTTTCGATCCGCCGTCGACGCTGCTGCTGCCGCCCATGGGCGGATCGAGCGCGACGCCGGCCCGGCCCTGGCGCAGTACGTGGTGCCGCTTGCCTTCCGGCTGCGCTGGTACTTCCGGGTCAACCTGCGCGAGATCTACCACCTCTGCGAGCTGAGGACGACGCCGCAGGGCCACCCCGACTATCGCTGGGTCGCGCAGGAGATGTTCCGGCTCGTGGCTGAGGTCCATCCTCGCCTCGCGCGCTACGCCAAGTTCGTCGACATGGGCCCCGGTGACGAGCTGGAGCGCCGGCGGTCGGAGCGGCGGCTCGATGAGAAGCTGAGTGCGCTCGACAGCAACCAGCGCGTCGCTGATCGTCCCCAGCGCGATCGGGTCCCTTAGCATTGACCGCTATGAGAAACGAGGGTGAGGGCGACCTATCGGCACGCGATCTTTTGGTGCCTCGCGGTAGCGAGCGGCGAGTTGAAGACGGGCGGCGTTCCACCGGCGAGCGCAGATTTGGTGAGAGGCGGGATCCGGTTCGAGCGGCCGCAGGGCGCCGGGTGCTGTTTCCATTCGACCGGCGGATTGCGGAACGCCGCACGCTGGAGCGCCGAGAATCCTGGCCTGAGCCTGAAGCCTGAGCTCCCGGCCCCCCACCCGGCGGCTCGCCCCGCGACCACGACGCGGGGGCCCCAAATGGCTGAGCCGCCCTCCCCAGCAAGTAGGGAAGGGATCGTTCGGCTTTAGGCCGAACATATGTCACGCCCAGCTCTAATCGTCCACGGCGGTGCTGGGCCGGTGCCCGTGGCCGAACGCCCGCAGCGGCAGGCGGCGGTCGAGCGAGCGCTCGCGGCGGGTTGGGCGCTCATCGGCAGTGGCGCCCTCGCCGCCGCAGTGGCCGCCGTCCGCCATCTCGAAGATGAGCCACTGCTCAACGCGGGAATCGGAGCCTGTTTGAACCTCGAGGGTGACGTTGAGCTCGACGCCGGCGTGATGGAGGGTTCCCAGCTGCGGGCCGGTGGCGTGGGCGCCGTCCGTGATGTGAGGCATCCGATCGACCTGGCGATGGAGGTCATGAAGGATGGCAGGCATGTGCTGTTGGTCGGGGACGGGGCGTCGCGATTCGCCCGATCACATGGCGTCGAGCTCTGCGATCCGTCCACCTTCATCATCGACCGCGAGCGCCAGCAGCACGGCGCCGAAGGTGACACGGTCGGGGCCGTTGCGCGCGATTCCGAAGGCCACCTCGCGGTGGCCGTCTCGACCGGAGGGGTCCACAACAAGTGGCCTGGACGGATCGGCGACTCGCCGATCCCCGGCGCCGGCATGTTCGCGGACGACCGCTTCGGCGCTGTTTGCGGTACCGGGCAGGGTGAGGCGTTCATGCGCCTGGGGCTCGCGCGCCTCATGGTGATAGAGCTGGAGCACGGGATGGATCCGGCGGCTGTCGCCAACGGGGCCATCGCGCTGCTCGAGTCTGCGATGCACGCCGTCGGAGGCGTCATCGTCATCGGACGGGAGGGCTCGCCTCAGGCGGCTTTCAACACACCGGCGATGCCGTTCGCTGTTGCCGAGTGACGGACACAGTCAACACCGGTGAGCTGATTGCGCTGGCGCTCAAACATGCCGGCACGAGCCATCTCTTCACCCTGAACGGCGGTCACATCTGGCCGATCCTCACCGGCGCGGCCGAGCACGGCATCCGCATCATCGATGTGCGGCATGAGCAGTCCGCTGCGTTTGCCGCGGAGGGATGGGCGAAGGTGACCCGCGAGTGTGGAGTCGCGGCGGTCACCGCTGGTCCAGGCGTGACCAACTCGACATCGGCTCTCGCGCAGGCCGGCTCTGGCGACAGCCCGATGTTCCTGGTCGGCGGCCGCGCGCCACAGGCGCGGTGGGGCATGGGCTCGCTCCAGGAGCTGGACCACGTCGCCATCGTCAAGACGATCAGCAAGCAAGCTATGACGCTCGAATCCCCGGACCAGGCGTACCGGATGGCCTCCGAATCGATGCGCACCGCGTTGAGCCGGCGCACCGGTCCGGTCTTTATGGACGTTCCCATCGACACGTTCTTCGGTGCCGCCGACGTCCCGGAGGCAACCGAGCACCTGACCCCAGACCTCGGTCCGTCCCCCGACCCGGACGCGATAGCGCACGCAGCGCGCCTGATCAAGGCCGCCGAGAAGCCGGCGGTCATTGCCGGCGGCGGCGTTTGGTGGTCGCACGCCGAGGCGGAGCTGACGCAGCTGGTCGAGGGATCAAGCCTTCCGCTTTGCGTCAACGGAATGGCCCGCGGCATGCTCCCACCTGGCCATCCACTGTTCTTTCCACGCGCTCGCGGCCCGGCCCTTGGTGAGGCGGACCTGATCCTCGTCATCGGCGTGCCGCTCGATTTTCGACTGAACTTCGGGCAGCCGCCGGTCTTTGCGGAGGGCGCCAAGCTCGTGGTCATCGATGTCGACGACAGTCGCAGGCATACCGGCGGCGAGGTTGAAATCTACGGCGATCTAAAGGCAGCACTGGCGGCGCTTGCCGCTGCGGCCGCAGGTGCGCCCAAGCGCGACTCGTGGCTCGCAAAGCTGCGCGAGGCTGAGGCCGCGTCCAGGCGACGCGACGCGAAGATGACCGAGTCCGACTCCTCGCCCGTGCACCCGGCGCGCCTGATCGCGGAGGTGGAGCGGTTCAGCGATCCGGACGCGATATTCGTCGGCGACGGCGGCGACTTCGTGTCCTTCGCGGGCCGTCTCCTGGAACGCCCCCGGCCAGGTCTGTGGATCGACCCGGGACCGTACGGCTGCCTCGGCTCGGGACCGGCCTACGCGATGGCCGCCAAGCTGGCGCACCCCGACCGGCAGGTGATCCTGCTGTCCGGCGACGGCGCCTTCGGCTTCTCGGCCATGGAGTTCGACACGATGGTCCGCCACCGCATCCCGGTGGTGTGTGTGATCGGCAACAACGGTATCTGGGCGCTCGAGAAGCACCCGATGATGAGCCTGCTGGGCGTGAGCATCGCCGCCGACCTTGGGCCCCGAACCCGTTACGACAAGGTGGTCGAGGCACTCGGGGGCTATGGGGAGCTCGTCGAGCGCCCTGACCAGATCAGGCCGGCGCTGGAACGGGCCTTCCGATCGGGCCTGCCCGCGTGCATCAATACAATCTGTGATCCTGACGCCGAATATCCGCGATCATCAGTCCTGATGTGAGGTCCTCATGAGCGCAATCGACACCAAACACGCCGTCGAGGCCGACGAATGGCGTACCGCTCAGTCGCAGTTCGACCGGGCGGCCGAGATCATCAATCTCGAACCGTGGCTGCGCGAGGTGCTGCGCGAGGTGCAGCGGGAGTTCACCTGCAACTTCCCGGTGACGATGGACAACGGCCACCTCCGCGTCTTCACTGGCTACCGCGTCCAGCACAACATCAACCGCGGGCCCGCAAAAGGCGGCATCCGCTACCACCCTGACGTTTCTCTTAACGAGGTCAAGGCCCTGGCGATGTGGATGACGTGGAAGTGCGCGGTCGTCAACATCCCGTTTGGCGGCGCCAAGGGCGGCATCATCGTCAACCCCAGGGAGCTGTCGCTCAACGAGCTCGAGCACATGACACGCCGTTTCGCGACCGAGATCTCAATCCTCATCGGTGCTGACAGAGACATCCCTGCGCCGGACGTCGGCACCGACGGCCAGACGATGGCGTGGATCATGGACACCCTCTCGATGCACCTCGGTTATTCCGCCCCCGCGTCGGTGACTGGCAAGCCCATCGAGGTCGGCGGTTCGCTCGGCAGGATCGAGGCCACAGGCCGAGGCGTGACGATCTGCGCGATGGCCGCGCTCGAATACCTGGGCCGCTTGCCGCATCAGACAAAGGTCGCCGTGCAGGGATTTGGCAACGTCGGCAGCATCAGCGCCAAGCTTCTCGAAGAGTCGGGATGTACTGTCGTCGCGGTCTCCGAGGACTATGGAGGCATCTACAACCCGCTCGGCCTTTCGATCAAGCGCGTGCTCGAGTACCGCGCTCGCGAGAAGACGCTGAACGGTTTTCCCGGCGCGCAAGCGATCGGCAACCAGGAGCTGCTGGGCGTCGACTGCGACCTGCTCGTCCCGGCCGCGATCGGGAATCAGCTGACTTCACGGAACGCGCGCGAGGTCAAGGCCAAGCTGATCGTCGAAGGCGCAAACGGGCCGACAACGCCTGAGGCGGACGAGATCTTTCGCGAGCGCGGGATCTTTCTCATCCCCGACATCCTTGCCAACGCCGGCGGTGTGACCGTGTCGTACTTCGAGTGGGTGCAGGACCTCCAGTCCTTCTTCTGGTCGGAGCACGAGGTCAACCAGAAGCTGAAGGCAATCCTGACACGCGCCTTCTCAGAGGTGCTGAAGACAAAGCTCGAGAAGAAGATCGACATGCGAATGGCGGCTTACGTGCAGGCGGTGTCGCGCGTGGCCGGCGCCACACGCGAACGCGGCCTGTACCCCTAGCGGGGCGCGGGTGAGGCAGGCCTCCCCCGCGGTACCCCCTCCGAGTGACACTTTGTCTGGAGGCGCTTGGAAGATGGCACGCCGGGTGACGGCCGGAGTGAATCCGGCCTAGGGCTCCACCCTGTATTTACTAGATTTCTCTGGTGCGGAAGCTCCAGATGCTCAGGGCGAGCATGATGGCGAACCAAACGACCACCCAGGCCAAGAACTCGATGGGTGGCGGGTCGACTGACGAGAACGGATTCGCACGTCCTATGGTGCCGGCGGCCTTCAGTGTCGCCAGGACCGCGTCCGGCTCCATCGCATAGACGGCGCCGCGCCACAGGCCGTCTGTAGGAAGGATCAGGTGGCTGATGGTGCCGACGTTCTCGATCGCCTGGTTCTGTAGACCCACCCCGATGTCGCCGACGACGCCACCGACCCAGCCCATCAACCACGCGACCAGCGCAATCACGCCGCCGGTGATGCCCGACAGTCGAGTCGAAAGCAGGAGGCCGAGCGACAGCAGCGCCAGGCCTTCGCTGCCGACATAAAGAATGAGCTCGATCGGGTGGGGCGGCACGTAGCCAGTCGCCCAGTCGACCGCCGCGATCTCGAGCAATGCGGACCCTGCGGCGTAGATCGCCACGAGCACCGCCAGGCCAAGCCACTTTCCAATCACCACCTCGCTGCGGCGCATCGGCCGGGCCAGCATGGAAAGCAGAAGGCCGCTCTCGACCTCGCTCGAGATGAGCGGCCCCGCGACCACGGCAGCGCTCAAGGCGAGGACGCCGCTATAGACGAAGGTGACGACGATCAGCAGCTGTGAGGTGATTAGTGTGACCTGCACGGCAGGCAGCACCGAGCCATCGCTTCCGGTCACGGTCGTGATCTTGTTGAAGCCCCACGCCGAGAACCCGACGACGAGCAGCGTCATGATCACCAGCGCCAGCAGAAGCCGGCGGCGCGAAGCCTCTTGAACGGTAAGCCGCGCGACCACTAACGCAGGGGTCATGAGTGGGTCACTTATCTTCCTCGTCCTGGATCAGTTGCAGGAAGCGGTCTTCCAGTGTCTGCTGGCGCGGCGCCACCTCGTAAATCCTTCCGCCCAGCGCGATGATCGCGGCTACCAGGTCCGGCACACGTTCGGCCTTGAGATTTGTGAAGGTGAGCTGGTCGCCCTCGTCGTCGAGCTGTCCGAACGCGGCCATCTTTGCCTTGCCTTCACGATCCAGCCCGGTGGCTCGCACCTTGACCGTGGTTCCGCTCAGCAACTGGTCCATCGTGCCGGAGGCGATGACGCGTCCATGGTCGACAACAGCGACGCGGTCGCATACCTGCTCGACCTCGCTGAGGAGGTGCGAGTTCAGGAACACCGCGGTCCCTCGCGACGCAAGGCCGCGAATGATCTCGCGAACATCGTGGCGTCCCACCGGGTCGAGCGCGGATGTCGGCTCGTCGAGGAAGACGAGCTCCGGCTCGCCCAACAGCGCGACGGCGAGCCCAAGGCGCTGCTGCATGCCTTTCGAGAACGTGCCCACGCGATCGCCGGCTCGATCGGCGAGGCCAACAGTTTCGAGGGCGCTCGTGATCTCGTCCTTCCAGCTCGAGCGCGGGAGCGGGGCGAGCTCGCAATGCAAAGTAAGGACCTCGCGCGCAGAGAGCCAGCCCTGGTATCGAAACAGCTCGGGCAGGTAGCCGATCTTTCGCCGCGTCCGGAGATCCCCGATGGGCCGGCCCAGCAGCCAGCCTTCGCCAGAAGACGGTGCGATGAGCCCCAGCAAGAGCTTGACCGACGTGGTCTTGCCGGCGCCGTTCGGTCCTAGAAACCCGAAGACCTCGCCACGAGGCACGGTCATCGATAGGCCGGCCAGTGCGACAGTCTTGCCGAACCGCTTCGACAGTTCGACAGTTCTGATGGCAGGTGAGCCCGCGGCCACCCCTTCCGGAGTGGCCGCGGTAGTCGTCTGGGCTAGTTCAGCCACGCGCGCAAGGCTATACCTAGCGGCTATTTGAGACCGTTGGCAATGTCCAGGATTACGTCCTGCTTCAGGGTGCCTGCAACGCCATAGACGGTGCTGTCCTTGATCCAGATCACACCGGCGCCGAGGCCTGTGTTGTCGCCGACGGCCACGCCGCCGACACCCTGGACGGTCACCGACGAAGAGGTCGCGTACTCGATGGGGATCGGGATTGGAAGCGTGGTGCTGGGGTCATTGACGGCGCGGATTGCGGCAGCGAGATTCGCCGAGACACCCGGCAAGGAAAGGAGGTAGTTCTCGAGCTGCTGCGTGGTCACGCCGCTGGAGGTCACGACCGGAGCGCTGGACTCACCGACGACCAGCTGAGGAAGTGCCAGCTGTGAAGGGTCGGGAGTGGCGGCGGTTGTGGTGCCAGTGCCGTTGCCGGCTCCGATGTTCAAGTTGCCGAAGATCTCGACCACTGCCGGTCCAACTGTCACCGTCAGCTTCGAGCCATCCATGCCCGCAGGCATCGCGGGTAGCGTCTTGCCGGCCTTGGCTGCGGTGGCAGCTGCCTTGGCAGCGTCGAAGGTGAAAACGCCGACCGCGGCAGGCATTGCGGCATAGGTCACTTTATGGGAAACGGTGCTGGGCAGCGTTACAACTGGGACCTGCAGACCCGAAACGCTCGCAGCTTCTGTCGCGCTGGTTACGAGCTGTGGCGCGGGCTGGGTCGTCCACGTCAGTGTGCCGAAGTCGCCAAGACCGTTTAGCGACTGTAGGTCGGCAACGCTCACGGGCACCACCTGAACGGTTTTGGGCTGGAAGAAGGGGCCCCCTGCGGCGACAGCGGTCACGACCAGCGCGAGGACGACGAATGACGCAGCCAGCACACCCATCACAGGGCGCGAGGCCGGGCGCACGATGGGCAGGCGGATGCCAAACCTTGGCTGCGCCGCCGGCGCCGAGCGAACCCGGCTGAACGCCGAAGCGACGTCGACCTTGAGGTCCGGTACTGCCAGCGCGCCGGCGACAGCCCGCGCGTCATTGGCGAGCGTTGTGTACCGCGACTGGCAGTCGGCGCACGCCGAGTAGTGCCGGTTCTCCGACTCGGTCAATGAATCCGCGTCGTCGAACTTGCGGCGAAGGGTTCCGTCAGAGAGATGTGCCACGAATGACCTCCTTGCGCAGCGCGGCTTCCGCGCGCCTTAACAGTGTTCCGATTTGTCCGATGCCGACTCCGAGCGCCTGTGCCACCTCGGCGTAGCTGAGCCCGCTGGCCCGAAGAACGAGCACGGTCGCGGGCTTGGGCGCAAGGCGGCCGAGGGCCTGTCGGACGTGCCGCCGGTCTTCGCTCACCTCGAGCATGTGTTGCGGATCCATGGTGCGCGCGCCCTCATCCATCGCTTGTGAAAGCTCACGCTTCTCGCGACGGCGCCGGCCGCGCACCCGGTTGAGTGCTTTGTGGGCGGCAGCTCGATACAGCCACGCGGCGGCGTATGGCGCACTTGCTGAATGGAGACGGTTGAAATCGATAAATACCTCTTGAGCAACGTCTTCAGCCTCGTGCGGATCCGCCAGCACACGGTTGGCAATACCGGCGACCCGGCCGTACTCGGCTGAGAACAGCGCTTCGAACGAGTCTTCGTTCGACGTCACTGCATTCCGAGTGCCGGCCTTAGAGGCCATATCAAAGTTGGCGCCCACCAATGATCAAGCACCGTGAGGGGCGGCTTTGTGACACGTCGGGCGTCACTGTTGCCGGCGCAACAGGCGCGCAAAGTCGGTCATGAGCGGGTACCCCCAGAAGCCAACCGTCAACAGGCCGGCGAAGATCACGACCGCGTCGATGCTTTCCCGCCCCTGTTGCGCCCAGTAAACGTCCGAGAGGTTCAGCCATAGGGCGAACTCGTCGAGGGTCAACGCAGCGCCGACGCCGAAGGCGAGTGCGGTTACGTGCGACAGCCAGTCGCTGCCCGGCTGGATGAGCCACATATAACCGACCAGCAGCAGGATGAGGATCCCCCACACGAGATGGTGGATGTGAAGGGTGCCACTGCTCACGTTGTGAAACGGACCAATCCCGGCGCGAATCAGGTGGGTGATCGCCCTCACGATTGCAAACGTGACCAGGAAGCCGATTGACGCCAGGAACAGCCGCTCGCGGCGCTCGTCCTGGAAGTGAAAGTGATACAGCCAGCGGATCGCCCGGACGAGGCTACCCGGCGAGTGGCCTCCTTTTGCGGGAGCTTCTGGCAATCTCATCCTCCACTATCGCGAAGTCGTTGCGTGGCAGCGCGTGGATATGTCCCTGGAACGCAAGAGTCCAATGCTCGGGTGGCCATTTGCGGACGTAATCGAGACGGTACGCGAGCTCCTTGGCGGGAATCCAGTCCACATCTTCGAGGACGACGTCCTGGCGAATATGCACGCGCCACGGATAGTCCTCGTCGCGGCGCGCCGAGCGCCAGATCGGCGTGTGGTCCTCGTACATCGGCGAGGCGACGGTGACGGTGGCTGCGAAAGCCATCCGTCCGGTGATGTAGTAGAGCAGGCGGTCGCCGACGCGCATGGTCTCCACGCGCCGGCGATGACGGCTCTTCAGCCCCTGGATGGTATAGCCGAGCTCGCGCGTCTTGCGGAAGTTGTCGGGCGAGCTGACGATCATCCAGTACTGCGATGAGCGCCCTTCGGAGCGCCCCGACTTGCGCTTGCGCTTGGGGCGAGCCTGCCGGGCCGGCTGCTCGGTGCCTGGGGCATTGTCTGCTCCCTCGTCGGGCGCGACTGCGTTTCCTTCGGGATCCGCGTCGCTCATCAGGTCACTCATGGTGCGGAGGCCGGGGGCCGAGGTCTTGCGGTTCCGGCAAAAGTACTGTCAAGTTGCGTATCTGCGCGACATGGGCCATCTCGTGTTTCGTGACCATCCGGCAGATGTCGAGCAGCGTGAAGCTTCCACCGCGCGGATCCGCGATGGCCCGCTCCCACTCGGTTTTGCCCCAACCGTGGAGCAGGTCGACGGTCCTCCGGCGGACCCTGGCGAAGTCCTCGATCGTTTCCTGCAGGGCGCCCTCAGGCGGCTCTCGGATCGGATCTGGACCGGGGTCGATGGTGGCTCTGATGTCGGCGCTGGCGAGGCCATCCAGGTGCGCGTGCCGCAGCAGCGCATCCACCTTTGAGCCAGATTCGAGGAGGTGGGAGATCAGTCCTCCCAGGGTGGGAAAGGCTGGACCGTGGCGGTATCGAAGTCGGGTCTCGTCGAGTCCGAACACGAGGTCGCTGATGCGCTCAGGGACTGAGCTCATGAGCAGGACTGCATCGGCCGGCGTCATCTCCTCCTGGAGCTCCATAACGGCAACCATACCTAGGGCGCATCGGTCACCATGACCGGGCATGGACTTTCAGGTCGGACCGGATGGCCAGCCACCACGCTTCGACGGGTCGATCCGTCGCAGCCGATCGACTCCCGGGCGACCGCTTCGTGGCTGACGCAACATGCAACGGATGAGCCGTGCTCTCCATACTGAAAAGGCAGTGCAAGTCCAGGTCGCGTGCGATTGGTGCGGAGGGGAGCTGGTCCCCGGCGCGGCTTACTGCGAGCTGTGCGGCGCGAGGACGCGCAAGGCCAGGCGCCTGGTTCGTCTCGCGGTCAGGGTCGAGCTGCTGTTCTTCCTCCTGGTGGTGGCTGTGGTAGTCGGCTTCACCTGGATCTATTCAGTCCAAAAATAAAAGGCGCGGGTGAGGCAGGCCTCCCCCGCGGTACCCCCTCCGAGAGACACGTTGTCTGGAGGCGCTTGGAGATGGCACGTTGGGTGACGGCCGGAGTAAATCCGGCCTAGAGCTCCACTCAGCTCTTGCTTTTATCGTCTATAGACCGCTTTGCCTTCGACCTCGTCCTTGTTCAGGCGCTTGTTCAGGTGCAGGCCCTCGAGGAGGAATTCGATCACCGAAGCCCTCACCTCAGGGCGATCCGGCAAGCCCAGTTTCTTGAGCGCGCCCGCGAGCTCAGGCAGCTCCCCGATCGCGCGCGTGTACGTGCGCGCCGGGATGCCCTCGCCAACCTCGAGCATCGTGCCCTCTTCGAAGCGTGCCACTATGCCGTCGAACTGGCCGGCCGAGAAATGCCGGCTGAACACAGCGCTGATGGCGCCTCGCTCCAATCGCGACAGCACCTGTTCCTCTTTGCCCTCGTCGAGCGCCTCGATCTCCACGCGGCCGGCTGTTGATGAGGCAAGGAACGAAAGGTCGGTGATGCGTGGCACCGCCAGCGACTCTCCCAAACGTGCGGCGCGGCGCACCGCGTTGCTCGCGAGGTTCTCGAAGTTTGCAATCGACATACGCACCGAAACCCCTGAGGACTGTGAGATGTGCGGGCTGCGTCGCGCGAGGTGCGTGAGCTCGGCCACCATCTCCTTCATAAAGGTCGGGAAGATGAGCTCGAAGTCCTCAGGGATTGGATTTCTCTCGGCTTCCATGATCTGCATCTCTTCGCCTGTCGTCAGTGGGTAGTGAGTCCGGACCTGCGACCCAAATCGATCCTTCAACGGCGTGATGATGCGGCCGCGCGATGTGTAGTCCTCGGGGTTTGCGCTGGCGATGACGAATAGATCCAGGGGAAGGCGCACTCGATATCCGCGTATCTGCACGTCCTTCTCTTCCATGATGTTCAGCAGTCCAACCTGGATGCGCTCAGCGAGGTCGGGCAGCTCGTTGATGCCGAAGATGCCTCTGTTGGTGCGCGGCAGAAGGCCGTAGTGGATGGTCAGCTCGTCAGCGAGGTAGCGACCTTCTGCCACCTTGATCGGGTCGACCTCTCCAATGAGGTCGGCGATGGAGATGTCAGGGGTCGCGAGCTTCTCGCCGTACCGAAGATCACGATCGATCCACGTCACCTCCACCTTGTCGCCGTTCTCGGCAACGAGGTCGAGGCATCGGCGGCAGATCGGCGCGTACGGGTGGTCGTTGATCTCGCATCCTGCGATCGCCGGCACCTGCGGGTCGAGGAGCGTGACGAGCGAGCGCATGATGCGGCTCTTCGCCTGTCCTCGTTCGCCGAGGATGATCACGTCGTGGCCGGAGATTATCGCGTTGGCCAGCTGCGGCAGAACGGTCTCGTCGTAGCCGACGATGCCGGGAAGGAGTGGTTCGCCCGAACGAAGTCGCACGAGCAGGTTGCGTCGCATCTCCTGCTTCACGGTTTCGCGAACGTGGCCGCTGGCGCGAAGCTCGCCGATGGTGGTCGCGGGGTTGCTGGACATGTCCTAGCACTATAGGGAACGATGGTCTGGCAACGAAATATTGGTAGTGCGCGCGGTCCCAATCACCAGAATGCCAGCCTCGCGCAGTTAGACTTTCCGGCGCCTTGACTCAATCGATCCGCGATCGCTACGAAGCCGCACACGACGACGGCCGCCCCTTGATTGGTGGCCATCGCGGCAACCCTGCCCAACATCCGGAGAACACCCTGCGATCGTTCCGCTCAGCCATCGCCGCCGGGTGCGATCTCATCGAGTGCGACGTACACCTCTCTGCTGACAGCCGGTTGATCGTGATCCACGACCACACGCTCGACCGGACGACCAACGGGAAAGGCCTGGTGCGAGACCACTCGGCCGCGGAGCTGCGTCGCCTCGACGCCGGCCAGGGCGAGCACCTGCCCCTGCTGCAAGAGGTGATCGAGCTCGCGCTGGGCAAGGTCGGCCTCGTGATCGAGATCAAACAGATCCCCATCCCGTACCCAGGGCTCGAGGAGAAGCTGGTGGCGATGCTGCGTCAGCTTGGCGCCGTGCAGGAGTGCGCCGTTGTGTCCTTCTATCACCCGTCGATCAAGGTCCTTCGTGGCATGGAGCCCAAGCTCCAGCTGGGCCTGCTCGAGGGAGCGCGGCCGATCGAGCCGGCGCGGATGATGCGCGAGGCCGGCGCCGACGTTTACTCGCCGCACTGGGGAGCCATGGATCCCCAGCTGGTGAAAGAGATCCACGCGGCCGGCGGCGCTGTCGGCGTCTGGCCGGTGGATGACGAGACGGCCGTTGCGTGGTGCCGATTTTGCAAGCCTGACTCGATCTTCACCAACCGCCCGGTAGAAATCGGGGCTGCACTCAGGGCGGCTACTCCGGGCTGACGCTTAGCGCGTTACAACGGCCCGCCGAGGTGCGTTGGGTCCGAACAGGAGTGCTTGCCAATACCATGAACCGGCCGTGCTTGCCGATCGGCCACCATTCGAAGATCTGTACCGCGACTACCTCGGTCGCATCTATGCCTATGTGCGCGCCCAGGTTGCCACGGCGGCCGACGCCGAAGACATCACCGCACAGGTGTTCATGAACGCGTACCAGGCGTATGGGCGATTCGAAACGCGCAACACAAGCCCCGCGGCGTGGCTCTTTCGCATCGCGCGGAATGCGACCACCGACCATTTCCGCGCGCACGGCCGGCGCGAGCGCTTGCGGCGCACCATCGAGCACCAGCCGGTCGCCGAGGCCGACCCCGGGAGCATGGCCGAGGAGCGGCTGCAGTACAAGGCGCTGCTTGTGCACGTGGCGCGCTTGCCCGAGCGCCAGAGAGACTCGATCGCACTTCGTCACTCCGGTCTCAGCTTTGAGGAGGTCGGCGTTCTGATGAGCTGCACAGAGGACGCTGCGAAGATGCTTTATCACCGCGGCCTCAAAGCGCTGCGCGACTCGGTACATGAGGAGGGCGAATGAGCGAGGAAGAGGACCTCGAGCTGCAGGCGCTGCAGCGCCAGCTCGACGACGCCTTCCAGACGACTCGCCCTCGCGCCGATTTCGAGGACGAGCTGTGGCTGCGCATGCAGTCGCGCCGGCCGATCTGGCTGCGCGTTCGCAAGGGTCTCGCCGGCCTCGTCGAGGGCATTCGCGAATCGCGATTGCCTTCCATGGCGGCGGGAGCCGCCGTCATCGTGCTGATTGCGGCGGGCGTATTCACGTTGGCCAGACTCCCTCACAGTGGCGGCGGAGCGAGCACCGCAGCCGGGCCAATAAGTAACGGCCAGGGAGCGGCGGCGCCAGGGGGTGCTCCGTTTGGAGCCGTGCCACGCCCCCAGCTCTCGGTGCCGCCGCAGGTCCAGGGGGGTTTCGTCGCGTATGGCGGTGCGGCCACGCTGGTCTGGGCCGGCAACCTGCAGGTCACCGCGACGGCTCTGACGGTTTACCGATATACCGAACCGACGCGAGTCGACGCGGACGCATTCGCCGCGAAGGTTGGCGCCGCGCCGTCCGCCGACGTGGCACAGGGTGGGATTGGCGTGTACGCCGGGCGCGATTTCACATTGGTGGTGCTGGCGAGCGTCGCGCAGCCGCCCCGGGAGCCGTATTTCAACGTGAGCGATTTGAAATCAACTGTCAAGTCCACCGGCGACAGCGTTGCGGTCGCGACCGCCATTCTGGCTGCCCATCACCTGCTCCCAACGTGGCCGTATCAAACCGCTGTCCAGACCATTGGCGGCACGACGGTGCGTGTCGACTTTCTTCGGTCATTCGACGTGCCAGGGTTGGGCCGATTAAGCCTTGTCGACAGTGCCGGTAATCCCTACGGGACGCAGGTGGATTTCGCCCCAGGCACCGCTGGCGCGTTTGAAACGGGACCCATGCCCTTGACCATCGATCCGGCGACCTATCCGATTATCTCCGCCGCCCAGGCGATTCAGTCTCTGAGCGCTTCGTCAGCGCCCAGCGGTGGGTCGATCCCGGTGGTGCGCATAACCGAGGCAGAGCTGGTCTACACGCTCGTGTGGGGTGGCGACCACAGCTACTACGAGCCGGCCTATCTCTTTTCGGGCACGTTCTCCAACCATGGAGTCCCCAGCGTGAAGCGCGTTCTGATCCCTGCGGTCGTGCCGTCGCTCCTGGCGCCGTAGCTTTTCTCTGGAGTCTCGATCCCACCTTCGTCCCATCCATACTTGTTCGGTAGTGGGGAAGAGACGCGTTCAGGTCCGCCAGCAGGTGAGGAAAATCCAGCCCAAGGCTCAGCCGAAGCCTGGATCTGCGCCCGCGTCGGGAGCGTCCAAACGACAACGCGAAAGGTTCGTTGAGGCCGGCGGCATGCTGCAGGGCTATGCCCCCGAATTCGTGCAGCGGTTGGGGTATATCTCGATCGGGGTCGGCGTCGGCTGCTTGATCATCGTTGCCGCTCTGCTGATCTTTTTGCCCCCTGTCTACGGCCTGCCTGACGCGATCGCAGCGTCCATAGCGTGGCTGCTACCGATCGCGCTGCTGGCCAGCTTTGTCGGCCCCGGCTTTCGCCTGGCGCTGAAGGACAGGAAGGCTGAGAACAGGCTGGTCCAGGGCCAGCTCAAGGGAGCCGCTTCCGTCAGCACGTCGAGAGGCCTGGGCATGCTCATGATCCAGACCCGCGGGGGTGATGAGCAGTACTTGGTGCCTCCCGCTCGTTTGAAACAGGTGCCGGGCAACCAGGTCAGCGTCGTGCTGACGGTCACGCCGAACCTGCGGCACGTGCGCTCTGTCGGGGTGATGGGACAGCGCATGGTCGGCAGAGTCGAGCCGCCGGTGCCGGCGATCATGAGGCGGGTCCAGCTGGTTCCGCTGCTGACGCCCGTGGCTTTGGCGGTGGCGGCGATCGTCGGAGACGATGCTGTGGCGCTCGCCCCGATCTCGCCGCCGTTGTTGCACGCCGCGCTTGCCATCGTGGGCGGAGCGATTCTTGGCGGAGGCGTTTACCTGGGATCCACCCTGCTGCAGCGCAGGATGATGGCCGAAGTTCAGGCCCTGGTTCCGAAAGGCTGAGGCCGCAGACTAAACCGGCCAGAGGGTCCCACTCCGGAGGCTCAACCGAAATGCCATGGGCAGCGCTGCGCGGTGCCCGAGGCACCCTGCGGGTTCATCCGGCTAGGCGCCCGATCTCTGCGTTGCCGGCTCCGCTACTCGCTTACAGGTCTATCGACATGCGCGCTCCGTTGCTCGCCGTCGCCTTGACCT